>Ga0209512_1001263_pt1 | contig 32395 bp, 27 predicted proteins | sample frozenSSSSmetaG_FD_184142 | JGI IMG/M metagenome (GOLD analysis project Ga0209512, IMG submission 184142) | Glacier valley bacterial and archeal communities from Borup Fiord, Nunavut, Canada, to study Microbial Dark Matter (Phase II) -... | ecosystem: Environmental > Aquatic > Freshwater > Ice >...
CAACCCACTCTATTTCGCGCAGGACCTTCACAAAACACGCAAGTTGAACAAGGTGTTATCGCGCAAGGTGCCGGGTTCAAAACACCACAAAAGAGCACGCCGTGACTTGGCTAAGCATCATACGCATATCGCCAACAAACGTCGTGATCATCAGTTCAAGCTGGCTCACGAACTATGCGACGCATACGACACACTGTACTTTGAAGACCTGAGTCTGCAAGGCATGAAGGCGCTCTGGGGACGCAAAGTATCCGATCTAGGCTTCGCTAGTTTTTTGACCATCCTGCGTTGGGTGGCTTTTAAGCGGGCGAAAACGGTGGTTCAGATCGATCGTTTCGCACCTTCCACAAAAACTTGTTCAGGCTGCGGCGCTCAACACCAGCTCACGTTGCGCGATAGAACTTTGTCCTGCGCCTGCGGTCTGGTGATCGACCGGGATCACAATGCTGCCATCAATATCAAAGTCTTCGGGGCATCGAAGACCTACCAGACCGTCGGTCAGCCGCAGGTTCGCCTGCGCAGTCGGGTTTGACGGTAGAAGCCCCTGCCTTTAGGCATGGGGAGTATGTCACCGAGAAGTTCCTGAACTTTGGTGTCGTCCATTGGATTGCATCCTTATTTTGGAAAGTTTCGTTTTCCAGTAGGGACGACGCAACGGTTTCTTACTTGACCAACATAGAGTTTGCCAGTTAGCAGGGCTTACGCGCTGGTGTGGCGCAGATCGGTGGCCGTTTTGATGGTGTCAATATCGATGTCCAGCGGATTATTGGTGCGCGCCAAATCCATCGACAGCGCCGATACCAAAAACATGAAGCGGCGCGTGGTCAGTGAGCGATTTTTCCAGGACGGCACGCGGATCGCGCACATCGCCAGCGCAATGTAATACTCTGACCACAACGCATTCGGCGCGAGCAGCTCCTCGGCCACGGCGCGCACGGCTCGAATAGCGCGTAAGGCGTCAAGTACAGCGCTCGGCGTGTCCTCTGGAATGCTTCCGTGATGGCTCAACGTATGAAGAAAATAGATAGCGCCCCAACACGAGTCCCAGTTATCTTCCAACAACGGCACCAATAACTCGGCAAGCAGGCTGATTTCGAGCACTGCCCAATCGAACAGTGTATGCCCCTGGCGCGTCCACTCGAAATCGATCAACCAGGCGTCACCCGCCGGTCCGATCAGGATATTGCCTGTATGCAAGTCGCCATGAATGGGCGACAGTGTGCCGTCTATCCAACGTTCCAGCAGGCGTGCGTAGTGCAGCAGCGGATTGGGCAGGCTTAATTTGCCCGTCGGATCGCTCAGCGCCTGCGCTAAAATGTCGAAGTTCGGCTCAAGCGCCTGAACTTGCTCCTGCAAAGTATCATCGCGCGTCCGCAGCACACGCCCGACCAGCCGCTTGATCGTTTGGCCGCGAAAGTAGGAAGTATGCGCAGTGTCAATGCCGCGCACTTCGATCCGGCTGGCTCGATCCGCCGCGCCTGCTTGCGCGCCTGCCGATACTTGCAAACTTCGCTGCTCAATCTTAACCTTCTGGGCGACGAAGCCTTCCAGAATGACAATTTCACCGACAGGCACGCCGCCTTTGAAGCTCCATGCGCCTTTCGGGTGCAGTGTCCGCGTGGTGGCAGTGGCGGCGCTGAGCGGCAGCGCTTCCAGAATAAGCGCGGGTGGCAGCAGCAGCTCGTACTCCTGCCACACCTGAAAGTGATAAGCCTGGCGTTGTCCCCACCAGTACGGGCGGAACGCTTCATAGAGCGCCGTGTGAATGAACTCGGCCAGATTTTGCGCCCCATATTGGGCAGCATATTCGCGCAAGTTCACCGGCGCATCCGTCCCCTGCTTGTGGACGAACGTGTATTTGAGGCCGCCGAGCGTCAATTCCGGCAAGATCACGGGTTCATCCACGATGCGCGCGGAAGTGGGCGGCAAAATATCCTTGACCCACTGGTCATAGCGCAGCTTTTCATATTGAATCGACTGCCGATCGTCCAGCTTGACCACCACCGGCGCATACACCAGCTTATGCCGCGTTGGTTGAACTAACAGCACCGCCGCCCCGCTGTACCCATCTTGCAGGGCACGCTTAACGGTGATCAGTCCGGCGTCCGGGAACATCTCGCGCAGCACTTTTTCCTGATCGCCGTTCAACTGCAAAGCCGGGTCTTCAACCGTGATCGGCACGCTCGGCGCGGACACACGCGATCCACCCGTCCAGGACAGCACACTGTCACGCAAAGCCGCCGTATCGATGCCCAATTCCTGAAAAATACGAACTGGCAGATTATCGCCTTCATCCAGAATTGCCATGAACAGCGCGCGATCTTCGGGATACAGCCCTTGATCGATCAGGTCATGCGCGTTGTCCAGAATCTTTTCCACGCGATCGGTATTGCGAAAATCCGGCCAATAGCGCTGTTCGTCACCACGCCCGAACATGTCGCGATTCAGCAGATTCAGCACATAACCCAACACCCCACGCTGATCGAGCACTTCGGTCGTGACGCCGCCTTTCAGCCGTGTGAGCGCCAATAATAAATGTTCGACGCCGATGTAAAAGTGCTTGAGTTCGGCGGATTCCTGGCGAGCAATGACCATCACTTGCTGAATCGTTACGCTGTTCATAGGATTAATTTACTCGCTTTGCAGCCGTATCCAGAGCCGCCCCAACTGAATCAACTGGCCGATCGCCACGGCGTGAATACCTTCGATCCGCTCGCGTCCAGCAAACGATCCGTCCGCGCGTCGTTTATCGATGAATGTTTTATTGGTGCTGCCCAGGTCTTCCAGATACCATACGCCATCATTCTTGAATAAACGCGCGTGGCGGCTTGAGACCAGCCGATCGAACGGAAACGATAGATCGCATTCGTCACGACGACCGATCACATAGCCGCTTGACGGCTCGTGCGGCGTTGTCAGTCGGTGGATTGAACCATCGTAAGGCCCGCTCATCACCATAATTTCGATCGAATCAGGCACGTTCACCTTCCTAACACTAATTATATCGAAAACAAACCTGTTCTGATAGTCCTGTTTGCGCCACAATTTCCCCACCCTAAATCCCTCTCACAAGGAGGGAATGACTTTCATACAGTCTGACTCCCTTCCCTCTTCATGGGGGAAGGGGTCGTGGGTTATTTGCAAACCGTCTTGACAAAATATTGACCGCGTGCGCTGATTGTTATATCATCAGCACGCATATTAAACGTTTAACCTGTAGCTCAACCGTGAAACGCCGTAAGCCAACCGTATTCGGAAGGTAGTTTTTGCCGATGGCAGTCAAGATCAAAGACGTGGCGCAGGCCGCCGATGTATCGATCGCGACCGTATCGTATGTGCTCAACAACAGCGCGCCAGTGAGTGAGGAAACGCGCCGCCGCGTGATGGACGCCGCCAATCGACTCGGCTACCGCCCGAACAGCACCGCGCGCAACCTGAAAGCCAGCGAAACGCGTATCATTGGCTATGCCTGGCATAATGTCGAGCAAAACCAGATGAACGCCGTGCTCGATCGGTTCATTTATCGCATGGCGCAAGCGGCTGAACTGCGCGGCTATCACGTCATGACATTTACGCTGCCCACTGTACAAGGCGGCGCAGGTGATCGCGCTCACGTTTACGAAGAATTGATCCGTACCAGTCGCGTGGATGGCTTCATCGTGGCTGAGACGGATCGGAACGATGATCGTATCGAGCACCTGCTGAAACTCAAATTTCCGTTCGTGGCGTTTGGACGCGCAAATCCGGCCTGGGACTTTCCGTTTGTCGATGTGGACGTGAAGGCGGGCGTGCGGCTGGCTGTGGAGCATCTACTCGCGCTTGGACACCGCCGGATCGCGTGTCTGGCGTGGCAGCACGGCTTACACAATGGCGATGAACGGTTGGCGGGCTACCTTGAAACGTTACAGGCGGCAGGCATTGTGCCCTGCTCTGAATGGATCGCGCGGCTGCAAAACGTGATCGAAGATGGATATGCGGCGACGCAGACGTTAATGGCGTTGCCCGCTGATATTCGGCCTACCGCGATCGTGTCGCTGAGCGATGTCATGGCGATCGGCGCGATGCGTTACCTGGAAAGCGCGGACATACGCATCGGCTACGAGGTGGCGCTGACTGGCTTCGATGATGATCCGATCAGCGCATTCATCAACCCGCCATTGACCACGCTGCATCAGCCAATTGACGCGATCGGTGATAAAGTAATCGAGATGTTGATCGGCGTGATCACGAACCAACCGCTCGCCGAAAAAGCAGTTTTAATCGAACCTGCCTTGATTGTTCGCGGATCGAGTGATCCGTCCGCCACGCTTAAACCTTAAACTAGGAGTTGCAAAAATGTCAAATAATAAAATGTCCAATGAACGCGCCTGGCATCTGTCCGAAGCGCCGTTCAACCCCGGCAAGCTGCATCACAGCGAAACGATTCACGCCATCGGCAACGGCTATATGGGCGTCCGCGCCACATTCGAGGAAGGCTATCCAGACGAGCTGCCATCCACGTTGGTACATGGCATATTCGATCACGGGGTGGGCGAATTAGTGCCGGAGTTGGTCGTGCTGCCAAACCCGCTGTCCATGACGATCACCGTCGATGGCGAGCCGTTCAGCCTGACGACTGGCAAAATTCTGGGCTACCGAATGACGCTGGATATGGAAAAAGCGCTGTTGACGCGCGGCATACTCTGGCAAAACAGCAAAGGCAGCATCGTTCAGATCACGTTTGAGCGCTTCGCCAGCCTGACGCATGAACATTTGCTGGTGAGCCGCGTCAGTGTGCGTGCTTTGAATGGTTCGCGAGCGATCGAAATGCGTGCGTCGATCGATGGCAGCGTCACTAACAGCGGCGTTCAGCACTGGAAAGATTTGACGGCGCTCAACCTGAAAAGCCCTAACATGATCGGCTTGCACGGTGTCACGCAGCAGAGCGGCTGCGGCGTGGCGGTGGTATCGTCCATCACCAGCTCAACGGGCGTCGTGCCACAGCTTGACAGCAGCGATCCGATCCGTCCGGCGACTGTGTTCACGGCACAGCTTGCCAATGACGAGCAAATCGAACTGGTGCGCTTTACCGCGATCCACAGCACCCGTGACAGCGCCGATCCGGTGGTGGCAGCGGAAGCAGCGCTCAACGCGGCGTATACTGCGCAGCCGTTGTATCATGCGCTGCTGGATGAACACATCGCGGAATGGGCGAACTATTGGCATAATTCGGACGTGCTGATCGACGGCGACGAACTGGCGCAAAAAGCTTTGCGCTTCACCACTTATCATGTGCTGATCGCTGCGCCGCGTCATGATGAACACGTCAGCATCGGCGCTAAAACGCTGTCCGGCCCCGGCTATAAGGGGCACGTTTTCTGGGATACCGAACTGTTCATTTTACCCGTCCTGACTTTGACGCACCCACGGCTGGCGCGCAATCTGTTGATGTACCGCTATCATACGCTGCAAGGTGCGCGCAACAAAGCCAAAGAAGCGGGCTACGAAGGCGCAATGTACCCCTGGGAAGCGACCGATACTGGCGAAGAAACGACGCCACGCTGGACAAACCCGCTGTCTGACGGCTCACGCATCCGCATCTGGACGGGCGATCACGAGCAGCACATTTCGACCGACATCAGCTATGCCATTTTGCAATACTGGCGTTGGACGAACGACGTTGAGTTTTTTGTCCATTACGGCATCGAAATCGTCCTGGATACCGCCGTCTTTTGGGGCAGCCGAGCCGAGTACAATGCTGAGAAGAATCGCTACGAAGTCAGCCTGCAAATCGGGCCGGACGAGTATCACGAGAACATCAATAACAGTGTATTCACGAACAGCATGGCGCGCTGGCATTTGTCGGCGGCATTGGATGCGTTCGCGTGGCTCAGCGAACATTATGCGGCACGCGCTGCCGAGCTAGTCGAGAGCCTGCACCTGACGACTGAGCGGCTCAAAAAGTGGCACGACATCATCGAGCACATGTACATTCCGCAAGATACAACGCGCGGCATTCTTGAGCAATTCGACGGCTTCTTTCAGCTTGAGCCGATCAATCTGGCTTACTGGCAGCCGCGCGTTACCAATATCGACGCAATCCTGGGCCATGAGCGCATTCAGGAAGTGCGCGCGATCAAGCAAGCCGATGTGGTGATGCTGTCCGCGCTGCTGCCCGAAGCGGTCGGTGATGAAGCTGCACTGCGCCGCAACTGGGATTATTATTATCCGGTCGTGGATCACGGCTCATCGCTCAGCCCGGCCATGCACGCCTGGGTTGCGGCGCGGCTCAACCTCATGACGGAAGCCTACGATATGTTTATGCACGGCGCTACGATCGACCTGGAAGATAATAAAGGCAACGTGCGCGATGGTATCCACGGCGCAGCGGCGGGCGGATTGTGGCAAGCGGCGATATTCGGCTTTGCGGGGTTGCATCTGGCCGCGAACGGGATCGACCTTGATCCACATTTGCCCGCCGATTGGCGCTCAGTACAGTTTCGCGTGTTCTATCAGGGTCAGCAGCGCACGGTCAAGCTGACGGCAGAGGCGGCGCCGGAGACTGAGGCGGATAAAACGCTTTGATTGGGGGGTTGACCGCTAAATCCAAGTCATTCGGTTGACCCCTAACCCCAACCCTTCCCCCGATTACAGGGGAAGGGAGTCGGATGGTTAGCGCCCTTTGAGCTTGCTATAGTCCGGCACGGCGATCCCGTTGCCGTTGATAATGATGCCCCCAACTGCCGGATTCACCAGCGCGTTCAGCTTCGGGAAGAACAGCGGCAGCCAGCCCACTTTATCGATCGCGATTTGTTCGGCTTGCTGATACAGCTTGAAGCGTGAAGCGTCGTCGTTCAAGATCACGTCAGCCTGATCCACCAGCTTATCGAACTGCGCATCCGACCAGTGGCCGTTATTGTTGCCAATGTCGCTGTGAAGCTGCTGCGACAAAAAGTTCTGCGGATCGGGATAATCTGCGCCCCAAATGCTGTAATACGCCTGAATGCCGCTCGTCTTTGGGTCTTTATAGGTAGCAGTCAACGTATCGCTGAACTTGGTGACTTCCATCGGATCGAGCTTGACGGAAACGCCTAGCGCCGACTTCCACATGGCTTGCATAATGGTCAGCACCTGCTCATTGTTGCCTTCTGTGCCGTAGGTGATGCGGATCGGCGGCAGCGATTGCGCGGTGAAACCGGAGTCGACCAGCGCTTGTTTAGCGGCGGCAGCGTCGAATTTGAGCGGCGTGATCGCCAGATCAGTGCCGGGGATGCCGGGCGGCACAATACGATCGGCGGCAGTGGCGGCACCAGCGAGCACTTTATCAGCGATCACCGTCTTATCGATGGCTAACGCAAACGCGCGCCGCACATTCACATTATCGAAAGGCGGCACGGCATTGTTGAAGGCCAGATAGCGCGTGCTGAAACTCGGCGCTTGCTTGAAATCCGGCAAGCCTTGCACTTCCGCCAGATCACCGATCGGGACGCCATTTTGCTGGCTGCCCATAATATCCAACTGACCGGACTTATACAACTGGTAGGCCGTTTCGCTGGATTGAATGAACAAGAAATCGATCTCATCGATGCTCGGCGTCACCCAATAACCAGGGTTGGGCACCACTGAAATGGACTGATTATGCTTCCATTCCTTGACGGCAAAACCGCCGCTGGTCACTGGATGAGTCGCCCAATCCTTGTCGGCGCTGACTTGCGTTTTAGAGATCACGCGGAAGCCGAACGTCAATTGATTCAGAAATACGGCAGACGGCGTATTGATATGCAGGACGACCGTTTTAGCGTCGGGCGCGCTGATGCCACTGATGGTTTGCGCTTTGCCGTTCGAGAAATCATCCGAGCCGACAATATTGTTCAGATAATAGGAAGCATTCGCGCCGCCCACCTTCGGATCAAAGGCGTAGGTAATCGAGTACAGCACATCGTCGGCGGTGATCGGCGTGCCGTCCGAAAATTTGGCGTCGCGCAGGTTGAATGTGTACGTTTTGCCGTCTGCCGAAATATCCCACTTTGCCGCCAGATCCGGCGCAACTTTCAGGTCACCGTCCAGCTTGACCAATCGACCGTACAGAAAATCGACCACTAAAAAGCTCTGTGCATCACTGGCTTTGGCTGGATCAAGCGTTGGCAGCTCGCCAATACCTTCAACCGACCACAACAATTTACCACCTGCCGCACGGGTCACATGCGTGTTTGCCAGTGGTGAACTTAATATTGCTAACAGAGCCATTGATAAACAGAGGCGAGATAGGTTTCGCAAGTTTCGCAAAGTTTGTGTTGTCCTCTCAGACAGTAGTAAAGCACGGAAATTACAACGTAGAAAATGTGTGAGCGCGGAATCTTTCTTTTCCGAGTTGACCGACACGCTTTGCCCTATCTACAAACGTGTTTTTCGCATACCATTACCAACTAATAAAAGTGATGTAATGAGCAATGAGTCAACTGCAAACGTTTTTCAACGCTCACAAACCGAAAAGCACCCCTGGCGTGATCGCGCTGGCGATGCAGCAGACGGACGCCGTAACAAGCCGCACGCCCGCATCTATCGCGCTTGACCTGTGCTGCGGCGCGGGAACGCTGACCGCGTTAGCTGCCGAACGAGGCTACCGCGCTTATGGGCTGGACATTACGGCGCAGTATTTTGGACATGATGCCGATCAGCAGGCGCGCTTTATGCTGGCAGATATGAACGCGCCGCTGCCTTTTCGCGACGGCTGCGCAGAAATCGTGTACTGCATCGATTCGTTTCAATACGCCGCGCGCCCCGCTGATCTGTTGGCGGAAGTGTGGCGCGTGCTGAAACCGGGCGGCACTTTCATCTTTTCCACGCAAAATAACTACAATCCGGCGGGAATCAAGCGGCATTTGCTGGAAAGGATCGGCGGGCGTCCGTGGTCACCGTGGCTGGTGCATCCGATCGAAAATCACGTGACGTATCCGTGGCTGACGCGCGCCTTAGCCGAACGTGGCTTCACAATTGAGTACGTGCGCGGCCTGCAATTTCTGACCGCCTGGATCAGCTTGCTGCCCGCCTTTGTACGCAATACGTCGCCGTGGCGCAATAAGCCGTGGCGATCAGCGGCGGGGTTTGCGCAGCGCGTGCGTTTGCCGTCGCGAGTAGAGGAGTCCGCATTGGCGCGTTTCGCCATGATCGTATTCATCCGCGCACGCAAGCCCGTATAATGCTCACCCGCGATTGACCCCTAACCCCAACCCTTCCCCCGATTACAGGGGAAGGGAGTCGAATGTGTTTACCAGCGAGCGGAACTTTTCCGACTCCCCTTGCCCTCCGTGGGGGAAAGGGGTTGGGGATTAGGGGACTCTGACTTTGCAACAGCCACGGCATTACCCCCACGCCGCCAACTCGCGCTATACTATGCGGACTTATGATTAACAAATCCCTTTATGCTGAGCGTTTTTTCGACTGATGCAAGACCTGAACCTGACGCTGTTCGACTACGATTTAGAACTGCTGCGCGTGATCGCCAACCGTTGGGATGTCGATCTCAATACGCGCGATCCGCATGAAGCGGCGGTTCGGCTGGCTGCGGCGATGCGCGTGCCGGAACGTGTCGAGGATATTTGGAATCGGCTGGATGATGATCAGCGGCGCGCGCTACAAACGCTCTTGGGCAGCGGCGGAAAAATGGCGACGCCCATGTTCGCGCGCATGTTCGGTGAAATCCGCGCGATGGGGCCGGGCAAACTGGAGCGCGAAAAGCCTTATTTAGAGCCGCTCAACCTGGCTGAAGCGCTGTACTATCGCGGCTTGATCGCTAATAAACTCGACAAAAGCGCCAGAGGTCCGCAAGCCTTTACCTACGTGCCGACCGATCTGGCGCCGCTCATGCCGACCCATCAGACCGGCTACGATCTGAGCGCAGCACCCGCTCAAGTCGTTGAACCTGTTGCGCCGCCCGAAAATATCAGACCGGCGGATACCGTGCTGGTCGATGATCTGACGACCTTCTTAGCGTTTTGTCAGGTGTACACCGTTGGCACAGTGGGCGAAAATGGCATGGCGATCACGTCGGATGCACAGCAGCGGCTCAAACCGCATCTGATCGGCAGTGCTTCCAACGCCCGTATCGCGCTGATCATGGCGCTGGCGGGTGGGTTGGGGCTTGCCACCGAACAGGATGCCGCTTTCCGTCCGCAGCTCAGCAATATTCGCAAGTGGCTGGATCTGCGGCGCGGCGAACAGGTGCGCAGTCTGGTTGAGACGTGGCAGAACAGCACCGCTTACAATGAACTGCTGTACACGCCCGGCCTCAAACCAGAAACGAGCGCGGGCTGGCAGAACGATCCGCTGTTAGGGCGGCAAACCGTGCTCAACTTTCTGGAAATCGTGCCGCCCGATCAGTGGTGGCCGGTGGACGAGTTGATCGAAGATGTCAAAGAGACGGAGCCGGATTTTCAACGGCCAGCGGGTGATTACGAGAGCTGGTACATTCGCGATGCACAGACGGATGCCTATCTGCGCGGCTTCGAGTCGTGGGATAAAGTCGATGGCGCGATGCTGCGCTTCATCCTGACCAGTCTCATGAATGGACTTGGTTTGGTGGATACGGCGCAAAATGGCAGCTTATGCCGCCTGACCGCATACGGACGCGCTTTTACAGGCATGGCCGATTGGCCGACCGCCAATGCCGATCAACCGCCGATCACCGTTCACGAGGACGGCACGATCGAAGTGCCGCGCGCCGCCAGCCGTTACAATCGCTTTCAACTGTCGCGCTTCACCGAATGGCTCAAAGCGGGCGATCCGTTCATCTATCGGATGTCATTGGCAGGCTTCACGCGCGCCTCCGAACAGCATATTCAGGCCGAGCAAGTGCTGATCTTTTTGCGGCGCAGCACCCAGGATAATGTGCCCGACTCGGTGCGTCAAATGGTCGAGACGTGGGGGCAAGCCGCCGATAGTCCGGTCACCCTGGAACGCCTGATCGTGATGCGTGTGCCCACTCCCGAACTGCTCAACACCATCCAGACGACGCCTGCCCTCCGACGCTATTTGAGCGTGCCATTGGGCACTACCGCCGTCGCCGTTCGCGAAGATCAATGGGCAGATTTAGCTGCCGCACTGCAAAGCCAGGGTATTCTGGTGGATGTGTTGATTGACGCCGAAAGCTGACAGCACCCCGGACGCGCTCAGAACTATTCCTGGCAAATCGCTTGACGCGCAGTTCGACGCGCTCTGGCAGCGTTTTACGCACCTGTCGCAAACGGTGGATACCCTCAATCGCTGGCCGATGCGTTGGCGGCGCTGGCTGACGCCGATCAATATTTCGTTCATCGTACCGATCAACGACGCCGAAGTGACCGATTATCTGATCGATGCACAGCAGAAACTCGCGCCGTACATGGGATACACGCCGCAGCCGATCGATAAACTGCACGTCACGCTGTACCAGATCGGCTATTTGCGCGCCGGGCTGCCCATTTCCGGGACATGGCTGCGCGAAGAACTCAATCGGCTGGCACAGAGCGCGGCTCATTTATTTGAGCAGTTGCCACCCTTCACAGTACGCATTGGTCCGCTCAACGCCTTTCCGAACGTGGCGATCGCAGAGGTGCATGATAACGGCCAACTGCGCCTGCTGGAAAGCGCCGCCGCCAACGTGATCCCTGCAGGCCGCCGTTTGAGCAGCACTTACCCGTTGATCCCGCATATCACGCTCGGCTATTTTGGCAGCCGTCCCGCCCTGCCGATCATTAAAGTGCTGCGCCCGCTGCGCACATCGCCAGGGCTGCCGCTGCGCATCGATCGCGCCGCAATTACGCTGTACTATCGCGAGTCGGGCGCTTATCAGGCCAAGCATATGCTGCGTCACAGCGTCGAAGAAGTGATCGCGACGCTTCCGCTCAGCAAAGGAGACGCCAATGCGCCGTAAGGGATCACGCGCACTGTTTTGGATAGCGATCTTCTCGCTGGCGCTGCTGAGTGCGTGCGCGAACAATAAGCCGCCCGTGCCGACGCTGCCACCTGGCGTCACCGCTTCTGCTACGCCGAGCAATACCCCAACACCCACGTTTACGCCGACGCCCACCCCCTTCGCTGTGAAGGATGCGGGTTCGCAGCTCTACCAGCTCACCGAGGACATTGCAGGCAATATCGCGTCTGTGGAGCTGCGCCCCGGTGCCAGAGAAGCGTTGATCAACATCACCGTTACCGACAATCAGACGACGTTTACGCGCGTTGAGCAAGCGAGCTGGGACGGCCCACAATTGCAAGTCAAAACACTGACAAGTAAACTCGGCCAGGGGCATTATTCACCGGACGGCAATCAAATTATTTTCGATGGGCTGGTTTTGACCGATAGCAATGGGCAGCATCCGCAAACGCTCAGCACCGGCGATACCGGCGCGGCATGGTCGCCTGACGCGAAAAAGCTGGCATTCGTGCGGTTGACATCGCAAAGCAGCACGTGCAACGCCGATTTAGCGTACGCCTGTACCAGCCTGATCCTGTACGATCTGACGACGCATCAGGAACGCTCGGTGGTGACCAGCCCATTTTTAGGTGGGACGCCGCAGTGGTCACCCGATCAGCAGTGGGTGATCTTGCAACGAGGTGGCGAAGCAGGCAGCGGCGTTGTCGCGATCAGCCTGATCGACGGCACGATCACGCAGCTTGTGCCGAATCTGAATCCGAATACGCCGCTCACTGCTAACGGCTTTGTTGGCGCCACATGGTCTGCGGACAGTCGCAGCATTATCTACGGCACGGCGGACGGTTTGTGGCGACAACCGCTCACGGGTGAAGTACCAACGCAGATCACGAATGCGAATGGGGGTAGTAACCCGTACAGTCCGCCGGATCAGAAATGGCTGTACTATATAGTACCCATGACGACTGATGCGACCACAGCGCCCGGACAATTGATCGCGGAACAGGCGTGGCGGCTCGATCCGAACGATCCGGCGCACACCGTACAGCGCGTGCTCGATACGCCGATTATTTGCAATACCGTCTATTGGTCGCTGCATGGTGATACGCTCGCCTGCGATGGATCTGCCAATAATCACCCGTCGATTACGTTGTATACCGTGCAGACGGGTTCGTAAGGAATAACGCAAATGCCGCAAACGACCGTACCGAATCGCTCAAAAAAAACTGGACGCGCAAAGTCCGTCCAAAGTGGGCAAGCGGTGGTGCTGATCGCGGTGATCATCGCGCTGCTGTTCGCCGTTTTTACGCTGGTCTATGAGGTCGGGCGCTTGCTGATTGCGCGTGAAGTGGCGATCAGCGCATCGCAGCGAGCGGGTGAGGCGGCGCTTTCGTATCTGGTGGATTATGCGCAGCGCCGATCGGATTGGAACGAACGGGTGCTGCACGCTCAGAAAAATTTGCAGGTGTGGAACGCCTTTTACGATGAAAATACGGGCATCCCGAATTGGCTGCGTGAACAAGCAGTCCACTATGCCAAAAAAAATCTGGCCGATCATGCCAATCTAGTCACCCAAACCAGCATTGATGCGCTCACTGTTAAATCTGTGGAATTCCCTTACAAAGATTCAAACTGGCCGACAGCCGCAATCGGCGTTCGCATGACGCTCACAATCGAGGTACCACTGGTCTTTTTCGGCCAATTAGGATCGCCTACGCTGCCGATTACCGTGCAAACGATCTCGATTACCACCGTCGATGAACTGCTCAACGCGCCGAGCGGCGGTCAGGCTACGCTTGGACAAGGCGGCTCGATCACTGAATTCAACGGCGTTCCGCGCGCGCTGCTGAATAACGGCGCGCCTGTGAAATGGGTCGAACCGTTCAATCATTTTGCCGACAGCGCCGCGTCCCTGATCAATCAGTGGTGGGGCTGCCCAAAAGACCCGGTATCCGCCTATTCCTACGCCGGAGGCCGTCATGCTGGAATGGATTTCGGCGTCCCGGAAGGCACTAATCTATTCGCTGTTGCCAATGCGACGGTTTATAACACAGGCTTTTATCCGAATCAGATCAAGCCGATCGGCAACAACGCGGTGATCCTCAAAACGGACGACGGCAGCTACTTTGTGACGTACATGCACATGCTCAGTATCAACGTCACGCAAGGTCAGCATGTCAACGCGGGCGACCTGATCGGCGTGAGCGATGGCGATCCGAGCAAGCACAAGGATAACCCATCCTTCACCGGCTTTTCGGGTGGCGCACACTTGCATTTTCAAGTCGCACAGGGCAAATTTTACGATTATCCGTATGATCTCGACCCGGAGTCATTTTTGGGGTTGGGCGCTGATCATGAGCACGCTAAAGCGCCAGAAGGCGTCAATGGTCAGTGTTTCGCCGCAGCGCCAGCGGCTACCGCCAAGTGATTCATCAGTGAACACCAATTTGACCGTTTTGTTGTTGATTATCGGCGGTGCAGCGTTCCTGACGGGCATCACCAAAGGCAGCATTGCCGCCGCATTGGGCGCGCTGATCACGCCGATTTTAGCGATCGTGCTGCCTGCGCCATTAGCGATCGGTATTACGCTGATCATGTTCCTGGTAGGGGATGCGTGCGCCGTGCTCATTCGCTGGAAAACATGGGATCGGCGCATCGTGTTGAGCGTGTTACCCGGTACGGCGGCAGGGATCGTGGTAGGCAGTCTGGTTCTAGGGCGCTTATCGGCGCAAACGGTTTCGCACGCGCTAGGAGTGGTTGCCATTGTGTACGCACTGTATCGGCTGAGCGGTTGGCGGGCAGTCGCAAAGCGTGACGACGATGCGCCGATCCCGTTCTGGGAAGCATCGGCGTTCGGGGCGCTGACTGGCTTCGCTTCCACGCTGGCAAATGCGGGTGGCCCGATATTCACGATCTTTTTGCTGCTGTGCCGCTTGCCGCTGACGATCTTTTTGGGCACGGCGGCGCTTTATTATGCGCTGCTCAACACGATGAAGCTGCCGGGTTATCTGGCGATCGGCGTCCTGCAACCGGACGCGCTGCTGTTGATGGTGTGGACGCTGCCCTTGATCCCGTTCGGGGTGTGGACAGGGCGCATCCTGGATCGCTATATCGATCTGGCAACTTTTGAGCGCTTGATCGTGGTGCTCTTGATCGTGACGGGGATTATTTTGCTGTTGAAGTAGTACAAGCTCAGGAGCCCGGCCTAAAGACCTGGGCAAGTTATGAGTAAAGTGAGTTACTGAGCTTTGTTGAACTGGAAATTCGCGCCTTCCCAACCTGCCGGATACAGCACAATGTCCAGCGTTGCCCATAATTGGCGAGCGGTTTTGTCGTCAATCTGAAACTGCCAATGATCGCTGCCCGATAAGCCAGCGACATTAAACGCCTGTTCAGTCTCAATACGGACGATTTCGATGTGTGTGGTGACGGTCGGTGGCATCGCGGTAATCAGCGGCGCAGTGGCGGCTAATCCGGTCACTTTGGCTGATTTGCCGGGGAACAGTGCCCAGGTCAGCCGATACCATAATAAATGCGCGGCGCGCCGTGTGACCAGCCGCGCCCATTGATCGGCAGCCGTATTGCTGCTGACGCCGCTCAATACCAGCGCATCGGTATCGGTTTTGCGCGCCACGCTCACATCGATTGAGCGGCCATATTCCCGTACAGTGTTTGTTTTCATCGTTTCGACCCCACTAACAAATAATCTTTAACTGGCCTGCCCCCTCATAAACGCGCCCGATCGCCCAACCTTGTGCGCCACGCTCATGCAAGGCGGTCAGTAACTCGTCGGCTTTCGCTTCGGCCACTGCGATCAACAGCCCGCCGGACGTTTCGGGGTCGAAGCATAACAGGCGCGCCGCTGCATCCACCCGTTCGTGCGGATCATCGAACGTCACCCACTGCCCGAAATAATCCATATTACGCGCTGCGCCGCCCGGAAAAGTGCCTTCATCGGCGTAATGGCGAGCGCCGGGCAGCCACGGCAACGCCTCGAACGTGAACGCGAAATGCGCGTGACTCAGGTGCGCCATTTCGTGCGCGTGGCCGAGCAAGCTGTAACCCGTGATGTCAGTCATGGCATGTACACCGACGGCTTGCGCGGCTTGTGAGGCGGCGCGATTGAGCGTTACCATGCTGCCGATCGCGCTTTGCACATCGGCGGGATCGGCCACTCCGCGCTTGAGTGCGGTCGTGATCACGCCGACGCCAAGCGGCTTGGTCAGGATCAGCACGTCACCGGACTGTGCGCCGCCCTTGGTGATGATCCGATCCGGCGCGATCAAACCAGTGACGGACAGCCCGTACTTCGGCTCTTTATCGGTGATAGTGTGCCCGCCAGCGATCACGGCGCCCGCCTCTCGCACTTTATCCGCACCACCGCGCAGAATATCGGTCAGAATTGCTGTGTCCAGGTTTTCTGGAAACGCCGCCAGATTGATTGCGAACAGCGCTTCGCCACCCATCGCATACACATCACTCAGCGCGTTGGCAGCCGCAATCGCGCCGAACCAATACGGGTCATCAACGACCGGCGGAAAGAAATCCGTCGTAGCGATGATCGCTTGCTGCGGGTTGAGTTGATACACGGCGGCGTCATCCGGCTGCTGCAACCCAACGAGCAGCGCGGGATAATCCGCTGGCTTAAATTGATCAGTCAGTGGCCGCAAAACTTGCGCCAGGTCCTCAGGACCGAGTTTGGACGCTCAACCCGCGCACGAAGCAAGTGCGGTGAGCTTGATTTCAGCAATCGTCAACTTTGCCATGTTTTTAACCCTGTGTTTTGGTACTCAGCTTGTATTCAGCAACACTTCATGAAATATTTACAAATACACCGCTTATTATAGGAGATGAATGGTATAGTGAGCAAGGTTTGTGTTAGAGCTAAACTGACTCGCATTGTCAGAGTTTTTTGACAATAGGCACTATATGCAAATTTTCCCACCCTAAATCCCTCCCCATAAAGAGGGCGGGACTTTCACACTGTGTTCGACTCCCTTGCCCTGTAATCGGGGAAAGGGCGGGGGTTAGGGGTCAATGACTTTGCAACTTTTCAGCTATTCAACGCACACACATAGGACGGTCGATCGATACAGGTTATAATCAAACGCATGAACACTGATCGCTTTTCACGTTGGGAAGAACAGATCGAACAGCTTGTCGAAGGCAGCTTCGCACGGCTGTTCGGCAGTCATTTGCATCCGCGTGAACTGGCGATCAAGCTGGCGCGAGCGGTGGAAGATAATGCCTGGGCCAGTGAAGATAACCAGCTTTTCGCGCCGAATGCGTTTCTGGTCACACTCAACCCGATCGATCTGGATGCCATTATGATCGAGCATCCCGAACTGGCCGGGCTGCTGGCAGATACGGTTGTCGAGTTGGCGCACCGTGCCGGGCTGCGACTGGACAATGTGCCGCTCGTACGGCTGCAAGCGGACGCCGCGCTGAGCTTGCACGATGCCCACATTACAGCGCATTACGCGAGCGACGAAATGCGTGCAACGCAAGTGCTGCGCCTGTTGGAAGCGCCGCTGCCCGTGGTAACGCCAACGCCGCGCAACCCGCAGTTGATCGTCAGCGGTCACCATGTTTGCACGTTGGAACGATCCGTGGTGAATGTCGGGCGTAAGCGCGATAATCACGTTGTGATCGATGATCCGCGCGTGTCACGGATGCACGCTCAATTACGCTTGCGGTTCGGGCGCTACGTACTCTATGATCTGGGCAGCCGGGGCGGAACGTATGTCAATAATCATCGGGTGACCGAGCATATCTTGCGGCCTGGCGACGTGATTTCGCTGGCGGGGGTCACGCTGGTTTACATGGAGGACGAAAGCACTTCTGGCAGCGTGCTCTCCGATACGCAGATGCGGCCACCCATCGCCAAAGCAAGACCGGACGACTCCGATCCGACGGTGTAAGTGTGTATACCATATGAGCCTACTGATGCTATCGACAGCGCTATGACCGTTGAGACTATCTTACTCTTTCTGCGCATCGCGTCGGGACTGCTGCTGCTGGCTTTTTTGGGTGTGCTGTCGTGGCTGTTGTGGCGTGACTATCGGGCAACGGCGCTTGAAGTCGAGTCGCGCCAGCTCAAACGCGGACGCTTAATCGTGGTGCGTACCGACGGACTCCCGCTCAAAGTGGGCACTCATTATCCACTGCTGCCGCTGACCAGTATCGGGCGCGCACCGACCAACACGATCACGCTGAACGATACGTTTGCCAGTGGCGAACATGCGCTGCTCACGCTGCGCGGCGGCCAATGGTGGCTTGAGGATCGTGGCAGCAGTAATGGCACGCTGCTTAACGGATACACCGTCGAAGAACCGACAGTCATCAGCGCGGGCGATGTGGTTGGCGTCGGGCGCGTTGACCTGAAAATTGAACTGGAATAGTCGCACATTATTGGAGATTGCAAATGGAAGCTGTTCACGTCGCCGTAATCGGTGGATCGGGCTTGTATGGAATGCCCGAATTGACCAACATCAGCGAACATCGCATCGATACGCCGTTTGGTGCGCCGAGCGATGCCATTATCATCGGTACGCTGCACCATCAGCGCGTCGCTTTCCTGCCACGGCACGCGCGCGGTCACCTGTTGACGCCAACCGAGGTGCCGTATCGCGCGAATATCTACGCGCTCAAAACACTCGGCGTGACGCATTTGTTGAGCATCAGCGCGTGCGGCTCTCTGCGTGAAGACTATGCACCCGGCCAGATCGTGATCCCCGATCAAATTTATGACAACACGCGGCTCGATCGTGGGCGTTCGTTTTTTGAGCATGGGTTGGTGGCGCATGTCGGTATGGCGGATCCGTTTTGCCAGGAGACCAGCGCTTTGTTAGCCGATGTGACGGCGGAAGCGGGTGGAGTCGTGCATCGTGGCGGATCGCTCGTGGTAATCGAAGGGCCGCGTTTCAGCACTAAAAGCGAAAGCAACGTATATCGTCAGCTTGGCTTATCGATCATCGGCATGACCGCCGCGCCCGAAGCCTTTTTAGCGCGTGAAGCTGAAATGTGCTACGCAACCATGGCGCACATCACCGATTATGATGTGTGGCACACCGGCGAAACGGTCAACGCCGATCTGGTCTTTGCGCGTTTTGCAGCAAACCTCAAACTGGCGCAAAAAGTGATCGCGTTGGCTGTTGAACGGATTGCCGCGCTGCCGCGTGCTTGTGAGTGCGATCAAGCGCTGGCAGCGGCTTTTACCACGCATCGCGATCACATTGCGCCGGACGTGGTGAATCGACTGCGCCCGTTGATCAGCAAATACTTTCCAGAGTGATGTGACGCGCCCGACGTAAAAGCTCCGCCAACCTTGTGGTACGCTGCTTGCTCTAATTGAGCATAGTTCGCTACAAAAAGGCATTTGAGATGACTAACCGTTCAACCTATGAAAATCGCGACGAAAATATCCAGAAAATTCGCGATTTGATCAAGGGCATTCATATTGCGATGTTGACAACCACTGATCCAGATGGCACGCTGCGCAGTCGTCCGATGGGCACGCAGCAAGTCGAGTTCGATGGGGATCTGTGGTTCTTCACTAAAGGCGACTCGGCAAAAGTTCACGATGTGCAGCACGATCAGCATGTGAACGTGAGCTACGCATCACCCGGCGATCAGCGCTACGTGTCGGTATCCGGCATGGCGCAAATGGTGCATGATAAGGCCAAAGCAAAGGAACTCTGGAATCCGCTGCTGAAGGCGTGGTTTCCTGACGGCCTCGAAGATCCCGAATTGGCACTGCTCAAGGTGAGCGTCGAGCAAGCCGAATACTGGGAGTCGCCATCGGGAACGGTAGTACGGCTGGTTGGCTTTGTACAGGCAGTGACCACTGGTAAAAGCGAAAATCTCGGTCACAACGAAAAGATCAACCTGAAATAAGTTCGCGTGTATTAGCCGGGGCAACCATGGTAGTCGGCTGCGTTGAATTTCGAGGGTTACGGACACGGCAGGCCGTGTCCCTACGGGCAATCCGACGCTCTGTAGGGACGTGGCCTGCTACGTCCGCCGTCCTACCATATCCTGAATATCTACTGTCGTGACAAGTATCAAAGAAATACAAGCAACTTCGGCAGCACATAAAATATGACACAGCTTACCCATTCCTCACCACGCTTCTACCTGACATCGGTGCATCACGTCATTTTGCGGCTGATTGTCGGTCTGCTGATTGCCACGCTATGTCTATGGGCCTTCGGCGCATTGGCCGAAGATGTGACGACGCATGAGCGGATTGTGCAGATTGATCAGGCCATCGCGGATGGGCTGCATCAACTCGCAACGCCGCTCAGTACGGAGAGCTTCATCGCTATCAGCATTCTGGGGCAGCAAGTCGTTTTAGTGTTGGTCGTTGTTATGACGATCGTATACCTGGTCAATCGTAAGCGGCTGCAAGCGCTCATGTGGCTGGTTGCCATTGTGGGCGGCCAAATTCTGAATCTGTTCCTGAAACATTCATTTGCGCGGGCGCGTCCGGTCTTTCAAAATCCGCTGATTGTCGAGCCGGACTTCAGCTTTCCGAGCGGTCACGCCATGATGTCGCTGATCACCTATGGAATGCTCGCTTATTTTGCACTGCTCACACTGCATCAGCAAGCGGCGCGGGCACTGGCGATCACGGGTGCGGCTTTTTTGATTTTCATGATTGGCTTATCACGTATTTACCTGGGCGTACATTATTTCAGTGACGTAATCGGTGGCTATATAGCAGGCGGCGTCTGGTTGATCGCCTGCATGAGCGCCGTGGACGTGCTGCGCCATACTCGGCGCGGACAACAACAAATTGGAGAGGAAAACAAATCGTGACCACAATTATCGGTGTTTTTGACGAAACGTATTCAGAGCAAGCCATTAACGCATTACATCGTGCTGGCTTTAACGATGACGCGATCCACATTTTACGCGGCACACAGCGCGATCAATCGGATCAATCAAACACATCCAGCGACTCAGGCGAACCCGTCACCCCCGCCGATCGCAGCGATGGGGTAGTAGTTCCGGTGGCTGCCGGAGCATTCGGAAGCGCTAATCTCAGCTTGAATCCATTGGCGGCGGTTGCGCTTGGTGGTGCAATGACGGGTGGTGATGATCTGGGCGGTGACGTTTTCAGGCCGTTCAACATTCCAGATGACAGCTTGCGCTTTTATCAGGATAGTCTCAAGAATGGCGGAACGGTCATTGTCGTGACAACAGACGACGATCATGCGGCACAAGCACGCACGATTTTTACCAACTCAAACGCGAGTAACGTTTCTGAGCCAACCGCGCGCCACTAAAAGCCCCTGTTACTCCGTGCCCGGTCAGACTGGGCACGATCTCTGCCTCAGTTTGTGATCTTGCCGCCAATGCGCTAAAATAGAACCGTTTGATCGGCATAAGCGCGGCAAGGAATCTGACATCGTATGACCATTGGCGCGAGAGTCGCAACCGTTATCCTGGCGGCAGGTCAGGGCACGCGCATGAAATCAACGCTGGCGAAAGTACTGCATCCGGTCGGCGGCCAACCGATGATTATGCGCACCGTGGAAACCGCTCATCAATTGGATAGTACGCTGCCCGTCGTGGTGATCGGCCATGAAGCGGACGCCGTGCGTGTTGTAGTGGGCGACCGTGCGCAATATGTCACCCAAGCACCGCTGCTGGGCACGGGTCATGCCGTGATGCAAGCAGCCGATTTGCTGCGCGGCCAATCTGATCAGGTGGTTGTGTGCTACGCTGATATGCCGCTGCTGACGCCTCAAACGCTGCGCAAGCTGATCGATGTTCAACGTGCGAATATGGGCCCCTTTACCTTGCTGACCTTGATTGCGAATGATCCGCGCGGCTTTGGGCGGATTGTGCGTCAGGGCGGGGCAGTCACGGCTATTGTAGAAGAACGCGAATGTACGCCCGAACAGCTCGCGATTCGAGAATTGAACGTTGGAGTGTACGTGTTTCGCGCCGATTGGCTGTGGGAACATCTGCCGAAGATCACGCCGAAAAGTAAAGGCGAGTATTATCTGACCGATCTGGTCGAGATCGCCACAGCGGAAGCGCAAATCGTACAGGGTATTGCCGTTGAAGACACCGACGAAGTGATCGGGGTCAACACGCGTGTTCACCTGAGCGATGCCGAAGCCGCACTACGCCGCCGGATCACGCGCCGCTGGATGCTGGACGGTGTGACAATCAGCGACCCGGCCAGTACCTATATCGATGAACGCGCCACGATCGGGCAAGATACGGTCATTTTGCCGAACACACATATCCAAGGTGCCAGCGTGATCGGCGCGCAGTGTCAGATTGGACCGAACACGGTGGTTTACGAGAGCAAGATCGGTGACCGCTGCGTCGTCTATAGCTCAGTAGTGGAACAAGCCACGCTTGAGGATGAAGTCGATATTGGGCCGTTCGCGCATTTGCGATCGGGCGCATATCTGGAAAGCCATGTCCACATGGGCAATTTTGGCGAAGTCAAAAATTCGCGGCTCGGTGCGGGAACGCGCATGGGTCATTTCAGCTATATAGGCGATGCCGAGGTGGGCGCGGATGTGAACATCGGCGCGGGCACGGTGACCGTCAATTTTGATGGTAAGCGCAAGCACAAGACGCTGATTGGCGCTCACGCATTTGTCGGCAGCGGCAGCATGTTGATCGCGCCCTTGACGATCAGCGCCAACGCGCATACGGCGGCGGGTTCAGTGGTAACGCACGATGTACCCGAAAATCACATCGCGGTGGGCGTCCCGGCACGAATGCGGCCATGGACGCCTAAACCCGATGATAGTGTTGATTCGAGTTGAAAGGTCAGGCATGGAAGCGGGCAGTACGACGCTGAGCTTATCGGTACTTGTCGGGTTAGTGATTTTGAATGCCGTATTGTCAGCGGCGCACGCATCACTCGTCAATATTCATAAGGCGCACCTGCGCGAACTGGCCGAAGATGGCAATCGACAGGCCAAACGCGCGCTCGCGATCTCCGAAGACGCCACCCGCTTACTTGCCACGCGCCAGTTTATGAGCGTGCTGATCCGCTTCATCGTCGCCAGCATCCTGACTTTGACGATCGCACCGTCAGGGGTGGCGCTGTTGATAGCGCTGAATATTGAGCCAGGGGTGGCACGTTGGCTCGGCTACGGCGCAGTATTGCTCATTGGCGCGCTGCTGATGGTGCTGTTTGGCGAGATGATCCCGATCGCCTTTGCCACCACCCGCCCGGATGCGCTGGCGATGTTCACCGCGCGCCCGATGGGCTGGCTGCTGGCGGTGCTCTCGCCCATTTCGCGCGTGATGCTGTGGCTCAGCAATCAACTTGTGGCGCTGTTCGGCGGGCGTGGCGATGCACCCTATGTGACCGAAGAAGAGATCAAAACGCTGGTGGACGCCGGATCGGAAGAAGGCGTGATCGAAAATGAAGAGAAAGAGATGATCTACTCAATCTTCCAGTTTGGCGATACGCTGGCGCGCGAGATCATGCTCCCCCGCATCGATATTGTGGCGCTGGAAGTGGAAAGCACCTTGGAGGAAGCGCTCGATACGGTGCTGAGCGCCGGACATTCGCGCATCCCGATTTACGAGGACACGATCGATAGCATTTGCGGACTGCTGTACGCCAAAGATTTGCTGCTGTTACTGCGCAGCGACCCACAGCGCGAACAGCAAAAGCAGCGCAAAGTCCGCGAAGTGATGCGACCTGCGTATTTTGTGCCGGAGTCGAAAAAGGCTGGCGCGCTGTTGGAAGATTTGCAGCAGCGCAAAATCCACATGGCGATCGTGATCGATGAGTACGGCGGCACGGCGGGGTTAGTGACCATCGAGGACTTGATCGAAGAGATCGTGGGCGATATTCAGGACGAGTACGATCACGAGACGGAAGCCGAATACGTCAAAATCAGCGATGATGAATACGTGTTCGACGCGGGCATTCATCTTGACGATGTGAACGAACTGCTGGACGTAGAACTGCCCACCGATGAAAGCGATACACTCGGCGGCTATGTGTTCAGCGCGCTCGGCAAAGTGCCATTGGCGGGCGAGGTATTCAACGCGCTCGGCCTGGAGATCAAAGTCGAGGCGATCACCGGGCGGCGTATTCGCAAGGTGCGGGTACGTCGGCTGCCCGTGCTGACGCCGCAAGAAGTGCGCGAAGCCGAACATATGGCGAGCATGGCAAGTATCGCGCGCAACGCCGAATTAGATGCAGAAGCCGAAACAGTGCCAACGCTCGATAAAGAAAGCGCCTCATCATGATCGTTAGTCGTTTACTGCGCACGCGCCGATCAGGATTAGCGGCGCTGAGCATCGTGCTGATGCTGGCGATCACTTCGCAGCGGGTGAGCGCAGCGGGCCTGGGCTGCGTTTTCTTATATAACGGACCGATTTGGCAGCAGTACAACCTTGATACAGGCGAAACCAGTGAAGTCGCCAAACCGCCTGGCGTATACCAAGACATGTCGCCAAATAACAAGCTCGGTGCCTATACAACGCCTAATGGAGCAGACGCCTATAATACCAATAAAGCCAATCTGCAAATTTCGGGCGGTGGTCACGTTTCGACGGTACGTATCGTCGCGCCAAAGTCAGATACCAGACTCGAACTTATCTGGACGAGTGACAATGCCTGGTTGACCTATTTCTGGCACGATATGGACGGTAAAGCGTATCTCGGCATTGCCGATTACAATGGTTACGAACGTAAGCTCATCACGTTTGATCTGAAGCCCTCAGAAACTATTGAACTGAGCAGCCTTTATCATGTTGACCATTATCTGAGTGTGTTGGTTCATCATGTGGACGGCTCGCAATCCGTGACGTTCTTTGCGATTCCGACGCTTGCGCGAGCCTATGTGATCGATGGCTTGCCACCTGTTGAGCGATGTCCTGACTATAGAAATTGTACCGAATGGTCGCCACAAGCGCATCGGATTGCCTACATTGTCAGAAACAACGGGCTAGATCAGTTGTGGATTGTCTCGCCTGCTGATCAATCACGGCAGGTATTCAACTTTTCGCTGCAAACTACAAAACTCGTCTCGTCACCCAATGAGCAGTTTTTAGCTATAAAACTCATTTGGTCGCCCGACGAGCAATTTCTGGCTATGTTCATGTTGGAAAAAGAAAGCGGAACATATTCAACCCGTATTTTCGATGTCAAACAAAACACGCTGAAAACCATTGCTGATAATATTCCCGTTACCTTAGACAGCCTGACGCGTGGCGATTTTTTCCTGAATTGGTCTAAGGATAGTGCCTCTTTGTATTATCTACAAGAGACTGTACAGATCAAGATACCGGGTGAGATTTATTCCGCCCAATTGATGGCATTTCGTATCGCTAACCAACAAATCGATACGCTGGCAATGGTTACCAAACCGCCCGTTTATAGTCCTGATCTCAAATATGCGCTGATCGAATGGCTGGACGGCGCACAGCTTTACACAGGCGTCGTTAATTTGCACGACGGTCAAAAGAAAGTGCTTTTTGAAGGTGGCGGATCAACCAATTCGATGACATGGCAACGCAATGGTGCGCTAGCCTGGGTGCTGGCGAGTGATAGCAGCGGCGGGCACATTGTATGGGCAGATGCCGACGGTTCAAATTCACATCAGATCGATGTTCCTGGTAGTCCGCGCGAATGGGCTTATAGCAATATTACGACATTCCCTGAAAAAAGCTCAAAACGTCTTGTTTTAACAAAGGCTGACACAAGCTATAGCCTTTTGCTGATCGATCTTAGTGCTGTGTCTTACAACGAAGTCGCAAGCACAGATCACGATGTCGAGTTCCTATGGCTGTCACCTGACCAACAGAACTTTGTTTTCCTCAGCGGTTTTACTTCCTATCTAGTGCCACTAGATACACAAAAGCAGCCTATTGAACTAAGTAGCTCAAATACGTATCAAGCCTTTAGTTGGTCAGCAGATGGTAGTATGCTGATTTACTACTCAAGCGATACTCCGGGTGGTGGCGCGGTCGATATCTTTTCACGTGATGGAAAGTTGCTCCACCATTTTGATAACGTTCCAGTGTCGGTTCAAGATGATTTTTACCTGAGTTGGGGATCATGCCAGACAACCAATTAACCCCCGCCGCGCTGAGCGACGAGACGCGTGCCCGCCTGATCACGGCAGCGCTTGACGCACAGCGCAACGCCTATGTGCCGTACTCGCATTACCCGGTCGGCGCGGCGCTGTTGACCACTGACGGCCATATCTTCGCGGGCTGTAACGTGGAAAATGCCTCATTCGGCGGCACGATTTGCGCGGAGCGGACGGCGCTCGTCAAGGCGGTGAGCGAAGGTGCCCGTGAGTTCGTCGCGATCGCCGTGATCACCAGCAACGGCGCGTCCCCGTGCGGAATTTGTCGCCAGGTGCTGAATGAGTTTGCGCCAAATTTGGCCGTGATCGCCGCTGATGCGCAAGGCCAAATGATCTATCAAATCACGTTGGCTGATTTGCTGCCGCGCAGTTTCGGGCCGCAGCAGTTGGGCGAAGGAGTCGCGCGAAACGATCATGGCACGTCCTGACCGCGTTTTCCGCACCGATGCGATCATTTTGCGCCGTCAGGATTTGGGCGAAGCCGATCGGCTGCTGACGCTGTTCACGCCCAATCATGGCAAGCTGGCCGTCGTTGCCAAAGGCGTTCGCAAGCCGACCGCTCGTAACAGCGGTCATGTCGAATTGTTCGCGCTTTCCACGCTGCTCATTGCGCGTGGCCGTGGCGATCTGGATATTGTGACGCAAGCCGAAATGAGCGATCCGTTTCTGCCGCTGCGTGAGTCGCTGGAATGCGCGGCCTATGCCAGTTATGTCATTGAGCTGATCGATCGTTTCACCGAACAGGACGAACAGAATACGCCGCTGTATCATTTGCTGGCGGATACGCTCGGCTGGCTGGCCGCGCCCGATCGCGATTTGCGGTTGGTGGCGCGTTATTACGAAATGCACTTGCTGCGGTTAGTCGGTTTTCATCCACAGTTGTTCACTTGCACGGTGGGGTTAGAGCCGATCGAGGCGCAAGCGCAATTTTTCAGTGTGCAGGAAGGCGGCTTGATCTGCCCGGAACATGCGGAAGGCAACCCGCGCGCAATGCCCATCACGTTGAGCGCAGTCAAGGTACTGCGCCATTTGCAGCGCTACGATTTCCCCGATGTGCAAACCTTGCGCTTGGGCGATCTGCTGCACAGCGAGCTTGAGCACATCACGCAGCAGTACATCGTTTATTTGTTGGAACGGCGGCTCAAGTCAGTCGAGTTCATCCGGCGCTTGCGACGACAAGCAGATTGAGCGATGATTCGCTCCAGGTTGATGTTACTTGCACAAAAGGCGCTCAAAAATGATAAAAAGACCAAACTTAGTCGTGCTCACTCTCCTGGTAATCGTGCTATGCGTGTTAAGTGGTCTGTTCGGCTATTTCATCGCGCAGCGCTCTGCCAGCGAAGTGGCTCAGGCGGCTGTCGCTATTGCTATTGCAAGCCCGTCTGATCCGCCGACAGCTACGCCTAATCTGCAAGCCACGACAGATACATTGCTGACGCAAACTCAATTTGCTGATAATCAAACGGCGCTCTCCAACGCAATGCACACGGTGGCTGCTTACAGCGCAATGCCGTCGCTGACTCATACTCCTATGCCCACTGCCACAACGACTCCCACGGCCACCTTCACCCCAACACCTACCGCAGTGCCGCCTACTTTCACCCCAACGCCCAGGCCGCTCGGCATGGCGCTGTACCGATTTGATCGCACCGGCTTGGGCACTGGTTGGGGTCCAACGGAACATGACGCTGATAATACGTCCTACCAGTGGATGACCAGCAGTACGACTACACTGCCATTGATGCTCCCCACAACCAGCGGCGCACAGTTCGATTTTATCGTTGGCGACGGCTTACAGCTCAACATATTAGACAGCTTGTCCATGACTGCGAACGGGCAACCGCTGTATTTGCAAACGCTTACGGCACTCCAGAACCATCTTTTCAGAGCGATCCTGGGGCAATCATTCTTATTGCAGAGTGCAGGAAACGTCCAACTGATTATTCACATCAACAAAACGATCTCACCAATGCAATCGGATGGCAGCCCTGATGAGCGTCAGCTTGGTCTCATCTTTTTTCAAATGAATATTCAGCCGATTAAACCCTCGCTCGTGCCTTTTCAATTAGATTTGAGTGCTCCCATACTCGGTCAGAATTGGTGCGGTCCGGAGGGCACTGGTAAGGTGCATTTTCAATGGATGTGCAGCACTCAGGCAATCCTGGCTGTATACGTGCCGACTACTCGCGACCTGGTTGTGCGGTTTGGCGGCGGTACTCTCGATCGCACTATTTTTAACAGTCTGAAATTGACTGTCAACGGCCAGCCGATTCCACTTGCCGTGTCACATCTTTATTCTACGGATGGGAGCTTCATAGGAAGAATTCCGCAGGCAGTGCTGAATACAGCAATAGGGGCCACCATTTTCGAGATTACGGTCGATCACACGGCTCAACCTCCCCCGGCGGTTTCGGGAATATCGGATGTCCGCGAATTAGGGCTGAGACTGCAAAATTTCACATTGAGCCTGAACTGATTTTGGGCATTGCATAATAAACCCCGATCGATGAGGCAGCCAGCGCTGGAAAACGGTAAAATCAGCTTGCTTCCCAGGAGATGCAAAGAAGTGTTGAATAGGCTCAAAAAGCTAAAGAGGCTTATACGTGGCAGATAAATTTGATGCGATTGTGATCGGTGCCGGGCAGGCAGGCGGCCCGTTGGCAAGTACACTGGCAAAGGCGGGTTGGAAGGTGGCGCTGGCCGAGGAGAAACACATCGGCGGAACGTGCGTCAATGAAGGGTGTACGCCCACTAAAACGATGGTTGCCAGTGCCCGCGTGGCGTATCTGGCACGGCGCGGCGCAGATTATGGCGTCCACACGGGCGATATTCAGATCGATATGAAAAAGATTGTTCAACGCAAAAGTGCCGTCGTGGATCAGTTTCGCGAAGGTGGCGAAAAAAGCGTTCACGAAAATCCTAATATCGAATTCTTCGATGGGCACGCACAATTTGTTGATGCTAAAACCGTTGAAGTTCGCCTGACCAAAGGCGGCACACGTCAGATGAGCGCCGACAAGATTTTTATCAATACCGGTTTGCGACCTTCCACGCCGCACATTGCAGGGATCGAAACGGTCGCTGTGCTCGACTCGACCTCGATCATGGAACTGGACAGCGTACCGGAACATCTGATTGTCATCGGCGGGGGCTATATCGGCTTGGAATTCGGCCAGATGTTTCGACGCTTTGGCAGCCAGGTCACGATCATTCAGAGCGCCGCTCAATTGCTCGGTCGTGAAGACCCGGATGTGGCGGAGGAAGTCGCCAAGATTTTGCGCGAAGATGGGATCACTGTACTGCTGAACGCCAACGCTCAGCGTGCCGCCCAAAGCAATGACGGGCACATCGAGATGACGATCAACCTGAAAGATGGCGGCCAGCAAATCGTACGCGGTTCGCATGTGCTGATGGCGGCTGGACGTGTGCCGAATACCGACAAGCTGAATCTGGCGGCGGCTGGAATTGTGATGGATGATAAGGGTTTCATCAAAACCAATGAAGCGCTCGAAACGAATGTATCCGGCATTTACGCGATCGGTGATGTGAAAGGTGGGCCGGCGTTCACCCATATTTCCTATGACGACTTCCGCATCCTGCGATCCAACCTTTTAGATGGCAAACATGAAACGACGCGCGAACGGTTGGTGCCTTATACCGTGTTCATCGATCCGCAGTTGGGGCGTGTTGGCTTGAACGAGACGGAAGCGCGCGAACAAAAGCTCAATTTCCGCGTCGCCAAAATGCCGATGAGTTCGGTCGCACGGGCGATCGAAGTGGACGAAACACGCGGCTTCATGAAGGCCATTGTGGACGCCGATACGCAGCAAATCCTGGGCTGCATGATCCTGGGTTTGGAAGGTGGCGAGATCATGACCGCCGTTCAAATGGCGATGATCGGCAAGCTGCCCTATCCGGTGCTGCGCGACGGTGTATTTGCGCATCCCACGCTGTGCGAGTCGCTCAACAATTTATTCACAACGTTAGACGAAAACTAAGCTGCCGCCGACTGCCTGATTATGCGCGTCTTTTTCACCGATCAGTTTGTGCTGCCGCTGCCGGACACTCACCGCTTCCCGATGCAGAAATACGCATTATTGGCGCGTCGGGTGAGCGACTCCGGGCTGGTAGCGGCAGCCGATCAGCAAGTACCGTGCGCGGCCAGCGATGCGGATATTTTGCGGGCGCATACCGCCGATTATCTGGCGCGCGTCAAGCACGGCGACCTGACCGCTAAAGAGATTCGGCGGATCGGGTTTCCTTGGTCGCTGGAACTGGTAGCGCGCGAACGCCGCTCCTGTGGTGGGACGATAGAAGCGTGTCGCGCGGCGTTGGTGGATGGAGTCGCGGTCAATCTGGCGGGCGGCACGCATCACGCTTTTGCTGATCACGGCGAAGGCTTTTGCATCTTCAACGACAGTGCGATCGCCATTCGCGCCTTGCAAGCCGATGGATCGATCCGGCGCGCAGTGGTGCTGGATTGTGACGTTCATCAAGGCAACGGCACAGCGGCGATCCTGGCAAATGATCCATCCGCATTCGTGTTTTCGATCCACGGCGCAAAAAACTTCCCGTTCCACAAAGAGCTTAGCGATCTGGATGTTGAACTGGACGACGGTACTGCCGACGATGCTTATTTATCGGCGTTGGAGGGCGGTGTCCGCTATGCATTGGCGAACGCTCACGCCGATGTGGCGATCTATCTGGCGGGCGCTGATCCGTATGTGGGTGACACGCTAGGCCGTTTGGCGGTCAGCAAAGCAGGCTTAGTCGCGCGTGATCGGCTCGTTCTGGAATGCTGCCGCACGGCGGGTTTACCCGTGGCGATCACGATGGCGGGCGGCTATGCCAAAAACGTGCAAGACATTGTGGATATTCATTTTGCGACTGTACAAACCGCCGCCGAGTTGTTTGGCTGAGCTATCCACAGCGTGGTAAGTTGGGTATAGCGTAAAGCTTCGTTTGCTGCTAACTACTCCGTAAAATCCATCTGAAACAATCAGGGGTGAAGGACGCTGTGCTTCTGGATGTACATCGCTAATTGTGAAAAATTTCCTAAAATGATTGGCGCTGGAACATATGTCCGCTATAATGAATATACAACACCATCATTTTGGGGATACTGATCATGAACGTTTCCATTTACCGATCCATCGTTGGGCAGTACGAAAACCTGCGCACCGTCAACAGCGTGCCGATGATGAACACGATCAGTCACAGCATGGAACAGCAGGTAATCAACCACCAGATGCCGATTAACTTCTATGCCGGATTTGAGCGTTTTTCACGCTTTCCCGATCAGACACGTTTATACGGACGGCTCGCGTCGGTTGCCCGCCGTGTGTATGTTTTCGGCGTGCCAGATGTCAAGCCAACGCCAATTTCAGGCGTGGAATACATCCCACTGGAACCGAATTCCCCGCTAGCACGCGAATGGTTCTTAATCGTTGATACGCCCGATTTTTGGGCATTACTGGCGACTGAAGAAGTCAGTGGAGAGGATGAGGCGACGGGTGGTCGCAAGTTCAACGGTATCTGGACATTCGATCACGTAATTGTCGAGCGTGCTTCACTATTGATTTCGCAAGTATTAGGGAGCGTTTATCAACCTGTGCGGCAGCGAAATTATGAGCAGCAGAATATTCATGTTGCGGAGATCGGCGCAGGTATGATCGCCCGGCTGGACAAAGTGCAAGTCGAGAAGCGTCGCAATTGGGCACAAGCCAACACGCTGTACTACGTCATTGATATTCTGGCAAAAGCGCAAAACTCACTTGATGCGCTCAAGCAAATCGCCAATACGCTGTTTACCGTTTTCGGCGCGTCTGGCGTGTCAATTCTGATCAGCACGCAGTCGGATCGTTATGCAGTGGTAGCCTCCGAAGGTGAAACGGCGCAGACAAGCGGCGCGGTCAAGCTAAGCGATTCGCCCACCAGTCGAGCCGTCAGCCAGGGTGCATCGATCACCATCTCCAACATGCGTCAGGAACGTGAGCGTGAGCCGCTGATGCCTACCTCACAAGCGCTGCTGGCGATCCCACTAGTGGGCAAGCAAGGCGTGCATGGCGCTTTGTTGATCGGCCACCTGGACTCGAATCGCTGGACAGAGCAAGATCAAAAAGTGGCCGAAGCAATCGCTGGCTTGTTGGGCATGTGGATCGAAACGCTCGCCACTAACACAAACGTCGCATTGCCCGCATCAACAACAGTAACCACGTCAACCAGCGAAGAGGCGTCGGCAAGACTGCGCTTATCGCTCAATCAGATGATGACTTTGCATAGTATCTTGCGTCTTGAAGGATCACCGACGCCGCGCCAAAACGAATTGCTGACGCAGCTTGATCGCTTGACGATGAACATGGCGCAGCAAGTCAGCAGCCGTCGTACACAGCTCGAAATAACACCCATTAATGCGATC
>Ga0209512_1001267_pt1 | contig 32341 bp, 31 predicted proteins | sample frozenSSSSmetaG_FD_184142 | JGI IMG/M metagenome (GOLD analysis project Ga0209512, IMG submission 184142) | Glacier valley bacterial and archeal communities from Borup Fiord, Nunavut, Canada, to study Microbial Dark Matter (Phase II) -... | ecosystem: Environmental > Aquatic > Freshwater > Ice >...
AAAGCAACTGCACCTCCTGGCGGATGTAGCGTTTTTGTCAGTTGCATCAGAAAAATGGCGGTGGAAACGGCTAAGGCGATTACCCAAGGATCTGAACCGAACAAATGCCCCAATACTATACTAACGATCGCCCCCAGACAATTTCCCCCAATTAAATTGCGCGGTTGAGCAATGGGACTATCAGGTAAAGCAAAAACCAGCACGGCGGTAGCGCCAAAAGGAGCAGCTATTAAAGGATAATTGGTATTGACGGAGATGTATGCCAGTACTGCAATACCGAGGAAGCTACCTATATATGTCAATAGCAGTTGTTGATCTGAAAATTTAGGCTGATAAACTCTACTTCTATGTAATTTCCATCCCAATCTTTTAATTACGGAAGTCAGTTTTTTACCTGCATTACTCGAAAAATTGGCTTTGAATTTTAAGTGCCGGGAAAAAATATTTTTCAGCACTTTCGAGCTTTTCTGATATATGTGCCAATTATTTTTTAAAAGCATATTTTAAGAAGAAAAAATTATCCATAAATCTAGAATATGATGAATTGTTAATAAACTGTAGCTAAAATTACAGTTTGCACATATAAATAGCTGATAGTTGCTATAAGTTTTACTTATTTATAGTATTCTCGTCTGTATATAGCTAGGTAAGCGCAAATCAGGGCGCAAGCATTGCGCCCCTACTTCGTTACTAACTGAACTGTATCGGCTGATCTATCGCGATCGCGCCCTAAATTCCACATCAAGGCTGCGATTGATTTAAATTAATAATGTATTATTTGTAGATTTCTCCATGAGCGAAACCAATAATCCCACGGCACTACATACTCTAAATCCGCTCAATCGATTTTCAGACCGAGTAGCCGATTATGTCAAATACAGACCAAGCTACCCAGTAGCGGCGATTGACACAATTTTAGACGGGTTAGGAACAGCGCCACTGGTAGCAGCAGATATTGGCGCGGGTACAGGAATTTCTTCGCGGTTGTTAGCTAATCGGGGAGTGCGGGTATTGGCGATTGAGCCAAACGCGGCGATGAGGGAAGGGGCGGCACCTGATCCTTTGGTAGAATTTCGTGAAGGCAAAGCCGAAGATACAGGGATTGAAGATGCTTCAGTAGATTTAGTTACTTGTTTTCAAGCTTTTCACTGGTTCGACCCGGAACCAACTTTATTAGAGTTTCGGCGGATACTCAAATCAACATCCACAGATGGAAATACAGGACGGTTAGCGTTAGTGTGGAATAACCGGGACAAAGAGGATGCTTTTACGAATGAATATAGTCAGTTGATTGCTGCAGCATCAAGCGATCGCACGGTTGAGGCGCGGGTAGACTCTGTCAAACCACTGCTAGTCAGTCCGCATTTTATTAATGTCCGGGAATATAATTTTACCAATCGCCAACAATTGGATTTGTCTGGATTGATTGGTCGGGCTTTGAGTTCTTCTTACATACCGCGCGAAGGAGTAGTCATGAAACAACTCATGTCAGACCTAGAGAAGCTGTATCAGCGCTTTCAGGATGATCGCGGTCTTGTTTATCTCAGTTACTCTACAATTGTACATCTAGCAGAACCATCAGTTACATAAGTTAAAATTCGGAAAAACTGAGTAAGATATTGTCATATATTTGACAACTCCATCATCAATACAATTTAATGGACACTATAACCTCAATACTTGAGCTTACTAACCTCAACACTTGAGCTTACTCGTTTTGAATATTTCCAGATGATTAAATGTATCCGGCTAGCTCTCCAAAAGCTCCAGCCCAAAATTCTGATTTTCACATTTTGTGCATCTTTACTACCAGTCATCTTTCTGCTTACTTTAGCGTCGCGATTTGTCAATGAACCGTTAGCTGAATTAGAAAAAACTCGACTTGATGATCAAGTTTTAGCTTTTCGTGGCTACATGGCGGCGACAGAAAAAGGATTAGAAAATCTGAGTGCTAGTAACAGCAATTGGACTGATTTTTTACAAGCGGCGCAAAGAGATGATCGCGCCTGGATTAAAAAAGAGGTTTCTCAGTCAATCAGTTTATCTGCTAATATCAAAGACCTGAAAATCATTAACTCAAATGGCGAAATTCAAGACAAGTCCGGTACAGCACTAGATATCCCGTCTGTACAAGCACACATCAAAAGATTGCAAGCCGAGAATAAACTTACCTACGAATTAATCGATACAGGCGCACAAAGCTTAATTTTATTAGGAGTTGCACCCATTCATCAAAGTGATGGCAAAGGCAAGTCACCAGGAACTTTGGTTTTAGGACAGTTAATTAACCAAGCTTGGTTGGATAAGTTTTTAAATTACTCTCAACCCACAACCAAAGTACAAATCTGGTCACTCCAAGGAAAGTTAATTGTTGCTAATAGTAACCATGTATACCCAAGTACATGGGAGCAAACTTACTTAATATCTCAGGTTTTACCAACTATTCGTCAGGGTAAATCAATATATCGGATTGAAGATAATGCATTGAATACAATTTATGCTCCGATTACTTCTCGGGAGCAAACAATCGCGATCGCTAAGATCCAAATTGTATCCAAATATTTTCGACAAGCATCAGTCGCCTTACAGCGTTTGATTTGGATTGGCTTGATTTTAGCCGTATTACTCACAGTGGTCATGGCGACTTTGTTAGCCAAACAAATTGGTCAGCCAATTAACCAACTAGCAAAACGTAGCCAAACCCTCGCTGCTGGGGATTTGACTACTCCAATTCCTGGGGTTAATTCTGGTGGCGAAATCGGACAACTCGCCAATGCTTACCAGGAAATGGCTAATGCGCTGAAAACCCTGATTAACAACTTAGAACAACGAGTCGTAAAACGTACCCAAGAGTTAGAAATCGCTCGTCAAACTCTAGAACAACGAGTAGAAGAACGGACAGAAGAGTTAAAGCAAAAAAATCAAGAATTAGAAGGTGCTTATGAGTTATTACAACAACTTAACCGAGATGTTACTACCAAAGCGAATGAATTGAGCGCAGCCTTAAGTAACCTGCGAGTAACGCAAGCTCAGTTAATTCAAACTGAAAAAATGTCTTCACTGGGAAATGTGATTGCAGGTATTGCTCACGAAATCAACAATCCGATTAATTTTATTCACGGTAATATCACTTATGTTAATGACTATGTACAAGATTTACTGACTCTGATTCAATATTATCAACAACGCTATTCTAAAGAAGAAATTGAACTATACACTCAAGAAATAGACTTAGATTTTTTGCAAACCGATCTGGCAAAGATTCTCTTATCGATGAAAACAGGAACTGAACGCATTCGTCAGGTTGTTTTATCTTTAAGAAATTTTTCCCGCCATGACGAATCAGAAATGAAAAAGGTTGATATTCATGAAGGAATTAATAGTACTTTAGTACTCATCCAACATCGACTAAAATTTAATAATATTAATATTGAAATAATTAAAGAATATAGTAGCCTTCCAGAAATTGAATGCTATCCTCAGCAGTTAAATCAAGTATTCATGCATGTACTCAATAATGCCATTGATGCGCTGGAAAATACGCATAATCGCTCTGACCAAGAAATTATGATTATTACTAGTATTCACCAGCTAGAACAAATCCAAATCAAATTTATTGATAATGGCTGTGGGATAGCAGAAAACATTATTCCCAAAGTATTCGATCCGTTTTTTACAACTAAAGATATCGGTAAAGGTACAGGTTTAGGTTTAGCGGTAGCGTACCAAATATTACAAAAGCATCATGGAAGTATTAGAATTATTTCCACAATAGGTCAGGGATGTGAGGTAATTATTGAATTACCTAAGTCGATAAAACAATAAGATTTGTAATGTAAGTGAGCAGTATAAGAGCGTGAATCAAGTATTTAAAGAGGAAGCACAGGTTCCAAATAGTTGGCATGGCAATCTTAAACTCGTGTATGCCCATCACCAAGGGAAAACATCACTACACGAAAGTCAAAATCAAGCGCCTTTGAAGGTGCAGCGCCCATTTTACCCAGAAGGATCAGAAATTTGCCATAGTGTGATCCTGCACACGGCTGGAGGAGTGGTAGGTGGCGATCGCTTATCTATAGACTGTCAACTCCAAGAAAAGGCTCACGCTTTAATCACTACAGCTAGCGCGGGTAAAATCTATCGCAGTAATGGCTTACAGGCAAGACAAAGCATTAAAATCCAAGTAGGTACAGATGCCTGTTTAGAATGGTTGCCTCAAGAAACAATTGTATTCAACAGTGCAAATTACCGACAAGACTTGCAGGTAGAATTAGCTCCACAAGCCAGTTGGTTAGGCTGGGAGATCACACGGTTTGGGCGGAGTGCTAGAGGAGAAAAGTTCTGTCAAGGAGAGTGGCGATCGCATACAGAAGTTTGGCAACAAGGCAATCCTTTGTGGATTGATCGCCAATGGCTACCAGGTTCCACAGAGGTCTTTCATAGTCCTCACGGCTTGGCTGGTCAGCCTGTTGTGGGTAGTCTGGTTTGGATTGGTCAAGCTGTTTCACCGGAAATTGTGGAAACTGCACGCTCTTTTATGGGGTTAAAACCCACCTACATCCCGACTCAGCACTTAATCGCTGGTGTGACTCGTTTACCACATGGGTTATTGTGTCGATATCGTGGTTCTTCGACATCGGAGGTGAGAAACTGGTTTACAGAGGTTTGGCAGTTATTACGCTTGTCTTATTTACAGCGGAATGTCTGTATACCTAGAGTTTGGCAGGTTTAACTATAAAGGGCGCAAAGGAAGAGGTGGGAGATGCAGCTAACGCCGCAGGAAAAGGATAAGTTGTTGATTTTTACGGCGGCGCTGGTCGCAGAAAGGCGGAAGGATCGGGGTTTAAAGTTGAATTATCCCGAAGCGGTGGCTTATATTTCGGCGGCGATTTTGGAGGGGGCGCGAGATGGGCGGACTGTGGCTGAGTTGATGAGTTATGGTACTACTGTTTTAAAGCGGGATGATGTGATGGAAGGTGTGCCAGAAATGGTGCATGAAGTGCAGGTGGAAGCGACTTTTCCGGATGGGACAAAGTTGGTGACGGTGCATAATCCGATTTGTTAATGGTCATGTAGAGGCGCAAAGAACTTATGATTCCGGGTGAATATATTGTTTCCGATGGGGAGATTGAGTTGAATTCGGGATTGATGACAATTAAGTTGCAGGTGGCGAATACAGGCGATCGTCCGATTCAAGTTGGTTCGCATTTTCATTTTTATGAGGTGAATGCGGCTTTGAGTTTTGACCGCGAACAATCTCGGGGTATGCGTTTGGATATACCTGCTGGGACTGCTGTTCGTTTTGAGCCAGGTGATGAGAAGGAAGTTACTTTAGTTCCTTTGGTTGGAAGTCGCCAAGTTTATGGTTTTAATAACAAGGTAAATGGACATTTAGATAGTTAAACTATCTTTATTGTTTTTAAGCTGGGCATTTTACTCGGGAAAATTATTAATACAGAAAAATGACATCTCAAATAGATTATCGCCCAATGCAAGTTGGCTTTTATCATCAAAAGTTTCCTGAGAAGCGGTTGTTTGATTCTTTGTATGTAATTTTGGCTTATAGTCATACCAAGATTATCGCCAGCATTGGGGCTATATTTTTTCTAACTTGTTTATATGGGTATTTATTTTTAGTTTGTCCTTTTATTTTCAAATGGCGAGTTCTTCCATCATGGAATCAGGTGTCAACTAGTGTCGCCGATTTAATTTTGGCGATGACTGCGGGATTTTTTATCTATTTAATTGTCATTATTTCTCTACGCCTATGTTCGCTGATACTCTCTGATTCAGTTTGGGAGCAAAAAATTAAAAATATATTACTTCCTGTTGGCTATTTGGGATTGGTAGTTAGTTTATATTTTTCACTGTGCTATGGATTGTCTTATATCAATATTGTCCATAATTTTTGTAATGTCACGACGCTGAAGCAGTTAGATTATCCTCAATATAGACAATCTATTTATGTAGCTTCGAGTCAGTGTTTGCTTGATGAACAACCAACTTACTCATTCTGGGTACAAGATAGCTTGATGCCATTAGTACATAAATTGGCAGAAGTTAAAGATGGAACTGTAGTTGCTCAGCAGAATACTTATATAAATAAAATTACTGAGAAAGATGACACTTTAGGATTTTACTTTAATGACATTGATGGCGAGGGTTTTTGGTATTATCATTTACCAGATAAGCAAAGCTGGTATCATTATCAGAAAAGAATTAAGAAGGTGTCTGAAAGTCGATTTTTTGAATTCTAATTTAAGAGCGAGTATTTTTCAGCTAGTATCAACTACGGACGCAATTGTCAGGAGAGGATGAATTATGAGCTATCGGATGGATCGTCGTGCTTATGCTGAAACTTATGGTCCGACTGTCGGCGATCGCGTCCGTCTAGCTGACACAAGCTTATTTATCGAAGTTGAACAAGATTTTACCACCTATGGCGACGAAGTGAAGTTTGGTGGCGGCAAGGTGATTCGCGATGGGATGGGACAATCACCGATTTCTAACGCTGATGGGGCGGTCGATTTGGTAATTACCAACGCCTTGATTTTGGATTGGTGGGGTATTGTCAAAGCTGATATTGGCATTAAAGATGGCAAGATTTTTAAAATCGGCAAAGCCGGAAATCCCTATATTCAGAATCATGTCGATATTATTATTGGACCAGGTACAGAGGTAGTAGCTGGAGAAGGGATGATTCTTACGGCGGGAGGGATTGATAGTCATATTCATTTTATTTGTCCACAGCAGATTGAGGTCGCTATTGCTAGTGGGATCACGACGATGATTGGTGGTGGTACTGGTCCCGCTACTGGGACAAATGCGACTACCTGCACCCCAGGACCTTGGAATATTTACCGGATGTTACAAGCGGCTGATGCTTTCCCAGTGAATTTGGGATTTCTCGGTAAAGGTAATACTAGCCAACCTCAAGGACTAGTAGAACAAATCGCAGCGGGGGCGATGGGTTTAAAATTGCATGAAGATTGGGGAACTACTCCCGCTACTATTGACACTTGTTTAACAGTGGCGGATGAATATGATGTCCAAGTGGCGATTCATACCGATACCCTCAACGAAGCGGGATTTGTGGAAGAGACAATCGCGGCTTTTAACAATCGCGTTATCCACACCTATCATACGGAAGGTGCTGGCGGTGGTCATGCACCAGATATTATCAAGGTCTGTGGGACAGCTTGTGTGTTACCATCTTCCACTAACCCAACTCGTCCTTACACTGTGAACACTTTAGATGAACATCTGGATATGTTAATGGTGTGTCACCACCTCTCACCGGCTATTGCTGAAGATGTAGCCTTTGCGGAATCGCGCATTCGTCGAGAAACAATTGCGGCGGAAGATATTCTTCACGACCTCGGCGCATTTAGCATGATTTCTTCTGACTCTCAGGCGATGGGACGGGTCGGCGAGGTAATTATTCGTACTTGGCAGACAGCCCACAAAATGAAAGAACAACGTGGCGACCTCAACCCATCAGAAGCGCAAAGGGCTGATAATTTTCGTGCTAAGCGATACATTGCGAAGTATACCATTAACCCGGCGATTACTCACGGGATTGCCAGTCATGTGGGTTCGGTGGAAGCAGGGAAATTGGCAGATTTATGTTTGTGGCGTCCGGCATTTTTTGGTGTGAAACCGGAGATAGTCATTAAAGGTGGGATGATTGCTTGGTCGCAGATGGGTGATGCGAATGCCAGTATTCCGACACCACAGCCTGTACATATGCGCCCAATGTTTGGCAGTTTTGCCGGTGCGCGTCATGCTACTTCACTAACTTTTGTCTCGCAAATGGCTTTAGCCCAAGAGATTCCTCAGCAGTTAGGTTTACAAAAGCTGGCTGTTGCAGTCTCTGGGACACGCCGATTGAGTAAGCGAGATATGAAGCTGAATGATGCGCTACCACAGATGGAAGTAGATGCTGAAACTTATGAAGTGAGGGCTGATGGTGAGTTGTTAACTTGCGAACCGGCAACAGTTTTACCAATGGCGCAACGCTACTTTTTGTTTTAAATAAGTAAAAAAAATAACCTTATTTCGATGTTGTACTCAGTTAGTCATCTTGCCCAATTAACAGATATACTACCTACTAATGTCGCCTTCAACTGTTACTCGAATGGTATCACTACTGACCGTATTTAGTCTTCGTTTTTCCAGGCATGATTTAATCTCTCTGTAACGAAATATCTAAAAATCAGCCTATGTCTACTTGTTAAAGAAAATCAAGTATCGGCAGTTATAACTTTGGCTCTAAAGAATCCTTCTTAGGTATGAGGTTAATTCTGGGTTCAGAGGAAAAAATGATACGGAAATAGGCTGATTTTAAAAAAACTTAATTTCACAGTGTACACTTAGGCTCCATGATGCAATCTTCTTACTCAGATCAAATCCTTGTTGTCGATGACTCTCCAGATAATGTGTTCTTAATCAAAACGATCTTAGAGGAAGAGGGTTACAAAATCAGTACAGCAGAAGATGGTCCGTCTGCTTTAGCGCAAATTACGGCAAGTGGACCTGATTTAGTGCTTTTGGATGTGATGATGCCAGGAATGGATGGCTATGAAGTGACCAGACGCATTCGGAGTAATGCAGAATTGCCTTTTATCCCGATTCTACTGATTACCGCTTACGACTCACCCAGCGTCGCTCAAGGATTAGATTTGGGTGCGGATGATTTTATTCGCAAACCTGTCGCCGTCGAAGAGTTACTCGCGCGAGTGCGATCGCTCTTGCGGCTCAAGCATAGTATCTATGAACGCGATGAAATAGCTCGCCAACGCGAAGATTTTGTCTCTCGTCTGACTCACGATTTACGCACACCGCTAGTCGCAGCCGATCGCATGCTGACATTGTTTGAGCAAGGTGCTTTGGGAGATCTTTCCGCTACCATGCTCGAAGCGATCAGCACAATGGTTCGCAGCAATTCTAATTTGTTGCAAATGGTAAACACCTTACTTGAGGTTTACCGCTTTGAAGCTGGTCGCAAAAGCTTGGCATTTCAACCAGTAGATCTTTATGAGTTGCTAGGTGAAGTGGCGAAGGCTTTGACTCCTTTAGCAGCGGAAAAAGGACTGTCAATTGATCTCAAGCTCAACGAAACAGGTAACACTAAAGTTTCTGCTGATCGCTTAGAGTTAAATCGTCTATTTACTAATTTAGTCGGCAATGCGATTAAATTTACTGATTCTGGGTCAGTGACTATCCAAGTGCTTGCGAATATACCGACTCCAGAGTATACAACAGTGGAAGTAACAGATACAGGTACGGGTATCGCTGTAGAAGAACTAGCTACTCTGTTTGAAAGATTTCGCTCAGGTAACCATAAGCGTTCTGGTAGTGGTTTAGGACTATACCTTTCGCGGAGAATTGCCGAAGCTCATGGTGGCACAATTCAGGTGAGATCGGAATTAGGTAAAGGCAGTGTGTTCACTGTTACTCTACCCATTCGCCAATGAGTTTAATCACAATTTCGGAGATGCTGCAACAACAGCGCCAGTTTTTTTCTACTGGTACAACCAAAGACATTGCTTTTCGCATTTCTCAACTCAAAACTCTCAAGCGAGCGATTGATGAGCAGAAACAAGTCATTCTCGAAGGTCTAAAAGCTGATCTGCACAAGCCAGAGTATGAGGCTTATGGTGCAGAAATTTTCGTCCTCAAAGAACTTAACCAGGCGATTAAAAATCTCCGGAGTTGGACTAAACCCAAAAAAGCAGCGATTACAATTGAACAATTTCCCGCAACGGCGTATCTTTATCCAGAGCCGCTAGGGGTAGTTTTAATTATTAGCGCTTGGAATTATCCCTTTCAGTTAATGATCTCTCCGTTAATTGGAGCTTTAGCGGCAGGAAATTGTGCAATCCTCAAGCCTTCCGAGATTGCTCCCCATACTTCTGTGGTATTGGCAGAGATAATTGCCAAATATTTCCCTCCTAATTATATTGCGGTAATTGAAGGTGGTGTAGACACAACTCAACAATTATTAGCGCAAAAATTTGACCACATCTTTTTTACTGGTGGGACAGCGGTAGGCAAAATCGTGATGACCGCCGCTGCTCAACATTTGACACCTGTAACTTTAGAATTAGGAGGGAAAAGTCCTTGCATTATTGACGCTAATGTGGATATTGAACACACGGCGAGGCGGATTGCGTGGGGTAAATTTCTGAACGCCGGACAAACTTGCATTGCGCCTGACTATCTTTTAGTCCACGAGAAAGTCAAGCCAGCTTTATTAACTAGTTTGCAAAAATGTCTGCGCGAATTTTACGGTGAACATCCCCAACTCAGTCCAGATTATGCTCGGATTATCAATCGCCGACACTTAGATCGGCTAGTTAATTTGATGAGTACTGGGGAAATATGTGTCGGTGGGGAGACTAATTTAGATGAATTATATATTGCGCCAACAGTGATTGATCGCGTCAGTTGGCAAGATCCAATTATGCAAGAAGAAATTTTTGGTCCAATTTTGCCGGTGATTGAGTACTCAGACATTAATCACGCGATCGCAATGGTGAACGCCAGACCAAAACCTTTAGTTTTATACTTTTTCTCCCAAAACAAAAACCTCCAACAGCGTGTTTTGCAGGAAACTTCTTCAGGAGGAGTTTGTCTCAACGACACTATGCTGCAATTTATCAGTTCATCTTTACCCTTCGGTGGTATTGGCGATAGCGGAATCGGTGGCTATCACGGTAAAGCCAGTTTCGACACATTTACGCATTACAAAAGTGTCTTACACCGCTCTTTCTTCCTAGAATTAAAATGGCGATATGCCCCTTATCAAGGCAAATTTTGGCTACTAAAGCTGTTTATTGGTTGAGCATAGAAACGCGTGTAGACAAATAAAGTAAACGCATCTAAATTGCCTTAACAAATGACTAATACTATGTATCAAATAAGAATACAGAATCTTGTTTCTTCTTTTTACACATATTTAGTAGTCCAGATTGAGAAAAAGCTTTCAAAAAATTGGAATAAAAGCTATGACAACTAATTTACCCATAAGAATAGAACATTTATCCAATAATTTACCGTTAGATAACGCTGTTCGCATCGAGCTAACAGAAGGAGTGCCGATATTTAGAGCCTCTAATCAGGTGCAACAGAGAATTGAAATATTATTAGCTAAACAAAAAGATTTTGGACTTTCTTTGGAGGAAGAAAAAGAGTTTGATGAATATGAAGAGTTGGATGATTATTTGAGCTTAGTTAATCGACTCGTAAGAAATGCTTCAGTTGTTCAAAAAACAAAGGAATTATAGTTTTGTCGGCGAATCGTTATCTCAACGAAGAGACTCAAAATAAAGTACGTAAACGTGCCAAATACATGTGTGAATATTGTCATGCATCTGAACAATGGCAGTACGTACCTTTCACCGTTGATCATGTTATTCCCTTAGGTAAAGGCGGCAAAAATTCAATTGAAAATCTAGCATTAGCTTGTTTTCATTGTAATCGCCAAAAATCAGCTAAAGTGATTGTTATTGAAGAAGAATCGGGTGCAGAAGTATTTTTGTTTAACCCTCGAATTGATTATTGGGAAGAACACTTTATCTGGTCAACAGATGCACTGACAATTATTGGTTTAACAGCAACGGGACGAGCAACAATTACTGCGTTGACATTTAATCGCCAAAGGATAATCAATATTCGTGCGGCTGATCAGGAAGTTGGTCGTCATCCACCAGCAAGTGACCCAATTCAAAGTTAAAAATTTATACCAGCACCGGAGGAGGGATTCAGACCGCTACATTCGCTACATTATCAGCGACTAAAACGCTCTTCCGCCCAGGGTTCTCCTCGGTGGTGATAGCCATTGCGTTCCCAAAAACCTGATTCTTCGTGGTCTAAAAATTCTAAACCGTTAATCCACTTGGCACTTTTCCAAGCATAGAGGTGTGGGACAACTAACCGCATGGGTCCGCCGTGTTCTGCTGATAGTGGTTCACCAAAGACTGTATGAGCAAAAAAGTTTTCTTCTCGCAGAAAGTCATCTAGGGGAATATTCGTAGTATAACCACCGTAACAGTGTTCCATCACATGGACTGCTTTGGGGTCTAGCTCAATTAAGCGCATAAAGTCGCTGACTTTCACACCAGTCCATTTGACATCAAGTTTAGACCAGCGAGTTACACAGTGAAAATCCGCTGTAAACTCGTTTTGTGGTAAAGCCATGAAATCTGACCAACTAAAGGTGGCAGGTTTTGCCAAACCCCAAACTCGGAATTGCCATCCCTCACTACTAACTTGAGGTGTTTCACCGTAAGTTAATACCGGAAAGCCTTTAGCTAAATATTGACCGGGAGGAACCCGTGAACTTTCATCTTTAGACGCTTTTTGAAAGAATTTTCCGAGCATAATCATTAAAAAATAACTTTTTGCTTTTATTTGAAGTTTGACCAGGGTAAATAGCCCGTGCTGAGTCTGACCTAACTACTCAGCACACAGCGCCTTCTATGATTCTTCTTCTTCTTGATCTGGGGTTGGGTAAACAAATCGCGAACGACCTGTGAGGATTGATTTACCTAAGCTGAGAGCTTTTTGCGCTTCAACAACGGCTTTGTGCTTCCAGGTAGCTTTGCGTTTGTCTCTTTTAGATTTTGACGTTTTCTTCTTAGGAACTGCCATGACGGATGCTGCAATTTTAGACAACCTTACTATTGTAGAGCAGAAAAGGAGAGTGAGGGAGTGTTCCTGAGTGGGGGAGTGGGAATACTACCGTTGAGGAAATTTCCGGCGAAATGCCGCTGGTGGTTTGGGGTTGAAGTTTTCTCCAGGACGTAGGTTGTCGGTTGCGGTGGAACCGGGTTTAACAATTTGTGGTTGAGCGGGAATTGTTGGTTTTGGAGGGTAGCCACCAGTTAGGGTATTTGTGGGCGGTGATGGCGTAGCACTGGTAGTTTGACCTAAGGGAGCTGTGGCGGCATCTTGCCAGCGGAGGAGAGAACGGGCTGTTTTATAATAAGTAGCCCAACGTTGTGGATCGGGACGACCGCGCCATTGGGGACGACTCACGTCTAATGAGAGAACTGGAGCGATCGCACCCTCATTTTGCCCAGAAACTGTAATTGAAACTTGTGTGACTAAAATATCTTGGTCGAAACTACGTTGAGCTGCGGCTCTGGCTGCTGCTTCTGCCCGTCTTAATAAGGTATCGTAATTTTCACCGGCTTGACGCTCTAGCGACAGGTCTAAACGAGCGGTGTAAGCTTGGGCGATTTGAGGCGCAATCGCATTTGTTGCTAGCCACAAACCTATGCTGAACAGTAACATCAATCGCGTAGCCGTTTTGGTGTTGCTGACGGTAAGCTGCCAAAGTTGATGTAATCTATTATTCATATAGATTATGTATTTGTAATTAGATTTACTACTCATAAACTCAACCGCTCCTTGATGATCTGTTCTACTTGTGTGCATCCATTGTGGCTCAAATTAAATGTGATACCAAGAGTCATTTCCAGTTGCGATCGCCCAAAATCACTCTAAACTAGAAAAAATCTCTCAATCATCTGCATTTAAGTCTGTACTTCTGTAGATGAGCAAATCACATACTATTATCCGCAATGGCAAATTACTGGGCGATCTTAATCGGTATTAATCAATATCAGTTCTTCCAACCTTTAGGTTATGCCCAAGCTGATGCTGAGGGATTACGAAATTGTTTACTTGCTCAAGCTGGGTTTTTACCGGAAAACTGCTTATTGATGACAGACACTTCTCCTCCCTGGGAAAAATATTCCACTTATCCCAGCCAAGAAAATTTGTTGCAGTTGCTAGGTTCTTTAATCCCTCGACTGCAAAAAGAAGATCATCTGTGGATCTTCTTCAGTGGTTATGGTGTCTACCACGACAGACAAGATTATTTAATGCCAGTTCAAGGCGATCCCAAAAATATAGTAGCAACCGGGATCGAAGTGCGATCGCTGTTTTTGGATTTGCACAATGCTGCGATTGGTAGCGTCGTCGTCTTGTTAGATATGAACCGCGCCGCTGGTACAGAAGCTGATGTACCTCTGGGACAAGAAACACTGGAATTAGGTTTCGAGCTAGAAATCCCCGTAATTCTCGCTTGTACTCCACACCAATATTCTCGTGAAAGTGCCGAATTGGGTCACGGATTTTTTACATCGGTGCTGATAGAAGCTTTACAAGTTGGTTATGCCAATACTTTAGGTGAGTTGGAAGGCTACTTGAGCGATCGCACTCCCCAACTATGTCAACACTACTGGCGTCCAATTCAAAATCCTGTCGCGGCGATTCGACCCCCAGAAAACAGGGAGCAAATCATCTTAGCAAAATTAAGCATTAACCATTACGAGTTAGAGGGTGGAGAATGGGGCATAGGGGAAGTCGGGAATGGAAGATGGGGAGAAGTACCAGAAATTCCTCTCATCACTCCCCCACTCCCCTACTCCCCCACTCCCCCACTCCCCTACTCCCCTACGGCTGCGTCCGAAACCTTACCGAAAATATTATGGTGGGCGGTAGGTGTGATGCTGCTGCTAAGCTTAATGCTCTTCTTTTTCAGTCGCAATCGGGAAGCAACAAACAAGCGGGCGGCGGTGGCGGCTGTGACGGTCGTCGATTAGCAATACTGGCTGATATCTTCGCCGCATTCATCGGCTAGATAACACATCGCCCGAAAACGCAAGCCCACAACTTCGTCATATAAGGGGTTGAGTTTGCACATCGGTGGGATATGAAATAGTTTTTTCCCGAAAAACTTCACATCGCGCTCAAACGGACATTGTGCGGGAATTGATTTACATAAGCGGTGAGCTAACTGGCTGTTGCTGACTTGAATGTCGTCTACCCATTGGCGCAAAGGTTGCAAAATGTCCCAGTGGCGTTTTGGGGTTGGAGGGCGCAGTTGGCTGGAATTAGTTTCTATAACATCTTCAGCCTGTGGAACCGAAATCCAGCTTGCGAAGAAGATGCGTTTTGTGGTATAGTCAAACACATTCATGGTTCATCCCTCTGTCTCATGGAGGCTATAGAACTGTCTATAAAACATCTACACCGTTAGATTGATGTTTTTCTGGACATTTCAGTAATTAACTAGCTGCAATCAAAGCGTGAAGTAGATGTGCTTAGTCAGGAACTTGTTAGTTCAACAGCTAAGTTAACTGAAACTACGGCAAATAAAAAGCCAAAGAGCGCAATCTTCTTGATAACTTGACCCACTTTAAACTTTAATGAAGTTGTCAGCCCTTGTGTTGGGGTTGATGCGGGTTCATCATGTTTATCATGCAGTAAAGCCATTCCGTCACCTTTGATAGGTCTAAATGTACAGCGAGGGCTATACAGTTAATCTTAGTTACACTTCTATATTAAAGTTAACTTATCTTAACTAATGTTACTATCGTGACTTAATAATTTATTTTCTGTATCTTAAGTTACCGTTTTTCTAAGTTCAGTAGATACTCGGATAATTCAGTCTAGTAAAGGCATCGGTTAATTTGAACTAAGACAAGCCTCAGTAATAATACGTAATTACCTCAAAATATTTATCACTTCATCAAACAGGATAGAGGTATAAATATCTCTATCCTGTTGATAAATCCCTTCAGGCTAATTTGACTTATGTGAATACTTATTAGTTCCACAGAATAAAAAGGTCCGCACGGATGTGGAGAATTTTTTCACGACTCAAGTCGGGGTATTAAAGAATCTGGGTGTGGAGCACATTCCTACAGCCCCACACCCACTTGCTCTCTAAGAGGCGACTGCAGTTGTGCGACGGCGTCTTCTGCCATCAGCAACTTTCACCGCTGGCTCATTCGGAGTTTGCATGAGCAAAGTCACTGATGCTTGACATTGCAATTCACGCTTGAGAGACCGTTGTAATTCACGCTCTAACTGTACGTGCAAACCTGCCCAATCAAGTTCAGATTGTTCGCCACTATCAAAACCACGGGCAAATTCTGGCCAGCGGGTGCGGAGAATGTCTTCGATACGTTCTTGTACCCACTTCTGTAATAGCGATTTCTCAATTGAAGTGACCACACCGCGCAGGTGAATTTCTGGTTTCGCCAGTAGCTTACCACTCCAATCAATGGCAGCAGCGATCGTTACCATTCCTTCTGCGGCTAGCTTTTGGCGTTCTTGCAGCACTTTGGCGCTGACCATTCCCGAACTTGAGGTATCGACTAATTCAATTCCTGATGGGACTTTGCCAGTAACGCGAATCGCTTTTTCGGAAACTTCGACAACATCGCCATTGTTGATAATCACCATGTTTTCGGCGGGAATACCCATACTCTGCGCTGTTTGGGAATGCTTCACCAACATGCGGTGTTCACCGTGAACTGGTAAAAAGAACTTGGGTCTAGTCAAACTGATCATTAACTTTTGGTCTTCTTGACAGCCGTGACCAGAGACGTGAATGCCTTTATCTCGACCGTAGACAACACTTGCACCCTGCATCATTAATTTATCAATGGTGTTCACCACAGCGATGGTATTGCCAGGAATCGGGTTAGCAGAGAAGACAACTGTGTCACCGGGACGGATTTTGATGTGAGGGTGTTCTTGATTCGCAATGCGGGTCATCGCCGACATTGGTTCACCTTGAGAACCTGTGGTTAAAATCAATACCTTATCATCTGGCATGCTGCGAATGACATGTAGCGGTTGCAGGAGATTGTCTTCGCACTTGATGTAACCTAGATTTCGGGCGTGGGCGATCAAGTTCAACATGGAACGACCAACCACGGAAACTACACGACCTTGCTTTTTGGCGATATCGAGAATCATGTTGATCCGATGCACGCTAGATGCGAAGGTGGTGACGAATAATCGTCCGGTGGCTTGGGAAAAGACGCGTTCGAGGTTGGGATAAACTGAACGTTCCGACGGTGTGAATCCGGGGATTTCGGAGTTAGTTGAGTCACTAATCAAGCAAAGAACACCTTTTTCGCCATGTGCAGCGAGCCTTTGCAGATCGAAAAATTCGCCATCGACTGGGGTGTGGTCGAATTTAAAGTCTCCTGTGTGGATGACTACACCGGCGGGGGTGTGGAGGGCAATAGTGAAGCTATCGGCAATTGAGTGGGTGTTGCGGATATATTCGACCACGAAGGATGAGCCAATCTTTACCATGTCGCGAGGCTTGACAGTTTTTAGGACTGTGCGATCGCGTACTCCGGCTTCTTCTAATTTCCCTTCTAGCATTGCCAACGCTAGTCTTGGACCATAAATTACGGGTATGTCAAATTGTTTGAGGTGAAAAGCGATGCCGCCGATATGGTCTTCGTGACCGTGGGTAACGATCATGCCTTTAATTTTGTGGCGATTTTCTCGCAGATAAGTTGTATCTGGGAGTACAATATTTACGCCATGCATGCCATTTGTGGGGAAGGCTAAACCGGCGTCTAACAACACGATTTCATCGTTGTACTCAAAAACGCAGGTATTTTTCCCAATTTCATGCAAGCCACCTAAGGGAATAATTTTTAGGGCTGGTGTTGATTCGATTTTAGTCATTTTGTCCTTATGTATCTCGTTAAATTGAAACGTAACAGTAAGTTAAGTGAGCCAGGAAAGCTGCTGAGTTTTAATCAGATGTTTAATAAAATTGATAGAGCTAGCAATTGTCACAAGTAGGCGCGTGCTACTAATCACCGCTTAAAAATGGCTTCTGCTTCGTCAATATTCAGTTGTAGAACTAAAGTAGAGCTAGTTCCTGAAGCACTACGGCTAATCTTTGATTAACTTCATCATCGGCGGAACATAGTGGCGGACGAGTTGCACCTACTTTCCAGCCTTGAAGCTTAAGGGCAGCTTTGACAGGAATAGGATTTGTTGTCACAAACAAAGCCTTAAATAAGGGGAATAGTTGGAGATGAATTTCTGTGGCTACTTGCACTTTTCCTGATTCAAAGGCTTGGATCATCTGTTGGAGTTGCTTTCCGACTAGATGAGATGCCACACTCACTACACCCTTCGCCCCAACTGCTAATAGAGGTAAGGTTAGAGAATCATCGCCTGAGTATATGTGAAATTCCGGGGGCGTTAAACGGCGCATTTCACTCGCCTGATCCAAGTTTCCACTTGCTTCTTTTATCCCCACGATATTTTCAACTTCAGCCAAACGGGCAACTGTTTCTGGCTGGAGGTTTTGACCAGTCCGCCCTGGTACGTTGTATAGCAATAAGGGTAAGTCACCGGCTGCTTGGGCGATTGCCCGAAAGTGCTGGTAAAGTCCCGCTTGCGGCGGCTTGTTGTAATAAGGAACAACTTGTAAAGATCCATCTAATCCTATTTTAGCTGCTTTTTTAGTAGCGGAGATAGCTTCTTCCGTTGAATTGGAACCACATCCTGCCATCACCTTAGCTTTTCCAGCTAATGCCTGCAACACGACGCTGAATAAATTAAATTCTTCATCCCAACTCAGTGTAGGTGATTCGCCTGTTGTTCCACATAATACCACAGTATCCGTACCGTTGTCAGCTAAATGCACGGCTAATTCGGCGGCTAGGTCATAGTCTACACTTCCGTCTTCTTTAAACGGCGTAATCATCGCTGTCAACACTCTACCAAAATCTACCACTCGTCTTCCTCCACCACAATGAGCGTCTTTTGTCCGGATGTCACTAGTTAATTTTTTGAAGAGTGACTAGGTACCAATGGCTGCAGCAAATTCTTGAGAACTAACAACTCGGCAATTTGAATCGCATTCAAGGCAGCGCCTTTGCGGATTTGGTCGCCACACAGCCAGAGTTCTAGTCCGCAAGGATGAGAAATATCTTGCCGAATCCGTCCCACAAGCACGTCATCTTTGCCTGTTGCTTCTATCGGCATCGGGAAATGGTTGTTGTGCCAATCTTCAACTAATTTCACACCAGGTGCAGAACTTAAAATTTCTCTGGCTTTTTCGGCATCAAAAGGAGTCGCAAATTCTAAATTAATCGCTTCTGAGTGTGCCCGGAGTACGGGAACCCGCACACAGGTTGCCGTGATTCTGATCTCTGGACTGGCAAAAATTTTCCGCGTCTCGTTGACCATTTTCATTTCTTCCTCACAATACCCTGAATCGTTTAAGGGTGAGTTATGGGGAAATAAATTAAATGCCAGCGGGTAAGGAAAGATTGTGGCGACGGGAGATTCTCCTTGGAGAATTGCTTTGGTTTGAGTTTTGACTTCTTCCATCGCTCTCGCACCAGCACCACTCGCTGACTGATAAGTAGCGGCAACTATCCGCTGCACTTTTTGGACTTGATGTAACGGCCAGACTGCTACCGCCATGAGAATTGTCGTGCAGTTGGGGTTGGCAATAATTCCTTGATGGTTGGCGGCGGCTGTGGGGTTGACTTCGGGAACAATTAAGGGGACCTCCGGGTGCATGCGAAAGGCACTGGAGTTATCAATTACCACTGCCCCTTGGGATACCGCAATTGGTGCCCAAGTTTTGGAGATTGATCCACCTGCACTGGCGAGGACTATGTCCACGTTGGCTAAGGCGCTTGAAGTGACTGCCTCAACTGGCAAGTTTTCGCCTTGAAATTGGATCGTTTTTCCGGCACTGCGATCGCTTGCCAATAGCTTTAAATCAGCTAGCGGGAAATTTCGCGCTGCCAGCAATTGCAGTAACTCCGCGCCGACTGCACCCGTAGCACCTAAGACAGCAACTCGATAGGACTTAGACAAACTTTCCTCCTGATAGCTCTATGAGTGAGCATTTTTAATCCAAAATTTCAACTGGGAATGCAAATACAGTCATGTAATTGTATATATGGTAATTAGTGAAGAAGTTACAAATTTGTTCTTAAATATTCCTTTGCTTTTTCTTTCTCTTAATAATTCGCAATTTCCGGCAATTAAATTTAAAATCTCAAACTAATTTAACAATTATTATCTGCCACTTAGTACTATTTTGCTCCAAAATGATTATATTGGCTCTCAGTGACTCGTTAGTGAAATATATGTACTACTCAAACAGAGACAAAAGACGGTTACGAGTATTTTCTTGATGATGACATCAGCAACTGTAATTATAACTTCGTCTTACTAACACTCCCGCGCTACGATGTTATTGGTTAAGATGAGCGTTAATCTATTGGTTGTAGAACCAGGATATCACGGTGTTAGACCTGGAAGTAAGAACCAAAGCTTTGAGAAATCCTTACTGTAAGGATCGTGAGTGCGGGTAAATCCAGTGTAGTATAACATTCTCCGACGTAAAAGTAATCAGCAAGCAAAAAGTATTAGCATGAAAGTCACCCAGGAAAAACTCCCCGCAAGTCAAGTTGGTCTGGAAATAGAAATAACCCCAGAAATGACTACCAAGACTTATAACCAGGTCATCGAAAATTTCAATCGCGCTGCGAATATTCCTGGGTTTCGCAAAGGCAAGGTGCCGCGCCAGATATTGGTTCAGCGCTTGGGTATCGCGCGAATTAAGGCAGCAGCCCTCGAAGAACTGATTCAAGACGGCATTCAGCAGGCAGTTAAACAGACAGAAATTAAAGCTATTGGTCAACCGCAGTTACGCACCTCGTTTGAGGAGTTGATTGGGAATTATGAGCCGGGTAAATCCTTGACATTTTCCGCCGCTGTCGATGTCCCACCGGAAGTCCAACTCAAGCAATATACAGATTTGCACGTTCAGGCAGAAGAAGTTAAATTCGATGCCGAGCAAGTTACCAAGGTATTGGAAGAAAATCGCCAAGAAAGAGCAACGCTGATCCCTGTATCTGGACGCCCCGCGCAAATTGGCGATGTCGCCGTAGTAGATTTTAAAGGCACCCTAGTACCAGTCGAAGGTGCTGAGACTACTGAAAAAGAGCCAATTCCTGGTGGTGAAGCGGAAGACTTTGAAGTCGAGTTACAGGAAGATCGGTTTATTCCCGGCTTTATTGCTGGGATTGTCGGCATGAATGCTGGCGAAACCAAAGAAATATCCGCCCAGTTCCCCGACCCTTATGCCAATTCAGAGTTAGCTGGACGCGGCGCTGAGTTTACCGTCACACTCAAAGACATCAAGGAAAAAGAACTACCGGAACTCAATGACGATTTTGCCCAAGAAGTCAGTGAGTTTGAGACTTTAGCCGAATTCCAAGATTCGATTGAAAAACGCTTTCAAAAAGAAGCCACTGAAAAAACCAAAGTCAATAAACATCAGGCAATCTCAGATGCACTGCTGAAGCAAGTTGAGGTTGAGTTGCCCGAAACCTTGATTTTGCAAGAAGTGGATGCCATGCTGACGCAAACAGCAGTTCAGCTTTCAAGGCAAGGCATGGATGTCCGGAAGTTATTTACCCAAGATATTATCGCCTCTTGGCGCGATCGCTCTCGTCCCGAAGCTAGCGAACGGATTACACGCTCTTTAGCACTATTAGAAGTCGGTAAACGCGAATCAATAGAAGTCCCACCAGCGGAAATTGAAGCTCGTGTCCAAGAACTGATGGAGCAGTATACTGGTCAAGAAATTGACACCGATCGACTCCTATCTGTAGTTCAAGAAGAACTTCTGACCGAAAAAATCATGGATTGGTTAGAAGCACACTCAAAAGTCGAACTTGTTCCAGAAGGTTCTCTAAATCCTGCGCCGGAAGATGCTGTGATTAACTTAGAAGAGGATGCCACGCCAGAGGAATCGCCGGCGGAGATTGAGGGTGCCACACCAGAGGAACAACAGCCAGAATCCGAAACGTCAGCCTGACGATAAACCTAGTTACCGCCGATCAGCGGTGCAACCACCAGTATGGGCACTCTGCTTAGCGTTCATATACTGGTGCTCTACGGAATACCGTACACGGATCTCAATTCCATAAGGCATAATAGGTGAAAGAGCGATCTTGATCCAAATCCATTGCTTGAAGCAGCTATAGCTGTAAAAATTTCCGTTTTATATATTCAGAAAATTGTATGCTTGAATCCCAGTCGGCAAATTACCAAACACACAGTTTGTCCCATAACTTAGAAATCAACTCGCTTTCTGGCATAGATGTACGGGCAACTGTCAACATCGTCCCGATGGTGGTAGAACAATCCGGCATGGGAGAACGCGCTTTTGACATCTACTCACGCTTGTTGCGAGAGCGGATTATATTTTTGGGAACTCCCGTAGATGATACTGTTGCCGATTCGATTGTTGCCCAGTTATTATTTCTTGATGCTGAAGATCAAGAAAAGGATATTCAACTGTACATCAATTCTCCTGGCGGTTCTGTGACTGCTGGTATGGCGATTTATGACACAATGCAGCAAATTCGTCCTAATGTTGTTACCATTTGTTTTGGATTAGCAGCAAGCATGGGGGCTTTTTTGTTAACAGCGGGAACAAAAGGTAAGCGGATGTCTTTACCTAACTCGCGGATCATGATTCACCAACCCTTAGGTGGGGCGCAAGGACAAGCCGTTGATATTGAGATTCAGGCAAAAGAAATTCTTTATCACAAGTCTCAGCTAAATCAGTTGATGGCTCATCACACTGGTCAACCCCTAGATAAAATTGAAGCTGACACTGAGCGCGACTTCTTTATGTCCGCCAACGAAGCGAAAAATTACGGGTTGATCGATCAAGTGATCTCTCGGCAAAATCTTCCCACAGCAGGCGAAAACGTCACCGTAGTCAATTAAGAGGCTGGTATGTCTAAGTACGACTCCCATTTAAAATGTTCGTTTTGTGGCAAGTCTCAAGAGCAGGTGCGGAAATTGATTGCCGGCCCGGGAGTCTATATCTGTGATGAATGTGTTGACTTGTGTAACGAAATTCTAGATGAGGAGTTACTAGACACAAACGCAGCGGCTGCGCCCCCAACACCTCGTTCAGAACCACCACAAAAACGCCGCAACCGTGCTGGTGGTCTTTCCCTGACTCAGATTCCCAAGCCACGCGAGATTAAGAAGCATCTAGACGAGCACGTCATCGGTCAAGATGAAGCGAAAAAGGTTCTCTCTGTTGCCGTTTATAACCACTACAAGCGGCTTTCAGTGGTGGAATCTAATAAAGCAGCTGCCACTAGTACTACGAAAGGTTCGGAAGAACTAGTAGAGTTGCAAAAATCTAACATTTTGTTGATTGGTCCGACAGGTTGTGGCAAAACTCTTCTGGCGCAAACCTTGGCGAAAATCCTCGATGTCCCCTTTGCTGTCGCTGATGCGACGACGCTGACAGAAGCCGGCTATGTGGGAGAAGATGTCGAAAATATCTTGTTGCGACTTCTCCAAGTAGCAGATTTGGATGTGGAAGAAGCGCAACGCGGTATCATCTATATCGACGAAATTGATAAGATTGCTCGCAAGAGTGAAAATCCTTCGATTACGCGGGATGTTTCCGGTGAAGGCGTACAGCAAGCTTTGCTGAAAATGTTAGAAGGAACAATCGCTAACGTTCCTCCGCAAGGTGGACGGAAGCATCCTTATCAAGACTGCATTCAGATTGATACCAGTAACATCCTCTTTATCTGCGGTGGTGCTTTTGTCGGTCTCGATAAAGTTGTAGAGCAGAGAGTTGGCAAAAAGTCAATAGGTTTTGTGCAACCGGGCGAAGGTCAGACAAAAGACAAGCGCACCGCTGATACTCTCCGCCATATGGAACCAGATGACTTAGTGAAATTTGGGATGATTCCAGAATTTATCGGTCGCGTACCAATGGTAGCCGTAGTTGATCCGCTGGATGAAGAAACATTAATGGCAATTTTGACTCAGCCGCGAAGCGCTTTAGTGAAGCAGTATCAAAAGTTGTTGAAGATGGACAATGTCCAGCTAGACTTTAAATCAGAAGCTTTGAGAGCGATCGCTCAAGAAGCCTACCGGCGCAAAACTGGAGCTAGAGCATTACGCGGTATTGTGGAAGAATTGATGTTGGAGGTGATGTACGAGTTGCCATCCCGCAAGGATGTGACTCGATGTACGGTTACGCGCGAGATGGTTGAGAAGCGATCAACCGCCGAACTCCTCGTGCATCCTTCTTCGTTACCGAAACCAGAATCAGCTTAAGGTCTTGCAAAATGTCTCAGATTCAAGTTCGTGGCGTTGACCATTACTATGAATGGATTAAGCAGCCATCAGCCCAAGTGAAGCCAATTATGGTTTTCATCCACGGCTGGGCTGGGTCTGCACGTTACTGGCAAAGTACCGCCACTGTTTTGTCAGCAGAATTTGATTGTTTACTCTACGACATGCGCGGGTTTGGACGTTCTGGTGGACGTCCTACTGTGGCGGTTAAGAGTGAATTAGTAGCAGATTCGCAATCGCCTGAGGCAGAATCTCAAGCTATTGCGGAATTGACATATGAATTAGAGGAATACGCTGACGACTTGGCGGCGCTGCTTGATGCTTTGGGAATTGAACGCGTTTATATTAATGCTCATTCTACCGGAGCATCGATCGCGACGATATTTCTTAACCGCTATCCTCAAAGAGTCGAAAAAGCCATCTTAACTTGTAGTGGCATTTTTGAGTATAACGAAAAAGCTTTTACAGCTTTTCACAAGTTTGGCGGCTATGTGGTAAAATTTCGTCCCAAATGGTTGGACAAAATTCCATTTGTGGATCAGATGTTTATGGCGCGATTTCTCCGCCGTCCAATTCCTGCAGCGGAAAGAAAGGCTTTCTTGGAAGATTTTTTGATGGCTGATTATGATGCGGCGATGGGCACAATTTTTACTGCTGTCAGCAAGGCTGCATCTGAATCAATGCCTAAGGAATTCGCCCAAGTTACAATCCCAACACTTTTAGTTGCTGGGGAGTACGACCAGATTATTCCTGCCGAAATGGGTCGTCAAGCAGCCGCGTTGAATCACAAAGTTGAATTTGTGATGATTCCGCAAACAGCCCACTTCCCAATGTTGGAAGATCCCGAAACTTACCTTCACCAGGTGCGAGAATTTTTGAAGTCAGCTTAATCACGTTTGGGCAAATACTCAAAAACCTTGTAATAAAATGTAAAATTTTGGCAATCGGCTCGTAGTAGCGCTTTAGCGCTAAAGTGCTACTACAAACCAAGAGTAATTTATTTTCACTTACCTACTTAATCAGGACTCACTTATTCCTAATTCTCGTTTGAGCAAGTTAATTGACTTACTACCAATGTAATTCTCGCAACAAATTAGTTTGGGTGGGCGAATAATATCTTCTCTAGTGGCTTGTACCGCTGCTTCCACAAAGGAGAAACTGGCTTGATCGCTAATAATCAATTTAGCGCTCTTGACCACAGCATTTAGTTTGTAAGTATCTTTTGGTTGGCAAGTCATCACCAGTAGTTCATCTCCTCGGAAGCTATGCAAGATGACTTCTGCTACTTTCAGAATGCCCGAACTCAGACTGACGATGCCGACACAACTATCTTGAGGTAGAGTTTTAATGAGTTCAATTTCTGTGGCATAGTCGTAAATATCTACAGGAATAACTCGGACAGCTTTTGGTGCTGCAATTCCTTCCACTTCACCGATAAAATAACGACTCGCTACCACTGTACCTGAGGGGGTTTGCTCTAAGATTGCGGCTAAATCCTCCATCGGTACGAGTTGGACAGGAATTTTGAGTGAGTGTTCGAGTTCGTACACCATTAATTCCCCGACACCAATATCTTGAGCCGGAACCGCCACCAATACTCGCGCACTACAACGCAAGCGCCAGTCAATTTCTCCTAAAAATAGTTCGCGTGCTTGATTGAGGGAACAGCCTTGGGCGAGTAATTGCTCTAGGGCTTGTTGTATAGTTTTATATGCTAAAGGATATTGCTGGAGTGTCGGCGATTGTAACCTTGTGCCACCTTCATGACCTTGAGCACGAACATAGATACCCGAACCTGCTAGACTTTCAACTAGTCCATCTTCTTCTAGTTGGCGGTAAACTTTACTGATTGTATTACGATGCAGACCAGTTTGCATTGCTAAGGCGCGAGTGCTTGGCAATTTATATGCTGGTGGATATTGGCGCGACGCGATCGCAAACCGAATTTGATTAAACAGCTGTGCCGATGCGGGAATCTCACTATCTGGCTGAATCCTAAACTGAAGCATCACCAAATCTCCTGATGTTTATAATTAAGGCTTTGCAGCAGCCATATGGGCTAGATGATGAATAAAATATGTATCAATTGCAACTTCATAATATTCATTTGGTAGTGTCCCAATTTAATTTATGATTCTAGGAGAGATAGTGTATCTATACTGGCATATCTCTCAGGTCATCGCCTACCCTACTGGGAAAAATTAATATGACAGTGGAAATTTATACTAGATCCGTACTCGTGAACGCTGGTGATTTAGAAATTGCTGCTTATTTAGCCCAGCCGGTCGCGACCGGTTCCTATCCGGCTGTGGTAGTACTGCAAGAGATTTTTGGCGTTAACATGCACATTCGCGAAGTCACAGAACGAATTGCGCGTTTAGGATATGTTGCGATCGCTCCTGCCTTGTTCCAACGTCAAGCCCCAAATTTTGAAGCTGGCTACACAGATGAAGCGATGGTCACAGGTAGAAGCTATGCTTCCCAGACAACAGCTTCACAGTTATTGAGTGATATTAGCGCCACCATCAATTACCTCAAAACCCTTGATAGTGTGAAAAAAGAGCGTTTCGGTTGCATAGGTTTCTGCTATGGCGGTCATGTTGCTTATTTAGCCGCGACTTTAAGCGAGATAGCCACTACTGCTTCTTTCTATGGTGCCGGGATTGCGATGCGGACAATTGGAGATGGTGCGCCGACAATTACCTGCACTCAGGATATTAAAGGCACTCTGTACGCTTTCTTTGGAATGGCGGATGCGAGCATTCCTGTGGAACAAGTAGATGAGATTGCTGCCGAGTTACAAAAATACCACATACCTCATCGTGTATTTCGCTACGATGGAGCTGACCACGGATTTTTCTGCGACCATCGCGCTAGTTACAACTCATTAGCTGCAATTGATGCTTGGGAGCAGGTAAAATATCTGTTGCAAACCTTGACGACGTAGACTTTTTTGCGTCACAGGGTGTGGAAGTGCTCACAGATATCTTTAATCTGGGTCGATCGCTCTCTGCAATGATCGCATTGGCTCAAATCGCAATCTTTTACTCAATAGTCATGAATTCTGAATTAAACCCAACTGGTAACGCTACTAATTCATCTTTCTCAATGGACGATTTTGCCAAAGCCTTAGAGAAACACGATTATCAGTTTCAAAAAGGTCAGGTAGTGCGCGGCAAAGTTTTCCAGTATGAGCCTGATGGAGCGTATGTGGATATTGGTGGCAAGTCTTCAGCTTTTATTCCCCGCGATGAAGCTGCTTTGAAGCCAGTAACCGATTTTACTGCGGTGCTGCCGCTGCATGAGCAACTGGAATTTTTGATCATCAGGGAGCAGGATGCTGAAGGTCAAGTCACACTTTCACGCAAGCAGTTGGAAATTCAACATATTTGGGTACAACTGGTACAGCTTCAGGAAAATAACCAAAGTGTACAAGTGCTCGTGACAGGTGTAAATAAAGGTGGTGTGACAATCGATGTTCAGGGTTTACGAGGATTTATCCCGCGATCGCACTTGGTAGACCGTGACAACCTCGATGCGCTTAAAGGTCAAACTCTGACTGCTAACTTTTTACAAATTGATCGCAACGAAAATAAGCTGGTGCTTTCCAATCGCGCCGCTACTCGTTCAGCAAGCTTTAGTTTACTCGAAATCGGTCAGCTAGTTTCCGGCAAGATCACTGGCATCAAGCCGTTTGGTGTGTTTGTCGATTTGGAAGGTGCTAGCGGTTTGCTACACATCAAGCAAGTGAGTCAAAAATTTATTGACTCTTTGGAAAAGGTGTTTAAAGTCGGTCAGCCGATTAAAGCTGTCATCCTGGATTTGGATGAAGGTAAAGGTCGGATTTCTCTGTCTACACGGGTGTTGGAAAACTACCCAGGCGAGATGTTAGAGAATCTGGACGAAGTGATGGCGACAGCTGATGTGCGAAGTCATCGCGCCGATAAGAAGGACTCATCACCGGAGAATTAAGTTTCGCAGCGTTAGGTGTTAGACGCAAAAGCACGGTTGCGGAAATTTGCGTCACTCCTTGCGCTTTGAATCGGGATTTTTGGTAAATATAAAATTCTCGCAGTTCATAGAGAGTAATAATTTCCAGTCTGGCTCATCTAGGTCTACACCCAGAATTAAAGGTAGAGATTGTTGGATGCTCAAGAGCAAGCTGTGTTTAGTCAACTGATGAAGGAACATGGTTGGGTAGTTGGTCAGGCTTGCGCCGCCTTTTTGCTGCCAATGGTGGTAGTTTTAATTTCGATTACCACTAAACCGAGAAGGCAAGAGACAATCAGGATATCTGGCTGTTTCTGTCCTACTTGAGAGAAAATCGGATAGCGCCAGTAAGCCATACAGTTGCGATCGCTAAAAGCATCCTTGACTGCATCCCAAATTTTTTGCTCACTACCTTCGCCATCAGTCCTCACTCTTTCAGTGATAATAAATTTTTCAGCGTGTTCTTCGTAACCAGCAGTCATATTTAATTATCTTAAATATTAGTATAATTTGTTACTAAAAAATCTGATTAAGTAACGCGACTAAACTAGCATTGGCAAAATAAGGCTTGCCAGGGTACATCCGCCGAAGATGACGATTGACAATGTAGATTACATGTCAGTATATGTACTTTAAACATTTTTGTATGTAAGTATCAAAATGTTGAAACGGAGAAGGGGAGATTCGAACTCCCGGAGCCTTTCAGCTCATCTGATTTCAAGTCAGACGCAATCGACCACTCTGCCACCTCTCCGGGTGCATTAGCTAATCATATCAAACTGGGTTAATTATGACTACTAGATTGCACTATTAACTCGCGACGGTAAATAATTTCCTCAGAAGCGATACTCAAGTCTTGGCTAACCCAGATTTGGGAGACTTGGGAGACGACACCTGCGTCTAAAGAGACAATGGAGAAATTCCGCAGCCTGTCGCCATCTTTTTCGACAATTCGCGGGACACGAGCTGCATTTAAGTAAACAGTGCCGTTGGACTCGGCAATTGATGTTCTCAGCACCTGCTTAGTATGTCGTAGATTGTGGTGCATATGACCAAATGTTACTAAGGAAATAGTTTTACCAGCAGCACGAGTTTGAGCTAAAGCTTCAGCAAAATCTGGATCACCATAATCGCCACCAATGGGATGCCAGTCTTTTCCACAAGGATCTTCGGGAAGTTCACCTAATCCGGTTGGTCCATTGTGACCCATAAAAATAATCGTCTCATAAGCAGCGGAATTGGCGGCGGCGACGATTCTGGCGGTTGATTCCGCAAAACTTTTCACACCATATCGTTCTTCGTAGAACTCAGTATTTTTCCATGTCGAGCCACCCCAGCTAAAAGGACGGCTACCCACCACAGTTAACTGCAGTTCGCTGATATCTAGCTTGCCATAGCCGATATGAGCGAATCCTAGTAGATCTAGTTGTTCTTGGACTCGGTCTTCTTGGGTGCGATCGTAAGGACATTTCTGGCGTCCCCATTCTGTCGCCGTCCACCAAGCATCGTGATTTCCTAAAATTGCGGCTTTAGGGATGCTGACTTCGGCTACTGCTTCGACTATATCCAAAGACTCGTTGCCAAAGTCGCCAACAAATAACACTAGGTCAACACCTAAATGCCGGAGAGCAATTTCATCATCTGCTTCCCATTGATCGTGAATATCTCCAACTACAGCGATTTTCTGACTGGTCATGTCACCTTCCTTGCCGTCTTCTTCCAGCATAGGAAACAAGAGCCGATTTTGCCAAAGTACTTACACTTGATTTTGGTGAAAACTACTATAATTATTAGGATGAGATAATTCAATCCCTACTATAAGCAACCCCCCAATTGTGTTTACAACATCTCTTGTGCAACGCGACCAAACCCTAGCTAGTGGACTACCACGAGATTTATTTGCCGCGATTCAAAGTCTTAAGTCTGAACTTAACGCCGTCATCCTGGCACACTACTATCAAGAGCCGGATATTCAGGACATAGCCGACTTTATTGGTGATTCGCTTCAACTTGCTTCATTCGCAGCTAAAACTGATGCTTCCGTAATCGTCTTTGCTGGTGTCCACTTTATGGCGGAGACGGCGAAGATTCTCAATCCTGATAAATTGGTGCTTTTACCAGATTTGCAAGCCGGTTGTTCTTTAGCAGATAGTTGTCCACCAGAGGCGTTTGCAGCTTTTAAAGTGGCCCATCCGGATCATCTAGTAATCTCTTACATTAATTGCAGCGCTGAAATCAAAGCCATGAGCGATATCATCTGCACCAGTTCCAATGCTGTGAAGATTGTGCAGCAGATCCCTCAAGACCAACCAATTATTTTTGCTCCTGATCGCAACTTGGGACGGTATGTGATGGAACAAACAGGAAGAGAATTATTGTTGTGGCAAGGTAGCTGTATTGTCCATGAGACTTTTTCTGAGAAAAAACTTGTGCAATTAAAGATTGCTCATCCAGAAGCCGTTGCGATCGCTCACCCAGAATGTGAAACTGCAGTATTGCGTCATGCTGACTTCATCGGCTCAACTGCGGCTTTGCTCAAATATTCTCAACAAAGTCCTAAAAATGAATTTATCGTCGCGACCGAGCCGGGGATCATCCACCAAATGCAAAAACAATCCCCGCACAAAAACTTTATTCCTGCGCCACCCATGAACAACTGTAGTTGTAACGAGTGTCCCTACATGCGGTTGAATACTCTAGAAAAGCTCTACTGGGCGATGAAAAATCGCACTCCTGAGATTGTCATGTCAGAAGATATTCGTGCAGCCGCAGCGCGACCAATCCAACGGATGTTAGAGATGAGTGCTTAAAGAAAAATACACGAGTAAACAAGCGTTACATCAGACTTTGAAACCACACTTTTGTACATCACTCATCGGCAATCCACTGTGATTTAAGTAGATAAGCACTCATAAAACAAAACTGTGCAACGAAATGTAAAATCTTTGGAATCGGCTTGTAATTGCGCTTTAGCGCTCTTCACGCAAATACGAACCATAGATAATTTATGACGCAGACCCACAAACTGTTGATTCGCAGTTAGCAGTCAACAGTTAATATCTAGCAGATTGTCATTAGGAGGTGAGTGCTGATAGAATACTAAATTTCTCATGCTTCAAAGAGCAAGATGAAAATTATTTATTGTTAGCTTTCTCGGCTGCAGTCTGGCTATATTCTCGATAGAGTTTAGTCCGAATCTGTGCTTCCGGGTAACGGCTATGACTATTTGGCACAGTCCCCATTAAATGTGCTGCGTGTTGCCACTGAGTAGCTAAATCTAACCACTCAGATGGAGTTTTTGCTGTTTTACCAGATGCGGAAGCAACATTAGCAATTCGCACAGCAGCAGCAAAAGCTTCTTCCGATTGGTCAACAGTAAATTTATTTGCCTCAGATGGGCTATCACTAGATGGTATATTCGCTACAGGTAGAAATTCTAGGGAACCTGCGTGGGTCGCCTGATTAAATTTTCCGCCCAACCAACCATAAATAGTCCAAGCCAGAAGTAATAAAAATAAAGATGAGCTTACTCCTCCTAATATTTTTCGCCAAACTTGATTCTGGCGACGTAACAAGCGTCGAGAAGATTGATAATTAGAAAAAGTTATCTTTTTCGGTTCAGTTCTTTGTTCTTTCAAATCTCTAGCCAGCTGCTGAAAAAGATTTGGTTTAGCGAGAATAATTTCTTCTGACCACAACAATTGATTTTCCGGATCGCGAGTGATTTCCTCCAGCCACAGCAATTGCTGTTCTCGAACAATCCGACTATTAATATTTACGCGACGAATGTTACGCGGCGAGATTGATTCGAGAATCTGACGAATCCTCTGTACTAAATTAGATTGCTGAAGCTGCTCCACCTTAGCTGCTTCACAAAGCAATTGTAAATTGCCATCAGCAAACATGGCTCTAGCTCTAACACCAGAATCAGCTAGCTGTTCATTCAACACTTGAATAATTGCCGCCACACTACCTTGACGTGCTTGACCAGTAATATCATTTATCGGATTGAGCATTTTTTATATTATATTATCAAGCTTCTATTCCAGCCTAACTTTTAACTCACCATTTAATCTAAAACAATTTCTGCCACTTTAATAATTTTCTTTATTTAAATTACAAAAACAATCATGTTATTCCTCAGCGTCCCTCCGCGCTACCTCCGCGCCCACCGCGTTTCAAAACAAAACCTCTCTCACCAAACCAAAAGCCCCTCTGAAATCACAGAGAGGCTTCTAGTATGTAAAATTAACCTGGCACCGAGCTATTTTCCCGTGGGGCTACCCCCAAAGTATCGTCGCCGCAGCAGCGTTTCACAACTGAGTTCGGGATGGTTCAGAGTGGTTCCACTGCGCCAAAAGCA
>Ga0209512_1001270_pt1 | contig 32271 bp, 33 predicted proteins | sample frozenSSSSmetaG_FD_184142 | JGI IMG/M metagenome (GOLD analysis project Ga0209512, IMG submission 184142) | Glacier valley bacterial and archeal communities from Borup Fiord, Nunavut, Canada, to study Microbial Dark Matter (Phase II) -... | ecosystem: Environmental > Aquatic > Freshwater > Ice >...
ATAACATACAGCAATCCAAAAATCTTGTGATTGCTTTATTTTGCTTCGCTCCCGCAATGACGAAATATATTTGTAATTTTGCACAACTACTTATACAGATACATGATTTCTTGTCAACCAGTAAATGTTAAATTTTTGTGTACTTATTGTTACATGTTGTACGTATTTCTAAAGGTGTAACATGTGCCACAGTAAGTTAAGGTTTGGTTAAATATTATTAATATAAGGTTAATAAAAAGAGGTGAAGTGATGAATGTACCCAATCAGGGAGACAAAGACAGATTTCTCTACCCTCAGAGTAGGTACTATGGTCAAGTTAAACCAGAGAACCTAGTATTTAATGCCAACCTCCAGGAATTTGCCACCAAAGTTAGCTACATCACCTGTTTAGAAACATCTGGGAAGCTTTGCCCAGATGAGGCTTACAAGCAGATGAAGGCGCTCTGGAAACAGTTGAAGCGCAGCAAAAAAGAATTGGGGATTGGTAACGAGCCACCTACAGATCTCCTTTAATTACTCTAATTACGTAGTCATTGGCAAAAAAGTGTTTATAAGTACACAGGCTTTGGTCAAGGCTACTGGTTCTTTGCTGTGTGAGATTCCCCGATTCGTAGCACCTGAAACTCATTCGGGGCAAGCGACACCACAATATTTTCCTCCTCCTCATACGATATCTCAATCAGCCAACGCTGGCTTTTTCGCTCATCACTTAGTACTTCAGGAGCACAGACTACTCCGATAATTCCAGCTAAATATGCTGGACTGTGAATTAGAACTCTGTCTCCTACCTGAACATTATTTGGGTTATACAACAGCACGCCTCAAACCGAAAGCTATCTTGAGTAAATTTATACTAAGTGAAACCCGATGATTTCCATAACCTTATCTTAACCAAGAAGGTGTTGATAATTGCGTTATTTTTTGTGTATATAATAATCAAGATCCCATCACAATCGCCATTTTCGTCAAATTCGCGTATTACCCTGATTGTGAGAGAATGTGCTTTTGATTTTTGTCGTTACGTAATATTTTTCCAATCGTCAGATGCAACAAAGCGGGATAGGTGAGAGACATTTGTGGTTGCTACGATTGGCATTAATATGGGATCAAAGGATTCGAGCACTTGAGCCGCTAAAATGACATCTCCATCTAGCGCCTTGGGGTCTGCGGTGGGTTGCCCTCCTTGTCGAGCGATCGCCCAAAGTTGGGATGCTCGAAGCATGACGGCTGTAGTGATCGGCAAGTAGAGTCCTACATCCTTGATTTGTTCAAGTTGGCGAATGCTAGCGGTACGATTTGCCCTGAGTAATTCACGCCGAATCTCGTAGTCGGCAATTTCGGGAATAGCGATGACGTGTCCCTGACTGAGCATGGATTTTAGCCATTTCTGGCAAGCTTTGCAGTCTGCTGACTGTGCTCTGGGATTACTGACCATGCCCAAGGAACCAGTATCAAGCACGATGATTTTAGTCATGGGAAAAGCGGGCGATCCGAGAGCCGATCTTGGTCAAGAGCTAATTTAAGTTCTTGCCAAGTTTCAGTTTGAGCCTCTGTTTGGTCTGGGGTATCCCAGCTTTCTAAAAGCGTAATGAAGTCATTGTTTCGGGCTTTTGCTGAGAGAACATCTTGCTCAGAAATAATTGGTTCCCAGTTGCTTGATGATTGATTAAATGATAGCTCGGAGGGGTTTAGCCATTTGTCTATGGCAGTTTTGAGGAAGCGCCATGTGCCTTCGACTGGACGACCGGGGAGGTTGCCGGAGGTTGCTTGACGCAACACAATTTCTGGTGATAATCGCAGGTAATCAGCGACTTCTTCGAGAGTCATGACGTTGTTGGATACGCTGAGAGTCATAGTGGAAAGACGAGATTATTTGAACTCAATGTTACGGCTATATTTTAGCGTAACAAATGCGCTTGTTCATTTCATCACCAAAATGCCCCGCCATTGTTGGGGGGTGAGTAGCATTCTATGCTATTAAGATTGTTGTTTTGAGCTATGCTTGCATCTGCTTTAAAACATACTTAATAGTATCTGCTGGTACTTGGTCAGTAACAGTCACTGTACCTATTTGTGTGGGTAGAACAAATCGGACTTTACCGGCGAGAACTTTTTTATCAGATTGCAAAGCCGCGACAATCGCGTCAATATCAACACCTGCTGGTAACTGAGTTGGTAAACCGGCTTTTTGAATTAAAGCATTTTGCCGATCGCACTCAACTTGCTGCCACATCTGTAATTCCACGGCAATTTGTCCGGCTGCAACCATCCCAATTGCTACAGCCTCGCCGTGATTCACCAACCGATAACCCGTCAAACTTTCCACAGCATGACCAATGGTATGACCGTAATTGAGAATCGCCCTTAGTCCGCCTTCTCTTTCATCCTTACTCACCACATCAGCTTTAGCTTGACAGGAACGGCTGAGGATTTGTGACAAGAAACCATCAGGAAGATACCGCAGTTGGTCTAAGCGCTTACATGCTTCCATCTGGGCAAATAACTCGGCATCCCAAATCACACCGTACTTAATTACCTCAGCCATCCCAGCGCGAAACTCTCGCATGGGTAGAGTTTTTAAGACTTCTGGGTCAATTAAAACTAATCGCGGTTGATGAAATGCCCCAATCAGATTTTTACCTAGAGGATGATTGACACCAGTTTTACCACCAATCGAAGCATCTACCATCGCTAACAGAGTGGTAGGTACTTGCACAAAGTTAATTCCTCGTAGCCAGGATGCGGCAGCAAAGCCAGTCATGTCACCGACAACGCCACCACCTAAAGCTACCAGAGTTGAACTGCGTTCTAGACGATTTGCCAGGGCACCATCGAAGATTTTTTGCACTGAGTTCAGATTTTTGTAGCGTTCACCCGGCTGGAGAGTAACTTCAGCCACTTCAAACCCCGCCGCTTTCATTGAATCTATCGCCCTTGCGCCAAAATGTTTAAAAATTGTCGGGTTAGAAACCAGTAAAACTTTCTGCCCTAACTTTAACTTTGCCATGTCCGAACCGAGTTGATCTAGACCAGCAGGTGCGATCGCAATCTCATAAGACTGCTGCGGTAGATTTACATTAATCACAGAAGACATTGCCAACAACCCCAAATAAGCGCCCGTGGGCTGTATTCTAGCGCAGTAAGTGTTTCAATATATTTAATGACACTTTTGGGAAACGAAAAAATGTTTGGTGTAATTGCTTATATCGGCTTCTTGGGTTTATTTTTCGGTTTGGCTGTGGGTCTGCTTTTCGGTCTACGTGCAGTCAAGTTGATTTAGTATATACCGCACTCGTTCCTTGGCTCTGCCAGGGGGCGAGGGAGAAATAAATGGAAATATATCGGTTTGAGGATATTAATCAGTTTTACGAGCGATCGCAGGATTACTTACTGAGTGATGAAGCGCACCATTGCTTGTTGCTGCGAATTATTCACGGCTTAATTCACAGTCCTGAACGTTACCAATTTCCGGCATATTTAGCTTTAGTTGAGGCAAATGGCGCGACCATCGCAGTCGCCGTGAGAACACCACCTTATAAATTAGTCCTCTCCCGAGTCAAAGATTTTACCGCGCTACAGGTGATTGCGGAAGATTTGTACAGCCAGCAAGCTTTATTACCTGGTGTCAGCGGTTTAGTTGAGGAAGCCCAAGCTTTTGCCGAAATATGGCAAAGGTTAACTGGTACAACCTACACCTCAGGTATACAGATGCGGATTCACCAACTCAGTCAGGTGCAACCGACAGCGAAAGCAAATGGTTATTTGCGACATGCAGATATCGGCGACCTTGATTTGGTACTGGAGTGGTTTGAAGCCTTTTTCCTTGAAGCCCTAGGATTTGTGGAGGAAGATCTTCAACGATTGGTAAGTTTGCAATTGAGCAAAAAAATCATCTATCTGTGGGAGGACATTGTACCTGTATCAATAGCTAGCGGGAAAATCTCAACGCCAAATGGCGGATGGATTGGACCAGTATATACGCCAGTAAAGTATCGCCAAAAGGGTTACGCTACCTCTTGTGTGGCGGCATTAAGCCAAGCTTTGCTAGACCAAGGATGTCGCTACTGCTTTTTGTTTACTGATATCGCAAATCCGACATCTAATCACATTTATCAAACTATCGGTTATCAGCCGGTATGTGATTGGCATGATTACGCGTTTGAGAACTTGTCATTTTGACAATTTAAGGGCAAATATTGAATGCACTCAAAATTATAGTCATGCATATTGAAAAGCTGCACATTCAAAATTTTAGAGGATTGCCGGAAATTATCTTGAACTTTCCAGAAACCAACTTAGCTATATTTATTGGTGTAAACGGTGCAGGCAAGTCATCTATTTTAGATTGTGTAGCGATAATGTTAGCTCAGTTTGTAGCTAGACTCCGCAATAGTAAAAAATTAGAATTAAGGTTTACAGAAAATGATATAAATATTAATTCTAATTCTACTGATAATACTATAACTATTTTAACAGGACAGAAAGAAAAGCTATCTTGGAGGATGGTGCAAGAACGTATATATACACAAACCAAAAGTAACTATAGTGAGATTAATGATTATATTAAACGCCTACAAGACAGTTTAAAATCAAATTCTGATTTCAACTTGCCAGTAATGGCTTATTATCAAACTCAAAGAATGGTTTTAAAAAATCCGTACATATTTAAAAGCCAGGGTAGCAATAAAGTTAAAAAGGAAGTGCATTATCAATTATCTGCTTATGAAAAAGCTTTCTCTACAGGAGTCAATGATTTCCAGGAGTTTTTCGATTGGTTTAAAGAAGAGGAAGATTATGAGAATGAAATTAGATTAAGAAATGATGCTGATTACAAAAGTCCAAAATTACAAATTGTCAGAAGATCTATTCTAAAATTTTTAGAAATATTTTCCAATAGTCACTTCTCTAATTTACGAGTGGTTAGGTCAAAAACAGACCGGGATTTTTATTCTGCACAAGTTTCCAGTCAACCTTCATTGACGATTACAAAAAATAATCAAGATTTTCGGTTAGAGCAACTCTCTGACGGCGAAAAAATGTTATTAATGTTAGTTACAGACTTAGCAAGACGATTAGCGATCGCTAACCCAAGTTCTCATGATGCGTTGTCAGGTGAAGGAATAGTTTTAATTGATGAAGTAGACCTGCATTTACATCCCCAGTGGCAAAGGACTGTAATTCGCAGTCTGACACATACCTTTCCCAACTGTCAATTTATCGTGACTACTCATTCGCCGCAGGTATTAAGCGGAGTTAAAAGAGAAAATGTATTTATTTTAGAAAATTCTCAGCTAGTCGAGAATACACCTCACACTTATGGCAAAGATAGTAACTCTATTTTATACGAATTAATGAATGTAAAAGAAAGACCAGACGAAGTGCAGCAGCAGATAAATCATTGTTTTAAATTAATAAATGATGGTAGCTCAGAAGCAGCTAAGTCGGCTTTAAAGGAATTATCTAATTTACTAGGTGAGAGTGATTCAGAAGTAGTTCGCGCTCAGACAATTATTAGCTTTTTAGAAGAAGAAATAATCGAATAGATAATATGAAGCGTTTTGTCAAGGGTCGAGAACCCCAGTCATTAGTTGAGCATCGCCTCAAATCTTTTACTAACTATAATAATTATCCTCACAAAGATGAATTACAAGCATCTCTGTTAACTGATCAAGGATGTATTTGCTGCTACTGTATGCAACGCATTAGTGCTGACAGAATGAAAATTGAACATTGGCGATCGCAAGATGAATATCCACAATTTCAATTAGATTACAATAATTTATTTGGTGCTTGTCAAGGTGGTCAAGGTTCGCCAAGTCACTTGCAACATTGTGATACAAAGAAGGGCAATACAGAAATTACTATCAATCCTCTGAATAATCATAGAAATTGCGAAGACCTAATTAAATATCTTGCCACAGGGAAAATTTATTCTGATGATGAAACTATAGATAAAGACTTAAATGATGTTTTGAATCTTAATATGCAAACTTTAGTTAATAATCGAAAAGAAGTTTTAGATCTTGTACTTAAACAGCTAAAGAGTGAATATCCCAGGGGAATTGGACAGTAGCAATTTTAAATAAAAAAATTCAACAGTGGACTAATAGACAAACGGATGGAAGATATAAGCCTTATTGTCAAATAGTTATTTATCATCTTAAAAAGAAATTATCTAGGTATATATAAGGAGAATAACGCTCATCACCTTTTACAAATCTTGCCATGCTACTTCTTCTTCTGATTTCAGCCAATCTTTTTGTAATGAAAATTCACTAATATGGGTTATTTCTAGTTTTTCTTGTTGGTGCTTATTTTGCAAAAACTGAATAAAATTTAAGACTTCTTTTAAGAGAGGTTCCGGTAATTTTTCAATTTCTTGCAGCAATTGTTCTTTAATTGTCATGGTAAATGCCTTAATTGCAATTTGATGCATGGGAAAAAAGGGCGGGGGAGTAGAGTCATCAAGGCAAGAATTTTAATTTTCCCGATCTTTCCGAGTCTCCCCCAAGATGCACCTCAGGAAAAGTTATCTTCCTGGATTTACAGGAGTTGGAAAAGTTAGGGGACTGTTACCGGGATTCACCTGAGTTGGATAAGGCGAAGAATTTTGGTTAGTTCCTGGATTCACCTGAGTTGGGTAAGGCGAATTCTGGTTGACACTGGGATTCACCTGAGGAGTATTTAAGTTAGGAGGTTGGTCACTACCAGGATTGCCTGGGGCTGGAGTAGTGGGGACATATGGCGAGACTTGACCTGAGGAGGCACCGACTGGGACAAACGATGGTAAGTAGTTAGCAGCACGTTCACCGGCATTGCTACAGGCATCCAGCGCCTGATTAGAGGCAAAATCAAGCTCTCTACGGATACCAACTACACACTGAGCAAATTGTGCCGGCAATAAACTGCGCCGACAGTAACCGAGAACTGCTGGGTTAGCAAGTTCTTTTGTGTAATAACTAATACCAGCTACGCAGCTAGATAAATCTATAGGGCGACGGGCTTGAGTACATCCAGACAGAATTTCATTTGTAGCCAGTTGGGTTTGTTTCTTAATCTTGACAACACAACCAGCTAAATCTTGCGGACGCAAAGCATCAGCACAGGAACTTGCCGATGTTTCCACAGAAACGCCTACACTTTTGAGTCTGCCAGCACAAGCACGATAGTCATTGTCGTATGTAGCTGTGACGGCTGTACTTGGTAAACTCATTCCTAAAAGCCCAAACGCCGCCAGGACGGGGGAAATCCAGTAAATTGAACTTTTAATTTGGCGTTGGCTCCGCTGAAAAATCATATTTCTACTCCTCGCAGTTAACATTTATGTCCTATTAGATTTATACTGGTATTTTTGGCTGAAGTTTAAAGAGAATTAGATCAAGGAAACTCATGTCCCGATACAGAGGGCCACGCCTCAGAATTATCCGTCGCCTAGGTGACTTACCAGGCTTAACTCGTAAAAGCGCTAGAAGAGCTTACCCCCCAGGTCAGCACGGTCAGAACCGCAAAAAGCGCTCTGAGTATGCTGTCCGTCTAGAGGAAAAGCAAAAACTCCGCTTCAATTACGGTCTGACCGAGAAGCAACTTCTGCGTTATGTTCGTCGAGCTAGACGCGTCACCGGATCTACCGGACAAGTGCTACTACAATTGCTCGAAATGCGCCTAGATAACACCGTTTTCCGCATGGGTATGGCTCCTACCATCCCAGCGGCAAGGCAGTTGGTCAATCACGGTCACATCATGGTCAATGGTCGAAACGTGAACATTGCCAGCTATCAGTGCCGTGCGGGAGAAGAAATCGCTGTCAGAAATAAAGAACAATCTCGCAAGATGGTGGAAGCTAACCTGCAATATCCAGGTTTAGCAAACCTGCCGAACCATTTGGAATTCGACAAAACCAAAATGTTGGGCAAAGTCAACAGTCTGGTGGAACGCGAATGGGTAGCGCTACAAGTTAACGAACTGCTTGTAGTTGAGTTCTACTCACGACAAGCGTAGAAAAACGCGGCGTCTAGGGTATGGAGCGCGGCTACTTAGTTTTGACTGAGTACTCCCCACCCCGCACCCCGCTCTTTTTTACCCGCCAATCTGTGACATGGTGCGATTGTATCCGCCGGTAGTTCCAGATTCGCGTTGTTTGAAGTTGATTTCTGGTTTGATTGCCAGTAAATCACTAACCGCTGCTCGTAATTGCGCTGTGGTTGAGCCAGAGCGCAGAGCACTTTTCAAGTCGATTTGACCCGATTCATTCAACAAACAAGGACGCAGCCAACCATCTGCAGACAGGCGCATCCGATTACAGCGATCGCAGAAACATTCCGACATTTGACTAATAAATCCCAAAGTGCCTTTTGCTCCTGGAATTTGAAATACATCAGCGGGTCCATTACCACGAACCTGTGATTCTGTCAAGCCCCAGCGCTCACGGATACTTTGGCGTAAATCGGCAGAAGAAACCCAACCGCGATCGCCAAATAAATCAGTATTACCAATCGGCATAAACTCAATAAAACGGACGTGCCATTGCCTCTCAATGGTTAAAGCAGCCAAAGAGAGCACCTCATGGTCATTGACCCCAGGAATCACCACCACATTGAGTTTTAAAGGATCGAATCCCACCTGATGTGCAGCCAGAATTCCCTCCCAAACTTGTTGCCAACGTGCTCGACCGTGATTACCAATAATTTGGTCAAAAATTTCCTCATTGAGGGAATCTAAACTAATATTAATCCGCCGCAAACCAGCATCATAAAGACTTTGAGCTTTGGCGGCGAGTAAAAATCCGTTAGTCGTCATCGATAGATCTTGCGTCTGGCTGTAGGACGCGATCGCTTGAACTAACTCCACAACATGCGGACGCAAAAGTGGTTCTCCCCCAGTCAGCCGGAATCGGGTAAAGCCGACGGGGATAAAAACCTCTCGAATCAGGGTAAGCAATTCCTCATCGGTTAGTAACTGTTGTTTAACAATATAGTCATCCGCTCCCTCAGGCATACAGTATTGACAACGGAAATTGCAGCGATCGATTAAACTAATCCGGAGATAATCTACTTGATTCATAGTTTTTTTCTCTTGTGAGCCATCAAGAAGGAATCTCCAGCCTAACGCTACGCTGAGGAAAGGAAGTGTGAGCGCCTTATGGCAGCTCCTCAAGAACGGTTTTCTTCGGCAGTAGATTTTGGAATAGACTCAGTAAAGATTGACTGCGCTGTTCGTGGACATACAGCAAAGGTAACAAGGAGACTAAGCGGACAGCAGCGGAAAGGGCAAATACTCCGGTTAAGCCGCCAAGATAATTGATTTCGACTAGATACCCGCCGACAGTGGCTCCTAATGCGCCGCTGACTCCAGCAACAGCCGCCCCCACGGCGAAATATTTGGTTGGATGTGAGACGGGAACAATTTCCATTTGGATATTGCCGGTACATAAGTCAATTGCAGCTGCGGTACCGCCAGAAATTATGTGGATCAATGGCAGCCACGCCCAGGTGGAAAGGTTATCGGTACTGACTAACAGCCATAGTAAGGGTAGCCCTGCAACTAGTGACCCAACGAGTAACAAAAGAGGTCGGTTTCCCCAGCGGTCAGCCAATTTACCCCAAAGTAGGAGCATAGCTAAGTTGGCGGCTGCGGCAAGACTTGTATACAGTGTGACCCAGCTAATACTTAATCCGAGATCGTCTAGCAGGTAAAGGTTAAAGAATGGGTTGCCAATGTTGACAGCGAACATCCAGAGACCTAAATAAAACAAGAAAATTAAGAAATTTTTGTTTTTGAGGATACTAATATCTTCTTCTGGGGATACGGAAGATGTTTGAGAATGCAGTTTTTTCGGTGGCGATTGGGGATCGACATCTCTCATGTAAAACTGACACCATAAACTGATTAATCCAGCAATGATCCCTAGGAATAATACAATTCCATAACCTTGCATTGTGCCTTTGGGCCAAACTGAGACGCCAAATCCGAGTAATGGCACGCTGATAAGAGTGGTTAAGCTGGCGAGACTGTTTCGCAAACCAAAATATCGTCCTCGCAAGCGCGGAGGTACTAGCACTGCCATCCAACTGACCCAGGCGGAACCACCTAAACCTGTGAGGATGCTGGCTGCTAGCATGATGCCTAATGTCCAACTGACTAATTGGTGAGGATTGGTGTCAGACCAGCTAATGTAGCCGATGCCAAAGACTAGTGTGAACCACAGCATTCGGGAAATGCCAAAGATTAATAAACAAAAGTTATGGCGGCTGTTGGTGCGATCGGCGAAATAGGCTCCCAACGGTTGGAGTAGATTAACCAACATGGGAATTGATGATAACATCCCGATTTCAACGGGTGTTGCTCCTAGCTCAAGTAGAAAGTTGGTCAGTAAGACTCCGCTGGTGATGCTGGAAAATATGGCAGCAAAGACGCCATCAATGGTAGAAGCCTGGAGAGTAGTGCGAAGTGTGATCTGGAACTGAGGCGCGGCGTTGGCTAAGGGTGCTTCTCCAGATGCCACATGCGAGTCGTAGCTGGTTTGAGAATTTCCAGCGGTCGAAGAGATTCTTTCCACAATCGATCACAAATATAAAGTATGTGTATTACCGGGACAGCCAGTAGTAAAAAATATACCCATGTTAATTTAATCAATAAATCAGCAAAAATAAACTTACTTTAGCTGGATATAGTCAAATAAATTTAGTCTATCTACAGACTAAGATAATTAGGCAAAAATTATGACCATAGTTGTAACGCATGAAACAATTACATAAAATGCCACGATCTTCATTAAGGATTTAAGTAAATATACTTTATTTTCTCTAACATAATTAGATAGGTAATAGTACCTGCAATAAAAACCAATAAGCAAGAGTTAGTCAGGGATATGCTGAACCAGGAAGAACTGGAGTTATTGAGCATGGGGGTTGAGGTATGGAATAGATGGAGGGCAGAAAATCTCCAAATTAGACCAGACTTGCGGGGGGCAAATCTCAATTGTGCTCAGCTTCAAGGAGTTAATTTTCGTGGTGTCAATCTCAGAGGAGCCGACCTCAACTGGGCAGATTTACGCGGTAGCAATCTGAGAGGGGCAAATCTCAGTTACACCAATTTAAGTTGGGCGACTTTGAGAAAGGCAGATTTTAGTTGTGCTAATTTGACTGGGGCAAATTTGCGGGGAGCAAATCTCAGTAGTGCTGATTTGTGCTCTGGCGATTTGCGGTCTTGCGATTTGCGGGAGGTCAATCTTTGGTGCGCTCAATTAAGTGGCGCAAATCTAGAGAAAGCTGACCTGAGTGATTGTTTGATTTATGGAATTGCTGCCTGGAATTTAAAGCTAAAAGGAGCTAATCAATCAAATTTAGTGGTTACGCCAACGAATGAAATGGCTGTAACTGTGGATAATTTAGAAGTCGCCCAATTTATTGGTTTGTTACTCCAAAATCATCAAGTTCGCGATGTAATTAACACTATCAGAGCAAAAATTGTATTAATTCTGGGTGATTTTTACGGTCAGCGTCAAGAAATTTTACAAGGAGTGCGAGATTTAGTCCGCCAACAGAATTATGTCCCAGTGGTGTTTGACTTACATAAACCTGTAGGGCGTGACTTGAAGCAAAAAATCTTGACCGTTGCTAATATGTCTCAGATGATCGTTGTCGATTTAACTGATTGTGAGAAATTGTCATTGCCCAACATGATCCCACAACTGTACGGAGTACCTATACAGGCGATTACGCAGAGTATGAATTATCCGGAATCGCTGGAGTGGCAGTCATTGGAGCATCTGGGAGGATTTAAGATTTATACTTATGAGAGTACACAACAAGCTTTAGCTTATTTAAAAGCCCAAATCCAGGCTACAAGTTGCTCAAGTCTACTTTAAACCACAACTCGCGCCGATTTCTGTTACCATCGGCTCAGAGATGTGAGCTGTCTGTCAATGGCTGCGGCTTCGCAATTGCAAAATAAGTATTAAACCTAAAACGTATTCAACCGAACTTGCTCTCCTTGTGGTAATTTTATATGAATAAATACCAACATATCGTTTACGCGTAAAAAGCTATACATACATCTAGCTTAGGGCACTTGCATATAGCACTGCTGCTCCTCGTTTTCACCTATCCACACATCTACCATCCGGAATACACATTGTGATCCAAACACAACAACCGCCGCAAATCGAAAATCTGGGGCAGCTAAACCGCCAACTAATTGTGATTCTTGACTTCGGTTCTCAGTACTCAGAACTGATTGCTCGTCGCATCCGCGAAACTCAAGTTTATTCAGAAGTCCTTTCCTACCGAACCACAGCGGCGCAATTGCAGCAACTCAACCCTAAGGGTATCATCCTCTCAGGGGGTCCAAATTCAGTTTATGATAATCATGCGCCACAATGCGATCCCAAAATTTGGGAATTAGGAATTCCGATCTTGGGCGTCTGTTACGGCATGCAATTGATGGTTAACAATCTAGGTGGAAAAGTTGCCAAAGCCGAACGAGGTGAATACGGCAAGGCACCATTATACATAGACGACCCCACCGACTTACTCACCAATGTCGAAGATGGCACCACAATGTGGATGAGCCACGGAGACTCGGTAACGCAATTACCCTCAGGATTTGAAGTTCTAGCACATACAAACAATACACCTTGTGCAGCGATCGCAGAGCATCAGAAAAAACTCTACGGCGTCCAATTTCATCCAGAAGTAGTACATTCAATTGGTGGATTCGCACTGATTCGCAACTTCGTGTATCACATTTGCGAGTGCGAACCAACTTGGACGACAGAAGCATTTGTCTCAGAAGCAATTCGGGAAATTCGCGCCAAAGTCGGAGAAAAACGAGTACTGCTAGCGCTATCAGGAGGAGTAGACTCATCCACACTTGCCTTTTTACTCCACAGAGCGATCGGCGATCAACTAACTTGCGTATTCATCGATCAAGGTTTCATGCGAAAGTATGAACCAGAACGCCTAGTTAAGCTATTCAAAGAGCAATTCCACATAGACGTTGAATATGTCCATGCTCGCGAACGTTTCCTAGAAGCAATCGCCGGAATCACCGACCCAGAAGAAAAACGCCGCCGCATCGGTCACGAATTCATCAGTACCTTTGAAGAAACCTCAAGACAACTCGGTCCCTTTGATTACCTAGCCCAAGGAACCCTATACCCAGACGTCATCGAATCCGCCGACACCAACGTCGATCCACAATCAGGCGAACGAGTCGCAGTAAAAATCAAAAGCCATCATAACGTTGGCGGCTTACCCAAAGACCTGCGATTCAAACTAGTCGAACCACTGCGAAAACTCTTCAAAGACGAAGTCCGCAAAGTAGGTCGCTCAATTGGCTTACCCGAAGAAATCGTCCAACGCCAACCCTTCCCAGGACCAGGTCTCGCCATCCGCATCTTAGGCGAAGTCACCGCCGAACGCCTAGACATTTTGCGTGATGCAGACTTAATTGTCCGCCAAGAAGTCAACCAACGCGGTATGTACCACGACTTTTGGCAAGCCTTCGCCGTCTTACTCCCAATCCGGAGCGTCGGTGTCATGGGCGACCAACGAACCTACGCCTACCCAATTGTCCTGCGATTCGTTTCCAGCGAAGACGGGATGACCGCCGATTGGTCACGAGTACCTTACGATGTCCTAGAAGCCATCTCCACCCGCATCGTCAATGAAGTCAAAGGCGTGAATCGAGTGGTCTACGATATCACCTCTAAGCCGCCTGGAACCATTGAGTGGGAATGATTTAAACGCGGAGAACGCGGAGGTAGCGCAGAGGGTCGCAGAGCAACTCCGCGTTCCTCCGCGTGTACTCTGCGTTCTCCGCGTTTCACCCCTCTCGTTGATAAATTTTAGCCTCCATCAACCTCCTCACCATCTCTCTCCGCACTTCATTTGCTACTCGATTACCTCTTTGGCAGTTTTCTAATTTAATATTATCGATATAGAATTTGATTGTGAATTTGTTGGAGTCGCTATCGAAGTTACCAAGTCTAATAGTTGGTTCTCTCCAGAAATCTGTGGAGGCTTTGAATTCTATTCTTAGCCATTGAACTAAATTGATAATATTGTCATCAAGTCTGGTTTCATAGGCGGTTGGGCTAGCTATTTTTTGCGATAGTTTGGTGATTTTTGTTTCTAGTAAAGTTAGTTTGGTTTCCCATTCATCCATTAAGATTGGTCGATCTTCTAGGTGTAAGTTTGGGTCTTTTAACCAGGCTTCGTACCACTCTCGAATTAGGGCGATGAGTGTTTCTGGATTTTTGTCGGTATCTAAGCCGATGTATTCTGTGATTTCTTGATAATATCTTTGGATAGCTTTGATTTGTTCGTCTGATAATCCTCCTGTTTCTACCATTTTGATGGTTTTGGTGAGGAATTCAAAGTTATGTTCGATTTTTTGCAGTTTTTCGTTAACTTTTTGTTCTGCTAATAGTCTGAGTTTTCCCGTCTCTTGTTTAGAAATACTATTTTCTGCTGGTTTCAGGCTTTGGCAATCATCTATATATTTAAGTTTATCGGCGATGTTTCCGAGGATGTCTGGGTGAGAAAGGACGCTTTGACGCAATATTTCTGTTGCTTGGACTAAATCTGTATCTCTTTTGACATTGACTTCAATAGTTGTGGCAAAGTGGGTGGTAGGACGAGTTAGGTTAATAATATCTTTGTTTACTAGTGAGGCGTTGGGGATGTATACTTCGCAATCGCTATCTACTAGGTATAGTTTGGATACTCGCAAACCAATATTTTTGATGACTGCCATTGATGAGCTATCTGTCATCGAAATTACATCGCCAAATTGAAATGGTGTGTCAATTAGTAGGACTAAACCACTAAAAAAGTTGGCTAATATATCGCGGAGTCCAAAGCCGAGGACGAATGTTAATCCGCCAAATGCTACCCAAATTCCGGTTAAATCTATTCCTAGGGTTTCTAAAAATAAGAATGTGCCGAGAAGATAAGTTAATATTGGTAGCAGTCTTTCGAGGATTGGGACGAGAACGTCATCCCACACTGCTTCGGTTTGTTTGACGTAAGCGCGTAAGTAATAGGTGACTACTTGGGTGAATAGTTGGGAAATTAGGTAGGTTAATGTGACTACTATTGCTGCTGTTAAGCCGCGCTTTGTCCAGTTAATGATGGGGGTTGTTTGTAGTTTGTCGAAGGCAAATTTTACTCCTACTAACCCGGTAATTATGATTAAGGGGTTTTGGGAAACTCCGAGGATGCCTAATGCTAATGTGTTTTCTAGGCGGCGAAATATTGGGCGGAGGAGGAAGGCGAGGGTGATGTATACCAGGAGGGTACACAGTAGAGAAAGTGCCAGGGTTATGGGAAAGGACTTTTGGCTACTAAGTAGGAAGTGTAATATTGCTGACCGGGCTGTTTCTAGGGCTTCATGCGGAATCATGCTTTTCTTTCCGGTGGGTATTATGAGCCAGGTTTAGATTAGCAGGTTGGAGGGGGAGGGGTTGTAGTGGGGGTGACAGTGGGGTTTTTTTGAAACGCGGAGGAAGAGGAGGTGGCGCGGGGGGCGCGGAGTGGGGGGTTAGAGGGGTTTGGGGAACATTCCTAGGGTTTGGAGCATTTTTTCGTCTTGCGATCGCTCGGGGTTTGCTGTTGTCAAGAGTTTTGGTCCGGTGAAGATGGAGTTGGCCCCGGCTAGGAGGCATAGGGTTTGGAGTTCTTCGCTCATTTGGGTGCGTCCGGCGCTGAGGCGTACCATTGCTTGGGGGAAGAGGATGCGGGTGGTGGCGATTAGGCGGACTAGTTCTATTGGTTTTATTGGGGGGGCGTCGGCTAGGGGGGTTCCGGGAACTGGGTTTAGGCAGTTGATGGGGATTGATTCGGGTGTGGTTTCTAGTTCGTAGAGGACTTCTAGGAGTTCGAGTCGATCTTGGAGTGTTTCTCCCATACCGACGATTCCGCCGCAGCAGACTGAGATTCCGGCGGCGCTGACGGCGCGGATTGTTTCGAGTCTGTCTTGATAGGTTCGGGTGGTGATTACTTGACTGTAGTAGTTGGGTGATGTGTCTAGGTTGTGGTTGTATGCTGTTAGTCCGGCGGCTTTGAGTTTTTGGGCTTGATGGGGTTTTAGCATTCCTAGGGTGCAACAAACTTCCATTTCTAGGGCGGCTACTTGGCGTACCATTTCTAGTACTCGCTCAAATTGCTCGTTGTCTCTGACTTCTCTCCATGCTGCGCCCATACAGAAGCGGGTGGAACCGTTGGCTTTGGCAATTTTTGCTTCGGTGAGTACTGATTCGACACTGTTTAGTTCTTGGGCTACTAGTTCGGTTTGATTGTGGATGCTTTGGGAACAGTAGGCGCAGTCTTCTGGACATAGTCCGGTTTTGATGTTACTGAGGGTGCATAGCTGGACGGCGTTGGGGTCGTGGTGTTCTCGGTGGGTTTGTTGTGCCTCGAATAGTAACTCTGGTAGGGGTTGATGGTAAATTCTGGTGATGCGATCTAGTGTGGGGGACATAGTGGGATGGGCTTTCAAGTACAGATTAAATATCTTACTCAGATAACGTCATGCTGATGACACGATCGCATAGATTTTTCACAGGGACTAAATCTCGCTCTGTGATTTTTTGGTTTGGAGTGAGTCTGTGTTTTACGGGTATTTACATTGCTTTGGCTTTGGGTGGTGCTTTTCCGGGTGATGTTGTCGGGGATAATGCGCGAGAGTATGTGTCTTGGATGTATCGGTATCAAAATCCGGAGTTATTTCCTCATGATTTAATTGCTGATTATTTTCAGTCGATTACTCCGATTGGTTATGGCGGTTTGTTTCGTCTGTTGGCGAGTCTTAGCGTTGACCCACTGCTGGCGAGTAAATTACTACCAATCTTTGTCGCATTTTTGACGACATGTTATGGTTTTGCTGTTTGTCTACAGCTACTACCAGTGCCAATGGCTGGTTTTATCACTACATTAGTGCTGAATCAGAGTTTGGCGATGCATGATGATTTTGTCTCTGGGACACCAAGAGATTTTATTTATCCTTTATTTCTGGCTTTTTTATATTATTTATTGACAGCGGCGTTTTTACCTTGTTTAGTCGCGATCGCTTTGGTGGGATTATTTTACCCGCCGATGGCTTTTATTATTGCTGGTGTTTTGTTATGGCGGTGGCGGGTTGATTTGCGACTTTGTGTGGCGGGGGTTGTGGTTGCTGGTGCGGTGATTTTACCTTTCGCTTTACAATCGACGGCTTTTGGTCCAACTTTAACGAATGCTGTGGCCAAAACTATGCCTGAGTATTTGTCAGGTGGACGAGTTAGCTATTTTCATCTTTCTCTTCTAAGTTTTTGGCTGGATGGTCGAGATAGTGGTGTTCTCGCTTTAATGAGTCCACCGCAGTTATTTATCGGTTGGATTTTGCCGATTTTATACAGATTTCCTCAGTATTTTCCGTTGACACAACGAGTCAATAAAAAGGTGCAAATCTTGATTGTTGTTGTTTTGGCATCTTTAGTGATGTTTTTCATCGCCCATGCAGTGGCTTTTAAATTACATTGGCCAAGTCGCTACACGCACCACACTTTCCGGATAGTATTTGCGCTTTGCGCTGGCATATCAATTACGATTATGCTAGATGCAGTTTTCTCTTCAGCTAGGCGACTAGCACTGTTAATTACATGCGGTGTTCTCGCCGGATTAATGCTTTTTCCTCTGTGTCTGAAATCTTTCCCGACAACTCCTTTTGTCACTAGTAGTACACCAGAGTTATATAAATTTTTGCAAACACAACCGCATTTTAGTTTAATTGCGTCTTTAGCTGGCGAAACCGATAATATCCCGGTGTTTGCTCAACGTTCGATTCTAGTTGGGAAAGAATATGCTCTCCCCATCCATACCAAATATTACCAGCAATTTCGCCAACGGATGCTTGACTTGATTACTGCCCAGTACAGTCTAGATATCAACTTTGTCAAAGCCTTTATCAACAAATATGCAATCAATCTCTGGGTCATAGAACGTTCCGCATTTCAAAAAGACTATCTTACTGATAACCGTTTTCTTAAACAATATCAGCCAGCTAATAGCCAAGCGATCGCGCACCTCCAGCAAGGAACACCAGTAATAGTCAAAATTATGCAAACTTGTACTGTATTTGAGGCAAAAAATTTGGTTGTACTCAACGCCGAATGTCTTACTAAGTAGATTTTATCAGCAGAGTGAAAAACCATGCTGAAATAACATAACTCCCACCAAGGCAAGAACTAATTATCTCTATGATTCCCTAAATGGGGAAATATCTAACATGGAGTATCACAATACACTGTATATATTCTGACTAATATGGGAAACCCCATTCCCCCATTCTCCCACTCAAGAGCACTCCCCCACTCAAGAGCACTCCCCCATTCAAGAGCATTCCCCTTCACCCACGTCCGATTCCCGATTCAAAGGTAATTTGCTCAGAGCAATAATTTGGTGGTTCAATATGAATCATGATCCGGACTGGCTTAAACCGCTGTTCGAGATGTTTTTCCACTTCCTCTGTAATATGATGAGCAGTTTCCACATCGGCGGCTTCGACGATTAAATGCATTTCGATAAATACCTGGCGACCGAGAAGACCGCGAGAAGCGATATCGTGACAGTTAATCACTCCGGGAACTTCCATTACAATCTCATTAATTGCTTCTGGCGCGATCGCAATCTCATCCACCAGCCAAGGTAAATTTTCTTTTAAAACTGACCAGCCACTGGTAAACACCATCACAGCCACTGGAAAAGACAAAACTAAATCTAGCCACTGATAGCCTAACCACACGCCGATTAAGCCTCCGAGGACTGCTATTGTCACCCAGACATCACTCATCGTATGTTGGGCATCAGCGATTAAAATTGAGCTACCTACCCGCTGACCTTCCCGGCGTTCATAGTAGGTGACAAAAATATTTATTCCCAGCACCAGCAATAGTAACCATAACTGTGATGGGGCAATTTTTACGGGTTGACCGGCGTGCATCAAGCGATCAATCCCCGCTTGCAGAATTTCAAAGCAGGCGACACCTAAAAAAGCCGCAATTCCCAATGCACCAACAGCCTCAAATTTGTGGTGTCCATAAGGATGTTCGCGATCAGGTACAGGTGATGAAAATTGACTGCTCACTAATCCTAAAACGTTACTGGCACTATCTGTGACGCTGTGTAAGGCTTCCGCTAGCAAGCTTAGAGAACCAATAGAGAACCCTAAAGCGGCTTTCAATGCCATCACAAACAAGTTGAGCAAGAGGGTAAGTATCAAAACCCTGCGGACTGTTGGGCGGTTATCGATGATCATAGAATATTGCTGGCTCCCTGTTTTAAGTCTCTCTATTAAATCTAATGTAAAGCCAAAAACTGCAAAGAGGTTTCAAACCCTTGTGTGGTAAGGACTATCTCTGTCTTTAACCTTCACTATTGCTGCTGTCTTCTTGCAATTGTTTACAATTAATAGAGCTTCAAAGCGGCTTAATACCGTACTTGACTACAGAATAGTAAATGAATAATTTAGCATTAAAAATTTTTTAGGTAACGAAAATATTCGCTCTTCTGGTGCCAAACTCCGGTAATATGAAAAAGCGATTAAATTAGCGATAAATTCTGATAAATAACTGATGTCCTCAAGCCATCTGACACTGAATCTGATTGAAGGCTCTGTTTCTTTCAAATTTTCGCCCCAAGCAGCACGAGAATTACAGTCCGCGATCGCTCAAATTATGGAGCGTCTACAAGCGGCTACAGTAAAAAAAACGGATGGTGCAAAAACTAATCCCCAGCGACCAATCGAATATCAGCACACTGGGGAAGTATTTTTAGAAGTTTTCTGCAATCCCAATATCTGGCCCACTCCCTTTGCCGCTAAAGTTCTGATTACTCTGCGAGATGCTAATATCCGCTTGACGACAGAAGCAGAACTAACCCGCGTGACTGAAGATGTCAATCAATATCTAGATCAAGTTGAGTCATAACGCCCGTCAACTAGAGGTATTTACGCTCAACTTACATTCCATCCACTCATCGGTTAGTCGTTATCCCATTCTTCACGACCAATCAAATCACCAATGCGATCGCGCAGTAGAAAATCACATTTTTCTAATTCGCATTCGACGCAAACCCACTCTCTCGCAGGGATGTACTGGCAAAGAGTGTAAATCGGCTGTTGTCTACCAACGACGCCCTTATGCACTAAGCGGCGGGCTTCGTCTTGGATTACGTCCAGAGAGTATTTGAGAGAAGGAATTGTACTGATAGTCATAGTTTTCACTCACAAATTAACATTTATATAGCTTTTGTAGCCTAGACGGCTAGGATTCAGAGCGCGAATGTAGCTGTTGTTACGGATTTTTTTGTCATCAGCTATACGACTCTGTTTTTATTTTGACTGTACATAATCTAAATTTATATTAAATTATGTTGATCAAGTTAGCAAACGCTGACATTGCAAAGCTTTGTAACAATCAGGTGCTCAGGCTTGGATTTGAGCGTCCTGCCAATTACGTATTTATTGACACATTTTATCATTTGTTACCTCATACCCTAACCTGCCACAAATGCTTTCTCATCTTCATCTAGACTGTTGACTTTAATTAAAAATAGTGCATTAGCCTTGGTAACTCAGGTTGCTCCACGAGAAAAAACTTATGTGAGCCACTAGATTTGTTGTCTAAAAAATAACACAGATAAAACTTGGCTTAGGAGAAATAAAGCGAAATTAAGTCGTCAAACCTAAGGTATGTAAGACAAATAAAATTTACGACTTTAAATAATCGCGCTGATTAACTAGTACATTTTGGGAGTTATTTATCCCATCTCCACTTAAATACTGGACGCTTCAACACATAAGCACGAAAATTGTCGCCTATCTACTAGACTATCCAAATAGGCGGAAATTCCGGTTTAACAAGATTTTCGCTTATATAAGTTTTTTAAATAGATTAAATGCTGACGCTGACCGAGAGGTGTGGGGTGTAGTGTATGGTTCCTACACCCGCGCGTAGCGCTTATTCCTCCGGTCGAATATCTAACTGATTTAGCAAAGACAGCACTTTAGTCCCGCGTTCGATTGACGGGTCTTCAATAAACACGACTTCTGGCGTGCGTCGCAGGCGAACTCTCGAACCTAATTCGCTGCGGACATAGCCGGTAGCCGATTTTAACCCTGCCATTGTGTCGGCTTTGGCTTCGTCGCTGCCATATACACTCACATAAATTTTGGCGTGCTGCAAGTCACCAGAAACGATCACATCTGTGACACTGACCATTCCTGTACCAATGCGATCGTCTTTGATCCCATTGAGCAACATTTGACTGACTTCGCGTTTAATTAATTCGGAAACGCGAGAAACACGACGATCTGTAGCCATAAAATATTCCCCTCCTGACAGAGGTTTTGCGAATTCGGTAACTGTAATAGATGCGTATATCCTTGGATATTCGTCTAGACTGGATTTAAACCCAGCATGGCGCGGAGGGTAAACCCCGTAAAGAAGATAGCCGCTAGAGCGAAGAGCGTAAAGGCAATCGCTGTACTTGGTCGCTTGTACAGCCAGATGATTGGACCAAAGGCATTGACAAAGACCCCTAAAAGAATAGTGACAAAATATCGGGGGTAGCGGGAGATATTATCCCAGAATCCGTCGAACATTCTGTTTTACACCTGTTTATAATTGTAATGGTTTGAGTTTATTGTAATTCAGTTAGAGTAATTTCTGAGGAAGAGGATGCTAATTGATACTCAATAAAATAATTTCATTAATAATTAGGTTGGTAGTTGCGCTCAACCAATATGCAACTACCAACAGACAATCGCTCACTTGTTTAGCCTGCTTGTTGTTCGATACAGCCGTTACGGATCGACCAAGCTTCTGCTAACAATTGTGTCCACCGCTTTTGCAACTGTTTAGGAGTGCATTTTAGTTTTTTGGCGATCGCTTGGTCACTGTTTTTCGCTCTTTTGAGGTGCAACATTTGTTGCTGTTCAGCGGAAAGTTGGCTGACGAAGCCTTCCCACTGCAGCGACGACAGTCCCAGCTTGTGTTCGAGATCCGCACCTAGCCATTGGTGTACTAGTTGCCATTGGTGAGTGCGAGAGAATTTTTCCATATGATATTTAAACCGTTGCTGGAGATAGTCGCGTTCCCGGCTGGTTAAACCGAGCATTTGGTCAATCTCTGGCGCGGAAAAATCTTTAAGTTTTAACATCAGGTAATCGACACAGTCAGATTGACCTTCAGATTCTAGATATTGTACCAGTTCGGAGATAATCCGCTCGCGATCGCATTGTTCACCAGGGTCAGCAGGCATACTCATCATTTGCGCCCGCACCTGTTGGACGGCGGCGGAACGTTGGTGAGTTTCCGCTTCCTCGCTTCTAGCTGATTCGACAGCCATTTCAATATCCACAGTGGTTTCTGGTGGCTGGCGACGGGCAAAACTCTGGGCGCGGAGGACAATCAATTGCTGATTGAAAGTCCCTGGTAAGTTAATCCGGCGCTTAGCGTACTGTTCTGTAAACGCCATATACTCTGCTAGTTCTAGCTGAGTTCGTGGTGAGTAGTCAGCTTGTACCTCGTTTTCCCGGCGGAAAGCTTTAATCGCTTCAATATAAAAGGCTTGAAGAAAATCTTCAATTATAGTATAGCGACCCTGAAAACCCAACTGGGTGCCAGCCGGAGCAATATGGCGATAAACCATTCCACCTAAAGTGCTGTGTAATTCCACCCGACCTTGTTTAGAACCGAGTTGGTAGTAATGCAGGCACTTTTGCAGCCGATGTTTGGCTAGGGTTGTTTGCCAAGACTGAATTTGACCGGAAGTTTGAATTCTCGAACTTTTGCGGCAAATTCGTTCCACTTCGGTGGCGATGCGTTGGGCGACAGCTTGGATATTTGCAACGCTTGACTTTACTTGTCCTTGAATTTCCTGATGCAGCAGGCGCATGAGTGAATCAGTGTCTATAGCAACTAGTTGTTGAGTAGAGCCGATTTCTGGAGATGTAGTCGCTTTGAAGTTGGCGATGTTAAGTTTCATGACTTTCCCTGAGAGTGGTATTGCACCGTATCCAACAAGCAGACACAGTATCTGGATTAATCCTGGCTTTGAATCTCAAAGTCATACTGACTTGAGAAATCGCTTCCAGCACATTGCTTACACTTATGAATGTACGCAGAATCCCTCACTGTTGGTGGTATAGATGTGTCGGTTTGTGGATACGTAACTTTTAGTCAGTTGGTTGGCTTGGAGATGGGAGTTAATTTAACCTCTAAGAGATGCCATCAAAACCCTTACTGTTGTTACCTTCTCATCTCTCTCAACAGTGGTAGCGACGATGATCGCTATCCCAAGCTCCAACCCAATCTCCGTAGGACAGTTTGAGAAGTGGAGCATTCAAGCAGTCAGAAGAACGAAATTTAGAGGTGATCCGATGTAGTATTGTTTTTTATACCCATGCAGCTGCCACCTCCCAACCTAGACCCTTTCGTGTCATAATTGGTTCCTCACCTGTCAAATCTAAGATAGTTGACACTTGAGAAGTCGGTTCCTCGCCGGTATCGACAATTGCATCGACTAAGTTATCTAATTCGTCAAACAGTTCGTAAAGCGACGTGTCGCCATCTACAGCCGCATCCGAAGTTGTTTCTATATGGGGGATATAGGCGGATGTAGAAATAATCGGATTTCCCAAAGCCTCTAACAACGCTAAACATACAGTATGCTTTGGTACGCGAATGCCTGTAGTCTTGCGTTTGGGACTTTGCACGAGTCGTGGTACTAACTTAGTTGCTGGTAGCAAAAAAGTGTACGGACCCGGAATCAGGCGTTTGATCAGCCGATAGGCTGGATCACTCACCACGGCATAAGTGGCAACATTAGAAAGAGAAGGACATAAAAATGTCAAAGGCTTCTCGTTCGAGAGTTGTTTGATTTGCCTGACTCGTTCCACCGCTGACTTAGAATTCAAATCGCAACCTATAGCATAAACTGTATCAGTCGGGTAAAGCATCACTGCTCCAGCCCGTAGCGCGTCCCTTATTTGTTCTATTCCGCGACTTTGAGGATTATCCGGATGAATTGTATAAATGTTTGCCATGACCAAGTTTTAAATGAGCGATTTTGAGTTAGCTTTTGATCAGTAAATTTAAATTCCAGAAAAAATATAAATTCTCAGCTACTTAATATATATTCACATTAATTGTGATACTGCTACACAATCCCTAATTATTTATGACCAAACTAGGTTATCTAGAATGTCCGACGGGTATTGCTGGTGATATGTGCCTAGGAGCATTAATCGATCTCGGTGTTCCCTTAGATTATTTGACCGACAAGCTCAAAGGACTAGGACTGGAGCAAGAGTACCAGCTCACATCAGAACGGGTGCAGCGTAATGGACAGGCGGCAACAAAAGTTCATGTGAACCTAACCCATACCCACCACGACCACGAACACAGTCACCATCACGGGCGTCACTTACCAGAAATCGAACAATTAATTACTGCGGCAAAAATGCCGACTCAGGCGATGGCTTGGAGTTTAGCAGTTTTTCGCCAACTCGCCATCGCGGAAGGCGCAGTACATGGCATCCCAGCAGCACAAGTCCACTTTCACGAAGTTGGTGCAGTAGACGCCATAGTTGATATTGTCGGCACATGCTTAGGATTAGATTGGTTAGGGATTGAGCAACTTTACTGTTCCCCGTTTCCCACTGGTGGCGGTACAGTCCGCGCCGCCCACGGTCAAATGACAGTCCCAGTCCCTGCAGTCCTAAAATTGTGGGAAATGCGCGGCTGTCCAGTCTACAGCAACGGTATCGATCGCGAACTAGTTACACCCACAGGAGCTGCGATCGCTACCACCCTAGCCCAAAACTTTGGTGCTCCACCACCGATGAAAATCCAGCAGATTGGTTTAGGAGCAGGTTCAATCAACCTCACCATACCGAATATCTTACGCTTATGGATCGGTGAAAGTACAAACCCTGACCCTCATCAGGAAACAATCTCTGTCCTAGAAACTCAAATTGACGATTTAAGTCCCCAAGCTATTGGTTACGCCTTTGAAGCGTTATTCGCTGCAGGTGCAGTCGATGTATTCACGCAACCGATTGGGATGAAAAAATCTCGTCCAGGAATCCTCATCACCGTAATTTGCCACCCCGAAAATTTGCTAGCTTGTGAAAAAGTCTTATTTCGCGAAACCACAACCCTGGGAATACGCCACTCAACTCAACAACGCACCATCCTAGAACGAGAAATTCAAGAAATCCAGACTAAATACGGTTCTGTGCGGATAAAAGTTGCTCGAACAGGAGATGGAGCGATCGCCAATGTTCTGCCAGAATATGAAGATTGTGCAAAGATTGCCCGAGAACATGGAGTTGCTTGGAGAGAGATTCAGCGATCGGCTTTGGAGAGTTGGTATATTTTTAACGCAGAGGAGCGCGGAGGTAGCGCCGAGCTTCTTCGCTGAGGTTGCTCTGCGTTCCTCCGCGTTTCCTCCGCGTTCTCCGCGTTTAATCTACCGCATCTTGAATAGCGTTACCCGCTTTGTCAACATTCCGCTGTACGCTTCTACCAGCGTCGTTGATTTTGTCTTGCGCTTTTTCTACCAGACCTTTGCCTGTGCTTTTGAGGTTATCGGCGGTGTCATTAACGCTTTGTTTTACGTTAAATTTGGCATCGTCAAGTGTGTCTTGAGCATTTTTGGCGACACCTTTAGCTGCATCTTTGGTGTTGTCTTTGATATTTTCAACGCCGCGCTTGGTTCCCCGGACTAAGTCGTCTGTTTTGTCTTGCGCTTTATCTACTGCTTTGTCAGTGCTGCGTTGGAGGTTCTTGCCAAAGTCTACAGCATTTTCACCTTTTTTGTCGAGGATTCTCTTGGTATTTTCACCAATGTCACCTGTTTCATCGATGACATTGCGCTCAGCATTTTCCTTCAGGGCTTGGGTTTTAACTTTTTCGTAGGTTTTGGTTGATTTGCTGGTTCTGGGATCTTCATCGCTAAATTCGTTCATTCCCCCTTCATATTTATTTTTGATGGCTGCGTCAGGAACAAATGATCTGCCTTCTTGGGTGGTAACATTTGCTTTCGGGTCTTTTGCTTCAGCCGGACTACAAGCTGTGTTGATGAATAACAGGACTCCTGCAAAGAAGGCTGTGAGAATTTGTCTTGTGGCGCGGGTGTTTTTTAGCCAAGAAATGATGCGATTCATGCTGCGACTCCGATGTGTTGTTTGCGTTGATTATGAGAGGAAGGCTAATTATTGCACGGCGGGGTTGCTTTTCAGTTCCGGTCTTGCGCCTGCTTCGTCTGATTTTTCTTTCAAGAATTTGGAAGCTTCTTTAACTTCTTCTTTCACTGTCCCAATCCGGTTTCCGATGCGCTGACCCAAGTCTCCTTGGCGTTGATTTCCCGCACCTGGTGCTGGGGTGACAAAATCTTGTTCGGTTTTGATTGGTAGTTCGGCTTCTTTTTTCGCTCTACCTTCTGGGGTGTCTGCGCCTGGGTAAAGAATCTCAGATTCTCTCTTTGTCTGACTCGCCATCATCGCGTCATCTTTAGGGTTTGCAGCTTGGGTAGTAGCACCACTACAAGCTGTACTCACAATTAGTAATACCCCGGCTAAAAATGCTGTTAGAATTTGGCGTAACTGCGATCTTTTAAAAAAGGCTGTCAATCTATTCATATGTCCTCCTGTGAATTTCTGACCCAACTACATTTAACAGGATCTATGTATCATTTGTTAAATGCGATTGATGTTTGTTAATATTTGACCAACAACAGCCAATAATACGAATATTCGCTAAATAATTACCTCTAGCGTAGGTCACATCATTCTTACCTCTTTTTAAATTGTGTTCTCTAACTCTAGAGAGATATAAGTATTTATCATTCGTGATTTGTAAAAATTTGTCCCAACTGTGTTTATGAAGAAAATTTTGTCACGTTTGAAGGCTTCTACACGTTGGCTTGTCTTGGGGGGGACGCTACTCTTTTTAACTTCATCGTTGGCGGATCACTTTTGGGAGGTCGCTGCGATTCGGATTAGTCCGGTTGGCTGGGCACTTTTAATAATCGCCTTGGGTATAACTTTGTTGGCACATACTTGGGCTGCTTGGGTCTGGACTTGGATTCTGCGGGAATTAAATCAAAGAGTGCGGAGTGCTTTGTTAATTCAAATTTATTTGAAAACAAATATTGGTAAATATTTACCAGGGAACGTCTGGCATTATTACGGAAGAGCAATGGCAGCTAAAGCTACAGGCATTTCCGCAAGTACCGCGAATTTAAGTGTGTTGCTGGAACCTTTATTGATGGCGGCGGCGGCGTTAATAATTATTTTGGCTACTACTCTTTGGGGTTCTGGTCTGCTGCTTTTAAAATTATTGCAATTGCTGAGTTTAGCGGTTGTGCTGGTGGTGGTGCATCCTCGTTTTTTAAATCCTGTGATTAGTCTCGCTAGTCGGGTCAAAGCAAAAAAATCTCCCACAATTGATGCGCCTTTAAAATTGTCACGCTATCCTTTTATACCTTTGTTGGGCGAATTTGGATTTTTAGGACTCAGGTGTTCCGGATTTATGTTAACTTTAGCAGCGTTTCAACCTTTTGATGGCACTCAAGTTCCTTTAATCGTGAGTGCTTTTAGTTTTGCTTGGTTACTCGGCTTAGTGGTTCCTGGTGCGCCCGGTGGTTTGGGTGTCTTTGAAGCGACAGCGATTGGGGTTTTACAACAAAGTTTTTCTTCTGGGGCGCTGATTAGTGCTTTAGCTGTATTTCGTCTAGTGAGTATCATAGCCGAAGCTGCTGCTGCCGGATTAGCTTGGCTGGATGAGCGGCGCTAAGATTTGGGGATTTGCTTTGACTGCGAAAATACTCGATAAGCATCAAGATTAAATTGTGGATGCAGGCTGGTATTATTATCAGTATCCATTTTGATCAAATTATATTCAACATTGTCCGCAAAAATGGCAAATGTAATATTAAAAATCTCCAAAAAATTAATAATCCAAGTACATTCTGAGTCTGGATACTTTTCGTAGTACCTAATCAAAGCCGCAATTCGTGATTCTAAGTGTCCGCGACTGTTGCGACAGATAAGTACAATTTTCAGGAGCAAAATCACCAGTAATAACGGGTTATTTTGAGAAATCAATAAAATAAACAATGGTGAAGGTTCAGTGTTTTTATGCTCCATAGTTAAGTAGTTAACTACTTTAGTACAGGTTCTTAATAGTAAATTTTTATCGATATTTTCAGCATCATATTGCTCGTGCAAATTGATAAACTTCTCTGATAGTTGTTGATCTAAAGCAGTAGAAACTTGATTTTGAAGGGAAAATAGTAAATATTTCTTTAGGCTTTGCTTAAATTCTCGGTATAATTGATTTTCAGTTTGTTTGAGAAATATGTTGGCAATATTTTCATAGCTGAATGCACCTTTTCTGACTACAATCAGCTTAATCAACCGTAAAACTTCGTCTCCGAGAAGAGTGGGATTTTTTAAGGCAGTTTTATTTGATGCTGCTGATTGAGAACGAGCAATATACATCGCTAATTCAAATTTAAATTTTTGTTTGAGTTGTTCGGCTCGAATAATTGCGGCTTTTCTTTGTTCTATCGAATTCTTTTCATTCGCAAATTGAGCAACTAATAAATAAGATGTGTAACGGTTGACCCACTGACCTTTTAGCGGTTCTTCATGGCGAGAGACAAATAATTTAAGTTCTTGATAGTCGTCGCTATTAATAAAGTTTTGTAGCCAATTTGTCAGCCGGATTTTGATTTCTGAATTTCGCCGGTCGTGATATGTAACCTTACTAAATATATCAATTAAATCTTGAATATAATTATATTTTCTGCTAATCTCCCAATTATTAATTAATATGTAACAACAGCGTTTCAGAGTATTGCGAAATTCTGTTTCTTCATTGGCGGCGACAATTTGATATACTGCTTGCAAGCAAGTTTGGCTCTCAGAGTTTGAATGCTCAATAAACAAACGCTTAAATTCCAATAAAACAGATTCAGGCGACCATTCCCGAACAATCTCTACAAAAAAAATGTAAAGTTTATCTTGAGCAAGTCTGTAATCTGCTCTTCGTTGGTTTACATGATCAATAAACTGATTTTGTTGACTATTTGATAAACCATTGTTGGCCATTACAGTTACCAGCACCCCAGAATTTACGTTGAATGGTATTTTTCACGTCATACCAATAGCTCTTATTAGCATAGTCACTTAGAGTAAGCATTTGTTACTTTCAGCTAGATAGCACTTGTATAGGTGCTTACCAGTAAACTACGATTCGTCGTTGCGCTACCGCCCAATTACAAACCAATAGTGATTTCTATAACGATGTTTTTTTACCTGCTTAGATTAAACACCACCATACTCAAATTTTTTTCAAACCGCCAGATCTATGGCAGAAAAATAACTGTAGTCCTAGCTACTTATTACAACTGGCAACAGTCATTTGATGATCTTATGACTATTGCCAGAACTATTAGTTAAATTAATGGGGGCGGAGGGACTTGAACCCACACGACCGTTTAAAGTCAACGGATTTTAAGTCCGTAGCGTCTACCATTCCGCCACGCCCCCTAAATCACAGAAGAAATTACCTGCAACGAAGTGCAGCAATTTCTTCCTTAACCATTCCACCGTGTTCTGGTCACAATGTCAACTGTTTTACAAATATTCGTACTACTTTCCACAAATTCGGCACCTCAGCCTAAGATATATATGAGATTCATCCACCATTTTTTTATCCTTATACAAACAAATCATGGTTGTAGCAGTACTGTATTTGATGCTCGCAGGGGCTTATTTGTTGGTGATTCCAGGCGCTGTACTGTTTTACCTCAGACTGCGCTGGTACACGGCTAGCTCCTTTGAACGTGGCTTTATGTATTTTCTAGTGTTCTTTTTCTTTCCAGGACTATTGCTGCTTAGCCCCTTTGCGAATTTCCGCCCTCAACGGCGACAAATTCAATAGATACAAGGTCATACAACACACAATGCGACGAATTGACGCTTTAAGTATTGGGATTGGCGTTTTTGCTACAGGTGGTTTAGCTTATGTAGTCTTGCAACAAGCAGGATTAGACAATCAAACTGCTGGTGTCTGGAGTCAAGTGTTGTTAGTTGGTGGGTTGATTGGCTGGATAGTGTCATATGTAGGACGCGCCGTTGGCAATAAGATGACCTACCACCAACAACGTCAGGAATATGAAGAAGCTTTCTTGAAAAAGCGTCTAGAGGAACTGTCACCAGCAGAATTGGCGAAAATCCAAGCAGAAATTGAGCAAGAAAACCAATCACAGATGTAAAGTTACCTTTAAATTCAAAGTCTTGAGTCTGAGACATTGGACTCAAGACCTTTTATTTACTCCTCGGGAACACTCGGGAACACTCCCCAACAAGCTATTCAGACGAAAAAGCTGCAAAGTAGACAGTATATTCATCAAAATTCTGGCGGTGGAGGTTTGACAGCAAAGATTTCCCGCGATCAACGAATTTTCAGATCATGATGAAAGTAGCGATTACTACAGCGTAAAATACTGAGATTCGATATCCTGATGTACGAATATCAGGAGCGTAGATTAAAATAAAGTCGAATCCAAGAAAATACTGGCTTGATTGCTGGACAATTAAGCTAATGTAGTCTTGAATATAAAGGGCACATGATCGAGACGTGATTTATCGGGTCTCACAGTCCTTGATTCAACTTTTATTTGTTAACGCTAACATTAGTGATTAATGTAGATTCGCAATATATCGCGTTTTTACTTAAGGTTAATTAGTGTCAGGTGTATCCATGACGAATCGTTGTAAATTAGTCGTAATTCTTAAAGGCATAGGCGATGAGTGACAGTAGTATGGCATTTATAGGGGGAGTCGCTGTAGCCGGACTTGCGGCTATTTTGCTCTTGAAGAGTCCACAAGGTTTCTCTACCGCTAGCATCCCCCTCGGTTATCAGCAACCGATCCCTCAAGCACAAGGCTACGGTGGACAAACAGCACAATACCCAGGACAGCCTGCGCCGACGCAGCCCTATCCTAACGGTGGTCCAAATTATGACACCCTCCGCCAAGACAATGACCGGCTCAATGAGCAGCTCCGGCGGATGCAGGATGATAATGGTAAACTCCAATATCAAGTCCAAAATCTTCAGTTTGCTAACGATTCTCTAACCAACCAACTTAAAGCCAACAACTTACCTCCGGTAGCGACATCACAAGTTACAGCCGCCGGTGAACTCAATCGCACACCTTCAAATCCTCTAGTTTCCGGTATAGTCTGGGCAGTAGGCGGGATGGCTTTAGCGATTGGTGGTGGGGTTGTTGTCGCTGGAGTACTGGCTTTGTTTTCCCAAAAAAATAATTCTGGTGGGCGGACAGTGCAAGTAATTCACCCCATTCATCCGAATCATACCCTCTCCCCAAGTGTCCGTCGTTCTGAGGTTTTACCACCACCTCGCCGGATGGAAACCAGACAAACGGAAGCTCAAGATTACGATTTGTATAGCTAATAGTTGTTAGGGCACAGTATTATTGTGCCCTAACCTTTGTCACACCGCATCACTAACGTGCAGCACAGCCTTACCCGGATATTTCCGATCTATTAATTGCTGTGCCATATCGGCGATTTGAGTCCAAGGCGCTTCCACACTAATTTGCGGGTGCAATTTTCCGCCCGCCACCAAATTTGCCAAAAGTGCTAAACCCTCAGCCGCCGGTTCCTGTAACACTTCATCAAACAGGATAAAACCGTATAATGTAGCTCGACCAAGAGGGTAAAAACGAGAGACATCAAATGTCACCTCACTCCCAGCAGAACTACCGAAAGTCACGCAAACTCCATCTTTTGCTAGTAAAGTCATTGCCGCTGAGAGCGATCGCCCGCCTAGGGAATCTAAAATTAAATGGTAGGGACCAAACTCCTTAGCGGAACTTGGGTCATCGCCAACAACTACCTCGTCCGCACCCGCTGCTTTCACAGCTGCAACCTGATCAGCGCGGCGGACACTCGCGACAATTCGCGCCCCAGACAACCGCGCCAATTGACAAGCAAAATCACCAACCCCACCAGTCGCCCCCGTAATTAATACTGGACGACCCAGCAATAATCCACCTTTCCTCAAAGTCAACAGCGCCGTCAATCCGGCAACAGGTAAAGTAGCAGCTTGCGTAAAAGTCACAGATTCTGGTAGTTCTGCCAAAGCATTAGTCGGGACAGCAACTTGTTGCGCCCACGCCCCAGACCGCAAA
>Ga0209512_1001272_pt1 | contig 32207 bp, 25 predicted proteins | sample frozenSSSSmetaG_FD_184142 | JGI IMG/M metagenome (GOLD analysis project Ga0209512, IMG submission 184142) | Glacier valley bacterial and archeal communities from Borup Fiord, Nunavut, Canada, to study Microbial Dark Matter (Phase II) -... | ecosystem: Environmental > Aquatic > Freshwater > Ice >...
CCCCCCCCTCAGCGGCGTCCTCCACCCCCGCCGATGCTGCTCCAGCGTCAGCCCCGCCATGCCCCCCAACCCCTCAACATCCTGCCCCACCTCCCTATACACCGCATCGCCATTGGCGTCCCGCAGCCGCGGCGGCGGGCCGACGGCCGGGGGCGGCGCGCGGGGCGAGGCCGAGGCGAAGGGGGCGGGCCGGGGCGGGATCGGCGACGGCGACGGCGATGGGCGACGCGGAGTTGGAGGCGTCGAGGCGCCGGAGTCGTAGTAGCGGACTGCGAGCGGGGCGGGCGAGGACGAGGCGCCGCGGCGATGGGGGTTCGGCGTCTTGTATCTGTTTCTGCGTGGGGGCGCGCGGGGCGGGATGGGCGCGGGCGCGGGCGCGGCGGAGAGGGGGGTTGCGGCGCTGGGGGCGGGGGCGAGGGTGGCGACGGGAGTGGGCTGCGATGGCGAGGTGCGCGAGGTGGAGCTGGGTGTGTCCGGGGCTGCGTTGTGGGTTGTTTGGACGGGAGGGGGGGGTTGGTTGGACGAGGTGGACGCGTGGGAGTCTGGAGAATGCGTGGGGTCGTCGGTTTGAGAGGGGGGTCCGGAGACGAGGTCTTCTGCTGTGTGTCCGGCCATCTGGACGGGATTGGGACTGATGATTATGCAGAAGTCTGTCTTGTGTTGGAAAGCGGAAGGGTATTTTGAAGTGCGCGGTTGAGGAGGGAGGTTTAGATATGAGGGGGTGGAAAGGGTGAATTTTGAGGATGGGAACAATGGGCTTGTGCAGGCTCATTGTTCTTGACAATGGGCGGGTGCGGAGGAAGAGGAGGGACGTTGCGAGAAGATCTTCTCAGGAATTGTTTATTGTACCGGATCTACGCTTTGTTTCCTTTGTCGAGGCTGGAAGAGGACCAGAGAGAGATTTTGCTGTTATTCGGTCACTCAGGGGCTGAGCTCGAAGAAAACAGCGAAGAACAACAGGGAGGGTCATTGTCGAAAAGACCTCTAATCGAGAGACTTCTTCAAACGCTGCCTTGGTTATGGAGCTGCGGGGACTTCTATCTTCGAACCCAATTGCTGAATCACTTCTTGTGCAGAGCTCATATTGCCGTTACTTGTGAGTCCCATCCTTTTGGTATAGAAGTTGGATTGAGCCACCGATACCTCTGACACAGCAGGCAGAAAGTCCACTACTAGTCACGCATCTTCATATTCATCCATGGCTTTTGGCGAAATTATTCCTGATACGCTTTCTGGGTCTCCGTCCTGTCAAGATTTCTTCGCGCTTGACATCAGGTCGCAGATACTTTCCCTCCCTTTTGATTCCCTCCCCAGTCACTTGAAACTGCTGTTTATGTTGGATGAAACCTCTGTCTTCGGTCTTGTTATCTTGATATCCCAACATCATAACTGCATCTGCCTGTAGCCCATCCGTTTTGCTAGCGATTAGACTAAACGAAGGCAGTATGGCTTTCACCCATCCTCGTGTGGCTCATTCCAGATCGTCAAAAGTGTGTGACGAGCTATATCATCAATTTGATACATTCTGCGAAACGGCACAGCACAGCACGGCAAGGCTAAAGGATCTGATGACCGCGGGCTAGTAGCAGTGCAACAGCAGGAACAGATGTGAGGGGGAGTATAAAAGAAAGGGGGAGAGCTTGTTCGTGACGATGCGGGGGAAATCAACAAGATCCAGAACTCTGGTTATATGGTGGATTTCTTCCCGTTGGAGGTTTGGGCAGTGAAGGAATTCTTATTTGTAGAGCCACATATTTAGGGCAGACCATGCCTTTGGAAACCTGGGTCTTTATTGTCATTGTTTTGTTTCCTGTTGTGGTTTGATTCTTGTGGTAGTTTTCTTGTTGGTTTCAGGATTTTTATTAGCAGAGCAATCGTTCTTAATCATGTCTGCACTGTTGACGTGGAGGAAGGTGGGGTTTTAAAAGGGGGGGGTGGTTATTTAGGGTACTTGAAGACAAAGAGAGGGGAAACAAAACATATTGTTAATTAAGCAAACAGTTAGTCTTATAACATATACATATGGATAGTAAAAATGTTCTTTGGGGTAGGGAATATTTATACTTCTTCCCATCTGTTGCTTTTGCAAGTATGAAAGTGTCACATTTATATCTGTCCTTTTTTGACATGCGAACTTGAATTTCATGAAGTATATTTCTCCTTGAGATACTTCACCATCTCTCTTAGCCCTCCTCCTCTTTTGATGTCTATTCATTGTATAATTTCCCTCTGTTTCTATCTTCATTTTCTTACATTTTTTATTCATTCCAAGTAATATTATAACGGCATTAACTAGGCTTCAACGCAGCTAACTTATAGACTCTGTCCTTTTAACTATGGACATCTTCTGTAGAATATTTAAATTGGATTTAAGTTTCCCACTTCACTGCTCCCTACTACTCTCATCCTTGATTTAAGAGCTGTACCACTTCATTCATTTCGTCACCGTTCTAACTTCCACTTCTCATTAACACCACCCAAAACTAATGGCGGCACAGCTGCAACAGAAAAATTAGAATGCAAGGAAGCCAGGAAGGCATGAAATCAACTATGATATTGCTAAAGGACAATAAATATAATCTTGCCACAGTAACTAATGAAGGAACAAGTGTTCAGCTGTAGCTTAAAGAAAATAAAGATATAATCACTATATTTCTTCTTCTAATATACCTAGAGCTAAGACATTAGAGACGTGAACGCCATTCAGACTGTTCTTTACAGGGTATAAAGTAGTTCACTAACGGCGTATGTGTAGAAACCCAATCGTCTCAGATGTGAACACGACTCCCAAATTATTGGAGACCCATCAAAATCATATCTTTGTTAAGTGTTGAGTGGAATCGCTCACTCTTAGAGCGCTGATACACGTAAGCCTATGTACTGTCTGATTCTCCTCACTATCGCCACTGCTTTTGGTATGCGGTACTTTTATACCAGCAAGTCTCCTGTCATCGTTCCCCCATCACCTGTTATAAACTCAAATAATGAGAATTAAAGCTGTCACTTACTCTCTGTCCTTTGCAAGCTAAATACAAGGGCATCCTGAAAGCACAATGGACAACAAAATCATAACAGGTGACTCTGTCAAGAGTTATTTTATGTAGTAATTCGAGGAATTTTCTGCGAAGAGAGAGATTATATGGATCTAGAATGTTGAGATCAGATTCTCCGAGTGGAGTCGAGGATTTAGTTTGAGGGTTTAGATTCAGTGGATTTTGAGAATTTAGACTTCACACAACGACATCTAGTTCCCCAAGTCCCTGACACACCCACACACCTTCCTTCTCCAACAACCACCTTGCCAATCTCTCCCAGCCGCCCACAGATCCGCCATGATGTCTCAAGCCCTCTGTCCTCATGCGAAGCCAAGTGCGGCGCAGAACTGAGCACACCGACCAAGAACAATTCCCAGTGGCCACGAACAAAGCGCCCCATCGACGAGAGAAAATTTGTGCAGATTCCCCATGTCAGACAACCAGGCTGGATCTCAGACTCCAATAAGCAGGTCTTCACCTTCTGATAGAAGCGCCATCACAGTCTCAGAATCAGACGCGAAGAAGGCCAGCTCCAGCTCGTTGCATTCGCAGCCCGAAATCCAAATGGCGTTTAGATGGGCGCAATGCCGCTGCCACCAAAGCGGCAACGGATTCGACTGGCCGAGGTAGGACTGATCCGTACGAGAAGAGATCCATGGAGGGGAAGGAGAAAATGAGGAGGCAAATAGAGGATGAAAACTTCCTCAGAACCGAAGAAGTTAGGATCAGAAAAGAGCGAAGCAGCCTACAGCTTCCATTCACATCATGACCTGATCGTGGAATTCATCCGTTTTTTTTACCTGTCTCTATATTGCCTTTTGGAATTCCTCTTCGACATTTCCTACCGAATTCCTTTTCTCGCTATCATTGACCTCCCATTTGCTTGCTACCGATCCCCCTCCTATTCCGCCGTATTCAGCCCCCAAATATGCAAATCTTGCTCCAACTAGCTCGTGCACAGAGAGTCTTAAATTTGACACCCTGAGAACGTCTTAATTTTCAGCGATTCCTTTTCTTTCCCGACATTTACGGCGCAGCTACAGCTCGTCAGCGAGCAGAAGTACGGTGATGGGAAGAGAATGCAGCCAGGTTCTCAGTGACAAGAAGAACCCCATGGCGAGCATCAGAAGGTCCGTCCGTGCCTCGAGCAGCGCGGGTAGTGAGCGTGGTGTTGTGTCGACGAGCAGAACCTCGTTGGAGGCATGTAAACCGAGCGATATGCAATTCGGTGCCATGTTGTTGTGACACAAAGCTCTCATTTATAGTTCACCGACCAGGGTCTGTCAGATTCTCAGATTCCGACGTTGGTATCATGATGCCGCTAAACAAGAATAACCCAGGCTGGTGATCCACAAGCATAACGGCTGTTTCAGCTTCTGACACCGCGTCGTCTGACCACAGAGCCCAGCAAGCTTTGGCAGCGTGAGAGAGACTGTGAGGAGGCGGCCAGGGATGAGTTTCGCTAACCGGCAGGAGTCACATAGAAACATCACAGAACACTTCAAATCCAGAATGAGCACAACATCTCTTTACTTCAAAGTGGCTTTTGTTTTATATCCTATTCAGTTTCCATCCCGATCTAAAACTCCGCGAGCCCCTGATGTTGATCATGTGATGCTTGGGAACAGAATAGGGGTTGATATTCACCCATTTCCCGGATGCATCTCCAAATCGCCCCAATCCCCCAATCTCTCTGGGTATCAAATGAAAAATCGTGTCTACTCACTGTCTTCGCTCTCACTGCTCGTCGAATTCTCGGAACCGGAGTCAGAACTGGATCCCGAAGAACTGGTTGAGCTGGAGGAGCTGGTGCCGTCGGAACTCGTATCGTCCTCCTCCGCGGTATCTGAACTGTCCTCATCATCACTGCTCTCTCCATCCTCCGATGTTCCGCTATCTGAGTCATTGTTGTCGCTGTCGTCGCTTGAGGAGCTGTCACTCTCGATCGCCGCTGTGCGTTGCTTCCTCTTCCTCACAATCTTCTGCGGTGCCGCATCTTCCAGCATCACACGTTTCCCTTGTTTCTCAGGCGGCGCAATAAACTCAGATGGATCGCCCGGCGTGCTCGCCAACAAATTCAGCACCCTCTCAGCTCTCATCCTCTTCTCCATCCTCTGCCTCATCGCCGCCTCCGGATTCAGCCCCAGCAAAATGCCTTCCTCATAGCCCGTCCGCGACGAAATATCCTGCGCCTTCATCGTAGCGATGTACTCCTCTACCGCCGCCTCGTACTCCTCCTGCCTCCTCTCCCTATCTGCCATCGTGTCAGGAAACCCGTTCTCCCCGTCCTCCTGGTCTTGATCTCTGATCGCTAGCGCGCGATCGCGAAGATGTATCCGTGCCACGCCCTTTAAGCCGGCGATGTATGCGTAAAGCGCCTCGCTGTATTCAGAGGGGATGAGCTCGATGTCGAAGGCGTTCTTGAGCACCGAGATCTGGTTGATCTTGTTGAATTTCCAGGTGGCCTTGTCGGAGTGGAATTGCTTGAGGTATGAAAGTGCGGGATCGATTGGTTTCGACTTCACCACCTTGGACGACTTTGCCTTTTTGGCTTTGGGCTTCTCGTCTGATTTTGCGGGTTTGATGCGCTTGACTCTGCGTTCGGATTCGTCGAGGGTGGTGTCGATGTCCTCTGCTACCTTGCTAGGTTCGGGAGTTTGCAGAGCAGGCTGGTCTTTCTTGGTGACGAAGTTCGGGTCGAGCTTCTTCTGCTCTGCGACCCAGGCGCCGAAGAGCTGCTTTATGCTATCGCCGTCTTCGGTTTTCGTTTCTGCAGTGAATGCGACGGACTTGCGGCGGACGTGCTTATCATCCTGTTGTTTTGCTGGGCTCGAGGAGACAGCGGACTCGGTGATTTTCAAGACTTTCTTGGATTTTTTGATAGGTGTGGCTTCGGATGCCTCTGGTGAGCGCTTTCTCTTTGGCTGTTCTGCAGCCACGTATGCTGGGGATTCTGAAGGAGTGACAGGCGAAGGTGCGTTGCCCTCTGATTTGAGCTTGAGCCCAAGACGTTTCCACGCCGGAATGCGTGGGCTCACTGAAGTCGACATAATTCGGGGTATAAATTCGTATAGCAGTGGATAGGGTATGACCTCAATTGGATATCACCTCAAAAAGCAGTTCGTGGAATCGGGCGCGAACAACACACTTCAGAGTATGAATATCACAGAATTTCCCGAACTTTTTTTGGTTATCGGGCTGCAGCCTCGCTTGGCTTGGCGCGGCCGCGAGCTCTGGCGCTTCGGCGCTAGCCGTGAGTGCTCGCTCCAGGCAAGACAGGCACGCGTGTTGACGTCTCGCTCAAGCTGTCAACGCCGAACATCAACTCTTTCTCTCATCCCACTGTGAACTCGCGCTTCAAGCTTTATAAGGACAAGGAATTTACTCCCAGGAACACATAGCAATTCAATCTACAATTAGAGAGTCAAGCCAAGATGTCTAGTGCGTTTCTCCATCTGGAGCTCAAAGCTCCCTAGAAGCCATAGCTAACCAGTTCAATCAACAGGCAGCGCCGCCTACGACAGGCACATCACCATCTTCTCTGATCAGGGACGACTCTACCAAGTTGGTAAGCTACATCTACCCGGCAACGCTATAGGAGAGAAGACTCGCCATGCTAGAGGCGATTGAGCATGAGGTTCCTGCGTATTACAGAACGGGGCTGATCAGCTTCATCAAACAGAATATGCCTTCAAAGCTGTCACCGCAGCAAATATCATGTCGATCGGCATCAGGGGAAAGGACTGTGCAGTAGTACTATCACAGAAGAAAGTTCCTGTACGTCGGGCTTCTACAATCTCCGTCGATTCTCAGTTCTCAGCTTACAGCCAAACAGGACAAGCTCATCGACCCATCATCCGTCACCCACATCTTCAAAATCTCGCCATCAGTTGGATGTGTGATGACTGGTTCGATTGCGGATTCGAGGGCGTGGGTTACGAGAGCTCGTGGCGAGGCTGCAGAATTCAGATACAAGTATGGATACGAGATGCCGTGTGACGTATTGGCAAAGAGACTGGCGAATATTTCCCAGGTCTACACTCAACGCGTGAGTTGCCTCTCATTTCTGATACTGACTCTTTCATCCTTGTAGACGGAAGCTTACATGATTCAGGCTTACATGCGCCCTTACGGTGTCTCGACTACCCTCGTATCTGTCGACTCCGAATTTGGTCCTCAACTCTACAAGTGCGATCCCGCAGGATATTTCACAGGCTACAAGGCTACAGCATCAGGGCCCAAACAGCAAGAGGCGTTCAATCATCTGGAGAAGAAGCTCAAGAACAAAGATGCAGCAGAGGGCAGCTGGGAGGAGGTCGTCGAGCTCGCCATCACTACGTTGAGCGCTGTTCTTAGTGTCGACTTTAAGAAGGGAGAGATAGAGATTGGCATCGTGGGTGGGCCTCGTGCGGACGGAGAGGAAGGAACCGACCCGGGATTCAGGGCGTTGACGGAAGACGAGATCGACGAGCGTCTGCAGGCCATCGCAGAGAAGGATTAGACGGAAAGGAATTAGAATATGGAGTAAGGTCGCGGGAGCTTGATTGACAGTTTGCATTAGCGTCCGAGGGTTACAGCTCCTCACGCGTTCACGAATACCTATCAATTCGTTAACCTCTGCTAGATTCGGACAGTGTAATATCAGGAATATGAGTTAAGAATGCAGAAACAGGGCAGCTGGGACCCCATTATTTTCGTGTACTAAGGGACAAAATGCAACATATGCTCTTGGCGCAAAAGCTCCCATTCTTGGATTCTGAGCTCTTCATGGCTCTCATTGGAGGCGTGGTCTATGAGCTCTGCTGCAGGAAAGGGACCTCATGCATTCTGGCTATCTATAGTGTGCCACACTAGGTATTCATTCAGCCTTGTGTGGCTTGGCTATCACATTAAATGGGACGTTTCAGGACCGACTACTACTAAGGAAACGTGATACCAAAGTCTCAAAGGTGAGATGAGGCACTGCTGCGCGTAGTTTTCAAAACAAACCCTGCTCACCGCGTTACATCGCATTTCGATAGCGCGGACTTTGAGCTCGTTGGTAGTTGCGGGTAAGAGGACAGACGATAGACGCGGGTTTGGCTGTTCCGCAGGCGGATGATGGCCTTCCCTTCCAGCTTGGGATGGGCCTGTAGCTTTGCTTGGATGAAGGCATAAGCATATGTGCAGATATATGCAGATATGAGCAGCATTATTGAATAACTCGTAACTCGCGAGAAGTCGTCATCTACAGAGTCCGTATATTATTCTGAGATGGCAGCGATGCCTCCAACAGACACATCTGAGATCGCTGGAAAGCCTTACACCAGCACGCACAGTCCACTCTACAGATCGGCAGGGCAGTGAAGCAGTGCAGCATCAACCTCACTCAATAACTCAGGGGCCAGAGATGCTATACCATCCATACCTATTCCTCTCTTCAGAGGCGTCTATTACCCTTGCTTGCGCCAATGCAGCTCTAGCTCTCCCGATCCCAATCCGCACAATCATCCGCGCGCCGCCCGTCTCTCTCAGCTCTCAGGAAACCTCATGACTTTGGCGCATAAACGCAGCCATTGGTTCTTCTGACAGCCGCCAGTACATCGCGGCCGCAGCACGTCGGCTCATGGCCCAATTCAGCCTCCGGCAGTGGAGCGTGCGTATTGTGGCGGGGGCTGAGAGGACTTGGCGAGGGAAGTGGAAGCGTCGACAACCTCGCGTCGGATGCTGAGGCCAAGGGCCAGACTTGCGATCTCCATCCTGACGCTTTGGGTCATCAACAACCTCTCTAATCCATATCCTCCTGTGCCGGTGCCCTTCCGGATCTAGCTGTGACCCTCTGATGTGGGAGGGCGGGCCCCAGGCTGGTCTGGACTGCATGCACGATGCCATACCTGACATAGCATTCTCACTGTCTGTTCTGGATATGTGAATCTGGATGCCAGATTGGGAGAGGGCGGGGGGTGTCTGTGGGTTGGTACAGATGGGCACAGAGGTTCTCCAGCTTGGTAGGGTTTACTACTGCATTTTTTGAGCTCCCAATAGATCTGTGGAGAGGTTTTGAGATGTCCACTCCACACGTTATTTCGCAGCACAGAGAAGCTGGCGGTGGTGGGGGACCAGAATGAAACGAAGTATCTGATATCATTGAGCTCGGTGAGTGCCTGCCACAGGGTAGGATATGGGGACGGGCCGTTTTCTATGGAGTTTTCCCTTTTTCAGTCTCTGCTTTGGGATATCTCGTCACACATTGGAGCGATTTGGAGACGGGATATATAGAGGAGAACGCCGTGGCAAAATGGCTTTTTTTTGGACGGTAAGTCTATCAGATCAATAGTCGACTATATTTTTGTCTTTCTTGTATCCTCTTGCTCTTATTCGTTGCGTCTCGCCGAGGTCGATACCTCACTACTTGCGTGCTGGTCCACTCATTATCACTTTTTTCTATCTCCAATAATATCCGTTGACGGGTATCACCTAACTATTTCAATGGCAGACGGATGCAAGTGTCCACGTTCTCTCCCTTCACCTCTTTCCCTCACCTCTCTTCCTGCACTACCTTTTCCCCTCCCCTCCTAACACCCCCCCAGTAAACGAAAAGCGCGCCGTGCGCGTCGCCGACCTCCTCTCCGATTTCCGCGGCATCCAATACCGCATCGCCTCGGTCTCCTCCTCGCCGCCGCACCCAAACGACTACCACACGGAAGGCTACGCGGCGCTGCGCCAGTGCGCGCTCGACGGGCAGCACATCCTCAACGTGGCGGCGGACACGCGGGTCCCGCGCGCCCGCGGCGGGCCAGAGGAGCAGGAGAAGGCGGAGCTGACGCAGGTCATCCTCGACGGATTCTCGCGCCGTCACGAGGCGCAGAAGATCTGGCTGCGCCAGGGCGCCGTGATGCGGTGGGTGGGGTGGAGGGAGGGGGTGTTGATGGGGCTGCGGCCTGATGCGAGGCATGCGAGTGCGTTGGCGGCGTGCGACGTGGCTTTGAGAGCTGTGAGTATACTCTGGAGGCGGGGATGCCGGGGGAGATGCTGATGGGGAGGCAGGAACTCGCTACGATTACGGATGAGGATATCTATAATTCCATGCGTGCCTCGGATTACAACGTCGGACGCTGGACGGACGAGGATCCGCACTTGAGGCATGTGCAGCGCTGGCTCCGGAGCAGGCGTTGAGTGTTCGCGACATCTGCATGTGTCCTCGAATTCGCTTTCACTTCAAACGCCTACCTCTGAGTGGATCATGTGGTAGGTACTGGCGGACTTTCTTAGAATGAGCATGTGCGCTGTCTTTGTGGATCTTTATACCCCCCTTTTTTGCGCATCTCGGGGACGAAACGATGGGATTTGTGATTTGGATCGGACACGGAAATGGTATCGAGACACGGAAAATGATGGACCACACGATGAGGAAGGCGGAAAAGCATTCATCATCACCACATCCTGGCGATGGAGGAAGTTTCCTGTTATCTTGGTGCGGGCCGCCAAAATAGGGAAGAGAGGCATAATTCGTACTATACCTCCGGAGCCTGGAGGAAGAGGAATGTATATAGACAGTGTCCAGGCGCAAATATTCGTTCGAAATTACCATAACTGCAGCCGCTTGCCACAATGGCACTCACTCACTAACCAGCTGGCGCCACTGCGACATATAAACACCCAAATTCCAATTCCCCCCCTTCTTCCGCTGGCCTCATCCGTAGTCGCCACGACGAGCACTGCAGTCTGCAGCACAGCCGAACAATAACATGCTGCGCTGCCGGCGGCAGCAACAGTGCAGGGGGCGAGAAGGAAGCAGTGGTGGTGCACGATGTGTCTAATACTGCTGTGCTCGCGTCGATGGAGGGGAGGGGAATGCCGTGCAGGATTGTCGGGGAAAGCTTTCTAGACGCGCCTGGATGGTTAGAAGACGCTTGAGGTGGGATGGCTGTGGAGGGATGGCTGTGGCGTTTTTGTAAATCCCCATACGACCCCTGGATGCGAAGAGGAGGTGGGTGCCGGTGGTCGAAACGACGAGGAGGACGGGTGTGTTGCGCGTTGGCAGAATTGGGAGGCTGTCCGAGGTTGAGGGAGGGGGTGGGATTGAGATCGAGATTTACGTGCACGCAACAACGCAACGCCTGAACTTCGGGATTCCTCACGGAGATGGGATGGATGCATTTTGAGACTCGATATCTATTTTATATTTTGCTATCGTTCTAGTCGGAGCTCGCTGTTCTTATCCCCGCCTATCCGGATGGGAGATGGGAGATGGAAGGGCGGGAGGACACCATGAGACTACCTGGCTGCAGAGACACGCCTCGCATCTGTTGATACCTCGAGGTTTCTGGCTGAAGATTCCGACGGGTGTACAAGCCACAGGATAGCGAGGGATGAAGATGGCAGAACGTCACAGGGTTCGGTCTACAATGTATCTCTTATGCCCTCCCTCCCTACTCCAATTCCCAGCCGCAACGCCACTCTACTCCAAAACCCCTCCTACCTACCCATATATACAACTCCCGCCCCTCTATCTATCTACTCAAGCCCACATGCTCATCCAATCGCTCCACTTCATTAACCGCATCCATGGTCCCATACCCGCTCCCCGTCTCCCCCTCCGCACTCACCACACTCGTCGCCGCGCTCGCCGCCCCGCTCGTCGTCGCACTGATCAGCGGACTACGCTCGACATCGGAGAACAGCTTCGTCCTCTCCCTCCTCTCGCGCCACCACCTCCACGCGCGTCCATGCGTGCGATGCGCATGTCTGCTGACCACAAAACTCACGATGCCGACGATCACCAGCGCTAGAAACACGCCGCACGTCCACGCCCAGTTGTACAGCCAGTTGAGCACCCACAGCCGCGGCGCTATCGTCGAACTCACGCTGCAGGTGTCGTGCGGACACACCAGCTTGCGCCCCAGCGCCTTGAAGCGCGGCCCCTTGGGCCCGTCGACGAACTTCTTCTCGCCCACGATCGGCGCGTGGTACTGCCGGATGTCGGAGGTGGGGTACTCCTTGTCGCCCCACGCGCCGCCGAAGTAGAACCAGCTCGTGGGCGCCGAGGGCGACTGCAGGCTGGGGACGAGGGTGTTCTGGGTGTATTCGGCGGCGAGGACGGAGCGCGGGATGAAGGAGGTGAGGCTGGTGTCGGAGGAGTCGTTGGGAGAGGTGTAGTGGTAGGAGAGCAGGTTGAGGGAGGGGTCCCAGAGGGGTCCGCGCGAGGTGGTGTCGTGCAGGATGGCGTAGGGGAGGACGTAGGCTTGGATGCCGGGGGTGACGTACATGGCGTGCGTGCCGCGGCCGGAGTAGATGACGGGCTGCAGACTTATTAGTAGGGATTCTTAGATATTCGCGGACGCAGAAATGGAGGGAGACTTACTCTCTTGCCGTATTTCTCCATGGCGTCGAAGGTATACGTCTGCCCGAACGCATGCTCGCTGACGAACATCGACTCCGGCACGCCATTCTTGAATCGGACAACGGTATGCTCCCAGTCTCCAACGTGGTCGCCGAAGCCGATTCCGAAGACCGTGTTGCCGAGATTGTAGCTGTAGAAGAAGAACCAGAACGCATCCACCACCCCATCCTCCTTCTCTGCGACCAGCAAGTACGCAGGCGCCGGACTCCGCCCACCCGTCTGGCTGCCCTCCTTCTTCTTCCCGCCTCTCCTCTCACTCCCCTCTTGCGCCTTTTGCAGCCCCACGCCCTGCACCACCGGAATATTCTGCTCGCTCGTCAACCACGCGGGCATCGTCTCCACCAGATCCTTGCTCTGCAGAAAGACGAAAGCGCCATCATCGTACTTATTAAAATCGCCCAGATTGCTCGTCGTCGGGTGCTGCTCGCTTTCCTGCATCGGCGTGAAGTTCAGCGACGGCGTCGTGTGCAGCAGATGGTCGTCGACGAGGGAGGGCCAGTAGATCTCCTCCTCGCTGAGGTGGACGAGCGGCGCGTAGTCGAGGACGTAGGAGGGGACGTCTTTCATGATCTTTTCACCGCTGAGGGCGCCTGGGACGGGGGTGTCGAGCCATTCTGCGTGCGCCGAGGTGGATTCTGGAGAAGGCGAGGCGTGGGCGAGCGTGCTGAGGGCGCTGGTCGAGAGCAGCAGGAGGCGGACGATGGACGGGGACATTAAAGCGGGTTGTGGCCTCGGTGCTTCCTCAGTTGTTGTTGTTGGTGTTGTTGTTGTACCTGGAGAGTCTGCTTCCCCAATTTTGTATGGCCTGATGTATATCGCTGTTTCGGTGTTGTGGGCTCATATCATAGGTTGGAGGAACGAGTGCAAATGAATCACGAAGGAATATGGATATAGATGCTTTCTAGGTATATGTGGATGAGGAGAGGAGGAGAGGAGAAGAGGAGGAGGAGGAGAAGAAATGGGGTGTCTCATGCACCTTGTCGACCCGCCGGGTTTCTCGGGGAAGGCGGGCGAGGTCGAGCCTGATGTTCAGTTTCTCCGCCGCCGTTTTTCTGTGGGGCCGCAAAAGGCGCTAATTTAGATATTAATTCGCTGTCAAGCTGTTCCAAGATATATCAAGTCTGGTTCTGCATTTGTCGCGAGATTCAGTCGTCAGCTAGTGTCAGCATTGTCGAAAAGACTGAGAATGAGTATGAGTATGAGTATGAGTATGAGTATGAGCAATGAGTATGAGTATGAGCACCATGAGCACCACGAAAGCGGCTTGCCAAGGTCAACGTGGGCCAAGAGATCGAGATCGGCTTCAGGGTCTTCAGCCTTGCACAGAGGATGCCAATGCCACTGGAATGCGCCTGTGCTTTGTTGATAGGTACTTACTGCACCTATCCATGCTTGCATAGGTACATACGGATGGATGCTGCTATTAACCATGGCATTACATTATCCATTGTGAAATGTGAGGCTGGCTGTAATTAATGCGTCTGTATGTCTATGTCTGTATGTCTATGTCTGTATGTCTGTATGCTGTATGCTGTATGTCTGTATGTCTGTATGTCTGTATGTCTGTATGTCTGTATACTGTTACTGCTACAGTGCTGCTCTTTGTCATTCTTGTTTCGGACGCTTGCGACATTCACGAGAGTTGATATGGACATAGACATAGACATAGACATAGGTACTGGCATCCACTGAAACGCATAGCTGACCGAAGTCTAGGCAACATGAAATGTACCCTGCTGCCAGCCTGCCACGCAATGCCCACCCAGGACTTGCAGATGCATCAGGGCCGAGCTGGTGTGTCCCAATGGCTCATTGAGGGGTATTTCATGGAGCCAATGTCATCGTAGACACGGCATCTTCATGGAGCCTGCGAGAAGGATTCATCGGAGCTGTCAGTCGAACGTTTGCGCGTCTGAGCCACGTATCTCCCTCCCTCTATCCTTCGTCACCAAGACGGCATGAAATCGCGGAGATGATCATCAAAATCAGAGGTTCAAAAAGGTATCTCTATACTGCTACACCAGAGTACATCCCACACTTTTCGCATCGTCACAACTCGTCCTTCCCAGCAGGCTTCACCGGCCGGCCAGAGTCCTTCCCCAGGTCCACCCCATTCTTCTTCCTCCACTTCTCCCACAGCGCCCAGAAGTCCTTCTCCATCCCCTTCTCGAGCTGATCCGGAAGCACAACCTCGTATTCCACGTACAAGTTGCCGTACTGCGTCTTGTGGTACACGCTGTCGCCGTCTTCATGCGATATCGGCATCCCCTCGCTCTTGACCGTCTCAACCATGCCAGGTTGCACGACCTTGCCGCGCGCTCGCGACAGATGGACGACGTGTCCATCAAGGTGTGTGAGATTCCGGCTCCAGCCTCCCATCCATGCTTCCCGTAGACCGAGGACCTCTTTCCAGAACAGATCGTTCCCACGACGGCGGAAGAATGTGCCGTCGACCCTCAGCTCATTGTCGACCTCCAGACTCGGCTCCTTCTCTTGCAGCGTGACAATGAGATCGCCCGCAACCCAGTCGGGGCTCTCGTCTGCATCGTTCTCGTACCGCACACGATGTCCCACCGGCGCCCCTCTCTCAATCTCCAGGCTGAAAGTGTTGACTTTCCGCACCACCCTCGAGCCCTGGCATATCGGACACTTATGCTTGATTATTTTGCCCTTCCCACCGCACTTGTCGCAATGTGATTGCATCTGTTGGAATATCCCCGGCGCAAGCATGTGCTTCTTGATAACCACCCCATGCCCGTGACACTCCCCACAGACATCCACAAGCTTATCGCTCGCCCCAGTGCCCTCGCACTCATCACAGATCTGCTGCTTCTCAAGCTGGAACTCCGTCTTGTGCCCGTTGTAGAAATCCTTCAGAGGAATGTTGATCCGCACTTCCATCTCCGGGCCGCGACGCTCCCCACCCCTGTGTCCGAAGTGTCCGCCGCCGCCGAAGAAGCGGGAGAAGAGGTCGAAGGGATCATGCTGTTGCTGCCCTCCGCCTTGGGCATGTTGCTGTAGGCCTTCGTGGCCGTACTTGTCGTAAATCTGCCGGGTTTGAGGGTCTGAGAGGCTTTCGTAGGCGGAGGCGACTTCGACGAACTTTTGCTTTGCGGATTCATCGCCGCTGAGATAGGTCAGTATATTGAACGTATACATAAGTAATGAATATGAAGGCGAAGGCAGCGTACGGGTTCTTATCAGGGTGGTATTTCTTGCTCAGCATGCGGTATGCTCTTTTTATTTCCTGCTCAGAGGCTTGCTTGTCAATGCCCAAAAGCTGGAATCAATTAGTTATCAAGCTCATGGAAGGTAGTTCGCTTCATATGAGCTTCATTGAAACATTTCTTACCTTGTAAAAGTCCTCCGCGCAACATGCGAGCTGTAGGAGGCACACTAGCAGCAAAGCTGCTCGGAACCACATCGTTGCGCCTCTCCTTCTCAGTCTTCAACCAATTGTTGGGCAAATCTAAATCTAATATAACTTTAACAAGAGCTCGCGGGTATCCAGTAATTAGAATTGAAAAAATGAGAGACGAAGGGTGAGATATAGAAAAGTTGAGACGAAGTCGTTTGTTCCATTCCAAGTACTCTATCTTCAACGTGTCTATTTCCCATATTTGGCATCGCGGATAACCGGTGCAAACAGAGCAAACACCGCCAAAATCCCGAGGATCGACCGGGTCAACAACGACTTGTAAGGCCGGTTTTGTGCCTTCCAAGGTGTCATATTTACTTCTTCAACACCGACGACTTTGAAATTGTTATCAGTAGTTCCGTACAACCAAACGAATTGTTTGGTTTGCGGCTACCACATTTGTTCATCAGCGATAAACAGCGAAAAGTCGCGCCACGATGGCTGCTAAGAAGTATGCCCTCCTCCCTATGGAGGACGAGGACTTAGGCCCTGCCAAAGTCGTCGAGAAGAAAAAGGAGAAGCGCTCACGGCGCGATGGCGAGAAATTATCCTCCTCGCGCCACGACAGGGACCGTCGCGACAGAAGCCGAGAGCGCGAGCGCTCGCCACGCAGAGAGCGCTCGCCACGCAGAGACCGCACCACTGAGCACAAACCGAGAACCATCCGGCGGCGGGCCGGCGATGACGACTTCGACGACCGCTGGGGCGATGAGGAATACGTCTCTGCTGAGGAACCAGAGTTCCAAGAATCGGCGCCAAAGCGCGTGAAGACGGAACATGTCGACGAGGCAGAGCTCTCCGAAGGCGCGAGGGAGGAGCTGGAGAGGCGGAAAGATATCGAGGAGCGCGAAGCATTTGCGAAACGATTGAGAGAGAAAGATGACGATAAAACGAAGAAGCTGGTCGAAGACAGGTCGTCAGGGAAAGATGGGAAGTTATTGGCGCAACGGAGGTTGCTAGCTGAGGATGCAGCAGCGAGGCGTGCGGCATTGCCGGATTTGAGGGAACGATCGAGGCAAGAGTATCTCAAGAAGAGAGAGGCTGAGCGATTAGCACTATTGAGGAAACAGGTCGCAGAGGAGACGGAGGAGTTGCGAAGTGGCGTCCGACTCTCAGAGAAGGAGAAGGCGGAATTTGCAAAGAATAGAGAGGTGCTGCGGATTGCGGAGGAGCGACTGAAGATCGATGACTATCTCGATGGCTATGCTATGCCAGAAGATTACATTACGGAGAAAGGGAAAATCGACAGGAAAAAGAAGGAGGAGGCCATGTATAAGCGTTACGTTGAGCGTGACGAGTATGGCCAGGAAAAATTCGTCACAGAACATGAGGAGTGGGAGAGAGAGCAGGCCGCCAAAGCAAAAGCTCAGGTTCAGAGCAGAGAGCGGACAGATCTAGGAGAATACGATTATGTCCTCGATGAGGAGCAAGGAATTAAATGGGTCATGGACTCGAGGATGCCCGGAGAAGGCAAGGGCATGACGAAAGAAGAACGATTCTTAGCAGAGCAGTTGAAAGCTGCTGAGAAGAGAGCTTTGTCTATGGAGGAGACGAGGAAAAGTCTCCCTATCTACGTCTACAGGGACGAATTCCTGGCAGCTCTGGAAGAACATCAAATCCTGGTTATTGTTGGAGAAACTGGTAGTGGAAAGACCACGCAGTTGCCTCAATACTTGCATGAGGCTGGATATACGAAAGGGGGTCTCAAAGTTGGATGTACGCAGCCTCGCCGTGTAGCTGCGATGAGTGTTGCAGCTCGTGTTGCTGATGAGATGGGTGTCAAAGTTGGAAACGAAGTTGGCTATTCTATTCGATTCGAGGACTCGACAAGCGATAAGACAGTGTTGAAATACATGACTGACGGTATGTTGCTACGAGAGTTCATGACGGAACCAGATCTTGGTGGCTATTCTGCAATCATGATTGACGAAGCGCACGAACGGACGGTCCATACAGACATCTTGTTGGCGCTGGTGAAGGATCTTGCCCGAGAAAGACCAGACCTGAAGCTCCTCATTTCTTCAGCCACCATGAACGCGAAGAAATTTGCAGACTACTTTGACGACGCTCCTATCTTCAATATTCCTGGCAGACGCTATCCCGTCGATATCCATTACACGCCACAACCAGAGGCAAACTACCTAGCAGCAGCCATTACTACAGTCTTCCAAATCCATACCACCCAAGGAAAAGGCGATATCCTAGTCTTCCTTACTGGCCAAGACGAAATCGAAGCAGCAGAGCAAAACATCACCGAAATCTCCCGTAAACTCGGCAGTCGAGTGCCAGAACTCGTCATCTGTCCCATCTACGCCAATCTTCCCTCTGAATTGCAGAGTAAAATCTTCGAACCTACTCCTGATGGAGCACGCAAAGTCGTCCTCGCCACCAACATCGCCGAGACTTCCCTCACAATCGACGGCATCGTCTATGTTATCGATCCTGGCTTTGTGAAAGAGAATATCTACAACCCCGTTACCGGCATGTCCAAGCTCGTTGCCGTGCCCTGCTCCCGCGCCTCTGCCAACCAGCGCAGCGGACGTGCGGGGCGTGTCGGACCTGGAAAGTGCTTCAGACTCTACACGAAATGGGCGTTCATGAACGAGATGGACGAATCCACGACGCCCGAAATCCAGCGCACGAACCTCAACAGTGTGGTCCTGCTTCTCAAATCTCTTGGCATCCACGAGCTCCTCGATTTCGAGTTTATGGATCCGCCACCGACGGAAACCCTCATTGGCGCATTGAACCAACTCTTCGCTCTACAAGCTCTAAACCATAAGGGCGAGCTCACGAAGCTTGGCCGCCAGATGGCCGAGTTCCCCACGGATCCCATGCTCGCGAAAGCGATCCTCGCAGCAGATAAACTCGGCTGCGTCGAAGAAGTCCTGTCGATTGTGTCGATGCTCTCCGAAGCCTCGGCGCTTTTCTTCAGACCGAAGGATAAGAAAATCCATGCTGATAGTGCGCGAGCTCGCTTTACGGTCAAAGAAGGAGGCGATCATCTTACGATGCTGAATATCTTTAATCAATGGGTCGACAGCGATTTCTCGCCCATCTGGTCAAAGGAGAACTTCCTGCAGCAGCGGTCGCTCACGCGTGCGCGCGACGTGCGCGACCAGCTCGCCAAGCTGTGCGAGCGCGTCGAGGTGACGCTGTCCAGCGTCGGCGCCGCGGACATCGTGCCGATCTCCAAAGCGATCACGGCGGGTTTCTTCCCGAACGCGGCGAGGCTGCAACGAGGTGGTGATAGCTACCGCACGGTGAAGAATAACAATACGGTGTACATCCACCCGAGCAGCGTGCTGATGGACAGCAATCCGCCGGTCAAGATGGTGGTGTATTACGAGCTTGTGCAGACGACGAAGGAGTATATGAGGAGTTGTCTGCCGATTAAGTCGGAGTGGCTGGTGGAGGTTGCGCCGCATTTTCACAAGAAGAAGGAGTTGGAGGAGATGGAGGAGAGGAAGATGCCGAAGGGGAGGTAGGTTTAGAGTTGCGGGTACTTTAAGTTTCGGGCTACTCATAGCGCATGTCTAGCTCAGATAACAATGACATCCAGGTTGCAATGGACCCTCCTTCCTATTATCATCGTGAGAGACAATCGTGCTTTCCTTGCCAAACACTCACGATGGGGCACCTAGAGATGGAGCCGCGAGCGAGCGACGATGATGTTGAAAAACATCCTCAACCTCCAGCTCCAAATCCGCCCCGCCACCAGAGAATTACGTTCCTCGCCACCCTCGAATTCACCCTGCCCTTCCTCCCCGACTCCACGATGGCCGCCCGATGGTTGCCGAATTGCTTCAGCCAATGGCTGCGTCGGTTCCGCCCAGCGGCACCTGAGGTCGCCCCCCTTCTGCCTGTGGCAGCGCCTGTGGCAGCGCCTGCTCCCCTGACCGCCTCCGGACGAGCACGGATTTTCGAGGCCAGATGCTATTGGCATAGTATCTGGTTCTTGATCATCCTGGCTTATCTTCTCGTCTTTCCGGAGATGTCTTGGGAGCAGGTGTTTGCGACAGTGTTCGTGTTTGAGTGTCTGGCCATTGCCATGCAAAAGTACAGAGATTTGTTTGATTCACCTTTATTTTTTTATTTTTTTATATCTTTGTCCATTGCTAACTTATAAAAGAGTACTTCGAATTGGCGATTGATTCCCTGGATCACGGCGCCTCGCTCGTCTCAAGGTATGTGCTGCATCCCCTATCCAATTGTTATATACTTATTGTACAAGTACTTGTGTCCTATGCTAACATCATGTACAGAATAATCCCAGCGATCGTCCTGCCGTTGAGGTGGATGGTTGCTGGAGGCGGGGGGTTGGGTTTCACAGCGTTGTTTTTTTTGTTTGGATATTGTAGCTCCGCTCGTCTTTGTCAAGGTATGTGATGCATCCTATCCAATTGTTATGTATTTATTGTACAAGTACTTGTGTCCTATGCTAACATGATCTACAGAATAACCCAGCGACTGTCCTGCCGTTGCTTGATGGATGGTTGCTGGAGGCGGAGGGCTGCACAGCGTTTTTTTTTCTTTTTTGGATATTGTAGCCATTTTTGCTGGGGTTTTTTTTCCAGGGATTAGCCCTTTTTTCCCCAGCAAAAGACAATACATTTCTTTTTTGTTTACTGCGAAATCTCAAATTTCTGATTGTGCATGAAAGATGATTGTAGGCATTGGTAAGTTGCTCTGATTCCACTCTTCCATTCTCTCCCCTGACTCTCTCATCCCCTTCTCACCCCTCCCTTCTCGCCTCCTCCCCCTTGTTCTCGCCATGCTCGCGAGACTGTGTTTTCAGTTTTGCGTATTCCATTCTCCTTTCCGGCGTCATGGAATTCCAGGCTCAAGCAAAACTGTGAGAAATCCTAACTTCTCTGTTTGCGGACATGGGTTTTTGAAATACTGGGAATCGTTGGAACGGCGGAGGCGGTTTTATTATGGATGTTCAGATCAAAGAGCTGTGTGTCAGATGGCTGTTGCGTGAGGGGTTTATGATGAGGGATGGAGAGGAGATACAATCAGATATCATTGTGAATCTCGAATCTGATCTTACATTGCCTTCTATACTGTATACAGAGCTAGCTTTACACCCGGAGATATGATACACCATCCAAGCCATCTTTCATTACCAAGAATAGTATTGTCTCTGGGCAGTGATCTTTCTGTTTGGAAGCTGCACCCACGTCTTCCTGTTTTGGATCTTTTCTTGACGCTCCTTGTCGAGGCGTATCCGTGTTGCCTCCTCCTTGATAACAAGCGCGATGTCTGCGTGAGGTTAGCATCCGTCCTAAACCCCTCCTTCAGGGCGACATCGTGAGTACTTACGCGTAGACGGATTCTGCATCATATTGATCTGCCCTCTTGCCCTATGATCCGGCGTAATCCCATAATCTCCCTTGCCAACCCACGCCTGCTCAATATACAAATTCGTCGGATCCGACACCTTGACCCTCTTTCCATCCTTCGTCACGATTTTCACTGGGTGAAAACCCGATCCCTCTCCCTTGACCTTTCCCAGCCCCATCCCACGGCGCACAATCGCCTCGTTCCTTGCATGCTCCAGATGCCCACGCACATCCCTCGCAGCCTTCTTCTTCGAAAAGCGCATCTGCACAATAGCCTCCTCGACCGTCTTGCCAGCGACCTGCTGCGCCAACCGCATCAGCTTCTTGACCGACGTCTGGAAATTATGCGACTTCGACACCAGCACCCTCTCGGACTTCTTGATGACCTCGGACTTGCTGAGACGGCCACGGCGCGTGATCTCCCGGATCACCATCTTGCGCTCCCAGCGCTGCCGCGAGCTCGGATCCGGATCCAGCGCGGCCGCCATGATGGCCGGGTTGCGCGCGATGATGGCCTGGCCGCCGCCATCCTTGAGCGCCGCGGGTTTGGGGCCGGCGACTTCTTCGTCTTCGAAGATGGAGGAGGAGGCGAGGTCGCCGCGGACAAGGCCGCTGGTGGAGGGCTTCTTTTTCTTCAGGTATTCGTCGCGCAGGTGGTCGACGGGGATGGAGGCCTCGGGGGTCTTCTTCTTCTTGGACCATCCGAGGTTGCCAAAGAAGGTGCGGCGGGAGGTGTAGGAGATGATGGGGAGGGCGGAGGGTTGTGCTAAGGAGGCGGCTGTTGGGGTCAATTAGTATCTGCAGCTGAATTTACGATTGCGTCGAGATCGGGAGAGACATACCCGAGCTGACCAGCCGCCTGGTTCGGATTGGGAGACTCATACTGATGGCATTGACGATCGAGCTTCAGGATATCTCAGGATATCTCAGCAGGTGTCGTCCGGAATTGTAGAATTTGGCAAGGCGGGTAGGTCGGGCAGAATGGTGCGCTAGCCCCAATCAAGCTCCAAATGTGAGAAGTTCCTGGGTTGCTGGGCTGTTACCTGGTTCCGAGGCATGAGGTCGCGCATTACGTGTGGAATCACTGAAATCGTCCCACAAACACTCATTATTTCAGCTAAAGCTATCTTTTCTTTATTACACGTGGGGTAACTTGCGAACTTTTGGGTTTTGGGATTTCAGGTTTCAGTCCTTACAACTGCACATCTGCTCAAGAACGGCAAAGGCGCCGCGACCTTCCATGACGAACGACATCGAACGATGATGGGTGAACCTGTAGGAGAGGACTCTTGGGTGTCGCTGGTGGATGAGGAGAGTAGGTCTGCTGCGGACCTCGAGCAGAGAGTCGAGGTTGTCGAATTGTACAAGAGGGCTGTGAATGCTGAGCCGTACAGTTTGCGACTGTGGCTGCAGTACTGCGAGTGGATCTGGTCGCTACATACCGACTGCCAGTCATCCGATGCGGGCTGGTCTGAGGAGGAGCAGATGCTGGGCAGGGAACTGTTCTCTCTGGAAACGGCCATCGACGTCTGGCAGCAGGGAGCTCATGCGATCCGATATCGCCTCCGTGACAGCCATGTTTTGTGGAATAGGTACATGTCAGTTGAGGTCGAAGAGCTGGCGAAATCACCGAGCACTGCCGGCATAGATCGTGTCAGATCTCTCTACTTGGACCGACTACAGCAGCCACATGCAACCTGGGACGAGACCTCGCAAGCATTCTCCAGCTTCATTACGAAATATGACGAAGCGCATTGGGAGGAAACTATGGTGCGGAGCACACAGATGGCGAAGAATGCAAAGGAACTATACAGTCAAAGAGAAGACTACGAACTGAAGCTTCTACGGGCTGTCGAGTCGGGAGATAAGGAGGGACAGAGAGCTGTTCTCACAGAGTACTTGGAATGGGAGACGATACAAAGCAGGAAGAAGAACGCCATTCCTGCTCTTTGCTTCGCACTATACGAAAGGGCACTTCTGATACTCCCGACTGACGTCACTCTATGGGAGGACTATGTCAGCGCGGCCAATGGCTATATAGGCGCCTCGAATGGTCATCCACAGGATGCGCCAGATCTGCTCAGCCTCCTGCGAAGGTCTGCCAAGCACTGCCCATGGTCAGGCTCGCTGTGGTCGCGATACATCTTGCGTGCTGAAATTGAAGAGCTGGAATTCGGCGACGTGGAACGGATCAAACATGCCGCTACAAGTTCTGGCCAACTCGATCGGGATGGCATCACCGATGTACTGATGGTATATGCAGCATGGTGCAATTATCTTCGCCGTCGTGCTGTTGCGAGAAACGCTACTGACGAAGATGGCGATCTTGCAGACGTTGGCATGCCATCAGCTCTCGAGAGTGTTCAGGACTGGGGACATAGAATTTATGGGAAGGATTGGAAGGGAGACCCAGCATTCCGGATCCAGAGGTGTTGGATCCAGTACTTGACGCAAAAAGGGCTGATTGATGAAGCACGAGATCAATGGCACAATTTAGTCAAGTCTCATGGCGACAGCTACGAGTTTTGGCAGAGATACTATCAATGGGAGATGACTATCCACCATACTGATTGGAGTCGTCCCGTCGCAGCTGCTGTACTGAAACAGGCTATTCAGAGGCGGACTTTGGACTGGCCTGAGAAGATTATGGAGATGTACCTTCTGCATTGCCAAACATATGAACCTGCAACGGAGGGTGCCTATGCTATCGACTTTGTTCACAGAAATTCAAAGGGCGTTGCGAAGAGAAGACAAAGGGAAGCATCCGATGCAGCTGCGGTGTATGCTGGACAACGAGCTGAAGTAGCCCAGCCTACTGAAGAAGCTGCCACAGATGTGTCGCCATCAGGCGTATCCAAGAGGAAAAGAGAGTCCCTCTCCGAAGCCGACGGTAGCGCAGCCAAGAAACTTAAAGCAGAAGGCGAAGATCTCCAGTCCCAACTCCTAAAGCGTGACCGCGAAAATACAAGCGTCTTCGTCACCAATCTCCCGGCCGAAGTCACACAGACGAAAGTGAGGCAATACTTCAAAGAGTATGGACACATCAACAATCTCATCCTCAAGACTGAGCCAGACAACCAATCCTCCACTACCCTCATCGAATTCCGCTCCATCGAAGACGTGCAATCTGCCCTCCTCCGCGACGGCAAATACTTCGTCGACCGCCAGATCTCCGTCACTCCCGGCACGGGCCTGACGCTGTACATCACGAACTACCCGCCTACAGCCGACGAGGCGTACATCCGAGACCTCTTCAAGTCCTGCGGCGAGATCTTCAGCATCCGCTGGCCGAGCCTGAAATACAACACCCACCGGCGCTTCTGCTACGTCTCCTTCCGCACCGCCGCCGCCGCCGCTGCCGCCACCCAGCTCGATGGCAAAATGCTCGAGGGACGGTACAAGCTCGAAGCCAAGTACTCGGACCCCGGCCGCCGGAAGCCGCGCGAGAGCGCGACAGTCGAGGGCCGCGAGCTGCACGTTGCGAATCTCGACAAGATGGCGAGCGAGGCGGACGTGCGGAGCGTCTTCGAGAAGTTCGGCACGGTCGAGAGTGTGCGCATCCTGCGCAATATTGCGGGAAAGAGCAAGGGCGGGGGATTCGTGGTCTTCGTGAAGAGCGAAGATGCAGAGAAGGCGAGGGAGGAGCTCGACAAGACGAAATTCATGGGCCAGATCATGACCGTCGAATTGTCGGAGGCGAAGGTTTTTAAACCTACTGCGACCACCGGATCACTGGGCGGAATATCAACGGAAGCGTCTTCCCCGAATCACGAGCAGGACGGCCAAGGCGATACTCCGATGCAGCCCCCACCCGCGCCCGGTCCCGCAGGCCGCGTCAACGCAAACACCCTGCACCCTCCCCCAGGCCCAACCAAAGCCGACATCACGGCGCGCACCGTGGCTTTGCTCAACGTGCCCGACACCGTGAACGACGCGCGCATCGCGGCTTTGTGCGCGCCCTTCGGGGAAATCGTGAAGTTGGTCCTGCGTCCCGACCACCAGGGAGCGATGGTGGAGTTCGGGGACGTGGCGGCGGCGGGGCGTGCGGCGCTGGGGCTCGAGGGGTTTGAGATTGCGGCCGGCCGCAGGCTGAGGACGGGGGGCATGAAGGATCTGTTTGAGAGTGGGGAGGAGATGAGGACTGATCGGATTCAGATTGGGACGGGGCCGAGTAAGGGGGCGACAAGGGGAGGAAATGCGGGGTTTGTGCAGCCCGCGCCACCGGTTAAGAGGCCGGGGGTGAGCGGGAGGGGGGGCGCGAGAGGAGGGTTGGGGGTTAGACGGGGATTGGGATTTCCCGGGGCGCCGAGGAGACAGGAGGGTGTGGATGCGGCGGCGGCGGGGGTGAATGGTGCGGATGCGGGTGCGGAGAAGTCGGTGAGGAGCAATGCGGATTTCAAAGCTATGTTTCTCGCGAGCGGACATAAGGAGGAGGGTGGTAGTGGGGGTGCGGAGAAGAATTGACGGAAGGTTTTCGGGCATCAAACTCAACGTTGGAAAAGAAATGGGAGGATGGAAGGGAGGGAGGGAATTAATATCATACCCGCATAAAATGGCGTAGGGACTTGCAGGTTGCCTTTTTAGGGACGCTGGAATAGGCTAGATGTTATGCTAGATTACTGTAATTGAAGTGGACATTTTGAGTCAGCGACTGAGTGTGTATCTGCGTCCTACCAGTACCATCTGCGAAAAGACACGGTTCCCTGCGGTCCTTCTTGATTTATGGGAGCGGAAGGAAGACTTGGAGCAAGATTACTGCAATTTTTTTGATTTGTTTCTGGCTATTGCTTGCAAGATATCGCCTCTCCTTGTGATAACTAACCTATCCTTGTAATGGCAACAAACGCCTAATTTACTTCGTCCCTGTGAGATTCCGATCCGAGTCTCATAATTACGCGCAATTCGCCGGCGGAGGAGTTAGACGCAACGACGCAGAAAGCTGGAGAAATAGTCTCCCTCGTCGCGTCTTCCCCAGCTCGCCCTGCAGACTCAATTCAAGACTCTCTGAGAAAACTCCATGTATCCGTCCGTCCGTCCATCCATCCATGCCGTGCCATGAACCCGAATCCTCTCCTCCTCCCACACCCCCACCACCATCTACCGCGAATACGGATGATATCCGCCCCTCCCCCCCCTTCCACCGCCCCGATAGTTCGCACCCGGCTTCCCCGCATTCTTCGGTCCCGTCGGCGCGCCCGCCGGCGGCGCAGGCTGCGGTCCGCCCGACGTAGCGCTGCTTCCGCGTCCCTTATATGCACCTCCGCCACCGCTCGGAATCGGCTGCGGCACATCATCATACATGCCCTCCCAGCTCGTCGGCTGATTGGCCCCATATGCGCCCTGTCCAAACTGTCCCGCGGCGGGAGTCTGCGACGTCTGGCGGCCGCGCCGACCCTGCTGCGTCTCGTACTTCTGCTGCTCGAAGACCTGCTGCTCGTATGCGTTGTAGCCCGGCGTGCCGCGTCCCTGGGCCGGGGCGGGGGTGGCGCCACCGCCCATCTGCTGCGCCCGCTGCATCGACTGCATCTGCTGCATCATCATCGGGTTCATCATCGCGGGATTCATGTTCATGGCCGGGCTCTGCGGACCCTGTGGACTCTGGCTGCGTGCGGCGCCGCCGCCCTGTTGCTGCGCCGCCTGCATGGCCTGCATGGCCTGCATCTGCTGCATCTGTTGCATCATCATCGGATTCATCATCGCCGGATTCATCGCCGGATTCATCGCGCCGCCGCGTCCAGCACCCATTGCCATCTGCTGTTGCATCATTGCGAAGTACTGCTGCATGCGCTGCCAATACTGTGCCATAACCTGCGGAGTCATGCCCCCTGGCGCCATCTGATTGCTCTGGCTCTGCTGCTGGGTGCTGAAGCTTTCATGCTGCTCTTCAGTCTTTCGGAAGCGGTTGCGGCCGCCGCGGTCCTCTTCCTCACGCACATTTCCGCGGGGTTGTGCTTTCTTCACTTCGATGGGCTTGCCAAGGATCTCGAGAGGTACATTGAGACAGGCTTCGACGGCGGCTTCGGAGTCGAAGGTTACGAAACCGAAGCCTCTTGGACGGCCTGTGTCCTTGTCCATCATGAGGGTTGCATCAACGACACGGCCAAATTGCGTGAAGTATTCCTTAAAGTCTTGCTCGCTGGCTTCTTGGGAGACACCACCAACAAAGATCTTGGAGGTGCGCTCTTGTTCGTCGCGGGGAATAGCACGCTTGGGGTCAATCTGTATATTGTGTTAGGTGACTGTTGCATACTTGGAAATGGAAACAAAATTGAATCATGTGCCGAGGAGGGAGGAAGGTACTTACGATTTTGCCATCCAGATAATGTTCCTTCACCATCACAACATTGACCGTGCGGGGATCCTTGAATGTGAGAAAGCCAAAGCCTCTTGAGCGACCGGAGGCGCCATCTCGCATAACAGTGCACTCCAAGACTTCACCAAATTGTGAGAAGTAGTCCTTGAGTGATTCTGGCTATAATTAGTATTTGAAGACTTTATTTGAGGACTTCTATGAGAAGTCAAGAGTGAAGCTCACGGTCGGTTGTTTCCCAATTCAATCCACCAATGAACATTTTTCTAGAACAAACATTGTTAGCAAGCCAACTGACAAAGCAAACATGCAATATTGGAAAGAAAAGCCCCAAAACAGAAAAAAAAGTCCGATTGCCTGCAGACTGCCAGATGATGTCCGCCGAGATCTCTTCAGGCTAGTCCCTGCATAGACACGGTGTAAATGCATTGGAATTGGCAACCATAACCTTCCACGAGAGTTCTCAAGAAGTGATGGGTCGTTATGGCGGTTTGGTCTTTAAGACGTCAAGCGATCCCAGATAGATATGTTCTTGGCTGGCCTTGTCCTGATATGAACCTTTGGCTTGGAGAGCAGACTCAGATATCTGGATCTGGAATTATCCAAAATGACAGATGTCCGTGATGCGAAATCAACAGATCTCTCATGTATGGGCGCCAAGAGTCATGCAAGAAGTATGACAGCATAACAGGTCCGTGGATAAATCGTGTCTTCTTTTGCTATCGTGATGCTAGGTACTGGCGTTGAGCGCTATATGCTTCTTCGTTTTCTTGCTAAGTCTCTGAGCGTATCTAGCTTTGCTCTGAGGCTCTATGGAGATTATCTCGACAATAGGCTATGTATGAAGTAGCAGGTCTGACTATAGCGCTTTGAATGTCGATAGCATCGGCGATACCATATCTTTGTCATGTCATGAGTCTCCCCAGCCAGTTCGCAGTATCGCCAAGCCCAAGCCCCTCAGAGATCCGAGATATACTCTTTGGCATCAAAACAACCTGAGCCATTGATCTCCTCCAGATGTGTTCATTTCCAGCCATGATCGTCTTTCCATGATCGTCTTTTGCTCTCTCTATTCTTCGCTTCCTTCTCCGTATTTCAGATCCATTGCGCCTTCCAGATGCCTCGTATCGTCATCCCATGAACGCCTCATCTGATTTTCGAAGACGCCCTGTGCTCTCTAACCACAGAGCAAGTCATCGTAGAACTGCTGTGAGTTCTGTCGAAACATGCCAAATCACCGCAGTAAAAGAAATAGCTATATCTTACCCGTCCTCTTTGATTCCCGGTCCATGTTCACGCTCGTGGTGAGCTGGTGCGCTATAATCATGTGCGCCTCCCCCCAGATTGAAGTCTATTTCGTCATCATCTTGCTCCACCTCTTCCTTGTACTCCTGCTCGTTGGTTGTGACCAGCTCTGCTGAAGCCGACTCCTCAGTTTTGACTGCGCTGGAACCATTGACTACGGCTGGTGGTGATCTTATTTCTGGGGCAGATGGCGCTGGTTTTGCTGTCTCGTCCTCGTATCTGGGATGATGTAAGCAGAGGTCAATGATATGCGCCCGAAGTTTAGATCACGACGAAGATCAAGACAAAGCTCAAGGCTGTATGAAGGGAAATGCTCATGAAGGGATGAGATACTCACAGATCGGCGAAGAGATCATCTTCGAAGTTCTCTGGTTCAGCCATGTTTGCCTCTATGGCTGTGTGGCTGTCAGTGTCGCGTGCAGAGTTAGTGCTGGGTTGTTTTATATATGTTAGTTCGTGTCGGAAGAGTTCATCGAGATTGTCTCATCCAGACAGAAGATTGTATATCTGGTGGAATCGAGAGTTTGCAGATGAGAGAGGTCGGAGTTGTATGCTGTATGTTGTATGAAGTTGTGAATGAAGAAGAGGAGAGGAGAGGAGAGGAGAGGAGAGGAGAGGAGAGACGCGGACGAGGCTGGTTTTCTTGTGATCCTGCACTAGTCCCAACCTGTCACTAGCGGTAGCCGGGCCTTTTGAAGCTCCGGTTCATAGCCTTGGTGGTTTGACAGGTCGAGGAAGAGGGTCAGAGGCACTCAAAGAAAGTTATTGAGGCTGATATATCTCGACTGCCACGACCACCAGCTCACCAGCCTCCAAATGAAGATGTTTTCCAACTTGGGAGGTGGGAGTGGTAAGAAGCCGGTCCAGCAGGTAAGTCTTCAGCAGTCCGATCTTCTGCGGAAACTCAGCACAAGACGAGCGCTGATTCTTTCCTTCCAGGAGATGGTACAAGTTGGTATGTCTTCCCCGCGCCTGGTTGAGGTCACTCACTGTCTTGCGTCCAACAATGCGCCCAAGGAACCTGTAGGCAGCCTGCTAATTGATTTATTGTACTATAGAGAGATCCGAGTATGTAAAGTTCAGATTTGTTCAGACCTCAGAAATGGCTCTACCGTGGCAGAGAATGCGCCCGAATTCCAAGTGCTAACTGGATGCTAGGTCAGCCTCTCCGTTCTGGCGAACACGCAGCAACGACAAGACTCGAAGCTCAGCAGAGAAGAAGAGGGTGGAACGAGATCCGAATCTGATTGTTGGAGCCTCATATTCCCATGCGGATATGCTCAAAATAGACTCACTGTACGCTCCTCGGTCGCCGCAAGAGGCTTCTATGCTGACCCCGCTCCAGTTCATTATCTTCTTCCAGTGGCTCCCGACCAAGAACACCTCCGCTCTCCTCGAATAAATCAGACAACAAGCATACTCCCCCAATAGCAAAATCCGCGTTGGCGTTAGCCTCCCCACCCCGAAGAAACTATTCGGACTTTCTCTCCAATACCAATAATGACTGGAACACGAATGACGAAGATGATGACGGCGTAGACGAATATGGATATGATAATAACGACGGAGATGACGATTTTGGCCTTCCCAGCGTATCCAGCTCGAGACGGAAGTCGAAAAGAATACCAGAACAAGCCCCCACAGACCCAGGAGGTGGCTTAACCCCGTGGAGCATAACCGCCGGCCAAGACTACCTAGGAAGCCGACGGTACTCCAACAGCGCAGACATAGCCATCGAGCGTCCCGCGCCCTCCTACCCCACCACCAAGAAGAGCGAAGGCAAAATCCTACGTCCGCAATACAAAGAGATCCTCCGAGACCCCGCAAACTCCCTCCACCTCATCCATCACCCTCCTGTCCCCTCCGACGCAACGCAGAAAGAAGTCGACGTCCACAGCCACCGCATCAACCGCATCAATAAGTTCAAAAAGATCCTCCAAGCCACCTCCATCCCCCTCCCAGAACTGCGGTCGGCGTCATGGAACGGCATCCCCGAGGAAGTCCGCGCCATGACCTGGCAACTCCTTCTGGGCTACCTCCCCACCAGCAGCGAACGGCGCGTCAGCACCCTCGAGCGCAAGCGCAAAGAATACCTCGACGGCATCCGGCAGGCCTTCTCGCGCGGCGGCACGCCCGCGGCCCCCGGCAAGGCGCGCGGCCTGGACGAGGCCGTCTGGCACCAGATCAGCATCGACGTGCCGCGCACGAACCCGCACCTGGAGCTGTACGGGTACGAGGCGACGCAGCGCTCGCTGGAGCGCATCTTATATCTGTGGGCGGTGCGGCACCCGGCGTCGGGATACGTGCAGGGCATCAACGACCTCGTCACACCGTTCTGGCAGGTGTTTTTGGGGAGCTATATCACCGATGCGGATATCGAGAGTGGCATGGACCCGGGGCAGCTGCCGAAGGCGGTGCTGGACGCCGTGGAGGCGGATTCCTTCTGGTGCCTGACGAAGCTGCTCGATGGAATACAGGATAACTATATTTTTGCGCAGCCGGGGATTCAGCGCCAGGTCGCCGCGCTGCGCGATCTGACGGCACGGATTGATTCGGGGCTCGCGAAGCATCTCCAGAGCGAGGGCGTGGAGTTCATCCAGTTCAGCTTCCGGTGGATGAACTGCCTCCTGATGCGGGAGATCAGCGTGCGGAACACGATCCGGATGTGGGACACTTACATGGTTTGTCCTCCCTTCGCCCTTCCCCCCCTCTCCTTTCAGCCCCCCACTAACGCCCCCTTAGGCAGAAGACCAAGGCTTCTCCTCCTTCCACCTCTACGTGTGCGCCGCCTTCCTGGTCAAATGGTCCGAGCGCCTCCTGACCATGGACTTCCAGGAGATCATGATGTTCCTGCAGTCGCTGCCCACCAAGGAGTGGACCGAGAAGGACATCGAGCTGCTGCTTTCCGAGGCGTTCATCTGGCAGAGCCTGTTCAAGGGGAGCCAGGCGCATCTGACGGGCGTGAAGGCCGTGGAGAGGGTCGTGGGTACGATATGATGGGTGGGAGAAGAGGGGGGCGGACGGGCATAGCCGAAGAAAGGGCGGAAAGCATTATAGAGAGAGGGATGCTAGGGGGGGCTTGTGGGGCTGATGGGCGTTGGGACGTCTGCATGGCGTAGCGTGCTTACTTGTAATATACAAAGATAATGTAATAGATGGCTTGAAATGAACCCTCTGCATTTCTCATATACTCTAACACCCGTTTCAACAAACTCTTAACATCAAGGTATCCATGCATGTTCCATACTCCTCCCAAACCCCAACTCCGACACCCTTTCCGGGCATCAACCAGATCCCTCCCGGCAGAAATCTTTTTTAAGCAAAACTCCCCCTCCCAAACAACCCCCCCACCTCCCTTCTCCTCCCCTCCATCCTCTTCAACAACTTCTCCTCCCTCCTCCTCTCCCCCCCC
>Ga0209512_1001273_pt1 | contig 32199 bp, 32 predicted proteins | sample frozenSSSSmetaG_FD_184142 | JGI IMG/M metagenome (GOLD analysis project Ga0209512, IMG submission 184142) | Glacier valley bacterial and archeal communities from Borup Fiord, Nunavut, Canada, to study Microbial Dark Matter (Phase II) -... | ecosystem: Environmental > Aquatic > Freshwater > Ice >...
GGTATAATTCAGACAACATTATCATTAGATAGGTCTTGTTGACATAAGCGGACCTATCTTTTTTTTACCATAAAACGCTACACCCTTTATCAAATAATATTTTCAGGCTACATTGTCGCCCCCTCAGCAATTTAATATGAAGCTGCATAGAAAAGAGCTTCTAAAATAAAGTTGTAAGAGGAGACAGAAATTACCAGATCAGATGTAAGTCGATCAAATATCTCTTGTATGCGAGCGCGTAAATTTTGTAGAGAAGAAAATAGTTCATTTTTGAGCGACTTTTTGAGCAACTGCCAAAGTCTTTCAATAGGGTTAAGTTCGGGAGAATGAGGTGGTTGAAGCAGAGGAATAATATTTTCTGGCCAGCGAATAGCCCTGCGGTTGTATCTGACTTTTCACGGGATGTGGAAAAATAAGTAGGACTCGTAATTATTTGTCGCAAACCAAGTGTGATTATTCATTGTACTTAAAAATTTTTGTAATCAAGCTTTAAATTTTACTTAATACATCTCAAGAAAATGTTTAAAACTTCGATACTAGGAGTTACACTATTTTTTTCAATAGCACCTACGTGGATCTAGACTACCAGCCTTACCAAAATGCTCACACTTGGAAAACTTGTCATTTGAAACAAAGTTGATTAACCGTTTATTAAGATAGTGATTTGAGATTTTGGTGCAACATCCAGCCTTGACACAATGTTTCTAGTTCCAACCAACCTCTCCACAAAACTTGTATTCCAATCGGACTATTTTTTCGGTGTTCTAAGTATCCGCCGAGACGTGCAATTGCTCTAATTGCCCAATCAACGGTGAGTTCTAAGTCCTTTTTTTGTTTGGATGGAGTACTCGCAAGCAGCACATCCATTTGTATCTTTGTGATCACAACTTCTGCCGAACTATGCGGGGAGTTACGATGTAAATAAGTCATTCGCAGTATTTGTGCCGCAGTAACTGTTAAAAACCCCAACATCGTTGACATACTCTCGCCTGCCAAGCGGTAACTTTCCGCTTGGCAACCGGATTTAAGTATTTTGTGATACTCCTCTATTCTCCAACGATAAGTATACCATTGGAGAATTTGAGATGCTTCTTGTTGTGTCGTGACTAACTCGCTCGTCAGTATCATCCACGACACTGGCTCACATTCATCTGGCACATTAATTTCTGTTGCATAAAAGTGCGTAAATGTTAAAATTATCTTCAGTTTTTAAGCGAGAAGGAGGACTTATCGATACTGGGCAATACCTGATCTCTAAAACGGCAGTTCTAGGTGAACGTTTTTTGGTTTCAGACAGTTCGATTTCTTTGATAAATTGAACATCTTGAGATGTTACGTACTCCCATAAATAGGAGTTTTCTCCCGACAAGCTGCGATTATGAGCGGCTCTGACAACCACACCTGTATTTTGACTTTTACGTTGCAGCGCAAAGACTTCGGCGATATCTCCTTCACGGTCAAGGACATGAACTACTCTTGATGGGAACCCACCATCAGGCATTTCTAAACCGTTAAATAATTTATTTACTTTTTGGAAAGCTTCAACCCATCGATAAGATTCTTTCTCTTTAAAAGCTCTATTTTTGGCGATTAAACGTTCTTTCTTTAAGCGCTGTTTTTTAGCCGTAGATGTTTCTCCTAACGGTGGAGGTGATTTATGCGACCGATGCCACAATTTTTGCCACAATAGTCCTAGTGGTTGACCTTCTTCTGGGTCTAAAGCTAGACAACTGTGCAAAATTAGTCCATTTCCACCATTACCTGTTGGTCCGTAATCATCTCTTTTTTCTAAGATTTTTTTATAATCAAGATAAGTTGTATCACCTATGGCTAATACTATTGGTATACCATAAATTTCTTGTGCTGTTTGTTTAAAAGATGGTTGAGTCAATTTATCAAAAGTTGTTTTGGGGTTAGAAAAAAATTCGTAACCGCGTTTGAGATCACTGGCGCTTTTAAAAATCTTAGATAGACGCTGACCATATTTTAATTTTAAAACTTCCGCAATTAGCACGGCTCTGTCCGTCAGACGTTTGTCGCCAAAATCACAATTGCGGTACGGATTGATTTCTATTGGCTTCATTTGCATCCGAAAATATTACACCTAACAGCACAAAATTATACCAAAAAGTACAAATTATTTTCGACTGGTACGATGTTGATTTGCGACCATTTATCACGAACCGTATTCCTTTTCCACATCCCGTGAAAAGTCAGTCCTGTCATGGGAATTCCAATTACTCTAGCACCCAAACTTTCTAAAATACCTAAAGCACCGTGATATGTTGGTGTTTCAACTATTACCCAATCTCCCGGCTGGATGTAATGGCGCATTACCAAAGACAGCGCTTGTTCAGAACCATTAGTCACAATTAATTCCTCGCTAGAAACCTCCAAACCTTGATGTACTCACATCTGAGAAATCTGTTGCCGCAAATCTAACTGCCCTTGTGGAAAATCATACCTAAATAGATCGTCAGCGGCATGAGAAAGTGCGCGTTTGGCAACTCGATGCAGGTAATCTGAACCCGAAGCATGGGGGAAACCAGAACTAAAATCAATAATTTCTAAATGTTGTTGCGCTTGCAAAGAAGCGGTAAATTGTTCTAAAAAAGACCCACCACCATTTTCTTGAATAATCACCTTTTAGCTAGGTGCAAAATTAGATTTTAATTTTGGCGAAGCAATCACAGTAGTATTGTGGCGTCCGCCGTACTTTTGGGAGAGGAAATTACTCCCCTAGCCCTGGGTGCGGCGCTAATAGTTGTGACGACGGTGATAATTGGAAGAGGGAATTAGGAAACGCGGAGAGTCGCGGAGGCTGCGCGGAGGGACGCGGAGTAACTCTGCGCTCCTCCGCGTTACCTCCGCGTTCCTCCGCGTTTAATTAACCACTGCGGTAGAGGGATAACACACATTAGTTCCTCCCAAACCACAATACCCACCAGGATTTTTTGCCAAGTATTGCTGGTGATAGTCTTCGGCGTAGTAGAACTCCGGTGCATCAATAATCTCTGTAGTGATTTCTTTGTGTCCAGCAGCGTTCAATGCTTGCTGATAAGCGTCTCTTGAAGCCTCAGCAAGTTTTCTTTGGACATTGGAGTATACGTAGATTCCTGAGCGGTATTGAGTACCGGCATCATTTCCTTGGCGCATGCCTTGGGTTGGGTTGTGGCTTTCCCAAAAGACTTTCAGTAGGTCTTCGTAACTAATTACTTTGGGATCGAACACCACAAGTACTACTTCATTGTGTCCAGTCATCCCTGTACACACTTCTTGGTAGTTAGGGTTAGGGGTACTACCAGCGGCATAACCGACGGAGGTGGAAAATACTCCTGGTTGTTGCCAAAATTTCCGTTCTGCACCCCAAAAGCAGCCAATACCAAACATTGCCGTTTCCATTCCTGCTGGAAAGGGTGCTTTGAGGGGGTTGCCATTTACGTAATGTTTTGCGGGTACTGGCATGGATTGTGTCCGTCCTGGCAATGCTTCTGCTGCAGTTGGGATTGTTGATTTCTTGCCAAATCCAAATAGTCCCATATGTTTTAACTCTGTGTTTCAAAAAATGTCTTTACTTTCCTTAATATTAACTTTTTTCCGGGGGTGCTGGCTTGTTGTATATGTAAATAGATTGCTGGTCGAGTTAAACAAAAATGAAAACCTACGAAATAAATAGCACAACAGGTATTGAGGCGCTGACTTTAGTTGAACGACCAGATCCTACTCCTGGCTGCGGTCAGGTGCTGATCCGCGTGCGGGCTACATCACTTAATTATCGTGATTTAGTAGTTGTGCAAGGTGCTTATGGTCCTAATCAGAAATTACCGCTGATTCCGATGTCGGATGGTGCGGGGGAAGTGGTGGCGTTGGGGGGTGGGGTGACGCGATTTAAAGTAGGCGATCGCGTGGCGGGTATTTTCTTCCAAGATTGGATTGAGGGAATATTAACGGCGGCGAAGATAGAATCGGCGCTAGGAGGGGCGATTGATGGTCTACTGACTGAATATGCTGTTTTGCATGAAGATGGTTTGGTGCTGTTACCGGAGCATTTGTCTTATGAAGCTGGTGCGACTTTACCTTGTGCCGCAGTGACGGCTTGGCAGGCGTTGGTAACTAAAGGCAATATTACGGCTGGAGAAACTGTATTGATTTTGGGTACAGGGGGGGTATCGATTTTTGCCTTGCAATTTGCGCGAATTCACGGGGCGCGGACGATAGTCACTTCGAGTAGCGATGCCAAGTTAGATCTGGCGAGGTCTTTGGGAGCTACAGATACAATTAATTATAAGACGAATCCTGATTGGGAAAAGGCTGTATATAAACTTACTGACCGCCAAGGGGTTGACCACGTTGTTGAGGTGGGTGGTGCTGGGACTTTAGCTAAATCGCTGCGGGCGGTGCGCGTTGGTGGCAAGGTTAGTTTAATTGGAATTTTGTCAGGCGCAGAGGGCGAAGTTAATCCTCTACCTGTAATTATGAAAGGCTTAAACTTGCAGGGAATTTATGTCGGAAGTCGAGAAATGTTTGAGGCGATGAATCGAGCTATAGCTTTACATCAACTTCAGCCAGTAATTGATCGCGTGTTTCCTTTTACTGAAGCACCAGCAGCTTATCGCCATCTCCAAAGTGCGGCTCATTTTGGCAAAATTGTGATTAAAGTTTGAGTGTTCGTCAGTTCGCTTAGCACCTAACTTATTTTTGTTGTGCAAGCGGTTCTCAATCAGTTTTGAAAACCGCTTTATTAGGTGTATTTGTCTCACGTAGAGGGGAGAGGCGCGAAAAAGTGCTACCAATCTGATGATTACCAGATGCGATTTCCTGACTCATCGACTCTGGCTTGGCGGATCACGTCGGAAATTTCTTCAGCATCTTTGACGTGGTGTAGTGCCTTTTTTTCACCATCTGGTTCATCGACCATGAAGTATGTAGGAACTGTAATATGGTCGCCAGTGATGTCGGGAGAATCGACCGCTAGCTGTTGAGATTTTTCTTCAAGGGATTGTTTTTCTGGGGAGATGACATCACCTGGATTGACGGCGCGGTGTACATCTTCTTTTGATTTTTGATTATCCATGACAGAAGAGCTTCGTTAAAGTATGTTAGATTACTGCTTGCAGTATAAAAAAATGTTATTAAGATAGCATCTCGCTATTGGTGTAACTCTCAAGAAGCAAAAATCTTTCCTTGTGGCAGATTTATAAATTTTTGTTATGTGCTGGTACTTTAATTATAATCAGGGTGAAGAAGTCGAATCCTAAACGCTATCATTCCTGTAAGGCACTGACACTTGTTGCCCTGGAGAGTAATTAAGTGTAAACAGTTGATTGTCGCTCAAATATACATTTTCGCTCCTTCCGTGGTACTTGCCCAAGCCTTACGCCCAAAAATAGGTAAAAGATTATAGTATAACGATCTAAAGATAAGACCAAGGTTAGAAGTAATACTGTAACTGCTGTACGAAATTTCAATGGCTGATCGGTGTAAAAACTATGCAAAATGATGCGGCAACGGTCTACTGCTCAAATGATGCTTGTCAGACTCCCAATCCCTTAAGTCACAAATACTGCCAGCAATGCCGCACACCTTTAACCAAGCGCTATCTATGGGCGGTGGGTGATGATGCGCTGACAATTAATCCGGGAGAGGAACTGTTTGAGCGCTATCTGGCGCTCGGCGACCGGATTTTTTTGGATACCAAACCGGCTTTGGTTCCGGAAATACCAGGAGCGGAAATTCCGGCGGTCGTTAAACCGTATTTGCGCCTCATTCCTTACCGTTTAAACTTGCCGCAAGCTTACGGAGTGCTGTCTAAGCCAGAAATATTACTTTTAGAAGAAGTACCTATCTATACAGATGGGGTAAATGAAGGGCAGTTGATGCCGGAGTTAACGACGGCTTGGAAAGATGCTTCTTCGATGCGCCAGCTGAATTGGTTGTGGCAAATCGCCGCGTTGTGGCAGCCGATGAACAGTGAAGGTGTTGCTTCTAGTTTGATGATTCCTGAAGTATTGCGGGTGGAAGGGTCGCTAGTGCGGCTGTTGTATTATCATAATGACCAGGAAAAACCAACTCTCGCGGAATTAGGTAAATTTTGGTTACAGTTGCTGAATGATACTCGTAGCGCGATCGCACTTTTTTTTGCTCAAGTGTGTCATTCACTAATTGATGGCGAAATCCGTTCTTCTGGTCAACTCAGTGCCATTTTAGATCGAGGATTAGCTGAAGTCGGGCGTGAGCAAACAGCGAAAATCAGTATTGCTACCAAAAGTGATACTGGACCGAGTCGCCAGCGGAACGAAGATGCTTGTTATCCGGCTAGCGGGAATGTCAGCACGAAACCACCGCACGCTGAATCTTTGGCAATTGTCTGTGATGGCATTGGCGGACATGAGGGAGGTAATGTAGCATCAAATTTAGCTATTGAAACGATTCGCTCTTCCCTACAGCCACTCACAAATCTGCCTTATGACCACGTTAACCCAGCACTAATCATTAATGATTTGGAAAATGCCGCTTCTGTTGCTAATGACAGAATTAGCCATCGCAATGATCTCGAAAATCGGCAAGGGCGACAGCGGATGGGGACTACCCTGGTGATGGCATTAGCTTTATCTCATGAAGTTTACATTGCCCATGTTGGTGACAGTCGTGCCTATTGGATTACAGCTGAGGGTTGCCATCAAGTAACTCTAGATGATGATGTTGCCTCGCGGGAAGTGCGATTAGGTTATGGGTTATACCGCGATGCTGTGCAACAGACATCTGCAGGCTCATTAGTGCAAGCGTTGGGGATGAATTCTAGTGGTGCGTTGCATCCGACAGCGCAAAGATTTATTTTGGATCAAGACTGTGTGTTTCTGCTGGCATCTGATGGGTTGAGTGATTTTGATCGCGTTGATCAGTATTGGGAAACAGAAATATTACCACTGTTAGAAGGCAAAATAGAGATAAGCACAATAGCTGAGCGACTGATTGAACTTGCGAACACGCAAAACGGTCATGATAATGTCACAGTGGGTTTAGTGCATTATCAAGTCCGAAGTAACGAACCAAAGACGCCTATTAGTGCGTCTGTTGCCGACGTAACAGCATCGTTAAGCGAGGAAATGTCGAAAATAGCACCGGAGGATGAGTACCAGAGTTATGGTCAAACATCTCGTGTCACCGCGCAACCAACACAAGTTCTGAACATCCAAAAACCTAAATCAAAACTGCCACTGATTTTAGGAACAGTTTTATTTTTGCTCCTCGGTGGTGGTGTATTCGCTTACCAATGGAGGCAGCGTCCTCTCTCCGTGACTCAGCCATTTCCTGCCGCGACACCATCGATAGAAGCACCTGTGCAACAAAAAACCCCACAACCAGATCCGGCTGTAGGTACTAATCAGCAATCAACCGAATCTCATATACCGCCAGAACGCGGTTCTGTAATTCATTTGCAACATAAAGCCGATGACAAAAAAGCGCTGTCACTACCAGTAAACTTTGCTCGCAGTGTAACAGAAGGTACGTTTTGGGAGGTGACTAATGTTACAGCAGAAGCTGAAGATTATCAACTGAAACTCAAAATCTGCCCTGCCAAAACAGCGGAAAAAACTAAACCATCAAATTTCTCGCCGCGAGCGCAAGAAGAATCCATCAAGTACTCTCAGATTAAACCATATATTACTTCTGTCTCTAAACCAGCTAATCCCAATTCCTGCGGTACCCAGAATGCAGCCTTAAAGGCGCAAAAAGCATCTTTGATTGGCAAGCTGGTTCCCAAAACAGAGCTTCATACAAAGGTAAATTAGTGAACACTCAAAGGTAAAAAACTTTTAAAATTATTGTTTGACACTAATCTCTTGCTAATTTTTGGTAAAATGAATCCATGCCATCCTTAAACCTGGCGATCGCCCGCCTCGTCAACACCAGCACTAACAACAACTTTGCGATTTGGGTGGTGAATCCGATCTATCCCAGTGGTTCTGTGCATTACGATTGCATATGGCCGGAAAGCTTAACCCAAGTTTGGCGAGAGTGGCAAGACATGTTTGCTGGTCACACTCGGATTGATGTTTCTCCCCATCCGCCAAACCCTCCATCATCATCATCACCAATGGATGTGGCTTCATCACCCTCTGGCCAAGTTACTAATTATGGTGGTCGCTTGATGCAACATTTGGGAATTAGTCTTTGGCAATGGTTGTTCACTGGACCCATTCTCAATAGTTTAGAACACAGTCGGGGCATTGCGAATGGTAGAAATCGGCAGTTGCGTGTGCGGCTGGACATTCGCGACCCAGGTTTGATCGCTTTGCCTTGGGAAACTATGCAAAGCCAATCAGGTCAACCAGCAATTTCGTTATCACAAAATATCTTATTTAGCCGCACTACTAGTGATGTTGATCATCTACCGCCTTTACGCACTGATCGGGATTTACGGATTTTGCTGGTGTTAGGAAACGATGAAAAACTGCATTTAGAAAAAGAAGCTGCCATTCTCCAAGAAACTCTCTCTAGTAGCAATTCGCGTGTTATGAGTGCTTCCTACGCACCTTGTATCGTAGATGTGTTGCTGCAACCTACTCAAGAACAACTGATCAGTCGCCTAGAAACTCAAACATACAATGTCTTCTTTTATGCTGGGCACGGTGCAACGGGAGTAGATGGCGGATTGCTCTTTTTGCAACCAGAGAATAATATTAATGGTATCGAATTGGCGCAAGCTTTAACTCGCACTGGTGTGAAGCTAGCAGTTTTTAATGCTTGCTGGGGCGCACAACCAGCTTCGGCTAACGGTCAGGCTATACCTCGCAGCAGTCTTGCCGAAGTTTTAATTCATCATGGAGTACCCGCTGTTTTAGGTATGCGCGATCATATCGCCGACACAGAAAGTTTAACTTTTATTCAAGCCTTTGCGGAAGCTTTACGTAGACGTTATGCCGTTGATGAAGCAGTCATGATCGCTCGTAAACAACTATTAACACAGCATCGCTTTAATCAACCCGCTTGGACTTTACCTGTTCTTTATTTACATCCAGAATTTGATGGAGAACTAATTCGCTCTAATGAGGTCACTGAACTGCCAGAATTTGGTTTATCTAGCAAATCACAGCTGATGGCTAGCTTGCGATCGCTTGTTCAGAATGCTAAAACTTGGTCATTGGGCACAGAAATTTACCGCATTGGGCGCAAACTTGAAGAAAATGAGATTATCATTATCGGAGATAAATCTGTTTCTAATTACCATGCGAAAATTTTCTGCCGCAATACATCTTCGCCAACGCTGAGTTGCACTTTTTATCTTGAAGACCATTCTACCTACGGAACATTAATTTCTACTCCTGATGGTTGGCAAAGAATCCACCGAGAGACGGTGATTTTGACGCCCGGAATGCAGTTAAAGTTCGGGAACCCGAATGGGGAAATTTTTGAGTTTGTGATTGAGTCCGATAATTGTCATTGATGTGGTGACTCTGATTGAGTCACTGCATGTAAATGATACAAATCGTAGCGATCGCGTCAAAGCGCCAAAAATATTTGGACAATATCGTTATTTCTTGCGGAAATTTGGCTAAAACAGATGTAGCTCTCAGTACAGCATCAAAATTAATTGATTCACCACTCAGGAGTAAAAAAATGAATAAATCAAAATCGGATTGTAATGCAGTGGAATTGGAACTCTTGGAAGCATTGTTTGCTCCAGAGGACAGTAATTACCCTTGGAATCCAGCAGAGGAGGAGACAGAAGATTATTTTGCCGATTTAGAACAGCAGTTATTAATGGATGGATTCTTAAGTGAGGAACTGAACGCCGGTTCCGCAGCTTTTTATACCCATTTAGATAAGTTGTGGTCTAATCTGCCCTCCACCCAGGATAGCTCTAAGTTGCAGGCTTTGCTAGCGATTTTTACTGAACGCGTACCTCAAGCTTTAGTCGATGCTATTGCAAGTTCCGCTGTGAGTTTGTGGAATAGTCAACAATCAATGGCTGACCAACTAGTCCTATGTGTTCAAGGCTTTTTGACTCAATGGGGAGAAGATGACTTGCTGATTTTAGCCCGTCCATATGCTTATCCGATGCGTGGTGAAGAAATAGATGTTGATGTAAAATCGATTCTGGATCAGGTGAGTCAAGACTGGACAGATCTATCTAAAGTTGAGCAAGCTAAAGTTAGTCTCGCCATTGCTCACTATGCTTTAACTCAATCAACACATGAGTCTTAACTACTCGAAAAATCTCGTAGCGAAATTTTGCTCTCGTGTTGGTGATAGCGCCCGTGCTTTTAAAATCGCTGCTGTTAAAAAAGCGTATGATAACACCCCGACAACCGCTAGTAATAAACTGCTAAATACTCCCGTCGCATTCCACAACGCATGGAGTCCGGCTGCAGTTAGATAGCCAATGCTCAGGATAGCTACTTTTTTCCGTGGTTTTAAGACGGCTAATCCAATAAAATATCCAAGGTAGCCGCTGTAAGCCATGTGTCCCGAGACTGAACCTAGAATTCGCGGAATCAGTAATTGCAAACCAGCTAGTTCTGCCACGCCTCTCCCTGCTTCCGCAGTCAAGTTCATTGTGATTTGGGGTACATACTGTCCGAGTGTTTCTACTAATGTAAAACCAACTGCCGAAGCCGTTCCCAGCAAAATTCCATCTAACGGTTCGCGGATGCCAATTCTGTCCCGCCAAGGATTTGGGAGCAATCTGCCAATCAAATATGCTCCCAGGACAGGCAACATTTTCAGCAACTCTTCCATCAACCCAGCGCCGAAAAACATTCTTAGCAGTAATTCTGGAAAGCTAATAGACTCAATATTTGGTGGCAACTGACCTGGTAAAATAGTGCGAAAGATAAAAATGAAAGCAGCCAGAAGTGGACTCAGTAAAATTAAAGAGGTCGCAACAGCAACAAATATCAATACCCACCAAGGCTTAGATTTCCCACAAAGCTGATACACAAAATAGTAGGCAGCACACGCTAAGTACATTGCCACTAGCATCTGATTAAAGAAAGCAGCATTTGGCTGACCGACTGTCGCAAACATTAGCACGACAAAGATGACGGTAAGAATCCCCGGAATCAAATAAGCCTTTTTAGTTAAATCTTTGCCTGTAGAAATGATCGGAAATAGTTGGGTAAAGCTGACTGAATCCGGGATGCGTGCAGCATTCTGTTTAGCAGCCGCTGACATAATGGCGGCACTTGAAGGCAAAGGTACCTGAATAAATTGATGTTCAATTTGATATTCAAAAATAAAAGTAGCACCATCGCTACCTAAAGTGAAGCGATCGCCTCCATTTAGCTGCTGACAACCCTGGATAAGTTTGCCATTTAAATAAGTCCCATTAGCACTATTAAGATCGCAAAGCAGCCAGCTATCTTCACCCGTGACTGATGCTGGTAGCGATCGCACTACTGCGTGACGGCGCGATACCATCGGATAAATAGTCGAGTCTAATACCACATGTCCGCTAGGGTCGCGACCAATGATCAATTCGCTCTTTTCCCGAAGCGAATAAGTACTTTCTGGCTGTCCACTACTACTGGTAAGAGACACTAGTCGCAGGTTTGCCTGTCGTTTTACTTTTTTACCCGTCATTCAGTTTGAAACCCAGGGAGAGGGGGGAGAGGGGGAGAGGGTATCCTCCTTCCCTTGTTTCGGTTATTTATTGTGAGCCTTTGTGTCCTGTACTGCTGCCCAAAAGAGCCATCCAGTTAACGGAGTAGTAAGGGCGAGAATAATTCCCGTCGCTAAGAAACCATACACAGGCTTGCCATATGCTAGTTCAAAAACTGAACCAACGGCGGCAATTGCGGTGAAGCAACTCCCTGCTAAAAATAAACCACTTTTCGGAGTTAATGTGTACACTAGCCTTGACCTTAAGCAACTGATTGTACTGCTTGATACGAGAACTTATGTTTAGATAGTTCAGCCGCTAGAGCCAGACTATTTTCTACCCGGTCTACAAATAGTACTCCGTTGAGGTGATCGATTTCATGTTGAATGCAGCGTCCGAGTAAATCGTCAGCCTGTAATGTTTGAGGACGACCGTATTCGTCTTTGTAACTGATCTCTACTCGTTCTAGGCGCTTCACATCCATATAAATATTCGGAATGCTCAAACACCCTTCTTGAGCAACGCAGATATCACCGCTTAATTTCTTAATGGTCGGGTTAATCAATATTAAAGGTGGCTTAGCGGCGTTATCGGGATCGCAATCGATCACAACTAATTGTTTGTTGATGCCAACTTGAGGTGCAGCTAAACCAATACCGTCTTCACTGTACATTGTTTGCAGCATCTCCCGCACGACTTCTCGGAGTTCGGCGTCGATTTTGGAAATGCGCTTGGCACCTTGACGTAACACGCGATCGCCTAGATAGTGGAGTGCTAAAGGCGGATTTTTCAACTTTTTCTTTTCAACGGCAACTTGGTTCGGCATGGTCTTATGACTATGTATACGATCTACTTTTTTTAATTTTATCAATGTCCGGGTAGAGATTGGGGTACTTAAGCATAGTACTGTTGGAGAATATAAGCGATCGCAAAACAAAACGGTGTATGTCGTCCTGATGAGTCCTGTCGCTGATAACCCTCCGCAAGTTGTTGAATTTCGGCGTCTGTCAAATCCACGGTAGCTTCCAAAATCCCATCGATTGCCGCTCTCCGTAGCTTACGGAGTTTATCTATACTTAGTGCGAGATGATGTATTGTGGTTTCGGCGGCGGCTTGTCGCGCTGGGTCGTCTGTAGGCAGAATTTCGCCAAAGCCAGAAAATTTGAAGTATGATGCACAATCGGGATTTAAAGGCGACACCATTAAGGTTTCATCATACCAATTACTTTTTGTGTGTCCACAATGAACTGGCGTGCGGGGTCGTTTTTCGTCTTCACCTTGGCAAGAACTGATGAGATTGGTATAGACGTAAGTTAAGTCTTTATATAAACTTTTCGGTTGAAAGTGCTCAATATGACAATGCTGCCGTTTAATGGCAATCCCGCAGTAGCAACAAATGTAACCTTGCTCTTTCAAAAGTGAAGCTGCTACATCACTTTTTACTCCGGTAGCAAAAGATTTCCAATTTCGGGATCGATTACTTGGTCGCAGGTTCCACTCGGCTAAACTACTTGGTTCTTTACTTTTTTTAATATATTTCATCGATTGAGGATTTCCTTGCGGCGGATTAGTACATCTGCTCTGACAAACTCCGGTTCGCCTTCGCCAATCACATTTTCTAAGTCTTGACGCAATTCTCTGGCGCGTTCCAGATTTCCCTGATCGATAACTTGGAATAATTCGCTAAAATCGTCCTTGATTTCCTGCGGTCTTTCTGGTACTCCCATCACATCTTCTAAGATCTGATTGCTGTCGCGACCAAAAGAACTTTCAGGCTGATTAACAACAATACCTGTATCTGTACGTTCTAAAATATAAACTCCCTCAGGTTTCACATGACTAATTACCTGTGGTGAGTGGGTACTAACAATAAACTGACAGTTGGGAAATGTTTTTGTTAATCCCGGAATAATTTCCCGTTGCCATCGGGGATGTAGATGCAATTCAATTTCATCAATCAACACAATGCCATTACCTTCGAGAGGATTGGCTAAACTGGGGTTGGCTATAGCCAAACGTCTAGCTAAATCTCCGACCATCGCCAGGAGACATTTTTCACCGTCAGATAACTGATTGATGATCAGTTCCTTACCTCTTTTAATCACAGTCATCCGCAATGGTGAACGCCGCACTCGCAAATTAGAAAAATTCGGGAGGAGAGAATAAATTGCTTGTCTGACTGCTTCTAGCTGGTCACTGAGATAATTAGCATCATCGCGTTTTTGTTCATTTTCTAAATCTTCTAAAGTCCTAAACCATTGAAAGAAATTATTAAAGTTAATTTGCACTCCACTCAGTGATTGTTCGTAGGCAGTGACAGGCTCAAATGCAGGCTTAGAGCGCATTTTCAAAGGAATATCAATTACAGCCCGATTTACAGCATAATGAACAATAAGATCTAAATTAAATTCAGGATTAGTGCGTAAATTATTGTGAATTTCTTCTACTAATTTGCGTAATTCAACTAAGTTAGTATTAGCATCTTTAGCGCGTCTCGTGTGTACTTTAGCCAACGACCAAGTCACTTCTTGATCGTCAACTTCAATAGTTATTTCGTTGTGAGTTTCATTTCGTCCATTCGTAATATCTTCTTCCCGAAATAAGCGTCCAGAAGTCGTAGGATGCTGAATCGGACTAGTTAAGCGAGAGAGGAGAATCGCCAGACAATCTAAAACACTGGATTTGCCAACGCCATTGACACCGATAAAAACAGTTGGCTCATTAAGATTAAACTCTAAGTCCATGTCTCCAATCCCTCGGAAAGCAGACATTTTTAGGCTCTTAACTTTCATAAATATTTTTAAGCAGATTGGCGAATAATACCTGTGTCAAAAATGCGGTGATCACTATTAATCCCTTTTATTTCCATTCTATCTGGATACAATTCAACTGCGGCAAAACTCAAGTCATTTGTCGAATATTCTGTCCACTCTGAACGTCCCACCTTACGCTGACCAGCACCAGCACCACAAACTAGATAAGTTGTGCCATCAATTGCTTTAGTTCTTTCGTAATTATGGTCATGACCATTAATGTACAAATGTACTTTGTGTTTCTGGAACAGCGGTGAAAAGGTTTTTACAAATGCTTGATTTGTGCCATATTCTCCAGAAGAATAAATTGGGTGATGACCAAAAATAACTTTCCAAGGCGCATCACTCTTGCCTAATTCTTTATCTAGCCATACTAGCTGCCCTTTGATATCAGCATTAACATTTGTATCTAAGACAAAAAATTGTGCCTTGTCCCGACGAAAGGTGTAATTTCTCCCCGGCATATTAAATTGGGCATAATTCAATTGATGTTCGCCGTTAGCTGTGCGAATATCGTGATTTCCCAAACAAGCCTGAAATTTCACATTTTGCTTGAGCAGTTTTTCATAAGGACGCTCAAACACATCGCCGATTTTCTCAATCTCACCATTGTTATAGATATTGTCTCCGGCGAGAACGACTAAATCATAAGGATTTTGCTGATGATATTGGGTCATTGCCTCAGCTACGGCATACTGACCTTTAGCACCAGTCCCAGTATCGGCGACAGAGACAAACCGCAGTAACATATCTTTACTGCTTGCCTGCTGTGTTGGCTGTACGCTTTGCGACTTAAAGGTTTTACCTGTACAAGCGGCGGCAGTTGCCATTAGACTACCACCTAAGAGTAGAAAATCTCGACGCTTTAATTTCATAACTCCTACTCCCCTATGAGCGTGATAGATTAATGCTGTTCAGACTGCACTCGTAAGAAGAATAACGCATTTAAGCGAGCGTGTGCTGTTGCACAGGAAACACCAATGTCACAAGACAATCCGAATTCACTACCACCTGACCACAATCAAGTTGCCGTCCAACCAGTTTGGACTCGTCTGGCGATTAAGATTTTGCGCGGGACAATTGGAGTTTTAGAAGGGGTAGCAGTCAAATTAGAGCATAGTACTGGGAATGGGTTGACAGCATGGGTTGCATTGGCAATTGCGGCTGTTGTCGGGATTTTGGTCTGGACGAAGCTGCCAAGTCTCCGGACGCCGGAAGTGGCGATGACTCCGATAGAGGCAGCACCTCCGGCAATGATTACAACTCCTCCGGAATTAACATCACCAGCACCACCCCAACCAGTGGAAATCGAGCCGGCAACTTTACCGGACGTAACGCCGCCGGTAGTTGAGACGCCGCCACTCACACCAGAACAAAACTTGGTGGCGACGATTGAGGAGCAAGTTATGGAAATTAGCGATCGCTTTGCTTCCGGCTTGATCGAATCAATTCAAGTAGATTTTGATTCTAGCAATCTCACCATCAAAGTCAGCAATGACTGGTATACTCTCCCGCCTCTTCAGCAGGATCAGTTAGCTAACCGGATGCTAGAACGATCTGGAGATTTAGATTTTACTCATTTGGAGATTACCGATGCTCAAGGTAAATTACTCGCACGTAATCCTGTAGTCGGTAATGAGATGGTAATTTTTAAGCGGGCTTAAAATTAATTTCGCCGTCACCATGACATTAACATTAATCGTAATGTCATGGAAACATGATGTTAGTCATTACCTGTACTGGTATCAATTTATTAGCTATCAACTGCAACTTGGGGCAAACCCATGCTGTAGTTGACGGCTCGAGTGGAGAGATTGTAGCCAATTTCACCCTTTTGTAAGAGCGATCGCATGTAATGCTCTAAATCCGAGCCAATGCGTCTCAGGTTGTAATCTGTCAAATCAGAGCCGCTGGCAGCTTCTACCAAGGTATCAAATAGGCGATAAATTTTGTCTAGGGCGTCTTCATTCCAGATGAATTCGTTGTCTGGGTCTACGTCAAGTGTAAGAACCTGGCTGCTTGGCACAAGTTCGCCGTCTTTGTCTATTTCACCAGCAAAAATACGGATGTGGCGGGTAGTGGACTTGAGCAGCATCGGGTTATTCATATATGGGGGGGGGAAGGAAGGCTAAGGTTAATAAAGCTCTCGATCATTATAAAGTGCTAAGTCGGAGTGCGGGGTGCGGAGATACTCTTAAAGTAAAGTAAGTGTCAACTACGGGAGCGATACTTCGCGAAATCGGTGTGCTATGCACCATTATTACTCCCTTTTTGCTTTAAAATGAGTATAAGTGGTTGGGTAAAACGATTGCTTTACCCAAATCACTCATAGATTTGATCAGGTTCGCGAGTGCTCTACATAACATCAGTAAGTTAAGTGATCTAACACTGCGAAGGAAGTAGGTTTATGTGAAGTGAATCAGTTTGGCTTGTTAGTCTCAAATACTCAGTACTTAATACTTACTTCTTAACACTAAGTATTGGCAATCATCCCCGTTTTTCTAGCGTAAGCAAAGATACCACCTGCATCTATTACAGGTTTAACTTCTCCTAAAGGTTTGAGATTGTAAGTTTTATTCAATGTGTGATTAATCACTACATGATTGTCAAAATCTAGGGAGATTTCTTGACCTGTTTGAAAAATATCGCACAATCTCTCTACTGACTCACTGGGGTAAAGTTCACCAGTAGCAGCACAGTTACGGAAGAAAATTCGGGCATAAGATTGGGCAACTACTGCTTTGACACCACTAGCACCTAAAGCAATGGGAGCATGTTCCCTGGAAGAACCACAACCAAAGTTTTCTCCAGCTACTATAATCGGGTAGACTGTCTTGATTTCTCCGGGAGTGATAAATTTGCTGTAGCGATCAGGTAAACCTACTAAAGCATAACTACCGAGTTTTTCATACTCGTCTGGTTTTGAAGGAACTAAAGTTAAGTACTCTGCCGGAATAATTTGATCAGTATCTATGTTGTCATCCAGGACAAAAATTTTTCCGCGAATTATTTCACTCATCAATGTCACCGATTTTTTTTGTGTACAGATTGGACATCTACTTATTTTAGGTAAATATGGTACAGTTGGCTCTGTATTTGACCTGCGGGGATAATACCTAGGCAAAGTTTCTGTAGATTTATTTACGTAAAATCACTGATTTATTTGTAAAAATTTCATTTTATCCTGATCTTGAGATTGAAGGCATGGAAAAACCTTTAAAAAGAGCCACTAACTTCTTACACAAACTTTATTGTCTGTTATCCGAAAACCTGAATAATAGTAATCGGCTCTTTAATCAAATCACCGGCAGTTTACACAAAAGCTCTGACTAGTCCCTCTAGTTGAGCTTGACAAAAGTCCAAGATACTGAAATGTTGTTAACGAAGAAGATTGTTGAATCAATAATCTTACCAAGTTTTGCAAAAAAATAAAAGTGCTGACCCGTATGTAGTGGCACGCTGCCAATACCCGCAAACTTAAGGAATACTTAAAACTATGACCTACGATGCAGTAACACGCCAAATTAACAATGTGAATGTGGCTGTCTACGAATGCGAAATTCATCTTAAATTCCGACTAATTGAAGAAAAGGGGATTTTGGGCGATCGTGAGGAACTCCTGCAGTTGCTGATTGAAGCCTTCGCTGAAGGTGCTGATGAATACTTAGAAACTCTCCAAGCTCAAGTTAAAGCCGAAGAGATTTCCGAATTCCAAGCCTCTCCCCAAATGCGCCGTCAGCTAATGCGCTTACGCAATTCTTCTGAGTATGCTGCTGGCTCATAAAAGAAGTGTCAACAATTATTGGGGTAAACTATCTACGCATTTTCAAGGCAATCATGAGTGTTAATTGCATCTACGTATTTATAGCTTCAACGAGTCAATAGTTTAGAGTTCAAATTATTTAATGAATGCTTTTGCCGATAAACTATTGACTATTGACTATTAATTACTTGGCTAAACCGTGTTCAAGCGCAAAACGCACCAATTCTGTCCGGCTATTGGTTCCTGTTTTACTAAACAAACGGCTAACATACTTCTCCACATTGCGGACACTGGTTTCGAGACGACGAGCAATTTCTTTGTTCATGAGTCCTTCCGCGACCAAATTCAACACACTCTGTTCTCGGGGAGTTAAATCAATTTTGAAAGTGGTCGGAATTGGATTAATCGCCTGACGCTGGGTAAGCAATGCCTTAATTTGAGCAATTTGATTGGCTAAATCTGCTAAATCTGGAGTTTCGCCTTCTTCTGTTGAGGATTGAGACAGGCTCTTGCGCCGCGCCAGCAAATTCTCAACAATTGCGACTAACTCATCAGGATCGAATGGCTTAGGTAAATAGGCGTCAACTCCAGCGTGATAGCCTTGAATCCGATCAGTCGTCATGCCTTTAGCAGTTAAAAACACCACTGGTAAGGACTGAAAGCGAGGATCTTCCCGTACCTGCTTGAGGAACTGATAGCCATCTACCTGAGGCATCATGATATCGGAAATTAATAAATCAGGCGTACTGCGCTGCATCCACTCCCAGCCCTCACGGGCATTACTGGCTACTTGAACGCTAAAGCCACTTTCTTGAAGATAGTCTTTGACGGCTTCACGCAATCCGGGTTCATCATCCACTAGTAACAGTTGTGCTGACATTGTCGAGGTTCCTTCTTTTTACTTTATATTCCAATCAGAGCAGATATTGGGTTATGGAGTAAAATATGCTCTTGACAAATCACAAATTTACTAGCCCTACCATCTAGCTATATTATTACAGGAATTTATGAGAGAGATTTTTTAAGAAGTGACAGTTCACAATCTGCTCACTAGGGTTTAGCCGGGATCATGCCGACGCGATTAGGAGGCCAGAAACGGACAACTGCTTTACCCATAATATTTTCTCGCGGCACGAAGCCCCAAGCATGACCATCACAGCTATTATTGCGATTGTCTCCTAGCACGAGGTAATGGTTCGCCGGTACAGTTTTCGGACCCCATTCATATTGAGGTTGAGCGGCAATATATTTCTCGTTGAGTGGGCGATCGTTAATGTACACATGCCCATCTTTGACCTCTACCTTCTCACCAGGTAGCCCAACAATACGTTTAATAAAGATGTCATGGGAATTAGGCGCTAATCCACAAGCCGCGATCGCTGTGTTTGGCGGTGGAAATACAACTACATCAGCTCGTTGAGGAGACTCAAAGCGGTAGCTAACTTTATCTACAATTAGGCGATCGTCGATTTGCAGTGTTGGCTCCATCGAACCGGAGGGAATAAAAAAGGATTGAGCAACCCCAGCACGAATACCAAAAGCTAGAAACAAGCTCAGAGCCAGAGTTTTCAAACTCTCATTCCAAATATTTTCGCGTGGCTGCTGTTTATTCCGGTCAGGCATGGTGATTAATACTACTTCTCGCTACTACAGACTAAAGACTTTATTGTATACTCTTGGTTCCTATGACGCTATCAAAGCCAATCGATGATCTTTGCTTGCTCCGGTAGTTTTGCCTTGGCTTGTCCATTGGCTCTAGCATTCGCTGTTAATAAGGCGATGGGAGTACTAAATATATCTACTAAAGAGGCGCGACCAGCGATCGCTTTAATACTACTGATTGGCACTTCTTTTAATAACCAGCGTCCCAAACGATAGCTATAATCCCGGAATGTCATCTCTCGCATTAACTCCACACCATGTAGTTCATGGAGATAGCGATTCGATCGCCCATAGCGCCGCCATTGACTTTGCAATTCTTTAAATGTAGTTCGGTGGCGGTGTAACACTGCTGCTTGGGGTGCAAATTCCCATCTGACATTTTGCTGCAACAGCCGCCAACAAAAGTCAGCATCGCCGCCAGTGGTAAGATGTGGACGAAACAAGCCAATCTTTTCAAAGGCTTGGCGACGAACTGCTAAATTCGCTGTTTGACCGTAAGGACAAAAGGAATGAGACAGGGTATGCTTTTGCGATAAAGTGTCTTGACGGTCAGCATATTGCTCTAGCAAAGATTTTCCCGGTAGCGCCATAATTTCCCCAACCACCAGCCAAATATCGGACTTGACAAAAGGCTGAATTAATGATTCTAACCATTGCGGTTGCGGACGACAATCGGCATCGGTAAAAGCCAAAATCTCGCCCTTCGCCGCCCGAATACCTGTATTGCGTGCTGCATAAGAACTTTGAATTTGGTTTTCACTTAATAAACGCAACCGACCGGGAAAATTTGTTGCTGCTTGTTGAATGATGGCAGCAGTGCGATCGCTACTGTTATTATCCACCAACAAATATTCCACCAATTCTTGGGGATAAGTTTGAGCCAGCAAACAACCAATCAAGTCTGGTAAGTCAGCTACACCGTTATAAATTGGCACAACCACCGATACATAAGGTATGTCGATGGTTGAAGAATTCGAGTTAGTCATTAGATGTGAGATGGGAAATAAGTGATTTACTCAATTATTCCCATCCGAACTAGAATTTGACCGGAAGTATACTTACTGGCTTCGGTCGTGTAGGTGCAGGTTGGGCGAAGTTATTGGTGGATAAAGCGGAGATGGCGCGGTTATATTGCGGATCTTCTTTTGTCCCGACCAACTTCGGATTACTGGCTAATCGCCGTTGTTGAGCCTCTGTCAAGTCAACCTTGATATCTGGCGCAATTCCTTTGTGATTGATATCAGTACCATTCGGTGTGAAGTAATGAGCAATTGTCACAGCTAAACCCGAACCGTCACCGAGTTCGTGAACTGATTGAACTAGTGCCTTACCAAAGGTTTGACCGCCAACAACTACAGCGCGTTTGTTATCCTTGAGAGCACCAGTGAGAATTTCACTTGCACTCGCTGAGTTACCATCCACGAGAACTGCTAAAGGACGCTTAGTAATAGATGTGCGATTAGCTTTTGCCTCTTCACTTGCGCCTTTGCGATCAACTGTGCGAACAATGCCACCATCATCAATCCACATCCGGGCAATTTCAATACTCGCCTGCAACAAACCGCCTGGATTACCACGCAAATCTAAGACATAGCTATCCACTTGCTTAGCGTTGAGGTCGCGAATAGCGCGTTGCATTTGGTCACCAGCATGGGCGCTAAATTCACGCAAGCGGATGTAACCGACGCGACGTGTACCTTCGCTCTTCAGGCTGTAACTAACTGTCGGGACTTCGATTGTCGCCCGTACTAGCTTCACAGTTGACTCAGGCTTTCCTTGACGGGCGATTTGTAAGGAGATTGGGGTTCCAGCTTTACCGCGAATCAAGTTAGAAGCATCTTCCACCTTCATTTTCAAAGTCGGTTTACCGTCAATGGCGACAATCTCATCCCCACCTTGCAACCCAGCTTTGATTGCGGGAGAATTCTCAATTGCTTCTACCACTGTCAGCTTTTTGGTCTTTTCGTTAACTTCCATCCGAATCCCAATCCCTGACAATTCGCCAGATGTTTGATTGGTCAAAGATTCGTATTGTTTCGGGTCCATGAAGCGAGTGTAAGGATCGTTAAGTTGCTTCAAGGCGTCGCGAATCGCGCTGTAAGCTTCTTCTTTGGTTGTATAATTTTTGCTCAGGAGCGTTTGGCGAGTTGCTTGCCAATCGACCTTGTTATATGTGGTGTCTACATACTCGCGATTGACTAGTTGCCATGCTTGATCGACAACAGCTTTTGGGCTATCTTGCAATGCTGCATGGACAGAGCGACACCAAGCTGAACCAAATAAGGACAGTGTGGCTGTGGTGGCGACTGCTCCACCTAGAATGGCAACTTGGAAGAGCGAGTGACGTCTTAAAGATTGACTCATTTAGATTCGTTTAAATAGTTGCAGGGTTGACGATTTTGCAGAGAGGCGATCAGCTTTATTCTAAGTCTTGATACTTAGTTAAGCTACAATTAACTGATTAACAGCTTAAAGTTAGAGATTTTCTGTAGCTAAGTTTTTGTACTTAATCATGCTTTTTTGCCTGATTATCTATATATCTTGAGGATTTTGTTACTCTGCAAAGAATTAACTTCTAGTTACCCACACCACTCAATTGAATTACAGGAACTTTGTGACACTTTAATCACTGTCCCCATAGTTTAAAATCTCCTGTGATGAATATAGCATTTTCTTTAATTTCCAGATGTGGGATTTGACCCCATACTCAGTAATTTCTCAATAACTTATTAAATTCTTCATGAAGAGTAAGGTAAAACCACAGTTAAGAAGCGGAAGGCGACGAAGCCAAAAATTGTGGCGATTTTGCCGACGACTAGGTTACGGGCTGTGTGTGCTCCTGCTAACTTACTTTGTGGTGCTATTTATCACCTTGAAATCGGCATCATCAGGTGCAGTCGATGCAATTTTGGTTCTCGGTGGCAGTATTGAACGGGAAATTTATGCAGCCGAACTGGTGAAACAATCTCCACAGATCCCAATTTTAATTTCTAAAGGTTCAATCGATCCTTGTGTTTGGCTGGTTTTCCGGCGTCAAGCTGCTCCCATGTCTAATGTTTGGTTAGAGAAGTGCGCCGATTCGACTTTTGATAATTTTTATTACAGCTTGCCTACATTGAGTAGCTGGGGGGTACATAAGGTAAAATTAATCACTTCTGAGTCTCACTTGCCACGGGCAAAATGGATGGCGCAGATTCTCCTTGGCTCACATGGTATCTGGGTAGAACCGGATATTGTCCGCGAGGTGGGTATTCCTGGTAATCACGAATCCAGATTCAAAACCAGTATAGATGTGACTCGTAGCTTGTTATGGGTGCCTTTTAGTGCCTTCGTTCACCCTCAGTGTTCGCAAATAACGAACTTGGCGCGAGTTAGAATCTACAACTGGCAATATGGCGGTTTTCACTGTGAACGCCAAATGGGGAAGTGGGAACAAAAAATAAATAACCTATAATTGGTTAGCGATCGCGACAATCATCGACAAGGGAACTTCGGCAAAATATTGTTGCTGAAATTGTTCTTCTTGCACAGCGGCGAGAAATTGGGAGACAGCAGCATCAGCGGGTGATGTTTTTTCCTTGTCCAAGCTAACCAGTAAGGAACGATCGCTAAGTTGAAAAAGGAAACCTAAACAATTTAAGGCTTTAATGCCTAAAAATAAACAGCGATCGCTAATTAAAAGCTTTTCTAGAAGTTGGACGCGCGTGACCAGTTGGTGAGTCCGGCTAAGGTAGATCGCCATCCCGACAAGAGTCAGCCAGATTTCGCTAGGAGTTTGGTGGTGCGGTTTAGACCAAGCGATCGCTAGTGGTTGTTGATTGTGCAGTGCTCGACGAATCCAGACTCTAATATCATCCCAGCTACTGGGACAGTTGGGGATCATGAGTACTGAGTGCCCATGATCTGAATGTTCCTGTCTAGAATCGCGCCAATCTAAAATAGATAACCCAGTGGAGACACCCTCCATCGCTTCAGCGCTTTGTCGAATCGCCATGATGCGAATCTCATAGCGTTTTTTAAAGGCGTTGTAGTCAAGTTCAACAATGCAGTCACAACGACCTACAGGCAATTCATCCTTATAATGTCCCCACCAGATACCAGGGAAAGGACTATTGGTAGAATTATCTCGCAAATCGAATTCCGCTTTGATGTACTGTACCTTTTTACCTTGTGAATCTTGCTGATTGCGATGCCAAGCATTTTGTACCCAGCAATTTTGAATCAATAACTTCGGTGTAGGATTCCCCATCCCGCAAGGTTCTAAAATTTTCAATTCAAAAAATAAATCTTTACCTAAATCGGCGACTGTCACCACTAAATCAGCTTGAACCGTCGGCGTTATCGGTTCTCCACCCTGAGATTGTCGCAACCGTTGATTAATTGCTTGGGTAAACAGAGGAATATTTTCAACAGGTAAACTCAACCCCGCCGCAAACGGATGTCCGCCAAAGCGATGTAATAAATGTGACTGGTCTTTAACTAATTGGTAAAGGTCGATTTGGGCAACTGAACGGGCAGAACCTCTGGCTAGAGGCGTCTCTTCCCCATTCCCTTCTAAACTTAACAAAATTGTCGGGCGACCTGTCTCCTGAGCAATTTGCCCAGCAACTAGCCCTAAAACACCAACAGCCCATTGCGGGTCGGCAAGCACAATCACACTAGTCGTAGATAAATCGAGTTGGGCAAGCTTTTGCTGGACTTGGGCTTGCACATCTTTTTGTAAAGACTTACGGCGGCTATTAGCAAGTTCGGTTTCTTGTGCTAAATGATTCACCCGTTCTTGGTCGCGGCTGGTGAGTAACTCCACACAAAAACTTGCATCACCTTGAATGCGGCTAACAGCATTAATTCTCGGACCAAGACCAAAAGAAATATCTGTCGGGCGATCGCCATTTTTTTGGCATAATTCTAATAATCGTCCTACCCCCGGTCGCCGGCGGTTAACTGGTAATTGTAGAGAATCCTGTCGCAGCCGTTCAATTCCCAACTGCGCCAAATAGCGACAATCGCCACTCAGTTGCACTAAGTCAGCAATTAACCCAATCGCCACTAAATCTAATAAATCTGTTAATGGCTGTGGGGGATTGGGCAAAACTTGATATAAAGCTTCCACTAATTTGTAAGCTACCGCCACACCCGACAGATGAAATAACTGATGTGTTTTTGGTAGATAGCGCGGATTGATAATGGCTGTGACTGGTGGGCGATCGCTAGGCAAGGTATGGTGATCAGTAACAATAATATCTATGCCAAGTTGTTGAGCATACTCAATCTCACTAATATTCGTGCTCCCCGTATCACAGGTAACAATTAATTTGCAACCAAGATGCGCTAAGCGCTCAATCCCCGCATTATTCAATCCGTGGGATTCAGTTAAACGATTGGGGATGTAGTAAAAAAGCCGAGTATTCTGAGGAAAAAACTGTCCTAACCCATCCCAAAGCACAGAAGTTGCTGTAATCCCATCCGCGTCAAAATCTCCCCAAATCGCTATCTTCTCGCCGGTATTCTTGGAAACCATTAACCGTTCCACAGCCAACTGCATTTCTTGCCCAAAAGCCAATGGACTTGCAGGTTGATAATCTTTATAGTTGACAAAAGCCGCTAATTGTGATTTATCACGAATCGAGCGTTGCCACAACAACTGCGCGGCATAATATCCTGACAACTTAGGCACGTAACCTTTGACCGCGCTGATGAACCACTCCGGCGGCGGTTCACTTGCTGCTAAAATCCATTGCTGTGGCTCACTCATATATCAATGATATTAAATTGTTGGTTCTCCTGGCTCTTGAGGCTCATTACTCAGAGAGTCGAGGGCAATTTTACTGCCAATTCCTTCTGGTTTGCGCGATCTTAAAGAAGTACGCGATCGCCTATAACCGGCTCTTTCTGCTTTTTGACGTTCATAAGCAATCAGTCTGCCGTAATATTCGTGCTTGCTTAAATTCATCGACAAGAAAATGTGTTGGCGAATATTGCCAAAACCTTTGCGGGTGAAGAATTTAACAGCCGGAACATTAGCAGGGTCGGTATCCACCAACATAAACCGCGCCCCATCCTCGATCATTCGTTCCACAAGCTGATCGACTAAACTGTCACCAACCCCACGTCGCTGAAAATTTGGGCTAACACCCAGCCAAATAATGTAACCATAAGCCCAAGAACCCTTATAAATCACGGTTCCTAAGACGAATCCGGCTAGTTGTCCTTCGATTTCAGCAACCAGACAGTATTCAGGATCGGTATTGTAAAGCCCAATGACTTCCCATTCATCCCAGGTACGATATAAATAAGGATATAAATCGCTGGTAAACAAGTTTTCCCCCAAGTGATACACAGGGGCAATATCGTCAATCTCTAATTCGCGGACATAGACGGCATCAGTTTTTTCATTCATAAATCTCAAAAAGTAATCAGCCGCTTATAAAGTTACTTCTTGAATGGTAGCGAGATTCAGTAACGTACTGTCCACTGAATTTGAACTCGTCGTCCGGTCGGTGATTGCATGTTCGGGGGAGAAATCGCGACCACAGCGACTTATATATTGACACTTGTCGCAAATTTTGCTACCGATTGGCACTTGCGGAAACGGGTCGGTCGTGTCAGCTTGTAGACAATTTGTTAACTGGCACAAAAGTGAATCAATTTTTTTTGTTGTGGCGATATGCTGGGCATGATTATAGTTAAACTTAATGTTTTGTAATTTCCCTTCAGATTGAATAAACCAGTAAGTCATGGAAATTTGTTCTGGTTGGTAATCGCTAGTTTCCGCTAAAACATATAAGTAAAGAAGTGTTTGCCAGTTGCTTGCTAACTTTTCTTTATTCGCCGGTTTCGGGTAAGTCTTCCAATCCAAAATTTGCGCCTTAGCCCCATCAGCGATTAACAAATCGTACACAACTGTAAGTAGATAGTCTTGGATTTGCAAAGTGCGATAATGTTCGCTTTCTCGAAACATTTGACCATCAGGAGCGAGAAAGATATCTGGCGCTATCTCCGCAAAAGCTACCATACAACGCTGGAGTTCAGTATCCTGTTGCAACAGTGGCTCAATTGGTAGACCCATTTCCCGCTGCTGCATCAATAAGTGGAAGCGACTACCTAAAGTTAGCCTTTCCTGGGATTCGGGGTTAGCGGGGGAAGTTAACTGATTTAAATAAGAGTGCTGAAACTGACGCGGGCATCGCTCTAGAACATTGAGATGTCCTTGAGATAATCTTAACGGGATTTGGGAATCAATCATTTATCTTTAATTATAGAGACGCGGAATTTTAGAAGAGCAGAGACGCGTTGAGACGAAGTCTCTACAATTGTAATATTCGCGTTTGCCATTTAGGCTTTGACTAATACAAATACACTGTCTTTGTTACCACGACCAATCCGCAAGTCTTGATCTAAATAAGTGATATCCAACCAGCCTTGTTGATCACGACTATTGAGAGGGAAATCAATAGCGGTAAATTTGTTTCCAGCTTCTATCTGCTGAATAAACTTATCTGGTGTTTGGTAGCCGACTAAACGTTGCAAACCCAAAATCGAACGCTCAAACTTGACTTGTACCCGTTGATGGGAAACTCGCTCAAAGCTAGCGACGACGCCGACTAACCCTTCAAGATAAGGCACGCCATAAACTTCGGCAATGTTGTATACACTTTTAGTGGCGACACGGATGCATTGATAAATTTGTCCGAGTTTCAGAAAAGGTAGCTGATCGATACCTAACAAACCCTGACTTGTGGTGTATACTAATCGCCAATTGCCATCAAGCAGCTCGCCTGCGGCAACGGGATCGGGTGTAGGGTTGTAGGATTCTAAAGTAGCGATCGCGGACAGGATAGCTTGTCTATCTTGCTCAGTTGCTAACAGACCGCGATTTTTTCCGGCGATAGCTTCCATCAGGGTGGCTTTGCCTAACATGATTTGCATCTTAAGAGGATAACTCCATTTTAGGGTGGTCAAGAGAGACATTCATCTGACATCCTCTGTATTTCTGTGCCTAAAATATTGGCGAAAAAATCCGGAAGTAATAAGTAGATGTTTGTAGATTACAATACTGACCAACACATAGATGTAGCTGATAATTTAACCTGTACTGTTGGCACAAGCTTCTTCCAAAGGGATTCACCGGAGAACTTACAGATACTACTCTCTAAGTGTAAATAACTAAATAGCGATGTTAAATCAATATCCAGTAAGTGAGATGTGAGAATTATGTAAGTTTTTAGTCAGGCTTTAGATGGATTTATTGACACATGGTTTAAATTATGTTCTATGTATGTAAGCAACTAAATTTAAATCAGATTAACGTCTACAATCTTGTTGCTTGTGTTAAGTAAATTCTCGGTTATGTTAAACTCTCCCTGGCGCGAACATCCCGCTCACGCCGTGCGAGCAACTGTAATTTTAAGTCTGGTAACAGCAACGCAATTATCTGAGCAATAGCTCAATGCCTAGTTTTTGGTGTGGAAAATGTGGAGTGAATGGATTCTGTGGACGCAAAATTTTCTTCTGACCGGGGTTTAAGAATTTCTGGCATTAGCCTACTTGTATCACTAGGTATTGGGCTAAGCAGCGCATCGTTGATTCTCGACTGGGCGGCTAACCGCTCTCCTTGGCAAGTCGTATCCCTGACCCTACCGTTATTGGTTTGCACCATACTTGCTGGTGGCGTTGGTTTTTGGGTCGTCCCAATGCTGCAAGCCCTCAAAGCTGGACAAATAATTCGTGATGATGGTCCTAAAGCCCATCTGAAGAAGGCAGGTACCCCGACGATGGGTGGGATATTCTTTGTTCCTGTAGCCGTCATCATCGGTTGTATCTGGTCTGGTTTCGCGCCTGAGGTGTTAGCTGTCAGTGGACTGACATTAAGTTACGGAGCAATTGGTTTCTTAGATGACTGGCAAATTATCCGGCGTAAATCAAGTAAAGGCATCTCGTCTAGGCAGAAACTAGCCCTGCAGATTGCCTTCGCGATCGTGTTTTGCCTGTGGTTGGCTTGGCAGCAACCAACGAACCTCACCACAATTGCCTTACCTTTAGGTTACGCCTTGCCACTCGGCTTGTTATTCTGGCCCTTAGCCGCCTTTGTGATGGTAGCTGAAAGTAATGCTACTAATTTGACAGATGGCGTTGATGGCTTAGCAGGCGGAACAGTCGCGATCGCTTTGTTAGCACTAGGAGCCTTAGTTGCTCCCACGTCACCCGGATTAATGATTTTCTGTGCTTGTATGAGTGGTGGCTGCGTAGGTTTCCTGACCCATAACCGCAACCCAGCGCGAGTTTTTATGGGAGATACAGGTTCCCTGGCTTTAGGTGGTGCTTTAGCCTCTGTGGCGCTGTTGAGTAACTCCCTATGGGCATTGTTCATCCTCAGTGGTATCTTCTTTGTCGAAACAGTGTCGGTAATGGCGCAAATCGGTTACTACAAAGCAACAAAAGATGGCAACGGTATCGGTAAGCGATTGTTTAGAATGGCACCTCTACACCACCACTTAGAACTTTCTGGTTGGTCGGAATTGCAGGTTGTCGCTGTGTTCTACTCCATCGCTGGTATTTTAGCGATCGCTAGTTTGGCGATGAATACTCACTAAGTTGGAAATAAGACATGAGGGGAGCATCTCAATTTTGTAGCCAGCACTCGTTGATGGTGTGGCTAAACGAATAAAGCCTGCTCGTGCAGGCTAAATTTGTATGTATACTTGTAGGCTTTCCTGAGTTACTTTTGCAAAGAAGTCAAATGAACTAGCTCTGGTAAGATCAGTTTTTCCATCGCCAAGCGGACGGCTTTGGTAGAGCCAGGGACAGAAAAGATTAATTTATTGTGATAAATCCCCGCGATTGCTCGTGATGCGATCGCTCGTGAACCGATTTCTTGATAACTTAAAAAGCGAAATAATTCCCCAAATCCGGGTAAAGTTTTTTCCAACAGGCGCTCAATCGCTTCGTATGTCATATCTCTCGGCGCAATCCCTGTCCCCCCATTAAAGATTACAGCCTGGAGATCGATGCGAGCGCCCAATTCTGTCATTTGAGCTTGAATTTGTGTGGGTTCATCTTGAATAATGGCGTAAGCTGCGACTGTATGACCAGATCTCTCCAGCAGTTGCTGAATGAGTTGACCGCTTTGGTCTGTATCCGGCGATCGCGTATCACTAACGGTAATCACAGCGCAGTTAACAATGATACCAGCGGCATCTGGGTGAGGTTTTTGAGTCATAAGTAAGAAAATAAATTTTAGATTTTGGATTGAATTGAGTCCAAAATCTAAAATCTAGTTTACGCTTTGCTGAATCCCAGCTCGTTTTGTTCAGAATACCGTTCCATAAAGCGCATGAAACGCTCCCATTCCTCGATGGATTTCATAATGTGAACAACTTCTAAGGCTTCTGGCTTACCGTTAACAAATTTGCCTTTGACTTCCCGAGTGATAATTTCCCCTTCATCATCCTGCATGTACATACCTGTGATATTTTCAGTGCTGGTACCACTTAATGCTTTGGGATTTTGGAAATAAAATGTCGCTGTCCCACTGCTACCATCGCGCGATCGCGTCAAACGCACATCAGGGATTACATCTTCGTCAACACCGCGAGAAAACTGAATTTGAGCCATGATCGGTGAATTTAAACTTTTATAATGAGTAACTTCCCATTCTCTCATTATTTAGAACATGTCAGTACAAGTCTTTTCTTGTATAAATAGTATGAAAAAGCTTTCCGGCTAATCCCCATAATTGAGCCATAGTGTTTGTAGTGTTTGACACAAAAATATATGCAAAAAATTCTTGTTTATATATTCGCCGCAGTTTTAATCTTCATCACCGCTGTATCATCTAGAGCCGCAGACTTTAGTCCAGCACGCCCAAAAGTAATTCTGATTTCGCTCGATGGCGCAACTCCCCGGTTGATAGATAAATACCTTAAGCATACAGACACCGTAAATGGTGGGCTAGAATGGCTAGAATCTCAGGGTTATGTCGCCCAACGAAACATCACAATTTCCCCATCCCTCACTGCGCCTAGTCATACTGCCATTGCGACAGGTTCCACAGCCTCTAAAAATGACATCAATGCTAATGGTTTTCACTTAGTTGACAGCAAATTTAACCAAAATATCAATGGTTTCGCCGCTCCAATTGGTGGTTACTCCATTAGTAGCACAGGACCAACAATTAGTCTGAAACCAACAGCGGAACCATTGTGGATTGGGTTACGCAAAAGTGGAAAAAAAGTTGTCACCGCCACCTTTCCCGGCGCAGACGGACAGGATATCTTCGAGCCTAGTAGCAAAAAACTCATCCAAGCAAGTGCTCTGCGGACTGTAGATTATACAGTACCTTTTGGCACATCCGCCGGTGTAGGAGCCAAAGGTTTTAACTTGAGCCAAAAAGATTTCACTGTAGCGTCAAGCACCATCACTGACCAAGTAAAGACAGTGTTTCCGGTATTTAGTCCAGTGCTACAAACATCGCTAGACAAATTTATAGTTGGCATTAACTATGATATCCAAGTCGCCACGATCGATACCAGTAACGATGACCAAGCGAATTACGACACACTGGTATTTTTTGATGCTAGACAAGGAATAAAACCGACCGTCGCGAACCCACCCACAACAGGTTCAGCTTTTGTCCGTAGCAATCAATCTAGTCCATTTTATTTAGAAGGTAGCACCAATCAAGCTGGAACCAGATTTTATATTAGTAATTTAGCACCAGACCTCTCAACTGTCCGAGTTGTTCGCTATGGAATTAATTACATCCCAGCCACTCCCGCAGTATCTCAGACTGTAGATGACATCAATAGTCATGTTGGTTTTTGGTCACCACCACCGGATTTTCGGATTACGCAAAGACTTACTCCAGGATTGACGAATTTTAGCGATCGCGAGATTGAAGCAATTTACGCCGATCAAGTACATACCTTCGTAGATTACCAAACTCGCATCGCCCTGCGAGCAATTAAGCAAAACCCCAACGCCGACTTAGTGATGGTCTACATCGAACAGCCAGATGGTTCCAGTCACCAATTCCTACTTACCGATCCCAGACAAGCCACCGACATCCATAATCCCAAAACCATTGGAGCCGGACAAGACCAAGAAAAAATCGCCCGTTACAATACTTACGTCCAAGTAGCCTATCAAACAGCAAATCAGGCTGTACAAAGAATTATTAATGCCGTTGGGACTGATAACAACGGTAAACCGAAAAGTAATATCATTGTCGTCTCCGATCACGGCTTTGCTCCATTCCATACAGCCGTCGATCTCAAAACCTTGCTCCTTCAAAACGGCTTTGATCCAACCAAAGTCAAAGCAGTTACCTCAGGTCCGGCTGTCAATCTTTACATCAA
>Ga0209512_1001274_pt1 | contig 32199 bp, 37 predicted proteins | sample frozenSSSSmetaG_FD_184142 | JGI IMG/M metagenome (GOLD analysis project Ga0209512, IMG submission 184142) | Glacier valley bacterial and archeal communities from Borup Fiord, Nunavut, Canada, to study Microbial Dark Matter (Phase II) -... | ecosystem: Environmental > Aquatic > Freshwater > Ice >...
CCCCCCCCGCCCCCCCCACACGCAGGACGGGCGCAAGGGATGGAGTGGCTGCGTAGATATGAGGGACAGCTCGGAAGTATCTATGTAGGTACATAGGTATGCAGACTCACCGTCTGCGCTCTCCACTGAGGAGAGAGTCCTGAGGCGCGAGATGAGACACGGCGCTTCCATCCTATCCTATCCTATCCTGACTGCTCCCTGCGTCTGGTTCTCGCTGCGGTTGGGGAGGACGTGGGTGGCGTGGATGTGCAGTGCAGTGCGCCACAGCGCTGTATGCGTCCTCACCGCCAGTCAGTCAGTCAGTCAGTCAGCCAGCGCTCTTGCTGGAGTACATTAGGTACAGTAGTTGTGCTGTCAGGCCTCCTCTGCCTCTGCCTCCTCTGCCTCTGCCTCCTCTGCCTCTGCATCTGCCTCCCCATCCCCCCGCGCCAAGCCAACGCAGCAAAAGCAAAAGCAACGACAAAGACATTCCGAAAAAGTAAAAAGTAAAAAAACGAAAGAAAGAACCCCCATCCCCCGCTCCGACCCCTCCGCTGCAAACCCCGTAACCACCGCCATTTAACCCCATCTAGACGAGGGGACAGCTCAGTCAGCACACAACACACCGCCCTATCCTCTCCTGTCCCCCCTCCTTCCACATCTCAAGCCCTGCCTCCCTCACCAATTCAGCTAGCAGTAGTAACTAAGTACATGCATGCATACCTGCCTTGCCTCTGCCTCTGCGGCGGAATCGCGCTAGCTGCATGTGCGTCCGAGTTCCGCGGGCCGGGACGTGTTGTCTCCTCCGCGTCGCCTCGCCTGGAGGAAGGCAAGCAGGCGGTGTCGTCTCGTCTCGTCTCGTCTCCTCATCGTTTGGTGGGGATGGGGGCTCGTTCGAGGTGTTCGGTCACTTCACTTCACACACGTCACTCTCTCACACCGCGCCGCGTCTAGACCCCGCAGGCAAAGAGGGAATAGATCCGTTCTGATCTGTTCGGATGTGCTATCCTAACGCACGCAGACAGCTACCTAGCTCCGTCCCAGCAGCTAGCCAGCCAGCTCTACGCGCTATCGCAAGACACAAGTATGTTCGCTGGGGATATCGTCGTGGATATCCGTAGATTCGAGCACTTCGATGTCCACTTCCCCTGCCCTGCCCTGCCCTGCCCCATCCCAATCCGCAATCATGCTCCTCCCCACCAGCCGTGCCGACCGCCAAAGACCCCCAAAACGCCAGTGCCGTGCCGTGCCCTGCCGTGCCGTGCCCCGTCCATGGCACGCTCTATGTGTGCGGCGCTGCAACGACCCCGGAAGCCGTTGCAACGCCGCCAGACTCCTCATGAAACAGACGATAGATATAGACGAAAGGTGCGTAGACACGAAAGTGAAGAACTAGAATAAGGAGAATTTACAGATGTAGAGGATCCAACGCACACCTACGTCGCGCGGAAAGGAAAACGGGCTTACTACACGTTCGTCACTCGTCGTCGACGAGGAAGGAGGGAGACGGAAGGGAAAACGGCAGATAGACGACCCTGTCGGCAATCCCCCGTGGGAGATTGACACAGCAGAGCACACCGAGTCTTACATATGCCCCTCGAAGAAGAAAAGCCCTTCCGCGAACTCCGCATCAGCGAAGCCCTGATGCGGAGGCCCCGAAAGGAGATGCGGAGCAAACCCCTGCGTCTGCGACGCGTCCATGAACGACGCCATGCCCTCGTCCATCAACAAGTCCGCGCCGAACCCCTCGCTGGACGTCTGGCTCGCGAAGAGCAGCGAGCTGTCGAAGCCCGGCTGCAGCGGCAGCTCGAACCCCAGGCCCAGCATCGGCATGTCCAGGCCCATCTGCGCGCCGAAGCTCGAGGCGGCCGACGAGGCGTAGTCGTACAAGGGCTGGTCGTTGGGAGCGAGCATGTTGCGGTCGACGGCGATGCCGTGCGAGGCGACCTCGTCGTACATCTCTTCGTCGGCGGACTCCTCGTCTTCGCCTTGTTGCGCCGTGTCCACTCTCTCGTAGACCTCCTTCATCCACCGCTTAAGCTCCAACATGGGCGGCCAGTCGCCGCCGCCCTTGCCGCCGCGCTTCTCCGACCTATCCTCGACCTTGTGGGATTTGCCGCGGCCGCGGGGCTTGGGCACGAAGTGGGCGCGGCGCAGGTGGGCGGCGGCGTTGTAGTACGCGCCGTACTTCTTCCTGCCTTGGTTGCAGGCTTTGCACTTTGCGAGGCTGTTGACGGGCTTGAACTCTCGCTTGATGCCGTCGACGGGCTCGATACAGACCCATTTCTTCACCAGCTCCTTGTGCTGGCGGTCGTGGTGTCTGCCGAGCTCGTGAGCACCTCTGAAGCCTTCCTTGTCATCGCAGTACTGGCAGAATACTCGATCGTGCTTCGGTCGCTGGTAGGGAGTTTTCGGGATTGCTGCCACGAGCTTCTCGTCCGAGCCGTCTTTGGATTTGAGCCGGAGAAGTGGCGACGATTTGTGTGGTAACTCGTCGTCGCTGCCAGCCTTCGGGGCTAGCTTGCGGTTTGTAGCAAGCTGGTTTTGCTTCTGAAGCTGTTGCCGCGATCGAGATTTCGTCGATGATGTTGATGCGTTGCTGTCATTCGACTCCGTCCTTTGCATTTCCTCCACTTGAGGAATTGAAGAATCAAACAAGGCTGAAGCCTCATTTGGAGAAGGAAATAATGGGAAGGGAGCTTGTTGGCCGTAGGCACCACCCGCACCAGCAAGCAAGAGGTTTTGCTCTTCACTAGAGGACATTGGCTTTGAACCGACTGAGGGATAGAAATGATTCGGGCCATTGAAATATGTGCCATCCGTCGAGCTATGTTCCGAAAACATAGACGTACTTGAATGAATATTAAGCATTCCAATGCTCTGCAACTCATTGCACGTGCTGCTCTGACGGCTCATCTCACTCGCGAGGGTTGTGCCAGTTGTTAGCGTTGTGCTGCCCGGAGTAGTTGGGGTTGGGTTACTGAACGTGCTTCGCCTCGACGAAAATCGAGGTTGAGTCGGGCTGGTCAGAAAATTGCTGGTAGGGATGTGGACAGGCGGAACCAAAACCAAAGGACCCTTTTGTCGAGAGAAATAGGCACGGGGATCCTCGCCAATGTCCAGTTCCCGCACCTGTTCCAGCTCCGGTTGTCGTTGTGAGCTCTGATGATGGGGTTGGTAGGCATACGGATCATCATGCTGGGACGTCCAGGCATCGATAATAGAGGGATGTAGGTTGCCATCAATAGGCTGGGGCTGGGATACTGTTCGTCCGGTGTTCGAGAGAGACCTTGATATTGACGACGTCGTAGGGCCCATTGACTTTGTCCTGGACATGGCCGCAGCGGCAGAATGTTGTGATATACTCCTCGACATTTCCGAAGCTCCGCGAGTGTTCCGTCCCTAATACGTATTAGAACCAAAGATGGAACAAGTAGACCAAATGATGTATCCTACAGTAGAGGGATTCCGGCTCGTGGCTCCAGCCATAGAACGAGGCCTTGAAACGTCATGTTGAAGTTGATGTTGGTATATCGAGGGATGATCTGGGAACGAGGAGGGTACAGAGGAGGAGACGTCGGAGGGCGGTGGATAAGCGGCCAGTTCTGCAGAAATCCGAGCTTGCATTTCCAAAAGTTCTCGTCGCCGTTGCTCATGTTGCTGCTGACCAAGGATGGGGTTGCCAGTATAGTTCGACATCCTGAAGGTTTGACGTAGAACAAAGGGAGCGTCAAACGAAGAGAAGTTCTGCAGCCTCGCAGTGGTCAGTGACGATCTTCATAAACCAAACTTCATCAAACGAAGCACTGGTCCTACTCACGATGAGTACTGAGGCGTTTAATTGCCTTCAATGAAGATGGTTCGCAAAACAAGAATCAAAGATGGGAGGGAGAATGTTTGAGGACGTGAGATAAAGTAAGGCGAAGTGAAATTGAAGATGAACCATGCGAGGTAAGCATCTATGTACTTTGAGTGGTCGGTATGGTATCGTATGGTGTCGTGAGAGGAGAGCCTCAACATGGAATGGCGATGGAAGAAGGCCAGGATGGAATGACTCCGCTGTCTGTCACTCCAGAGCTCGACGGGACTCTCCTCTCAAGGCCGTAATGCATCTTGAACCGTGCATGATGAACAGGGGATACAGGGCCTGTACTGTACAGTGCTGTATGTATGTATGTATGTATGTATGTCAGCGACGGCAACCCAATTAGAGTACCTAACCTCATCGACACACCGACTGGGCACGGAAAAAGAAGAATCGCATTGCCCATGCTGCCATGCCATGCCATGCCATGCCCATACCCATACCCATGCCTCACCGTCGCCAGGAAGAGGAGGTGATGTGGCCATCAGCGTTGGGCCTATGTTCGTGTGCCGTCGGACGCCCTGATCTTTCGTGTGGTCGTCGTTGATCCGTCATGCATTAAATCCATCAAATCCATCAAATCCATCGAATCCGCGGGATGCGAGGCGTGTGTGCATCACAGAGCATGCGCAGCACTGAAGGCCGGGCAGCAACTCAGCTCAGCGTTCACTCAAGCAAGCACTCACTGACTTCGGATGTGGTTGGCTCATTGACACGGATGGATGGGGAGGGGATGGGCACAGATGCACCAGTCCGCCTCACGATTCGATTGCTTCTGCCTTGCTGACTTGAGGGGTATGTACATGGATACATACATACATGCATATGTACCTAGGTAATCGTTCTCGCAGGATTTGAGAAGAGAGTTGATGCAGGTCGGTCCAGTGAACGACAGCCAGTTGGCCACGTCGCCTCATCAATGTGTTCGGAGAATAGCCAGCGATGGTCCATTATGCACAGTAAGGATGATTCATGATTGGCAGTACTAGAGCGAAAGGCAGCGCCCGACTGCACTGCGTCGTGAGCTCTGTACTCAGTTCTCACTTCTCAGAACAGCCATTGTACTGTATGTGCATAGATTCAGGCAGCCAGCCAAGCCAGCAGTTGCTCACGTATGTAGGCAGTTGTGGATATCATGATATGTGATTCGATGCGATAGATGCGATGCGATGCGATAGATTCTTCTGCCACGGCATTTTCTTGCCTTCCGTCTTGACTTCTGAAGCTAAGATCCTGAGAGTGGCTGAGCATTGATGGACGTGTGTATGTCCTGCTCCGGAAGGCCATATCTCAGAGTCTCAGCAGAGTCGAGAAATGTCCAAATGGCCCGGCCCAACCAACTCTGATAATCGGTAATCGCATCGGGCAGGAGAAATCATTGACAGTCTGATTCTCTGATTCCCTGATTCTCTGATTCCCCGATTCCCCAAATCAGTTCCACGATCAATGATGGTTGTGTTTGTCAACTCCAGCTCAAATCATTATCCTTCAAGAAGTATGTATGTGACGGGTGACGTCGTTCCTCTCTCTGTTCCTCTCTCTGCCTCTCATCAACTTTGACAGCTCCGTAGGTAGTTAATTCACGTGACATAATGTGTCTGTCATGTGTCTGTCATGTGCCTGTCAGTCATGCCAGTCATGTGTCAACCATATATCATATACTGTACATGTCCACAACGACATCTACTCTACATCTCAACAACGCTTCGTTGACGACAGAATCTTACCATAGAACGCCAGACAAACCATATTCTTTGATGTTTCTGACAAAGAAGTAGCCAGCCAGCTTTCCGCGTCCCCGTCCCCGTCCCCATCCCAAGCATCAAGCGTCAAGCGCGTTCAAAGGATCACGGAAGAATTCTTCTCAAAGATATTCCGCATATTCCGAAATGACGAAACATGGACCTGACAGAAGGCACACCTTGGTGTCTGCTGTGGGCCGATTCTCGTATTTCTGGATATCTACAGTATCTTCTCGTAAATGCTCTGCTGCGGGCTGAGGCTCCATCTCTTCGCTCCCTGATCGGCCAAGGCAGAGGGGTAAGTACTTCGTAAGGTACTGTACATACATACATAGGGAATCCCAATACCAGGAAACTTGAGAGTTTGGTAAATCCAGGACGCCTCTAGGTTACTTTTAGCGTGTTTCTGGTTTCTCCAGCCTTCGGACCTTCGGTGTCACTTCTATTTCTTGCCATGCAGAGGGCTGAGGCTGCTTTTAGTAGTGCGAGAAATGGATCTACGCAGAAAAAATAGGTTGCCGATTCCAGGGGAAGAGATCTGAAGATGAGGATAGGTATGTACCTTGTAGGTATGCGCGATATACGGAGTATACGGATATTTGTGGCTCTGGATGGCGATGTTCGATAAGAGGGGGGGAGGGTCTTTTCATAGTAACCTTCCCCTATATGGATATATATACGGATATACATAGTAGCGCCTTACACAGATTACGGATTTTTATATTCATTTTTTTTTAAAGTGGTAGAATTGTAGAAAATGGGGATTATAGCGAAGAAATAAAAATAAAGGAGAAGAAGTCTGAAGTGATGGAATAAAGTTTATGCGTGTTCCCTTCCCCATTTTCTAAAGATTTTACATTGCTATTCCTTACGCTCTTGATCTCATTTCACGTAGAAACGATGTGAAGACCCGTCCTTACATAATCGGAAGAAATAAAAAAACACCCCCCGAAAACCCCGACAAAACCGACGGGCTGGGTCACTACCTATTTACAGAGTAAAGGTGGGGGAAGCCAAGCACGTGGTGGGACTCCACCAGGGACTGCACGGACCAACCAGTCTACACATCGAAACACGAAACAAAGGGGCCAGACATGATGCGGCTCTCTCCGTCTCTCCGTCTCTCCGTGTCTCCGTCTCTCCCTCTCGCTCTTTCTCTCTCGCTCTTTCTCTCTGTCTTTCTCTCTATCTTTCTCTCTTTCATTCTCTCTTTCATTCCTCTCAGCTAGTCTCCATTACCCAATTTGCATCTCAGAACACTTGTCAGATCTCTCACTGGGACTCTTAACATTATCTGACTATCCAGGCTATGATGATGATCTTCAATTGTGTACCTCGTACCTGGAAGAGCGGAACGAAGACTGGGGTCGAAACCGGGGATTTACCCGTCGAGACCCACGGCTCCCGGATTATTCAGACATTGCCAAATAAGGGGTCTTTTACCGACAAGCTCTAAAGGCTAAAATTACCTACAACAACACTCGAGCACAAGTGCTGTCGCTCGGCTCGAGTCCACATCTCAAAGACCCGAAATGTATTGACATCCCACTTCTGAATCCCTTACCACGGTAATACGAGCAGTTCTTGTTTGGTTTTTTCCTTGTTTCTTTATTTGTTTGACGAACAGTGTTGTCCATTCTCTCTCCCGCAGAACACGGAGTTTGGACCCTTTGAAGTGCTCTGCTGTGGAGTTCTCTGCTTTGTACTCCATATCGCACGTTCGAGCATCCATGTCCGGCTCTCGGTGCTTCTAGAGTATGCGGGGTGGCCAACGGTGGAGATTGCCAGCTGTGCACGATCAGGAGTATCGGATGATCTCTTGGGACATCATCTTGGTACATATGCTTAGGAAGCTCAACTCAATTGACTTTGCCAGCAGGCAGGTATGGAGCTTCTCCGAGTTCCGATTCATCTCCGTCCATTGATGGCATTTGGGTTTTTTTCTTCTGTCATGTTGCCGTTCGTTTCGAAAGCTATTCCTTTGCCCTTAGCCTCAGAGCATGAAAGACTACAGTCCCAGTTATGTTCGTGTTGACTTGTATGAAAGACTACAGTCCCAGTTATGTTCGTGTTGACTTGCATGCAACACTACAGTCCCAGTTATGTTCGTGTTGACCTTGTCACTTTATGCTCCTCTTTTGGTCGAGGCTTGGCCAAAACATTACTAGATAGACGAGCACAATTCTTTTATGATTTCTTCTGCTCCATGGTTCATGACCACACTCTGGACAAAACTCAAGCTTGTCCATTTTCATACAGATGCCCGACAAAGAGCCTAGAGCAGGGGCACGGTATACGAACATGCAGGTACCCGGGGCCATGCTATATCCGTGGTAGAAGGCCTGCCTCTGCCTCATTGGGCTGATGGCTATTATCGATGAGGTTAACGTCGTGACTACCTGATCTTGTTTGAACTGTGCTAAAGTGTTGGTTGGCCTATCGCATACTGTGTTTTTGTTGAAGGCGCCATCTCCACACTCGGATGCATGCCACTTTTACGTTGCAATGATGGCTTCATGGCAGGGGGGCAAAGAGGAACTGTGGGCTGTGGAGAAGGGGCCTATTTTTGGGGGGGAGCAGCGAGTCAGTGACGTTATTCCTTTATGTCTTGGGGAGTATTAAGGTGATGCTATTCACTCTTGTCACTTCAAGCTTGTCAGCCTTATTGCAAACTTGACTTCTTGTCACTTTCTCATATATTTTTCATTTATTCTGTAGCGTCTTCTTTATGGCTGTCTCTCTTTTAAAAGCCAGTGCTATTTTGCTGCTGTGCTTAAATACTATTTCCGTCAATGCCAGACCAGGTGGACAACCTGGCGGAGGGGGAGGCGGTGGTGATTGCGAGGAAAACGAGGTCGTTCAATGCAGCTTCGTCGACAGATCGGGCCAGATTTGCAGCACTTCCACATCCACAAGATGGCTCTCGACTACCCAGACCACGCCCATGAGCTCTGCGGCCCCAGTCTGCACCACAACTCCAGCCACTTGCGCAGCGGCCCAACTCTCCCCAATCACCAACGCCGGTTTCGAAACGGGCGATGCCCCATGGACCTTCGTTAATGCCGGGCGAGTGACGAACAATCATTATACCGGATCCAAATCCGTCAAGGCGCAATTCGTGCCAAACGGCCGCAACGATGCTTGGGCGACTCTTTCGACACCCGTCACGCTTTGCAAGGGCGCCGAGTACGTCTTCTCGCTGTATGCCCTGGCAGCTGCAATTGCGGATGCTGGTGTCTGCCGTGTCCAAGTCTCGTTGCTGGCGAACAGCCAGGTTATCTACCTATCTGATAAGCTGGCCGAGAGCAGATCTTTCTCTCGCTTGGAAACGAATTTCACATCTTCGAGTTCGACGGATACGCTGGAAATCAAGATTCTCTGCAGCACGACAGACAAAAGCGCTGTCCAAGTCTACATCGATGATGTCTCGTTGTCTGGTGTTGAGAAGAGAGAATGTGTCTTCCCATCCCAGACTGCCACATCCTCTGGGACTACCGTGACATTCAGGACTACTATCGGGACAACCACAACTTATCCTTCTACCTCGTCCAGCATTGAGACCAGCACATCATCTGCTGCGCCGGGATCAAGCTCTTCTTCCACTGTCTCCTCTACTTCATCGCTTCAGCCGACGTCGAGCGCCGAGACGAGTAGCAGCTCTGAGATTCCCGAGCCTTCGACAACGTCTTCGGTTGAATCAACTACCTCGACCGAATCTTCTTCTTCTATTGAGATTGGCACAACTACCTCCTCTTCTGATATTACCACTTCAACCTCGGAAATCCCTTCGAGCACTGAAGCTCCAAGCACCACCTCCACAACCGCCTCCCCAACCTCCTCTTCTCCCGCCTCAACCTGCGCTTCGACCTGGACCTACTACGGCTGCGTCTCCGACGACGTATCGGCACGCACCCTTCCCTACTTCGCCAATGTCGAGGGCGGATCCAGCGCCATGACCAACGAGCTCTGCCAGGCCGAGTGCGGCCGACAAGGCTTCAAGTTCGCCGGGACGGAGTATTCCGGGGAGTGTTTCTGTGGGGCAACATTTGAGAACGGTGGAGGTCTGGCGCCGGGGAAGAGGACGACCGTGAAATTATGCAATATGCCTTGCCAGGGGGATTCGCAGCAGATCTGTGGTGGGAATGACAGACTCAGTGTTTATGAGTTGAGGTCCGACTGCGGTGAGAGTTCGACTACGTCGCCGGTTGTGTCGACGACTGCATCTTCGGAAGTCTCTACGAGCACGGAGGTCTCGACCACGGAGACTGCTACTTCGAGTGATTATTCTACGACGACCACTACTGCTGAGCCAAGTTCTTCAACTGAGGTTTTAAGCACTGAGACCTCGACTACGGAGCCTTCCACTTCAACAGAGCCTGCGACTTCCACCGAGCCTGCTACTTCAACAGAGCCTGCCACAACAACTAGCAGTGCTGAGCCAAGCTCCTCCACCTCTGAGACTACGTCGATCACGTCCATCCCGGCCGGGTCTACCATCTCGACTGTCTTCACAACGTCTGTCTTTACCATCACATCCTGCGCTCCAACTATCACAGACTGCCCCGTCGGTTCTGTCACCTCGACGGTAGTCTCCTATACTACTCTCTGCCCGATCGAGACTCCCACAAGTGAGGCTCAGTCAAGCACAGCCGCCTCGTCTTCCATCATCTCAACTTCAGCAGTCGAGCCAACCTCTACCACTTCCGAGACTACGTCGATCACGTCCATCCCGGCCGGGTCCACCTCCGAGTCTGCGTCAATCACGTCCATCCCAGCCGGGTCCACCATCTCGACTGTTTTTACAACGTCTGTCTTTACCATCACATCCTGTGCTCCAACTATCACAAACTGCCCCGTCGGCTCTGTCACCTCAACGATAGTCTCCTACACTACCCTCTGCCCGATCGAGACTCCCACAAGTGAGGCTCAGTCAAGCACAGCCGCCTCGTCTTCCATCATCTCAACTTCAGCAGTCGAGCCAACCTCAACCACCTCCGAGTCTGCTTCGATCACGTCCATCCCGGCCGGGTCTACCATCTCGACTGTTTTCACAACGTCTGTCTTTACCATCACATCCTGCGCTCCAGCTGTCACAGACTGCCCTGTCGGCTCTGTTACCTCGACGATAGTCTCCTACACTACCCTCTGCCCGATCGAAAGTTCTACAAGCGAGGCCCAGCCAAGCATAACCGCCTCGTCTTCCATCATCTCTTCGGTAGTCCAGCCAACTTCCACCGTCTCCGGGCCAGCTTCTATCACATCTATCCCAGCCGGATCCACTACATCAACTGTTGTCAAAACTATAGTCTCTACAATCACGTCGTGTGCCCCAGCTGTCAAGGACTGCACTGTCGGCTCTGTCACAACGACGACAACTTCCTACACCACCGTCTGCCCGATCGAAGCTACCACGAGCGTCTCTTCGGCATTCCAGCCAACCTCCACCATCTCGGGGCCTGCGTCGATCACGTCGATCCCAGCCGGATCTACCACATCCACTGTTGTCAAGACTATAGTCTCTACGATCACGTCATGTGCTCCAGCTGTCAAGGACTGCACCATCGGCTCCGTCACAACGACGACAACTTCCTACACCACCGTCTGCCCGATCGAGACCAGCTCGCCTGGGGCGCCACAACCTTCGAACACGAACCCTGCACCTAACGGACCAGCATCCAACCAGCCCGCCACATCAGGGCCAACAAAGCCAGCCGAGCCAACGACGCCCGCAGCACCCTCCGCACCTGAATCCCAGACGGAGCCCGCCGCCCCATCGCCCAGCACCGCCGCCCCAGCAGGCAGCGAGTCGCAGACGACGTCTGTGCCGGTCAAGGACGTGAGCGGGACGACGACGGGTCCGGCTGCGCCTGTGTTCACGGGCGCGGCGGGCAGGGCGGGGGCGAGCGGCTTGTTGGTCGCGGTGCTGGGGGGGTTGGGGGCGGTGTTGTTTCTGTGATTGATGTATTTTAGTGTCGCTTGTTTCAGGCTGTGATGTTTTCTTTTCTCTTTTCCATTTCGGGTATATATTTCACATGACACGTTCTTTTTAAGTATGTGCTGTGCATTGGTGTGGATGCGTGTCGTTGAGCTGTCGTGTCATTGGGTGACGTCTGACATGTCTAGGAAGGCTATCTATGGTAAGTGCAGTTTGTGTTGGCTGTTTGATATGGAGATGTATGGCGATCTAGGACCTAGGTCCTGATTTCCTCTTCCTCGCTGTAGGGATCTACTTATCAAAGTGGCCTTGCATGTTACAGTGGCTTGTATGTACTACTACAACAATAGGGATAATGCATACTCGTCTATAGACTATTGTAAATTCTCTCACACGGAGGAGTTTGTTTCCTGATATTTAAAGATCACAGTACTTCGTAGATTTATTCACAATCTTTCTTATGAATAATGAAGCTATGTACACATAGAGTAGTCCGTCTCTTTCTCTCTCTCTTATGTAAAGCCATACTATTTATGAAACACAGACTTAGGATAACAGCTAGGCAGGGTTGGAGGAAAATATTCAACATATACATACGTGAACGTTTTCATATTAACATCACGTGATATCCTTAAATCCCTATGAATTACTATATCTTCCACACATTCATGGATATTGAAATATGCCAACTTTGACATCCTACCATCCTCAATCTAGGATTATCGTAGGTAGATTAAAAACTTACAGTCGTCCCCTATGATTTACCTCACAAAGGCCCAAATCTGTTCAACTTAAGCGCTACGTGACATATTCCTCTTTGCGGACTTGCCGATCTAGTCCTCTTTATTCCCGTCTCCTTTACAGATAGCTTCAATCCTGACATGCAGCGCCTTGCTCTGTCGTGAGCTGACTAAACAGTCTGTCTACATATTTCAGACTGTTAAAACACTAGAAGTTTGCGCCTCTCTCATCGCTGCTCTACCTGTTGTGTATGTAACATCGTCTTCAGATATCTCCCACGTCTCTCTGCAATATGCCATACTTTAGGGAATGCGTTGGTCTAACACCTGGACGATCTATGATGCTTTAGCTGTACCCTTTGGCTCTTATTTAGGTAGGCTACTTCTTCTAGCAAAGAAGTCAAATATTCATGAATATCCCCGAGGACAAATCCATCACTATGGATACTTGCTCGTATTCAAAGTCATGGGCATGAATGCTAGTCGATAGTCACAAGTTACCCTAACAACAAAGCCTGTAATTATGTATGTTGAAATCAACTGCGTAACCAAGTGCAATGCAAAAGCCTTTCATTGCCTGCTATTCGCAAACTATATGCCTGCCTACTATGCAGCCTCGACGTAAAAAGCCAGCTAAAAGCCCATCTTTGCCCTTCCTTTCAAAACCTCAAAAACAGCCATAGAAGAAGAAGAAAAACAGCCAGCCAATTTAAACCTTTGAACCGCCATGACCGTGCAATCTTCGTATGTCCTGTCCATCCAGTCTGTGCCTCTTCAAAACTTCGAAGCTTTTAGTAATTCAACTCCCCACCCGCAGCCCCGGCAACCGCATCCAGATCCTCATAACTCTTCAAGCTCCTCCCCGCAACCGCCTCCCTCGGTGGTGCCGCCGCCCCTCCACCCGCACCATCTCCCCACCTCCCCACACCACTCGCGCCCGGTCTTCCACTCCGTCCGCCTGGTGGACTGAGTCTCCCAGTCTCAGCTCCCCATCTCTGCTCCCTCGGCCGCCTATCATAAGGTCCTGTGCGCTGATTGCTGAAGCGTCCAACGCCTCTGCGGATCGGTCCGCCTGCACGATCATCAACACCTCCGGGTGCCCATCCAGGAGGTGCCTGGACGGCGTGGCCACCAAAAAAGGCTGGGAATTGCCCTGGTGGGCCGAAGCCAGGGAGAGGAGGCAAGTTCATGCCGAAAGCGCTGAGGTTGAAGCCGCGGGGAGTGCCCGCGGGTTGATGGCCATTGGCCGGTGGGAAGTGACCATTGCTGTTCGCATCGGAACGGGAGGGAGCGATGTGTGCAGGGTCAGAGACGTATGTATTGATGAGCTCAAACTACATGCTGTTAGTATAACCTCATCATTTGAGAGACCATTCATCACTTACATCTTTCTTGATGCCTTCCAGCCATTCGGAATGTCGCTTTTCCACATGTTTTCTCCAGAAGTGCTCCTCCTTAAAGAGCTTGGTACACTCCGGAACACAACAGCGATACTTGTGCTCGTCTTCTTGCTTTACATACTTGGCAAGCTCTTCCTCCACAGCTTCACCAACCGGTCTTCCACCAAGCTTTCGCACGTCGATGTTCTCCGGCTCAAGGAGCTGCACGATCTTCTCCTCAAACGTCTTGACCCAGTTGAACGCACGTTGAAGTTGCTGCTCTGTCTTTGATGCAGTACTGTTGCGATTGAACTTCCGGTCTGCCTCCGGAGATCCAACCGTCTCGCCATCTTCTGCATCAGTACGCTTTCTCCCAGGGAATGGCTCGCCACTGGCGCTAGCTCTTGCCGCAGCTTTGGCTGCAGAGGTCAACGTATTCCTTGGACGACGCAGATGACCACCAGGACATTTCCGAGTGAGTTCATGAATGGAATCGCTTTCGAAAACGCAGAAGAAGCAGAAGTTAAAAACACGTCGAAGATACTCAACCATGAGGTCAAGTTGCTTTTTCTTCACAATGAGGTTTTCATCATCGACCTCATCATCAAAAGCACCTTCATCATCCTCATCGTCCTCGCCCTCTTCCGCTTCCTCAACATCCTCCATTGCTTCATCTAGGCCAACACGCTCCTTCTTCGCCTTCTTTGATGCAGGAACGGCAGGTCGGAGAAGTCCTTGGTTCTTGAGATCATCGACCTTTTCTTCAATCTTGAGAACAGCATTAAAGTCGGATCCAAAATCCTCTTCATATTTATTGATCAGCCTTGATGCCAACTCCAGGTCTTTTTCGATGCGTTCAGGAGCTGAGAACAGGTCCCACAACGCCTTTTTCCTAGGAAGAAGAGGTGGCACATGCACACCCACATGGCAAGTAAAGTCTCCTCGGACTTCATCCTTGACTTGCTTGCCATTGATCGCTTCCAGCGCCTTTTCCGCTGTCGAAGCTTGATGTGCAGGCTTCTCGGACTCCTTGCCGTCCTCTTCTTCCTTTGCTTCTGGACGATATGATGGTGCTGCAACATCGGAGGCAGGATGCAACATAACCCAGCCTATCCTATGATAACGCTTACTTGGATTAGGATCACTCAAACTGAGCCATTTGAAACCTCCTTCATCCTCACCCAGATGCTCTTTGCAGAATTCAATGAGCTTGTCTCGGTTGACATGAGGTGCGATAGTCTTGATAAGTAAAGTTGGCTGGAATGCATTTTCGTCTCTGATATCGCTTCCTTTCGCCGGCAAAAGATCACCAACTCCGAGAACTTCATTGGCCGCTGTGGTTTCGCCTTCTTCCTTCTCAATGAGAACACCTGAGACGTTAACTTCGCTCTTCGGAATGCCTTCCAGCGAATATTCGTCAAACGTTCCAGCATCCAAGTCTCGCTCCCATTGACTATAATTACCGCGGCGGAACTCATTAAGCTTGGCTTTCAATGGCTCTCTAATTTCGGCAACATATCTTTCTTGAAACCATTGCTCATTTTTATGCTCTTGGACAAATGCCTTCGCCATTTTGGCTTGCAATTCTTCCTTGTATGCATCGTACGCAACCTGTATGCGAGCTTTCTCCTTGTCTCGCTCCTCCTGAGACTCGCGTTGTCCTCGAACTCTTTCAGGCTCCCATCTTCTCCCAGACTTCTGGCGCTCTCGATCTTCTTTGATTTTCTCATTCGTCCTCCACCATTCTCCAAAGTACGAGAAACCAACTTGGAATGGCAACTTTGAAGGATCTGCAAGTGGATTGACTGTTACGGGAGCAGTCCCCGTATCTTGACCTGGAATGTATCGATCGATGTGAGCAGGTGCAGGCGAAGGCCGACGACGGTCATCTCTATCTCTTGGTCCACCATAATCGTCGCGAGGTAATCGCGCACCAGGCTCATATCTATCTACTGCTAAGGGCGAACGGGAGCGATTTCGTTGTCTACGTTGACGGTCGGCTCCTGCAATTGAAAGTATAAGTAATTGAGTTCCAAAGCACAATGCGAGAACACCTATTACGATGAAAATGATCATCGCAGCAGGCTGTTTGGGGAGAGTGAATGAATTCGAGTCCATGTGGCCGAACTTGACAAGATATGCCAAGGGCATCGCGAAAGCGCAAAAGGCAAAAGGCTGGTAGAAGTAGAAGTGATGATTCACATACCAGGAGATCTACCACGATAGAAAGAATCTGGATGTTCGGAACGATCGTTCTTCCTCGTATCATCGCGACTAGCCCATGTGTCCCTTTCTGTCGGCGACCGCGCAAGCGCCGGCTCTCTGCTGTAGCCTTGATAGCTCGTCATGCCTGAGAAATAGATAACCCTCCTCTTCGTCAATTATATAGAAAAGTCGAAGTGAGATCGGGGCGAGTTTGAGGTCTTGTAGCCGCGAGAGCTCACGTTTGCTCCGTGTCAAGTGATACCCAGTGATTGCGGAGAAGTCGTGACAACGAAGAGGCTGCTGTTTGTCGACATGATTGACTGTCAGAGGATTGCCCAAAAGTAATGGATAAGGTGGAGGAGGTGCGCAAAGTATCTAGAAAGGGGATATAGTGGACATGAGGTTTGAAGAGGGGTTCTAATGCCGATAAATGGCAGCGGATGTGAATGTGAGGTGGAGATGATGGATGATGAAGAGCAAGCGCCTGTATGGCAGAAGAATGAAATGGGAATGCAGGATGCAAGAAGCGGTGCGAGGGAAGGATGAACCAACAAGAGATTGAATAGTATAATTGATTGCAGCTTCAACGCGCAAAATGAGGCTCCTCGACGAGACGGAGGAGATGAGTTGAAGGACGAGGTTGATGGTTGATGGATGATGATGGTTGGGTTGGAAGGTCAGAATGTGGAGAAGATGAGGCTGGAAGCTGGTTAGAGGGAATACTAAGGAAGAGGTATGAGTACGACTACGGCGGAGCATTAGCGACGGGTCTGGTTGGGTGGCTGGGTCACGGTTGCCACAGCGGCCACTTGCGGCCACTTGTGGCCACTGCGGCTATTCCAAGACACATGCGGCCATTCAAAGAGCCAAGTTGATCATCTGTACCTTGCGACCCATAACCTAAGAGTGCAGGTCGTATGTTTTTGCAAGATCTGAACCATTCAGACAGATCGAACCGCTCAATCGTCGCATCCAGGACAGGCTCTGGGGAATGTTCATATAAGGTGATCCGTCTGAGGTCTCTCCACTTCCACTTCTCCTTGTTCTCCGTCTTCTCCTTCTTCTCCTTCTTCTCCTTCTCCTCCGTCTTTCTCGTTGCTTTTTCCATTTTCAGATTACATCCACTGCCATACAGGAAGTGAGTCCATTTCCTTTATCCATTCCTTCATGATAGCTCAGGCATTGGTCCCATCTGCATCTCACATCCTCCTGCGCTTGGGACTTGGCGCTGGTATCGATGCTGGTATCGATGACGTAGAATCCAAAACTCCATGAGCATCGGTTCATGAGCACAAAGGGACCTCAACAAGAGCACTGCACTTCCTCAACTTCTCTTAAGACAGTCTTGTTCAGAACAAATATCATACTCTGCTATTGCTCTTCGATTTACCTCGTTGAAAGAACCCGCAAAATCCTCCGCGGGAAACTGACACACTCTCTCCAGGTCACAACAATGACTTCCTTCATCCCATCACTCACTCTTCCCCCCTGGGTGTTCCTCCACCCGGCGTCATCGATCTTCCTCCCAATCGCCGTGGGCGCCGGTGTGGGTTATGCTGTCAGACGTATGTTTTATCTCTTCATCTCTGCACCTTTCTCCTTTCCCCTTCCCTCTATCGCTCCTCCGGCTAATCCAATCCTCCGAGAAGCGCGGGACACCCAAAAAACCTACAAGGTCCTCAAACAACCCCCCTTCTGCCCACCGGCCCAGGTCTTCGGTCCGGCATGGACCCTCCTCTACGGCCTCATGGGCTACGCCGCCTACCGCGCCGTCTCCACCGGCCTCACCCCCTTCAAGCCCGACAACGTCCTCAAAGCCACCAAGCACGGAGCCACCCTCTACACCGTCCAGCTCGGCCTCAACTTCATCTGGATGCCTCTCTTCTTTGGTGCCAGGCGCCCCATCGAGGCCGCTGTCGACATCCTCGCCCTCACCGGAACCGTGGGATACATGACGTACCTCTGGGGCCAGGTTGATACCGTCGCTGCGTGGTGCTTGGTTCCATATCTGGGATGGCTCGGCTTTGCGACGTATTTGACGATCGGGGTCGGACATTTGAATAATTGGGACTTGAAGGATAAGACGGTCGCTGCGCCGCCGAGCTCCAAGCCGGAAGGCACTAAGTAGGCGAATGAGAAATCGAACGAAGCGCATACGTTGGGTTGAGCTTGCTTGCTGGACGCAACTGCATAAATATACATATATTTTTTTTTGGCTGGCACCATGAACTGGGCTATGGATGGTCTATTTTTAATGCGAACTTTGTATGTTAGTCGGAACGTAAATGTGAATCTGCTGTTTTATTCAAGGCTTATGTGCCAGAGTCTATACCATATACTTCTAGATGTAATCAACGCTTTTCGTGATATACCCGTCCGCCAACGCCTCGCCTGGTATCCAGGCATGCAATGCTTCCCCATAATAATGCCGTCTATCACCATTTTTCTCTTCCCAATGCGTATCCATCGATGGCATCACCGCAAAATGCTCTTGTAGCGAATCGTGTGATGGCCTAAAATCCTTCATCAAATGGCACCCCTGCCAATGGCATCTGGATGCTTAAGAGAAATGGAACTGCCTCTTCAACCCATCGTAAATAATAAAAATAAACGCAGAAGCTGGCGCAGATCTGAAAACTGTGATGCCGCAACCACGATACATCCCCTTCAGCCCAGCCTGCTTCCACAGGGCCTTTCCCTCGATCCAGAAACTAGCCTGCGGGCCTGCTCTGTCCACTACCGCGGTCTGCATCCGGCTCTTAATCGTGTCGGCTGGGAAAAATAGGAAGTTATACGACATGCCTGCGCTCGCGCCTGCCACAGCCTGCTGCCACAGTGGCAGCGCGGGACGCTCAGTGCCGTGAATATGCTGTGGTGCTGTGCCCTTCTTCTCGTTGTGCCTGCGGAACAGCATGGAGACTGTCTCTTTGCTTCCGAACCACGCCGCGCAGCCACCTGTTTCACGGATCAAGGTTCCAATCTGCCCGTGCCAGAAGCCCAGGAGCCCTTGGTGCCGGAAGACATTGCGAATGATGGCCGGGATGGTGGGAGGCTTCGTGGCCATGCCATCAGAGCTGGTGTGTTGCGGGACTTGCATCTTGCATTTTATGAGCTCGACAGGTGTGAGGACGAGAGAAGTGACGGCCCCCGCAGCACCGCCAGTCATGAAGAGAGCTGAAAGAGGTAGCGGTGCATCGGAGGAGTAGAGGCCGAATGCGAACAGGAGCTTTTGAGCTGCTTGTTCTGAGACGAAGAGGCTGCTGTTTTCTAAGGCGGCACCGACGAGGGGAGCGCTAATGCCACGATAGAGACCGGATACGCCTTCTTGATGCCATGATTGACGGAAGCAGTCGACTGGGCCGGTGTAGCGGAGAGGCTTGTGGCTGGGTTGGGATTGGAGGCGGACTTTGACTGTGTCAAAAGGATATTCGATAAATTTTCCTGCTATTCCAGCAATCTTGAACGAGTCAGACGATGATATTTAGATGGTAAAAAGCAAAGAGACTAGGGATGCGGGAGATCTTACAGAACCAAATATGACGTCTTCGACGGCATCCATGAGAGCACTCTTCCCATGGATCGGCAACTGGGGAGCTTGCTCCAAGACAATGCTTGCTGGTGAGTCAGACTCACCAGAGCGAGCCTTAGTGACATCCATTGCGAAAGAAGCAAAGAATCAACGGTGCCAAGTTTGATCTTGTGTGCACAGTGAACTTCGGACGTGTTTACAGTGGGTGGGAACTCTCGAATTATGCTATCGCGGAGGCATTTTGAAGGAACGGGGCGGTCAGGATGCAAGATGGAGCGCTGTCGGTGAATAACGAAGTGGATTGCGGGGCTCGCAAATCCCCGATGTTGGTGATGTCGGCTGTTGGCTGTTGGCTGTTGGCTGTTGGATCTGGGGCTTGCGTGTCACAGTAGTGGTGCAGGGCAGGTGGGCGAGATGATTCAAACCATGTATGATAGAGGGACTTTGGTCATAAAAACGCACACAGCATCTTTGTAGGCGGGCCTCGATCAACAGATTGTGCCACAGGCACGTCAACGAGTGGGTGGGTAGCCCCCAATTCCCGCAATTGCAGGGGCCTGGCAAGTTTTGCAACGCTTAAAATTATCTGATGATCTGATAATCAGGCGGACACTAGAACCCACCAAGAAAGGAAGAACTTTGATGCGGATATGCTTCAGGAATCTTTTCCTCCACCAGATCGATAAGAGATCTGGATTCTGATCTGGGGAAAACTTTCGATCGACGTATTTCTGACTCCAACACTCCGACTGCCTACTCACCCTCTACGCTTCTAGATATACTACAAAGGAGCTTAATCATGTCTGCCGAGGTTGGAACAGGAGCAGCCCTCGCGGCCAGCAAGGTTGAGGCGCCTCTGGGAATGCGCAAGAATGGTAGACAATTCCCGCTATATCTGAGATGAAACGCATGCTAACGAAATGTCAGGAAAGCAATGGCATCCTTTGAAGAGTGCCTTCCGCCCTAAAGCCGGCGGCGATACCTATGAGAAGCGCTCAAAGGAGAGAATGGCGTTGGCAGCCACAAAGGCTAAGGAGAAGGAGATGAAGGAGGAGAAAGAGGCCGAGAGACAGGTGTGTACACGGCATTCCATGAGCACTGCGCTCTCATGTCCTTACCGTAAGAGAGCTACCGCTGACCTAAATTGACAGAGGAGGATGACAGCACTCAAGGACAAGCGTGCCGCGAAGGAGGAGAAAGCTCGTTACGCCAAGCTAGCCGAGACAATGCATAGAAAGAGAGTGGACAGACTGAGGAGGAAGGAGAAGAGGAATAAGATGATCAAGTCATGATGGGGATTCTTATGATGGACAGATTATATATGCATTGGCTGGCGTAATTGTTGACAGTATGGCGTTGGGGAATGTCTGGGTCTGAGCTCTGAGTAAACGGTAAAGCTATGGCTTTAAGAGAATGTATAGTCTTGAACCAAATCATCTTGTGCAGAGTTCCTAGAAGCTGCTCTTCTTGATGAGTTGTGTCTTGAAATTCACGAAGTCGTTCAATACCTACCTATGTATTGCACACTGAGCTTCAGCCTTGCAAGTTCTTGCCCCACCAGCGTCAACTGGGCTAAGAATCTGAACCACTCTCATGATAACAATTAAGATTACACTTTCTCTTGGTATTTAACGCTTCTGCTGAATCGATATCTATGTTAATTTTGTGATATTTTAGGAAGATGTGCTCAGCTTTTATTGACTAGTTTCAAGTGTTTGGTCATTAAGCTTCACAAAGCTAGGGTCGAAATCCTGGAAACCGTAGCCTGACGAGAGTTGGCGTCACCTCCAGCTGCACAGCCTCACATGTGAACCACAACCAAGACGTGCCTCTACCAAGAGCCACATGCCAAGTGACTACGCCTCGTCCAGAATGAGGTTCTGATATTGATCCACTTGATGTGTTTCAAGTTCTTTGCTCAGACTCCAGAGATCTTCGCATGAGTACGATCATCGGCAGCAGTCGTGTGTTCGCAATTAGCGGTCTTCCAGAAGCCTTACGGTCACGCTCTGGATGAGCGATACTCGCCAGTGCAGCTGCAGATGAAGATTGTTTTGGAAGACTTCATATTGCAATGCCCGAAGATGGCGCAGGACCTGAAGATAAGAAGGGCGTTTCGGCGAATGTCGTGAAGGCTGAAAAGCATGGGGATGCTGTCGTTGCTGAGTTAGACTCTAATCCACGCTGGCATGGTCATTACTAACATCAGACTCAGGGATTTGAGGAAGTCGCTGCAAGATCTACGGGCTCTCTCAAATGCCACGACAAGTCGACTGGACAATACGTATTACACGGTACTTGAGACGTTCAGTACATTACAGAGCTCCATTGCCTCCTTAAAGGAGTTGTCACTCTTGGCCAGTCAACTAGACAACGACTTCAATAATGAATCGGAGAGCATCATAAAGGACATTCAAGAGCAGGTGGATGGGTTTGAAGGATTTGATGCGCAACAGAAGAATATAGAAATCATGCAATATCGGATACAGAGTGGCAGGGAGAAGGTCAAGAAGCTGGCAGACAGAGTTGAAGTCGTCAGGAAGAAGGAAGAGGTTTGGGCCAAGGTGGAAGGGCAATGGCAAAAAAAGACTCGAAAGAGGATTAAACTCTTCTGGGCTCTCAGTGCAATATGTCTGGTGGTCCTTCTAGGACTTCTGATCTTTCAGTATACGCCAGGCCGGACACAAGAGGCAGGACTCATGAAAGGACTGAGTGTACCAGACGTTGCTGCTGGAATATCTGGACTTCAGCGAGATCTTCTCAATGAAAGTTTGACTCTCAAGAGACAAGCTTCGAAAGTTCTTGATGAATTACGAAAAGTGCCAGATGCTCCTTCGGAGGATGCTCCACGGCTTAGAGCATTTGACGAGTTATAGACACATTAACATTCTCTACAAACTTGCCATCTCTGTCTCACTGTCTAAGATTGACTAAGCACGTCGGCGCTAATATGTGATTGCAGACCTTGGTAAGGCGGCGAAGATCGAGTATGATCGGATTGCCAGTCTGTCAGATGCTATCATCATGCACACACTGTACGGGCATATTATTGGAGAAGTTGGTTCTGCCATGGCTCACCTGCATGACACCAAATAGATCACACAGACAATATATCCAGAAATACAGAATAAATGAAACCGAGAGTTCGCCCAACGTCTTAGTACAGAGTATAGGCATTAGTTTCTCAATTTGGAGACTTTGCATATTCGAAGAGAACAGTGTCTCCTATAGAGTACGAGTATGCCGGGCTGAAGTTGATATTGGTCTAAATAGTGGGGTAGCTATTTTCAGAGCATAGCATACGTACATACAGCGCCCCAGCGTCCTCGTCGTCAAAACGTCACTGCGGAGTACATTCCATTTTGCTGAGCCCTCGGCCCACCTATCTACGTATTATGGATGCAAACCCCCCTGCAAGGCTGTCTTGCTCAGGGCAGATAGGTAACTACTGAAGCCGTGACTAAACCCTTCACCAGCTTAAATACATGCATCGTTCAGTAATTCATTTCTTATAGTTTTGATACCTGCTGTCTTTTACATTCACATTGCCTTGGTATGATACAGATAGAATACGAGTCCTCGTTGTTTGCGACTACCCCGCCAACACTCAGCCCAAGCGTCCAACACCTGGAACTCCTCAATTTTCCCCAACTCTTCTGCAGAGAGGGGATCTGCGCAAAACATAGTTCTTAGCGAAAGAATGTCGGACGAAGCAACAAAATCTGCAGAGATTTCCGTAAATGAATATATAATGGCGAACGACGGCGCGATACCGGAACCAGTGTCGACGAAGGCACAGGATAACGCCCTCACTGGAAAGCAAGAGCACTGTATGGACCCTTCTCTTCTGAACGGAAGCCGCAGCACTAATTTGGCACAGATCTCAAAAGAGAACTCATCTCTGAGCAGGTGGCATTCGAAATCAACGAGCTCAGCTCTCCGACAGCTCTTCAGAGATTCGGCGCGCCGTTCCGTTCTGAATATGGCGAGGTCTCGCCCCTCAATTCAGACCTTCCCATACTGCGATATATCTTCGTGCACCATGTGCGAGAATTTCCATTTCTGGATAGGGCAAAAGAAAAAGAGTTCTGGCAAGATAAGCTACAAGTTGTGAGTTTGCCTTGAGACTCGTTTCTCCCTGGCGTCTCGCTGACATACTCTTAAGTTCCTGGAATCGTTCGCCAAGAAGCGCATATCCTCCTCCGAAGATCGCCTCGAAGAAACCAAACGGAGGAAGCTGTCTTTGAAGGCACAGAAGCTAGTGGAACTTATGATGGTCTCTGGTGTTCCTACTTCCTCTGGATACGAAGAGCGGATTAAATTCGCGGAGCTAGCCGTTGTCGAGTCGGGAGCAATCGAACACGGCGTTTTGTCGACACTGCCAGAAGGAAACTATATACATGGATGGGATGTTAATGTTGCTGGTGTGGGGATCAAATCAATCAAGAGAAACATAAGATATCACAAGCATGCTGTAAGAACACAATCCAGACACAGGCTACTACAATGTTGCTGACCTTTTATTTTATAGGAATTTATCCTCCGGGTTAGAAAGAAGGGCGCGCTTCCATTCTTCGTTGGTCGCCGATATGGCGATTTCGTTAGATTGCATAAGAAGTTACGCACGGAGTTGCCAGGCAAAGTTTTGCCAACACTGCCAAGAAAGAATAAGCAGAGCTCAGTAGCGTCGAATCTCTTCAATGGGATGACGGGCGGCGGTACTGATAGCGATGTTTCCTCTCTCTCCTCCGTCTCCACGATGGCCACTGGACAAATGGATGGGCCAGCATCTGCTGCCGCTTCTATGCGCAACTTGGTAGTACGAGGTAAGAGATTAGATTTCGCAATTCATGGACAATGCTCACTATTCCTTAGGTCATAGACGTTCAGCATCTGCACAGTCTCTGGTAGTAGGCACCACTTCTCCAAGATCATCTGTGGATGGGAAACGGTCGGCAGATACGCGCTCTACCCATGGAGGAACCGATGACGGAGTACGTCTTCCGTATCCTGTCTTGTATATATTATCTAACATAAAGTTTAGCCTGTGGTACTGTATCGTGAAAACCAGCGTATTTCATTAAGAGCATTCCTTCGTGCGCTGCTCGGAAACCCAGATATTGCACGCTCAAGAGCTATGGAAGAGTTCCTAACAATGCATCACATTACGCCAAGCGACGAGGACGTGGTTGATATTGACAAACGCAGAATCATGGATGAAAAGCGACTGGAAGAACAACAGCAATTCTATGAGATCGCTCGGAAGCGTGCGGCCGAGTTGGATGTGTACATGGAACAGTGAGTCGAGATGGCCCATCAATATTGTGTATCTTTTCGCTAACTTGGAGAGGTTTCGCCGTGACATAATTGAGACTAATGGATTGACAAAGCTGTTCAAGGAGATAAAGGTCAAGTCCAGCATTCAGGATATGAGTATACAATATCAGAAGTTTTGCGAATGGTTGCGCATTGAAGTTGCAGCAACCATATATCATCTATTCCTGGCCGAGGACAACTCCCCTGAGGTGTTTGCTCAGGCCAAGAAGGCCCATTCTATGATTCCATATACCATCATTAAAAACGCGATCCGGATTGCTAATCCGGCCGCTGTAATGTCGAGTATTCTGGACATCTTCCTAGCCCAACCGTTTGGAACGCGGTCATTGATGCAAAGAATATTCGGCCTCATGCTGCACGACGGCATCAGGACATACCAAAGATCCATCGATGCCTTAATTGGCAAAATTGACGAGCCGGTATTCTGCGAGAAACTGAGGACGTTCACCTATGCGGAGGAAGACATTAAGAATATTGTTCGAGAGGATTCTCGGGAAGATGGCGTGGATTTGATTGTTGCTATCCTAAGGTCCGAATTGATTGAGCCCCCTTTGAATCATCTGCAAATTGGGAAGATCTTCAATGCTTATGTCGCCTGGAACAACGCAGTGGAGAACATCGACAGTGAGATGAAGCAGGGAGCAGAGCTCTTTTCATACCTGAAGCAGCTACTCAAGCTTTACACGCGACAGCGCGACAAGTCTATGCTTTTGGGTCTGATCGAAGAACCTGTCACTCTCCAACTGCTCCGCGATCTTTTGACAATCTTCTATGAGCCCCTTGTAAGGGTTTATAAATCAGCCAATGTTTATAACAGCGTTACTGATTTCTCAGTCTTTGTCGACGACATGATCCAGGTGAGCTATTCAGTCGTATCTTCTCAGCTTTGTGACTAATCGATCCCAGGTCGTTGAGAGATGCCAAGAACAAGACATATCTGCAGATCCAAACCAGACCGTGCAAGCCTTTATTGATCTCTGCCAGCGTCATGAACATAACTTCTATAAGTTCGTTCATGAAGTCCATCTTCACGATGACGGACTTTTTGAGAAGCTGATGGGCTGGATCGAAGGCATTCTGGAATTTTTACGGCAAGGTCCGAAGGGTGGCAAACTTGATATTAACGCGCTGTTTATTGGGGCTGCATCAGTCAATCAAGTGGATCCCGAAATTGTCAAATCAGAAGTCAATCAGCTTATTTTATGGCAAGAATCCAGGAAGAAGTGGCACTGGGAGAAAACCCGCCAGAAGATGGCCGCTGAGGGAAATGGCGTCCAAATTGAAACCGCACCAGGCGGGATCAGTTTTAGTAGCACGGATTTTGGCATTGACCAGGTCGACCTGGAGGATATCGAGTACGACGATGACGACCAGGATGACGAGGAAGATGAGGACGATGAGTTAGATTCTATTGCTGCTGAACGGAAGAGGAGAGCTAGAAAGCAAGACCATCTGAGGAGAAGTGCAGGAGAGCCTCGAAAGCCCGAAGTGTCGGAAGTACATAAGCTGAAGGAAAACTTCATCACTATGCTGAGGGTTGTGCTCTCGGAGTAGAGAGAATCACAATATACGTAAGGGAGGCGGGGTGATCGTGATATAGATGATATCGATTAGACATTGAACGAGTCTCAGAATATTACGATGGCTTAATTAGAAGATAGGCACTTAGATATCCCAATGAACGAGTTTACGGCTGGAATTTCACCTACCTGTTCTTTTCATGCAATTTATCCCTCATGGGGCATGTGATGGATAGTAGCTGAAGCCATGGCAGAGCCGGCATTATTATGAACGCAAAATTTATGAGCAGACCAAAACATCAAAACATCAATTGGACAAGTTCGAATATATTCATGATAACAATAACAAGGTCGGAAGTAGAGCAAGGGACAAGTACCTAGCAATAAATGCCTATACTGCACAGCACTGGTAGATAGTCACGAGACCTCTGCGAACAGTCGATGAGCTCATTCGCATGCGCGGAGCCGGAAGAAACAGGCTAAGACGCACCGACGAAAGAATCTCGGCTTCCGGTCGGCAAGTGTTCCCATGCTGTAGCCAATGGAAGCGAGTCTATTTGCTCTAGCAATAATCAATGGACTTTGGATTTACAACACCGACATCAACATCAACGGCCAACCTTTGCTTGCCTTCTCCACGAGTGACATTTCTTGACCATCCTCGCTCCTGGTGTCAAGATTATCCAAATGTCTTCAATCGCTATGCGCCGCTTCACTGCTGGCCCTTCGGTATGCCATTCATACCACATCCAATATGAGCCGAGCGTGGCCGAGCACACCACTAATTCATGATGTGTAGGTCGCGAGGGCTTTGAAGAACCAGAACAGAACATTCTCATCTACTAGATCTGCAGGTACGATCAATGGGCAAGCTACAACGTGGACGTCCCTTCTAACCTGTGTCTGCAGCGCGCATCATCACAAACGCCCCTCTCCGCGCCAAAGAAGCTTCTCCTTTCGTCGGCAACAAATACCCGGTCGTCGTATGTACAAGCAATGAAAGCTTCCTCTGTATAAGGCTAAGATGGATGTAGGACCACGAATACGATGCCATCGTTGTCGGAGCTGGAGGAGCCGGTCTCCGTGCAGCTTTCGGTCTCGCTGAGGCTGGTTTCAACACCGCGTGTATTTCGAAGCTTTTCCCTACAAGATCCCACACTGTAGCAGCACAGGGAGGAATCAATGCAGCTCTCGGTAACATGCACGAGGACGACTGGAGATGGCACATGTACGACACAGTGAAGGGTTCGGATTGGCTCGGAGACCAAGATGCTATTCATTACATGACAAGAGAGGCGCCAGCGTCCGTTATCGAGTTGGAGAACTATGGTTGCCCATTCTCCAGAACCGACGAAGGAAAGATCTACCAACGTGCGTTCGGTGGTCAATCGCGAGACTTCGGAAAGGGTGGTCAGGCATACAGATGCTGTGCTGCCGCCGACAGAACCGGACACGCTCTTCTTCACACTCTCTACGGCCAATCGTTACGTCACAACACCAACTACTTCATTGAGTACTTCGCTCTTGATCTCATTATGGAGAACGGCGAGTGCAAGGGTGTCCTTGCTTATAACCAAGAGGATGGAACTCTCCACAGATTCCGCGCACACAACACTGTCTTGGCCACTGGAGGCTACGGACGTGCTTACTTCTCTTGCACATCTGCGCATACTTGCACAGGTGACGGAATGGCTATGGTTGCCCGTGCTGGTCTTCCTAACCAGGATCTGGAGTTCGTCCAATTCCATCCAACTGGTATCTACGGTGCCGGCTGCCTGATCACTGAGGGTGCTCGTGGTGAGGGTGGTTATCTCGTCAACTCCGAGGGTGAGAGATTTATGGAGAGATATGCGCCAACCGCCAAGGATCTTGCCTCGCGTGATGTCGTTTCCCGTTCGATTACAATGGAGATCCGTGAGGGCCGTGGTGTTGGACCAGACAAGGATCACATCTACCTCCAACTCAGCCATCTCCCAGCTGAGGTTCTCCACGAGCGCCTCCCAGGTATCTCTGAGACCGCTTCCATTTTCTCTGGTGTCGATGTCACCAAGCAGCCAATTCCAGTCCTCCCAACCGTCCACTACAACATGGGTGGAATCCCAACCAAGTACACTGGTGAGGTTCTCACTGTTGATGAGCAGGGCAAGGACAAGGTTGTTCCAGGTCTTTTCGCTTGCGGTGAGGCTGCTTGCGTCTCCGTCCACGGTGCCAACCGTCTCGGTGCCAACTCTCTGCTCGATCTGATTGTCTTCGGTCGTGCCGTTTCCCACACTGTCCGCGACAACTTCGAGCCAGGTATGCCACACAAGGAGATCAGCGCCGATGCTGGTGCAGATTCCATTGCCTTCCTCGACAAAGTCCGCACTTCCGATGGACCAAAGAGCACCAGCGAGATCAGATCTGCTATGCAGAAGGTTATGCAGACTGATGTCTCTGTTTTCCGTACCCAGGAGTCTTTGGACCAGGGTGTTGAGAGAATTAACGCCGTTGACCAGACCTTCCCAGAGGTTGGTATCAAGGATCGCAGCATGATCTGGAACTCGGATTTGGTTGAGACTTTGGAGCTTAGAAATCTGTTGACTTGCGCGTAAGTATTTGCGAAATCCGATTTTGAGAATTCGCTGACAGAATCATATAGTGTGCAAACCGCCACGGCAGCAGCCAACAGAAAGGAGTCCCGTGGTGCACACGCCCGCGAGGATTTCCCAGACCGTGACGACAAGAACTGGCAGAAGCACACCCTCACATGGCAAAAGCCACAAGGAAAGGTCGATCTTTCCTACCGTGCTGTCGTGAACCACACCTTGGATGAGAACGAGTGCAAGGCCGTTCCTCCATTCAAGCGTGTCTACTAAAGTTGTTGTTTTGTTGGTCTCTTCCGAGCGTCGGATCTCAGCATTAGATGAGTTTCAGCTCGCTGTATGTAGCATAGGTGCTGGTGGGACGGGGTTGCATTGTTGAAATTTATTTTGTGCGTTGACGAGGAGGATGGGGAAAGCAGTGATAGCAATGTTAATGCTGTAAAGTAAAAAATGATATCGTTCCTCAATATCTCTACTACACATTGTAACCTGTTGTGCTCTTCTTTGACTGGCTGGAGATCTGCGCTCTTCTAACCACGGCACGGCAAAGAAATCACCTTGTTGTATCTTTTAACTGGGCCGCCTTCATCAAATCCCCTCTGTAGCTCAGTTGGATTAGAGCATCGGACTGTAACTGTCTATAAACAATCATCCGGGGGCCCCCGGTTCGATTCCGGGTGGAGGGAATACTCTCTTGCAAGGACTTTATTTTTGTATCCCCACTGGAGTCTCCCACATATGTTTTTTCTTGTATCACACGTGACAATGGTAGTCGGAAGAATCCCTATTCGTGAGAGCAAGTATACAACAACGGAAAGCGAGATTAGAGCATAGCATCAGACTATGATGGGATATATTCTCGATCCTGGATGGAGGGATTGCTTTCCTCTCCGTACGTGGAGTTACTTTTGCTGTTGAGAGGTAAACGCAAGAAGTGTCCAGTTTTGGATCTCGACTGTGGACAAAGGAGGGGGGAAGGAATTCAAGGGCCAGAATGCAGAGGAGAGATACTACGAGCGTCGTCAACAGTGTAAGGAACAGTAGAATAGAAATGTTAGAAATTATTTGTTATGATGAGTGTTTAAGGTGCGGTTCATTAATTTAGATTCAGAGATGCAGAGTTACCTAGGTAGAAACCACGAGGCTGAGGTTTACGGGTCCGATAAGGCCACGTGAGGGGCTTATCAATGACAGAGCAGAGTCCAAGCCCGGACTTCGAACTCGAGGATGAGTTGCTGCTCCTGTTCTTTCACCACCTGTGTTGGGCGTTTTCGGATTTGAAATTCGAATATGGGCGTTAACCCTCTGTCAATCTTACCTCGATGCCGGAGATATTGGCTATGTGAAAGCTGAGCCCGAGACAATCGAATCGTGCGGCAACACGCCACCACAAAGTAAACAAAGACGAAAGTCTTGCTTTAACCTCATCCTCGCTCGAACCAGACATCAATATCAATACAGATTATTCAAGTATGATGCAATCTACACCTCGAAAAGCCGGCGCAGCCAGAGTGTTCGGAAATAGCCCCTTCAAGACCCCATCGAGGAAAGGCGCCTTCATTGACGGCGTCTGGCACTGTACGACTCCCCACCCTCCTCTTTCATCAACTCACAACTAATGACTGCGCAGGCAATTGCTCCCCCCGACATCCAGCTTCCCATTTCCAAGTTAAAAAGGAGAGCGCCAACAAGGGACGCTGGTTCTACACATGCCCACAGTCGAAAGAGGAAGATGGCTGCGGCTTTTTCCTCTGGGACGACGATGCTAAAAGTCGCGAGAAGGACGCTGTGCTCAGTAATTCGAGGCCGGAGCTGGGAGTGTCTACTCCTGTGAAGAGTCAGGAAAATGGCTCTCCGGAGAAGAAACCGATTGAAGGGCATGGCGCCACGCGTAACAGCTTTGTGGCGGGTTTGGGCACGAAAGCGGGGAGTGAGGAGGACTTCGGCGATTGGCTGTGGACGTCTGATGACGAAGCGGAGGTGGTGCAGGAATTGGAGAGACAGGCGTCGATGGGACCGCCAGAGACACCGAGGAAGGCGGTCAAAGTCAGCGCTTTTTCTACGCCTGGGAGTAAGAGGAGAAGAGATGAAGATGCATGGCCTACGCCTGCGACAACTACGCGTCGCGATGAAGACGTCTTCAAAACCCCTACAACTTCTCGGCCAAGGCCTGAAGATTTGGCTAAATCTGCGAGACGTGGTCTGCCAAGTCCGTCCTCATCGCCAACACCAAATCGACGTCTTGATTTTGGCGTTGCAAGCTCAGCAATAGGCGCTGTTGCATCAGCAGACTACGACATCACAGAAGAAGTGATGGAGCTTCTCTCAGACCTGGGAATCGATGAAGAGACGACCGCCGAACTGCGGAAGCTGCTGAACAGATATGCGCTAAAGAACTCTGGCATCGAAAAGGGTCGCGATGTCACTCGGCTTGCTCTGAAGGCAAAGGATGCCAAGATTGAAGAGTTGCAAGCGCGTATTACCGCCTTGGAGACGGAGCGGGAGATGGATAAGGTCGTTATTAGGCATTTTAAGGACGATATGTCGAAGAGTGTTAGTCGGAGGGGTCGTGGCCGAAGCCCTGGTAGCTGAAGGACTGTCCTTGAAGCCGAGGACATGGAAAAAAAAAACGTCAAAAAAGCGATGACGTTTTATTTATGACTATGAAGCACTCGTTCTGGCTTTGTCCTAGATATATGGCAGTGCATCCATGATCCGCAGGCGGCTCAGGGCTGTTTCGGGGAGCATTCTGCCAGGATAGAGGTCATCCAGTATTACCTTCTCCAGGGAATCGCAACATAGCATAGCTCTATTGAGATCCCAGACAACAGTAATCCGATTCTCCTCAGGATCATGTGCAATCTCATGGAGATTTCTCAGCGCTACGACACATTTAGCCTGCCAAGAGCCATGCAAGCTTTCTATATGCTGGCTATATGCCCAACTGCCGAAGCCACTCTGAGGGTTGCATTGGCATGGGGAGAAATCTGGGGTGGACGCTTCACTACATCATCAAGGTCGGGTAGTATGGCGGTTTTGAACCCAAGGATTTTGACACGTACTGTATGTATGTAATACAGTGGGAGCCTGCCTATAGTCGGTAGAATGGCAGGATTCCATCGATCGCTAGGCTCTATATGATAGACAGGCGTGATCTATCTATCTCGAGCTTTGAATTTGCCTCTTTGTCCTTGCTCGCCGTGGATGATTGTTACGATGAGGCGAAAATATACGAAGTCGACATGGAAGACTGGAGATGGTTTCGCTGCCAAGGATAGCTGTGTAGATCCTGAGAAAGTGTTTTTCAGAAGCTTCCTTTTCGTCTCCTATATGTATATATATCTCCCCCCCCCCCTCCCGCCCTCCTCCCCCACAGCCCCCCTCTC
>Ga0209512_1001283_pt1 | contig 31941 bp, 33 predicted proteins | sample frozenSSSSmetaG_FD_184142 | JGI IMG/M metagenome (GOLD analysis project Ga0209512, IMG submission 184142) | Glacier valley bacterial and archeal communities from Borup Fiord, Nunavut, Canada, to study Microbial Dark Matter (Phase II) -... | ecosystem: Environmental > Aquatic > Freshwater > Ice >...
GTGCGAAGCCCTCCCTGCCCCCCCTGAAAAAACCGGAGGCGTGACACAGACATTCCTGTCTGTTCTTCCAAGAGCCGACACCCCGCTTCAAATTCAACTCATCACCCGTCTCCAGCAACCCCGGCTCCAGTCCACGATGAACCTCAATGGCGGCTCCAGCCACCTCGCCCGATAGCTTGTTCAAAAGGTCCCTCCTCTTCCTTCGCGTCCCTTCGCGACCTTCGCGCCTCCGCGGTGAATCCAAATCTCCATCCGCTCCATCCGCTCCATCAGCATCCTCGCGTTCCCCTTGATCGTGCTGCTGCCGATCACCCTTCCCGCCACCGTGATCCGGGTGAAACGCTGGTGCTACCGCATCGACACCGCCCGCATCGTGAAGAGTTGGGGAATGCTTTACCGCAAGGAAACCAGCATCCTCCTCGACCGCGTCGACAGCCTCCAACAAAACCAAGGCCCGCTCAACAAACTCTTCCGCAACGGCAACATCAGCATCATGACCGCCGGCAGCAGCACACCGGATTTCAAAATCATCGATTCACCGGAGTATCTGAAAATGTTTGAGGTGATCCGCGGGAGCTCGCAGTGAGGTGGCTCAAGGTCGGGGCCAATCCCCATTCATTTATCCGGCCTCCGCGATGAAATTGATCAGAGCATTTTCCAGCACACCTTTTGGACTGCAATCGAGCGAATGAACGAAATGTAGGAGGTTGCAGATCAGATCGGCTACTGCCACGGGGGGGGCTTCATCCATGTGGCACGCATTTTGGAAAACTGCCAAGGCATCAATCGTGAACCCAGCCCTCCTCTTGTTTGTGCAATTTGGATCGTCGTAGCCATCAAGTGACTCAAAGCGGTCCGGGTCATGTGCGGGCAGCAGATCTAAATCTTTGACGAGGTCGACCAGTGAACTTGAATCTGTCGATGATGAATATGTGCTCATATTTCGGTCCGAGGCGAAAAAGAAATGTTCTTAACGCGAACAATGTTCTTCAAAAGAACTCTTCTGGCAAGTTCAATTGCTACCTTGGGTAGGTGAGGAATCCAAGAAGCGGGGAGAAATCCCCCAAGAATATCATTTCCCAGCGCGTTCGTCGTGCACGACTCGCTTTCGATCCGCCGCTAACCCAGGACCAGTTATCCGGACGGCTTGCGGCCAAGGGGATATCTTTGGATCGAGTTGCGATGACAAAGATTGAGTCGTCCCAAAGATGTGTATTCGATTTTGAATTACCGGTACTGGCAGAAGTTTTGAAGGTGGATGTTCGTTGGCTGTTGGGAATTCAGACCACCGGTGGACCTTCATCTCTGGAAAGGGGGGAGGATGGACTTTGATTCTGCGAAAGCGCTCAAGAAAGCGACAGGAAGGGCTAAATCCGATGTCGCGAACAAGCTTGTAAGCATGTTTTTACACGAAGTCAGCCGCAGGGCATGTGCGGCAGGGGGTATGACGGTCTCTGATCTTCGGTATCGAGACGACGTCCTAAAATCCTTCGGGCATTCCTGCCTCTATTGCGGAAGGGATCTCGAACATGACCGGGCTTCAGTGGAGCACCTCGACGGAATGAACCGCTTCCGGGCGGGACTTCATGTTCCGGGCAATGTCGCCATGTCATGTAGGCGCTGCAACAATGAGAAGCGGAGAGACGACCAAAAGGCGAAGTTGTCTCTGGCAAAAAGTGGCTGGGAATCGTTTCTCTCACACGACGGCAGCCGCTGTGAGGCAGAATGCAAAACTTGCTCCTACTGGGCATCGCTTTGGCCGGACGATACCTTGAGAATCCAAATGTTGGTGCAAGCCGCAGAACGCATCCGCCAGTTTCAACTACCATACAATTTGTTTACTGCTTGGTCGGCAAATGTACAGCCGTCTATTCAAAACAAGGTCGAGGTGCTTTATCGAGCCTGCCAAGACTTTGCAAAGAATGAAATTGAAAAGCTCACTTCTGAATTGGACTTCGATTTTACGTCGTTGTCTAATAGCATTGATATCAAATAATTGCTAGATTTTACATCTACCTCGCTGGTGGGAACCAAACAGCCTCCAAATCATCTCGATCTGCACCAGAATATTGAGCTTGCACTTCTCTTTTTGTCCAAAGTGGATTGGCTCTATCCGATAACATTCTTTCTCGGCGTTTTTGTAAGAATGTGTTTTCATTACAGGTACGGACTCATCCTTCATCCACTTCCCAATCATCAATCCGCAAGCCACTCACCCGGTTGAACTCCCGGGTGTTGTGGGTGACGAGGGTCAGATCCAGCGCGAGGGACTGGCCGCTGAGTTGCAGATCGTAGGGGCCGATTTTCATACCGGCTTTCTCCAATTGGAAACGGATTTCCGCCGATTTCAGGGCGGAGTCCCAATCGAAGGGCAGCAGGTGGAACGGTTCCAGAAAGGTGGCGACTTTCCGCCCTTCCCGCTCGGGGTCGTTGCATCGAACGACACCGGCGAACAACTCGAAGACGCTCACCATCGACACGGCGCAATCTTCGGGGCTGAGGGCGGCAAGCTCATTAACGACCTTCGGATTTCCGCGCATGGCGGCGATGCAGACGTTAGTATCGAGGAGATAGGTCATTCGCTGAAGTCGATGACGGGTGGGAGTTCTCCTTGATCCGGACGAACGAAATTGGCGTCATCAATGCGGATGCTTTCGAAAAATCCGTCAGGCCAACTGGAGGCTTTGACCGGCATCAGCAGCAACCCATCGCCCAGACGACGGATGGAAACTTCCTTGCCCTCGAATCTGAGTTCCTTGGGAATTCTCACCGCCTGCGAGCGGCCATTCGTAAATAACGTCGTTGTCATAGCTGGTATATACCGGATCCAAATGGGCGGGTCAACGAGGGATCTCCAGCCAGACCGACGCCGCCGTGAAGCTGGGCGATTCAAAACGCCAACTCATTGAAATTCAGTCCGATCCTCCAAACGGAACGATCCTTTTGGGAAACGGATCGGTCGGCGGGGCAAACGGATCGGTCGGATTTACGGAGGGAGAGGTCGGGGGTGTGGAGGGAATATCCGGTGGTCAAAAGGGAATGGTGGACGCCGGAATCGGACCGATCGGGAGGAGGAAGGAACGGTCCCGGTTCAAAAGAGACCGGGGGATGCGCCTGCCGGAGCGGTCTTTGCCGACCGGCAGGCGATCCGGATTCAAGGGTCGGTTACGGATTTGCCACAGGGGCAGGCTGCACGGCGGGATTCGACATGGAGCTGCGGATGCCGCGCGCGCGGAGGGCGGCGGGATGGTCCTTGCCAAGCGCCCCCTCGATCAGACCGACGCTCGCCTGCGCGAGCTTGTAGTTGTTTTCCCGCAGGGTGGTGGTGAGGGCGATGGCGGCGAGCTTGGCGGCCTCCGCTTTTACTTCGGAAGCCTCGGCCTCGTCGGTGGCCTTGGCTCCGTTTTCCAGGTTCGTGATGCGCTGGGTGGGATCAGTGTCCTTGGCGGTCATCTCGGCGGTGAATTCCTTGAGGATGCCGGTGATCTGACGGGTGTAGTCTTTTTCCTGTGCGTCGGTGAAGTCGGACATAATGGATGGTGGTTTTGTTCGGATGTTGGATGGATATGGTGGTTTTGATGAACGGCGGCGGACCGGATCTGCCTGATATAACCATTCACACACCGAAGCTGGTAATCCGTTATGTCGGAGTCAAACAGTTTTGCCGGAAATTTTCACTCGCCGACTGTTTCCGCGTCCTGCGTTTCCCGGCAGGTAGAGGAAAGCTCGGAATCGGCAGGGCACGCAGCGGGGATGGGTAAATGGGAATGCCGTCACTGATCGAGGAATTTGAACCGCCCAGCCGCCATGCACCGGGGTCAGTTCAAAATATCAGACATTCCCGCCCGTGCCGCGCCTCTAGCAGCGCTTGGGATTGGGCTCTGCGATGAGGTAGCGGGCATCGCGGGTGGTTCGGCGGTTTTCCTGCTGCCATTTTCAGAAAAGCTCACCTTGTCCGGGCGTCAGGCGGCGGAACAATTCAACACTCAAGCCACCGGACAATCTCACCTTTCCTCCCAACGCTCGTCGTGATTCTCGACGGATTTCGGCTCCAGGTGGGAAATAACGCGGCCCTGCGGCTCGAACAATCCGGCGACGCGGGCTTCCACTTCGGTCGCGGATTCATGGGCCTCGCCGACGGTGAGGTCGTCGTCGAAAACCAGGTGAAACTCGACCCAGTGCGTGCGGCCGGAGTGGCGGTAGCGGAGATTGTGATAGGAAAGGCCGCGGGCGGCGGTCTCGTGGTCGAGCATTTCGCAGATTTTCTTTTCTGCCTTCGGGTCGCTTTCATCGAGCAGGCCGCCGAGGCTTTCGCGGATGAGCTTGTATCCGACGCGCAGGATGTTGAGAGCGGCGAGAATGGCGGCGATGGGATCCCAATAGTGCCAGCCGGTAAAGTAATAGAGGCCGAGTGCCACCAGAACCGCACCGCTGGACCAGACGTCGGTGAGCACGTGCTCGCCATTCGCCCTGAGCAAGGGTGAGCTGCTGCGTTTGCCGACGGCGATCAGCGAAAGTCCGAGGGCGAGATTGATGCCCGCCGCCACGGCGGTGACGATGATGCCGAAGGTGAGGTTCTCGATCACCACACCGAAAATGATCTGGCGGACGGCCTCATAAAAAATCAGGACCGCCGCCGCCGAGATCATCGCACCTTCAAAGCCCGCCGAAAGAAATGCCACCTTATCGTGGCCAAAGTGGTGAGTCTCGTCGGCCGGCTTGTGGGCGAGGCGCAGAGCCCACGCCGCAAATGCAACGGCCAGGAGGTGCACAACCGATTCCGCTGCGTCCGAGTAAATGGCGGACGAACCGGTCACAATCGCGGCGGTCACTTTCGCCCCCAAGAGCACAATGGCCGCCGCGAGCGACAGATTCATCACGTTTTTCTGCTCCTCGAATGCTCCCACGCCGCGAGTATGCACTGCGGTGGAACGATGGCAACCTCCGGGAATCGCCCGATCTTCCAAATGCGTGCTTGTTTTCCTTCAAAAACCAGCCATAGGCTCGCCGCCCGGCAAGCCAGACGATCTGCGAGTCCGGAATATCGACTCAAAATTGCTCATGGATACGCCTCCTTTTACCGAACTCGGCTTGCCCGATACCCTGCTCGCCGCCATTGAAATCCTCGGCTACGAGCGTCCCTCTCCCATCCAGTTCATGAGCATCCCGCCCGCATTGCTGGGCAAGGATCTCGTCGGACTCTCCGCCACCGGCTCGGGAAAAACCGCCGCTTTCACGCTGCCCGCGCTTGCAAAACTGGATGTGAAACTTGGCTACCCCCAAGTTCTCATCCTCTGTCCGACGCGCGAGCTCGCCGTCCAAGTCTGCGAGGAAGTCCACCGCCTCGGCGCGAAAATGACGGGCCTGCACGCCACACCGGTTTACGGCGGCGCGCCGATCGACCGCCAGCTCCGCGCGCTGCGTTCCGGCGCGCAACTCGTCGTCGGAACTCCCGGCCGCCTGCTGGACCACCTCCGTCGCGGCAGTTTCGATCCCTCGCGCATCAAGATGGCCATCCTCGACGAGGCGGACCGCATGCTCGACATGGGCTTCAAGGACGAGATGGACGAACTGCTCGCAGCCCTTCCTCCGGACCGCCAGACGCTTTTCTTCTCCGCCACGATGAACCCGGGAGTTTCGCGTCTGATCCAGAAATTCGGCAACAATCCGGAAATCGTTGAGATCAAGCAGAAGGCGCTCACCGTTTCCACTGTCGAGCAGTCGTATTTCGAAGTGCGCCAGCGTTCCAAAGTCGAGGTGCTTTCCCGCATCCTGGACATGAACCCGCCACGGCTGGGCATCATTTTCTGCAATACGAAGCGCACCGTGGACGAGTGCACGGAAGACCTCGTCAACCGTGGCTACGCCGCCGACCGCCTGCACGGCGATATCACCCAACAGATGCGCGAGCGCGTGCTGAAGCGCTTCCGCGAGGGAGCTGTGGAAATTCTCGTCGCCACCGACGTGGCCGCCCGCGGGCTCGACATCGATGAGATCGACATCGTTTTCAACTACGACCTGCCAGCCGACCCGGAAGACTACGTGCACCGCGTCGGTCGGACCGGGCGTGCCGGACGTTCGGGACGTGCGGTTAGTTTTGTCTATGGCCGTGAGATCTATCGTCTCCAGGCGATCGAGCGCTACACCCGCCACGTCATCAAACGTGAGCGCATTCCCTCCGTCGAGCAGGTCGAGGGACGCCGCGCGGATCTTGTTTTTGATGATCTCAAGGAACGTCTCGAATCCGGAAAGTTTGATGCCTATCAGGAAAACATCGACCGCCTGCTGGAACAAGGCCACACGCCGACAGACATCGCCGGCGCGCTCGTCACCATGATCCGCGAAGCCAGCGGCCGCGAGGGATCGGTGATCGACGAGGACCGCGAGCCGGAACGCCGTGAGCGCAAGGAAGCACCGCGCCGCGAGGAGCGCCCGCAGCGTGACGACCGCAGCCCTCGCCCGCCTGACAACCGTTTCGAGCGCGGCCCGATCCCGCAGGAGCAAGGCATGACCCGCCTTTTCCTCTCACTCGGAAAAACGCACGGAGTGATGGCGAAGGAAATCGTCGGCATGCTCTATCGCGAAGTCGGACTGCCGGACGGCTGCCTCGGCCGCATCACGCTTTTCCCGAAACACTCGCTGGTCGATGTGCCGGAGCAATTCGTGGCGCAGGTGCTCGAAAAGACCCGTAATTCCCGTCTCCGCGGCCGCCCGTTCCGCATCGACGTGGACCGCGGACCCACCAACTAAGTTGACTTAGTCCACTTTTTCCCGTAGGGGTTCCGTCGTGAAAACCATCACCACCCACGAGGCGAAAACGCACCTCTCGCGCTATCTCGCAGCAATCGAGCAGGGCGAGGAATTCATCATCGCCCGTGGGAAAAAGCCTGTGGCGATGCTGAGTCCGATTCCCAAGGACGTTCCGCGCCGCAGGCCCAAAGTAGGAGAGACACTGGACGAGCACCGCACCATCCCGGATTCCGTTTGGGCCCCAATGACAGACGAGGAACTCAAGCAATGGTATGGAGAATGAACGTTCTCCTCGATACCTGCTGCTTCCTATGGCTTGCGTTTGATAAGGAAAAACTCTCCCAAGCCGCGACCGCAATCATCAACGATGAAGCCAACGACCTGTTCCTGAGCGACGTCAGCCTCTGGGAAATCACTCTCAAAAACACTGCGGGGAAACTTCCACTGCCCACTCATCCGTCCGAGTGGCTGACGTCCAGACGAAAGTTTTTCGGAGCCAAAGCACTCCCCATCCATGAATCCGCCATTTTTCTGACGTCCGATTTGCCGCCTGTCCACTCCGACCCGTTCGACCGCCTTATCGCGGCGCAGGCCATCGAGAACAACCTGACGATCTTATCGCCTGATCAGCCCCTTTCACTGCTCGGCGCAAGCCGCATCTGGTAAAACGAACCAATGGATCTATCAGGAAATCCACGGCGGTTCGTGCTCTTCACGGTCTTCTACAACGCGCGCGCCTACTACCCGGTGCTGGCGGTGCTGTTTCTCGATCTGGGACTGACGCTCGACCAGTTCGTGCTGCTCAATCTGATCTGGGCGGCGACGATTTTTCTGTTTGAGGTGCCGTCGGGCGCGCTGGCGGACACGCTGGGACGCCGACCTCTGCTAATCACGGCGGCGGTGCTGATGATTTGCGAAATGCTTTGTCTGCTGCCCGCTCCGCGCCATGGCGGAGCGTTGTTGTTCGGGCTCTGCATTCTCAACCGCTTTCTATCAGGGCTTTCCGAAGCCTGCGCGAGCGGGGCCGACGAGGCACTGGCCTATGACTCGCTGAAAGAAAGCGGCCGAGAGGACGCATGGGACAAGACACTCGGCACGGTGATGCGGTGGCGGTCGGTGGGATTCGTGATCGCGATGATCCTCGGTGGGTTACTCTATGATCCGACAATGCTGAACAAGGTGCTGCCGGATGGATTTCATCTAAGCGAAGCGGTCGCGCACCGGTTGCCGGTCGGGCTCGTGTTGATCCAAGGTTTCGTCTGTCTGGGCATCACGCTGCGCATGGTGGAGCCGCCTCGCCATGTTTCCGACGAGCCGGGAAATTCCTGCGTGAATGCCTTCCGCCTGACTTTGAAAACCGCGCGCTGGGTTTTCACGAATCCGCACACGCTGGTGATCGTGGTGCTCGGGCTGCTGATCGATTCAATTTGCAGGAATCTCGCGACGATCAACAGCAGCTACTACGTTCTGATCAAGCTGCCCGAATGGACTTTCGGTTTCATCGGCGCAAGCATTGGATTGTTAGGATGGTTTGTTCCGGCGATCGCGAAAAAACTCAATGATCGTTTCAGCACGCTGGCGAATCTCGGCATCGCGGCAGGCACCGCGCTCATCGGGCTGACGGCGGTTTCGCAGGCGTGGCCTGTTTTCGGGCTGCTGCCGGCGATGTTGATCATGACGATGCTCAGCTATCTCGGCTTCACCATCAGCCGCGCGCTTCATCGCGAAACCGATTCCGCGAAACGGGCGACGGTGCTCTCGGTAAAAGGTCTCGCCTTCAATCTCGGCTACGGACTTTTCAGCCTCGGCTTCTCGCGGCTGCTCGCCAGTTTCCCGGACGAACCCGCCGGAGCCTCGCTCACCAGAGCTCTGCGCCTGCAGGTGCCGATCTTTGCGGTCGTGATGCTGCTGCTTTTCCTCTGGGCGGGAAAAGTCCGGAGATCACCGGACACCCCGTCCGCTCACCCGGATTTCAAATGAGGATTCGTCAGCATCGCTGCTGGTCAGATAGATCTTGGCATTCCGCACACCTGCATCTTTCGGACTGAAGGTGACGGTGAATGTGGTGTAGTCGCCGGGATCGAGCGCCTGCCGGGCGGGCATCTTGATTTCAAAGTCCTTTTTGTGAGGGCCAAGAACCGTGAGGTTGATTTTCTTGAGCCCGGCAGTTCCTATGTTTCCGATGATGAATTTTTTCGTAACCTTGCCGAGCCGGGATTTGGCAGCGCTGAAGCTGATAGTTCCCTTGTTATCGGTGAGTTCGGAGCCTCCGACCCGGGCGACGGCGATCTCCGGCGTGGCGTCGCCCGTTTTGAAGTTCCTGAAGTAAGCCTGACCCGAACTGATGACCCCATCCGCGGTTTTAGCTGAGAAATTGCGCCCATAAACCGTGGCGCCGAACTTTTCCGAGGGCAGCATGTCCCAAGTCCTGATGCTACTGGGATAGGAGAAATACCATCCGTCCCCGGCGTTCCAACTCGACGTGATGGTTTTGGAACTCGCGTCGTAGTGAAGCCGGAGCGTGACGGCTTTCGAATTTCCCCGCTGCAGCTCGAAATAACCCGACGGATCGAGATAGTTAATGCTGCCGATGTTGGTCCCGGTCCGCCGGTTGGAAACTGTCGAGATGCTGACAAAGCGCTCGTCGTTAGCTGAACTGGGAAAGACCCCGAGACTCAGATCCGCAGCATCGCCATCCGTGGTGAAAAGCGAAGGGTTCAGATAGGCATCCACCTGGACAAACCAATTCTGGCGTTGGGTGCCTTCATTCACCTTCCAGAAAAGGAACGCATAGTTCTCCTCCGCCGGCTCCAGCACCTGGTATTCCAGCCGGGAATTGAAGATATCGAGGATTCCCCCCCCCTTCTTATTGAGTTCCCAATTCGAATGGATTACGGTTTTGAACGGATCCCCGCTCTTGAAATCCGCTGCGGCAGGACTGGCGGACAGGAACCATATGGTGAGGAGGGCGGAACTGGTGGCCATTCGGCGCAGGGAGTGGAAAGCATTCATGGACTTGAATAAGAGATCTAACTTCTCAAGAAATTGCTTCAATGGATCCTCTGCATCAAGCATTGCCTAGCGACTTTCCACCGATCACGTCCGATTTATACATAGAACCACCCGATGGCTATCCATTTATCAGAGAAATCCCCGGATTAATCTCCGATGATCCCTCAATTTCCAACGGCTACGGGTTTTCAGAAACGACAGTGGCCGATGCTCCGCCCTCAGTCTCCTGCGGCGGCAGCCTTGCGGAGGTACTCGCAGATCACTGGAATCCGGTCACCGACCATTTCCATTTCCAACAGACTCTGGCGAAGATCCGCCTCATGAATGAACTGCTGGCAAACAATGTCCGTCATCAGCGCGGGATCCTCCGCACGGTCGAGCAATGCGAAGACGCCGGACTGCACTTCCTCCGGCAGCGGGCGGATCGCATCCTCCACCGCGCCACGCAGGGTTTTCATGGCGGCGGCAGATTGTTTCTCGGGTTTGAAAACGGAAATGACCGGTTCGATACTGGCGAAGGGATAATCGCGCTCCGCATGCCACTCGGTGAAACGCACGCGCATCACGCCGTGGATGAGCAGTTGCGAAGTGCCGTCGTCCTGCTCGCGCGAGGCCCGCACGAGGCCGATGGTGCCCACCGGAGCCGCGCAGTCCGCGAGGTTTTCCGTCTCCTCACCTAACAAACGTGCCACGGCAAAAAAACAATCGCCCTCGAGCGCCTCCTCCAGCATCCTGCGGTATCGCGGCTCGAAAATGAACAATGGCAGCCCCCCGTGCGGGAACAGCGTGCAGTCGGGCAACAGCATGACACCGCAGCGCTCGGGTAAATGGATACTTGCCATATTTCCAAGGAGCGATACACCAACGCAGGTCCGATGCAAGGCAGATAGATCCGCGAACAGGCGGTTATTCGCTTGATTTTTCCCACCAAACCATTTTTTCAAACAAGAACTCCGCACCGCACCGCTTTTCGCGAGAATTCAGGAGCAACCTATTCTGCAAATCCATGATCGAAGTCGAATCCCTCACCAAACAATTCGGTTCCAAAATCGCCGTGAACAATCTCTCATTCACGGTCAAAAAAGGCGAAGTCCTCGGGTTTCTCGGGCCCAACGGCGCTGGGAAATCGACCACCATGCGCATGATCACCGGGTTTTTCCCGCCCACCTCCGGCGACGCCCGGGTCTGCGGCATCTCGATCGTGGACAATCCGGCCGAGGCGAAAACCAAGATTGGCTATCTCCCGGAATCCGCGCCGCTCTACAATGACATGACGGTCACCGGTTTCCTGAAATTCTGCGCCAGCATCCGCGGCCTCAACGGATCCGCGAAGAAAGACGCGGTCGAGCGGGCGATCGAGACCTGTTTCCTCAATAGCGTGGCCCTGCAATCGATCGACACCCTCTCGAAAGGCTACCGCCACCGCACCTGCCTCGCCCAGGCGCTGCTGCACGATCCTGAAGTCCTCATCCTTGACGAGCCGACCGATGGCCTCGACCCGAACCAGAAATTCGAAGTCCGGCAGCTCATTAAACGCCTCGGACAAACCAAGGCCATCCTGTTCTCCACCCACATTCTCGAGGAAGTGGAGGCGTCCTGCACCCGCGCCGTCATCGTTGATCGCGGTGTGATCGTGGCTGACGGCACACCGTCCGAGCTCCTCGCCCAATCCGGCACCGGCTCGCTGACCGACCTCTTCCGCGCCGTCACCTCCAGCGACACCGAGGTCGCAGCCTGAAATCTCAAATCCAGCAACTTTTCAATCCATGTCATCCTGCACCATCTACAAGCGCGAGCTCAGCAGCTACTTCTCACAGCCCACGGCCTACGCGATCATCGTGATTTTCCTCGTCCTCTCGATGGGACTCGCGTTTAGCTTCGGCAAATTCATGACCGTCGGCGACGCCTCGCTCGAATGGACCTTCTTCTTCTGGCAGCCGTGGATCTACATGCTCCTCGCGCCCGCCGTGGGCATGCGGCTGTGGGCCGATGAACAACGCACCGGCACCATCGAGCTGTTAGGGACCTTCCCGGTTTCCACGTGGAGCGCGATCGTCGGGAAATTCTTCGCGGCCGCCACCGTCTGGCTGGTCGCACTTTTGCTCACGTTCCCCATCGTCATCACCGTGAACTATCTGGGAGATCCCGACAACGGCGCCATCCTCGCCGGCTACATCGGAAGTTTCCTCGTCTGCTGCACCTTTCTTGCGATCACGATGCTCGTCTCCGCCTGCACCCGCGACCAGGTGGTCTGCCTGATTGTCTCCGTCGCCATCTGCGTCACGATGGTCCTCTGCGGATACGATGATTTCACCCGCGAGCTCGGAAAAGCCGCCTCACCCGGCGCAGTGGAGGCCGTCGTTTCCATGGGCGTCTGGGATCACTTCAGTTCGTTGAACCAAGGCCTGCTCCGCCTTCAGGATCTCGTCTGGTTCGCCTCGTTCATCTTCGTCTGCCTCCTCGGCACCAGCGCCATCCTTTCGTCAAAGCGCGCCTGATCGATTTCAAATCTGAAATTTCAAATCTCAAATCCCATTCTTCCGACCATGTCAGCCAAAACCACCCACCCGGTCACCCGCGCGGCCCTCGGCGTCGCCGCGCTCATCGCCATCGCCATCCTCGCCAACTGGCTTGTCTCCCTCACCCCGCTGGGCAACCGCGGCGTGGACTTCACCCAGAACAAGGTCCACACGCTTTCCGAAGGCACCCGCGCGATCCTCGGCGAGCTCGATACGCCGGTCGTCATCCGCTACTACGCCTCGCGCAACACCGACTACATGCCGGAGGATCTGAAACTCCACATGCGCCGTGTCGATGACTTGCTCAAGGAATACTCCAACATCTCGAAAGGAAAACTCCGTATCGAAAACCTCGATCCGCAGCCGGACACGGATGCCGAGGATTCCGCCAATCTCGACGGCATCACCGGCCAGCGCATGGACGACCAGAACCTCTTCTTCGGTCTGGCGATTTCCTGCCTCGACCGCAGCAGTGTGCTTCCCTTCCTCGATCCCCGCGAGGAGACGATGCTGGAGTATCAGCTTTCCAAGGCCATTGCCGAGGTCAGCTCCGCCACCAAGCCGAAGATCGGCATCATGTCCGCACTCGACCTCAAGGGGGCTCCCGCGATGATGCCTGGCCAACGTCCGACTCCGGGCTGGGTGATCTATCAACAGCTCAAGCAGTCCTTCGACGTGGTCGATATTTCCATGGAAGGCGCGACCATCGACCCGAAGGTCATCAAGGTCCTGTTGCTCTTCCATCCGGCCGAGATCAACAAGGCGACCGAATACGCCGTCGATCAATATCTTCTCAACGGAGGCACCGTCGTCGCCTGTCTCGACGCCTTCTCAGTGGCCGCGCAAATGACCAGTACCCAGAATCCGATGACCGGCGGCGGACAAAACCCGACCACCTCCACTCTTCCAACCCTGCTTCCGGCATGGGGTGTTTCATTCGAATCCAGCAAGGTGCTGGGAGACTCGATGCTCGCCACCAAACTTGGCGACAACCGTCTCGCCCTCGGCATCCTCACCCTTGGCAAGGACACCATGCCGCAGAAGGACAACGTCATCACCAAGAACCTGGGGTCCGTCACCTTCTTCCTACCCGGCGGCTTCACCTTCACCGGCGGCGGCGGAGTTTCCGCTAACAGTCTGATCAAGTCGTCCACCCGCGCCGGTTTCATCGACTCCATGCGTGCGGCGCAAGTTGACCAATCGCTCAACACCACCTTCCGCCCCACCGGCACCGCCTACGATCTGGTCACCCACCTCACGGGCACATTCAAGACCGCCTTTCCTGATGGAAAACCGAAGGACGCGGGTGCCGAAGCCCCTCCGGAGAAAAAGGACGATGCCAAACCCGCTTCCCTCAAGGAAAGCAGTTCGCCCGGAAACGTCTTCCTCATCGGCGATGTCGATGCCTTCTACGACCGTTTCGCCTACAACGTGCAGAACTTCGGAGGCACCCAGATGGCCACCCCTTCCAACGGCAACTCCTCGCTGCTTTTCAACCTGCTCGACCAAGCCGTCGGCTCCAAGCACCTGATCGGTTCCCGCTCGCGCACCGCCGTCAGCCGCCCGTTCACGGTGGTGAAGAAGATGGAGTCCGATTTCAACAAGACCGTCGGCGCGAAGATCGAGGAGTTCCAGACAAAGCAGAAAGCAGCACAACAGAAACTCAACGACCTCCAGTCACAGAAATCCCGTGGTTCGGAACTCAATCTGTCGCCAGCGCAGGAGGAAGAGATCAAGAAACTCCGCCAGGAGCAGGTCGAATATTCGAAGCTGATCCGCGAGCAGGAAAAAGAACTCCGCCGCCAGAAGGACAAGCTCGCCGGGAACATCACCCTGCTCAACGTGGCAGCCATGCCGGCCGCCGTCATTCTGCTGGGCCTCGGCCTTTTCATCAAACGCCGCTCCGCCACACGGGCCAGATGACTTGTTGAGAGTGGATGGTTGAGAGTTGAGAGCAAAGACTCAGAAACTCCGGCGATTCACTCTCCTCTTTCGATCAACTCTCAACTTTCAACCATCAACTTCTTCCCAAAATGAACAAACGCCAGGTCATCACCCTCTGGATCATCGCCCTCGCTCTCGCAGGTGCGGTCATCGCTGTGAAACTCAGCCAGAGCAAGTCCAGTCACAGCTCTACCAAGCGTATTCCCGGACAGACGCTCTTTGAATCATTCCCGGCCAACGACGCCGTCGGCATCGAAATCCAGGGAGCCGCCAACTCCGTCAGCCTCGCCAAAAAGGACGGCAAATGGGTCGTCACCCAGCGCGACGACTATCCCGCTAACAGCACCTTCGTCAATGAACTGCTCCGCACTCTCGGCGAGCTCAAGGTGACGCTAGGCATGGAGGCAGGTCCATCCTTCGCCCCGCGCTTCGGGATGGATGAAACCTCCCCAGTCGCCACAGACCGCGGGTTGACCGCCACCTTCAAGGATGCCTCCGGCAAGGAAATCGCCAAAGTTTCCCTCGGCAAGAACATCGAGAACAGCGCGGGGCAGTCCCCGATGGGTGGTGGCAATGCGGTCGGCCGCTACGTCCGCAACCACGCGGACGAATCCGGATTCTACGCCGTCAGCGAAATGTTTCCGTCCGTCAATGCGGAGCCGAACCGCTGGCTTTCGGATGCGTTTGTCAGCCCGGAAAAGATCAAGACCATCACCGTCAGCCAGCCGGACAAACCGGATGTCGCATGGAAACTCACCCGCGAGACCGAGGAGGCCGAGTTCAAGCTCGACGGCGCGACCGCAGCCGAAGTGCTCGACACCACCGCGACCTCGCCGCTCAAGAGCATTTTCTCCTATGCCCGCTTTGAGGACCTCGTGCCGAAGGATCAGGTTGCCGGACGCATCGCCGAAAACGGCACGCGCACCGCCACCATCGAGACCTTCGAGGGATTTGTTTACACCATCAACATCCTGCCGACAAAGGCCACGCCAGCACCACCGGCCGCGATCAAGGCCGCCACACCGCCACCGGCTACCGACAATTTCCTGATGACCGTCACCGTCAGCGCCGAGCTACCGAAAGAGCGCAAGAAGGAGGAAGGCGAAAAGCCCGAGGACGCGAAAACAAAGGACACCGCATTCACCGAGCGCCTCAAGACACTCACTGAAAAGCTCCAGAAGGAAACCGCCCTCGCCGGACGCACCTTTGAAGTTGCGAAGAGCACCGTCGAACCGCTCCTCAAGGACCGCGCGGCGCTCATCACCAAGGCCACACCGCCACCCGCCGCGGGTGCTGGAGGCGGAAATGTTCAAAAACTTCCCGGCGGTATGATCGCCAGACCACCCGCCACCGCCACCACCCCGCCGATCGAAGCTGTCACCCCGCCGGTTTCCGTTCCAACGGAGCAAATCGAATCGATTGAAAAAATAGGGCCGGATGACGATGAGAAGGACGTCCCGGAAAATTAACTCCGTGCGATCTAACCCCGGGTCGCTTGACTTGCCGCTTTGTGGAGCATAAAAGCTCCGCAATGCGTGACATCATCCACCCTGCGGAACGTCTCGTGCTGGCGATGGCACGGATCTATCAATACCGGATGACCACCACGTCCGGTGGCAATCTATCCATCCGCGACGCCGACGGTTCGATCTGGATCACCCCGGCGCGGGTGGACAAGGGCGCTCTGCGCGTGGAGGACATCGTCCGCGTCTTTCCGGACGGCCGCACCGAGGGCAGGCACAAGCCTTCCTCCGAATTTCCCTTCCATCAGCAGATCTACGCCGCGCGGCCGGATCTGGGTGCCATCGTGCACGCCCATCCGGTGGCGCTGGTCGCGTTCAGCATCTGCGGCAAGGCACCGGACACGCGGCTTTTCACCAAGGCACATTCGGTCTGCGGCACGGTCGGCTTCGCTCCCTATGCGCTGCCGGGCAGCAGTTTGTTAGGCGAGAGGATCGCGAAAGTTTTTGTGGAAGGCCATGACTGCGTGATGCTGGAGAACCACGGCGTCGTGGTCGGCGGAGTGGATTTCCCTGATGCCTTCCGTCGGTTTGAAACCCTCGAATTTGTGGCAAAAACCGTGGTCAAGGCCCGCGCGCTCGGCGAAGTGGACTACCTGACCGACGAGCAGCTTGCCATCGGCGAGAAGCCCGCACCGGTCTTCGCTGAATTCGATCCCGGCCCGGCCACCAGCGACGAACGCCTCCTGCGGCGCGAGCTGTGCGAGTTCATCCGCCGCGGCTATCACCAGCGGCTGCTCACCGCCAACGCGGGCAGTTTCTCGGTGCGGGTGGATGCAAATTCCTTCCTCATCAGCACCGCCCTTGTGGATCGGGCGACCATCCAGCCGGACCAACTCACCCTCATCCGCGACGGCAAATGCATCCGCGGCACCAAGCCCAGCCGCGCGGGAGATATTCATCACCTCATCTATCAAAAGTATCCGGAAATCCGCGCGATCGTCAACGCCACTCCGGTAAACGCCACCGCCTTCTCGGCTTCCGCCAGCCGACTCGACACACGCACCATTCCGGAAAGCTACATCTTCTTGCGCGACGTCGCGGTCTTTCCCTTCCAGTGGGTTTACGAATCGCCGGAAAAAATCGCAAACGCGATCACGCCTGAATTTCCCATCGCTCTGATCAAAAACGACTGCGCGCTCGTCATTGGAAAAACCATCCTCGACGCCTTCGACCGCCTCGAAGTGCTCGAATCAACAGCGGAAGCGGTGATTCTCAGCCGTTCACTCGGCGAGGTCCGGCCGATGGGTGAAGAGGTCATCGACGAACTGATCGAAGCTTTCCTGAAATAACCTCCGTCTGCGACCCGCGCGTCGTTTCCCGGACTTTCATCGCGGTGGGTTCGTTGCAATACGGGCAGCGGAACTGGTTTTTCAAAAGAATTCCAGCGGCCACCCGCAGTCGGTGGCTGCCCAGCAACGCACGTGCGCTCCGGTGTTTCGCACACTTTTTGGGCGAGAGCACCGGAGTCCGGCATAACGGGCAACAGGCGCGCGATGCGGTGATCCACTGCACCACTACCAGCAACAGCACGAGAACCAGCAGCCCCAATCCGATCATCATCATCATGCGGTCGCCGTTGACCGCCGATTCGACGAGCAAGCCTGCCGCAGCCAGCGCGATCAGCCAGTTTCCAAACAGAAGCGAGGCCGCCAGCCGGAGACGCAGAATGGCGTTGCTAGAGTGAGGATGATGCATGGGTGGAAACGAATCACACTCACTGTGCCGTCGTTTCAAACAAATGACCATGGGGTGAAACCCGTAACAGCCGCCCTGCCCAGCACCGGCGGCAACCCTCCTCGGTTTACTTTTTCTCCGGTGCCGGCTTTGCAGGTGCATCGTCCTTTCCGGGAACGAAGACGAGTCCGCCGCCGTTGATGCAGAAGCGCTTGTTACTTGGAGTGTTGAAACCCTCACCCTCAAAAACGTGGCCAAGGTGGCCGCCGCATTTCGCGCAGGTGACCTCGATGCGGGTCATGCCCATGCTGATGTCCTTCTTGATCGACACGTTCTCCGCCTTGGCCGGGTCATAGAACGACGGCCAGCCGCAGCCGGAATCGAACTTCTGCTCGGAGGTGAAAAGCAGCGCGTTGCAGCCGGCGCAGTGGTAGCTGCCTTTGCCCTGATGCTTGAACTCCTTGTAAACTTCACCGTTAGGCCGCTCGGTGGCGGACTGGCGGAGGATGGCGTATTGCTCGGGAGTGAGTTGCTTTTTCCACTCGGCGTCGGTCTTTTCGACCTTTCCGGCGGGCTCGGCGGGAACTTCGTTGCGGACTTCCATGGCTGACTTTTTCTTATCCTCGGCGGAGCAGGAAGCAAGAGCCAGGGTGAAAATGAGAAACGAAATCCGGTGGGTGGTGATCATGATGGGAATGGTTGGTTGTTCTGATTGCCAGAGCAACCACGGCCCATTCTATTCCCAACTTTCGTTCCGCGCAATCAGGCGAGTTGCTCATGCAGCACGGCCACGGCGTAGTCGCGGTTCATGCGGGCGATGTGATCGACGCTGATTTCCTTCGGACACGCGGCCTCGCACTCGTATTGGTTGGTGCAGTTTCCGAATCCTTCCGCATCCATCTGGCGCACCATGGCCAGCACCCGCTTATGCCGCTCCGGCTGGCCCTGCGGCAGGTGGCCGAGGTGGGAAACCTTGGCGGAAACGAAAAGCATCGCGGAGGAGTTTTTGCAAGCAGCCACACAGGCACCACAGCCGATGCAGGCGGCGGCGTCGAAGGCATCGTCCGCATCTTCCTTGGCGATCGGCACCGAGTTCGCATCCACACTGGAACCGGTGCGGACATCGACATAGCCGCCGGCGGCGACGATGCGGTCGAAGGCCTCACGGTCCACGATGAGGTCGCGGATGACCGGGAAAGGATTGGCGCGGAACGGCTCGATCCAGATGGTGTCGCCGTCCTTGAATTTCCGCATGTGGACCTGGCAGGTCGTGATCCCACGCTCCTTGCTGTGCGGGACGCCATTGATGGTGAGCGAGCAGGTGCCGCAGATGCCTTCGCGGCAGTCGTGGTCGAACTGGATCGGCTCCTGGCCATTGTGAATGAGCTCCTCGTTGACGATATCGAGCATTTCGAGGAACGACGCCTCGGCGGGGATGCTTTTCGCATCGTAGGTTTCAATCTTGCCCTGGGCTTTCGGCCCGGACTGCCGCCATACTTTGAGTGTCAGGTTCATGGGGAATGCGATGCGTTTTGAGGAAAATTTCCGGCCTTCGGGACCGTTGCGGATGACCAGGCCAGAGTAGTTCTGATTGCGATGCGGGCTAGGAGAAAAATCGGGATTTGTGAACGATTCCTCTGATTTTCAACGCACGAATTGAGTCGTCCGGCGGGCTTGGAAAAAATCCGAAAAAAGTTTGAAAATCAGTTGACCTCACTTCGGCGGGCCGCTTATTTTCCGCGTGTCGCAAGATACAGCGGTCCGATTGAACGTCCCTTTGGGTTTTTGGGTTTTTCCCGGGGATAATCGATCGGGCCGCTTTTTTTGTTTTTACGACGGTCCTGCCAGCCGGGCACCCTATTCGAAGCGCCGCCGCACCTCGATGGGCAGCTGTCCCAAAATCTCCGCTTTCCGGCCGCCGTTCCACTCGTTGAGCAAATCCATCATCCCTGCGCGGTCCGAGGGCGGGATATCCTGCCATTCCTGCTCTGTCAGATTCTCAATCCGGTGCATCATTTCCGCCATCCTGACCACCAGTCTTGTCGTGACATCCGCCTGGTCCGCATGCGTTTGCAACAAGAGATCCGCCAGTTCGTCCTCCAGTCGCTCCAGGAGCACCACCCGCGCCGCACTGGCATCCAAGTGAGAGATCGCCAGATCCACATTCGCCTCCGGCAGGTTCATTTCGAACTCTTCGCGGTTATCTTCCAGCAGAGCCCGCAGCTCGCGCAGCGATTCGGCCTTTTCCTCGCTCGTCATCGAATCCCAAGCCGCCCTGCGCTCCTGCTCCTCCTCCGTCATCGCCGCCGTCTCGCCCCGTTCCGACTCGATCTCACCGCGCACCCTCGCGATCTCCTGCTGAATCCGCCGCATTTCAAGAATCCGCGCCTCAACATCCGGCCGCTGGATCGGCTCATCCTCGGGACTGGGGGTGGGTTTCGCGGACATGCTAGCAAATGGGGCCCGGTTCGGATTATTTTGGTTGAAAGGAGTTGGGAAATCAGGCCTTCACCTCAGCCGTCAGTTTCGGATCCTTGTAGGTGGACTGGACGTAAACCTCGCGCAGCAGCTTGTGCTCGATCTGGCAGGGGCTGCTGGCCATGAGGTCGGCCCCCTTGTTGTTTTTCGGGAAGGCGATCACCTCGCGGATGCTATCCTCACCGGCGATGAGCATCGCGATGCGGTCGAGGCCGAGCGCTAGACCACCGTGTGGCGGCGCGCCAAAGCGGAACGCGTCCAAAAGGTGGCCGAACTTGATCTGCTGTTCTTCCGGACCGACACCGAGCACGCTGAACATCTTCGCCTGGAGATCCTTTTCGTGAATCCGGATGGAACCACCGCCGAGTTCGTAGCCGTTGAGAACGACGTCGTAGGCGACGGCTCTAACGTTCGCGTAGTCACCGGCGTCGAGCTTTTCGATGTCTTCCGGATGCGGACGGGTGAACGGGTGGTGAACGGCGGCCCAATGGCCGGTTTCCTCGTCATGGGCGAGAAGCGGGAAATCGACGACCCAGAGGAAATTGAATTTTGTCGGGTCGTTATTGAGTTCCATCATCACGGCGCATTCCGAACGGACGCGGCCAAGAATGGTACTGACGCTTTCACGCGAACCGGCGGCGAAGAAGACGATGTCGCCTTCTGCCAGATCAAGCTTGGCGGCGACGGCTTCCTTTTCGGAGTCGGTGAAGATTTTCCAGAGCGGGCTCTTGTATTCGCCGTTCTCGAGTTTGATGAACGCGAGGTTCTTAACTGGAAGACCCGCTTGCACGGCAATTTCGTTGAGGCGGTTCATCTGGCCGGTGGTGATGCCGGCGAAGCCCTTGGCGTTGATCGCTCTAACTACACCGCCGCTGTCGAGCGTGCCGCGGAAGATCTTGAACTCGGTGGCCGCGAAGACGTCGCCAAGGTCGGTGATCTTCATTTCGAAACGGGTGTCCGGTTTGTCGGAACCGTAGATGTCCTCGGCGTCCCGGTAGGTCATGCGCGGAAACGGGCTCGGCACGTCGATGCCGAGGCCGGACTTGAACATCGAAGCTAACAAGCCTTCGACCAGTTTGATGATGTCATCCTGGGTGACGAAGCTCGCCTCGATATCGATCTGCGTGAACTCCGGCTGCCGATCAGCGCGAAGGTCCTCGTCGCGGAAGCAGCGTGCGATTTGGAAATACTTCTCCAGCCCCGCCACCATCAGTAGCTGCTTGTATTGCTGAGGCGCTTGTGGCAGCGCGTAGAAACGACCCGGGTTAAGACGCGACGGCACCAGGAAATCGCGCGCGCCTTCCGGTGTCGGGTTCGACAGGATCGGCGTTTCGATTTCGAAAAATCCGGACTCGTCGAGGTAGCGGCGGGCGGCGGAAGTGATCACGCTGCGCTGGCGGATGTTCTTGCTCATGCGCGGGCGGCGCAGATCGAGGTAGCGGTATTTCATCCGCAGGTCTTCGTTAGAGAGTTCCTTGTCGAGTTGGAACGGAAGCACGTCTGCCTTGTTGACGATAATGAGTTCGGTCGCGACAATCTCGATGCTGCCGGTTTCCAGCTTGTCATTGGTGGTGTCCACCTCGTCGGTTTTCAGACGGGCTTCAACCTTGCCGGTGATCTGCACGACGTCCTCGACACGCAGCTTGTGCGAAAGGTCTGTGGCCTCCTGCGAAACCTCGCCACGGAACACGCACTGGGTCACGCCCTCGCGGTCGCGGAGGTCAATGAAGATCACGCCGCCCTGGTCACGGGCGGAATTGACCCAACCGATGAGCTGGACGGTTTGGCCGATGTGGGATTCGCGGAGTTCGTTGCAATGATGAGTGCGCATGTTGGAAAGAGTTGGAGTTTCAACCACAGATGGACGGGATGAACGCAGATGGAAGAGATGGGATTAAGAGTGGAGTGGAGGTGCTTCGGGTGGAGTTAGGGTTACCCGACGGAACTGGAGTTTTGCGTGTTTTAAATTCAAAATAAGGCCGACTTTGAGACCTGTTGCCCGCAGGTAGTTCAGCATGCGACCAACTTCGTGATCGGTGATGCGGTCGATGGTTTTCGCATCGACGATGACTTTGCCGAAAACGACCAGATCGGGAATGTATTCCCCCACTTTTTTTTGACGATAATGGATCGGATAGCGAGCCTGCTGTGCAAAGGGAATTCCATGATGTTCGAAATCCACAACCAAAGCCTTTTCGTAGGGCTTCTCATGAAAGCCATGCCCCAAAGAATTGAGAACTGCGAAGGCGCAACCGATAATCCTCTCGGTTTCCATCACATGAATCCCATCTCTTCCATCTGCGTTCATCCCGTCAATCTGTGGTTGTATTTTTTACGCCAGCAGCGGGCCGTCGGGTTGAAGAAGGCGGTCCGTGAGCCAGTCGATGGCGGTGGCTGCGTTGCCGGATTCCTCGGTGCGGCTGGCGAGGATCTTGAGCTTGAGCTCGGGATACTCGGCACCGACGACGAGGGCGAAGCGGGCACCGGATTTTTCGGCGCTCTGGAATTGCTTGGCGACTTTCGGGCAGCCCATCGGCAGGTCCGCGGAAATACCGTTGCGGCGGAGGTTGGTGACGAGGCGGAGCGATTCGGGGCGTTTTGTTTCATCGGCGACGACGACGTAAATGTCGCAGGCGGCGGCGTTGCGCTGGAGCCAGACTTCCATCTGCATGGCGGTGTGCGTCGTTTCCTCGATGAGGTTGCGGATGACGTAGTCGCCCATCGCAAATCCGGTGGCAGGCATGTCGGTGGCTCCATCGGAAATCGTGGAGATGAGCGTGTCGTAGCGGCCACCGCCAGCAACGGCGCGCATGGATTTCTTCGCATCGAAGACTTCGAACACGACGCCGGTATAATAAGCGAGGCCGCGGACGATGGAGAGATCCAGTTCGACAAACTCTGCAAATCCCCGTGCCGCGAGATCCTCGCGGATCGCCAGATAGGCGGCGGAGGCGTTGGCGGGATCCGCGATGAAGGCGCGGACGCCCTCGGGTGTGAGGGAAAAGGCGGCGAGTTTCTGCTCCAGCACTTCGGATTTCTCGCGCTCGATCTTGTCGATGATGCCGAGGAAATCCGGGATACGATCATCAGGGATTCCGTTGGCTTCCGCGAAGTCGATCCACGCCTTGCGGTCGGAAATGCGGACGACAAAATCGCCCGCCACAAAGCCGAACGCCAGCATCGTCTCAATCGCGAGCGAAATCAGCTCCGCATCGGCAGCCGGCCCGCCCTCGCCGAGGATGTCCACGTTGAACTGGTGGAACTCACGTCCCCTGCCCTTTTGTGGCTTTTCGTAGCGGAAACACTGGCCGATCTCGAACCACTTGAGCGGCTTCGGGAAATCCCGCTGGTGCTGCGCCACGATCCGCGCCAGCGAGGCAGTGACTTCCGGACGCAGCGTCACGTCGCGGCCGCCTTGGTCTTCAAAGCGGAAAAGCTGAGACGAAAGCTCTCCGCCGGACTTTTTCAAATAGAGCCCGGTGTCTTCCAGAATCGGCGTTTCGTATTCGACGTAGCCGCAACGGCGGGCGACCGAGCGCCATGTATCGAACAAATAATTGCGGACCGCGCATTCACGGGGAGTGAAGTCGCGGAAACCGGGAAGTGCTTGGAAAGTAGGTCCTGCCATGGGCGGGCGGCGAGGATGCACGCGGTTTGCAGCATTTCAAGGTTCTATTCCTGTGGTTTTCTCCGCCCTTCCTGCCGCCTGCATCCATATTCATCTAATAAACTCCAGTTCCTGTCATCCATCGGATTGCGGCGTGAATCATGCAGGGTGGCAGTCTGAAAAATGAAGCCTGTCCCGCTAATCCGCACCACCGCCGCCTCAATCCTGAACATCGCAGACTGAAGACTCAGCCTCGGAGTCGGAATCCCGAACCTCGGAATCCCAATCTTCACCCTCGCGATTTAAAAACCAAACCATGGAACGCTAAAATTCACCCTCGGAGCACTAATATTCAACATCGGAGGTTAAAAATCACCCTCGCCCACCCGATTTATGACATTTCCGGGTTTATTCCCGCAGTCGCTTCAGCACCGCGGGATCGGGCAGCGAGCAGGTGTCGGTTTTGCCCATGAAACGGTAGCGGTTGCGGGCGACCCAGCGGTAAGCGGCATCCCGTAACGGCTTAGGGATGAAACGGGCGAGCGTGAGAATGCGCCACCACCCGCCGAAAATGCGGGTGAGTTCGATCGGTCCGTCGCTGTGGGTAAAAGTTTTCCCGTCGGACTCGCGGAGGAGGACCATGCTGCCGCCCCCTTTTTCGGCGTATTGGGTGAAGCCCATTTTGCGGGAAAGTTCGCCTTGGAGCGGGGCGAAGGACACCTTTCCAAGCTTGTCGAAGCGGACGACCTGACGCACGGACTTCGAGCAGAACGCGCAGTCGCCATCGAAGAAAAGCACCCAACCCATGGGGGCAGCGTAAGGCGCTGAGGAAAATTTTCCAGCGGGATTGTTCCGAATGCTTGCCAAGCCGGCAGGAATCATTAGAGTGTTCAAATGTTTAGTGAATCAACTTTGACGGACGGGGATCGGGAAACGACGGGCTCACGCATCCAAGACATGCCCTACGACCAGCGGCCACGGGAAAAACTGGCGATGCTCGGGCCCGGCGCGTTGGGAAATGACGAGCTGATGGCGCTTTTCATTTCCACGGGGATGAAGGGCATGAGCGCAATCCAGATCGGCCGGAATCTGATTCAGAAATACGGCAGCATGGGCGCACTCGGCGGCATGTCCGTTTCCCAACTGGCGAAGGAAAAAGGCCTGGGTCTGGCGAAAGCGTCGAAACTCGCTGCGGCCTTTGAGCTCGGATCTCGTGTCGCCCGCGAGCAACTCCAGAGCCGGCCACTCGATACGCCGCAGTTGATTTACGAGTTTTTCGGCCCGCAGATGAGCCATTTGGCGAAGGAACAGGTGGTGGTGGCGGTGCTGGACACGCGGCTGCGGCACATCGGGACGGAAATCGTTTCGGTCGGCACGGTGAACGAATCGAGCGCCCATCCCCGCGAGATTTTCCGTCCGGTGATTACCCGTGGCGGCTTCAGTTTCATCCTCATCCATAACCACCCGTCCGGCGACCCCAGCCCGAGCCGCGCGGACGAAATGGTGACACGGAAACTGGTGGAAGCGGCCAAGTTCATGCAGATCGAAATGCTTGACCACCTGATCGTCGGCCGCTCGGCGGAAGGGCGGCTGCCTTATTTTTCCTTCCGCGAGGCGGGGTTGGTGCCCTGAGTTGCTTTTCAAAAGGACGCGGGATAACTTCGCCGGACTGCCGCGCATGTATCGTTTCCACCTCGCCCGGAACCTCCGTTCGTTCTTTTTCCTGCTGATCGTCTCAGCGGTGCTGGGAGCGTGCGGGCTGCTGTGGTGGGCGAACCGGACAGGCCTGCCGGAGACATGGCGGGCGGTGATCGAGCGGGAAATCAGCAAACAGGGTGCTTATATCAAGATCGGCGGTCTGAGTTACATTCCGCTGCGTGGGGTGGTGGCGTCGGACGTGCGTTTTTTCTCGGATCTGGAGCACGTGCACGAACTTTCCCGACTGGAGCGTGTGACCTTGGATTTCGACAAGACGCGTCTCGCCCGGGGAGTTTTCCACCTGACAAAAATCGACCTCGTGGACGCCCGGCTGAGCATGCCGGTGGACCCGAAAAATCCCCGTTCGGAGACGCTGGAGATCACCGACGTGGACGGCACTATCTTCATGCCGGGCAACCGCCGGCTCGAAATTCGTGGAGCGAAGGGGAAAATCGCCGGGATCGAGGTCAAGCTGGACGCCCAAATGATCGGCTACCAGCAGGAGGGACAAAAGCCGCCGGACGAGTCGAACGTCGGCAAGCGTCGCGCTCTCATCGCCAAGATCATCAATGAGTTGAAGCTCTGGAGATTCGAAAGAAAGCATCCGCCGGGCGTCGAAATCCACATCGAGGGTGACGTCAACCAGCGATCGTCAATCATCGCGAAGCTCTCGCTGCACGCGCGCGGGGTGGAAAAAAACTACCATGTCCTCGACGATGTCGCGATCGAAGCGGATCTGGCGGGCGACCTGCTGACGATTTCCTCACTCCGCGCCACTGACTCGCGAGGAACCTTCGAAGGGCACATCGACTACAACATCGACGCAAAAGAGGGCCGCTTCGACGTGGCTTCATCGCTGGAGGTGCCGGAGCTGCTGAAGGCTTGGGCCGGGCTGCCGTCCGTTAAGGAAGTCGAGATCCGGGGAAAACAAATCCTGGAAGCCGAGGGGGATTTCCAACTCGATGCAAACAACGTCCCCGAGATCCGGATGACGGGCCACGCCCGTTGCGAGGCGATCAAACTGCGGGGCATGCCGTTCGAGGTGGTGGAAAGTTCGTTTTCCTGGCGGGACCAGCAGTTGTTCCTGCGGGACTTGCATCTCTCGAGACCGGACGGTGAGGCTCACGGAAAGGCGATGATCCAACTGCCGCAGGTCCGGTTCGAGCTTTTCACGACGCTGCCGATTTCGGTTTACCAGCCGTTTTTCCTGGATCCGCATCCGATGGCGGGCGTGCTGAGGGATTTTTCCGAACGAAAGGGCGCGGCAGTGGATGTCCATCTGGAAGGCAGCTTCGATACGGAGGACAAAACCGCCTGGGCCTTCACCGGAAGTGGCAATGCCAAGAACATCAACTACCGCGGTGTGCCGGTGAACCATGCTGACGCAAAATTTTCCCTCAACCACCACGAGCTGGATTTCTATGAAGGCAGCGTAATTTTCAACTACGACAACTACCCGCTGCGGGAGGCCTTCAACGGACCGAGACAGGGCCCGGTGAAAATCGCGAGGGTCCGCTACGATGCGGAGGAAAAAATCGTGCAGGTGGAAGGTGTGACCGGGCAGTTCTGGGCAGGGCCGATGGTGCGGCTGTTCGCCCCGAAAGTGGCGGATGGCCTGGAGCAGTATCGTTTCCACACCCCGCCGGAGCTCAAGGGCAGCGGCGTGGTGGACGTCACGCCGCAGGGACGGACATCACTGGATATTGCGTTCAGCTCGGAAAACGCAGCCGATTACCTGTTTCTCGGGGAAAATCTGACGCTGGACCACCCCAGGGCGAAAGTCGGCATCCGTGGCGAACGGGTGGTCATCAGCGATCTGGAGCTTTCCGGCTTCGGTGGGCCGGTGGCCGCGCACTTCGATTTCACCGGCAAGGGCAGGCTGGAAGGCGAGATGAACTGGACGAAACTCTCGCTGCCGGAACTCACCTCGACCTACGGATTCCAGATGAAAGGCGGCGGCAAAGTCACCGGCCGGATCAAATTTTCCCTAAACGACAATAAGGTGGAAACCATGGAGGGCGAAGGCCTGATGGCGGTGGAACAGGCGGAGCTGTTTTCCGTGCCGATGTTCGGGCCGCTCTCGCCCCTCGTCGGCGGCGTTCTGAATGACAGCAAGGCAGGATTCCAAGAGGCGAAAAGCGCGTTTTTCACCTTCGACATCAGGAAGGGCATCCTCAGCAGCAACGACTTCCAGACGTCCACCACCTCGCTCAACTTCGCCGGAGACGGCATGGTCAACCTCACCGACCGCACCGTGGACATGACGATGCGGCTGAACGCGAGAGGATTGTTAGGTCTGATCACCCTCCCTCTGCGCCCGTTTTACGGCCTTTTCCAGTTCCGCGGGACCGGCCCGCTGAAGGATACGAAATGGGAGAACGTGAGGTTCACCACCCCGCCTGGGGACCAGAACCGGCTTCTGCTAGCACCGCCCCGGGCGAAGGTCGTGGCCGAGTAGCAACTATTTGCCATTTTTCAAGACACGCCTTGCACCCGGCCCGAAGAAGTGCCACTAATCTCCCTACAAGATGTGGTCATGATGACCCGTCAGCAACCGAAAGCCAAAAGCCATGTCCAATCCATTCTCCACACCTAACAGTCTCGATCCCGAAGCCGGTTTCACCCAAACCCCTTCCGTCGCCCAGGCCGCGAACGATCTCCGCGCCGCCGCTGGCGAAAAGGCCCGCGAATTCGTCCAAACCGCCGAAGTGAAGGCATCCGCCCTCAAGGACCGCGCGGTCGAAACGGCCCAGCAGTTCCGCGAGACCGCCACCGAAAAGGCCAGCCAGTTCAAGGCGACCGCCACCGAAAAAGCCACGCAGTTCAAGGCCGCCGCAACCGACCGGGCTCAGCACCTCCGCGAATCCGCCACCGAACAGTGGGAGGATACCCGCGTGAAGGCAAAAGAGATCCACGTCACCGCTGAGGACTACATCCGCGAAAACCCCACCAAGTGCGTGCTCAGTGCGCTGGGCGTCGGTTTCCTGATCGGCCTCATCGTGCGCCGTTGATACCATCCTGCCAACCCTGTCAGGTGAGTTTCCCAGCAGTTTCATGAATCCGTCATCTGACGCTGATCCAACGCCGTCCGGTGAACCCCGGGGCTTCGTCGAAAATCAATCCAAAGGCCCACCGTCGAATTGGCGGGAGGCCCTGATGACATTGATCGCCTCGCGGGTCACTCTCATTCAGTTGGAGTCCAAGGAAGCAGCCGGCGAGGCAGGTCGTCGCATCGCCTATCTGATTGCCGCGGTCTGCGCTGCGGTTTTCGCATGGGCGCTCTTGATCGCAGGGCTGGTCGCGATTCTATCAGAGTCCATCGGGAGGCCGTGGTCATGGGTGGCCGTCGGTTTCGCACTCCTGCACCTGTTAGCTGGACTGCTGTTGGCCAGGCTGGCAAAACCATCGGGAGCACCCGCCTTCCCTATCACCCGCTCCGAATTCCAAAAAGACCGCGAATGGATCGAAAATTTCAAACAGACCCGGAAATCCAACGATTGATCGCACTCAGCGCGGCGTCCCGCTCCTTTCTGGGAGAAGAGGCCCTGGCGGCGAAGCAGCGTTTCGACATTCCCGCCAGGCTGCGCACCTCGCTCAAGCAGCATCCGACCGGCTGGCTGATGGGTTCGCTGGCTTCCGGACTCGCCGCCAGCCTGCTTTTCCGCAGGGAAAAACCCGCCAATCCGGAAAAACGCCGCGGATTGCCCACCGTCCTGCTCGGTCTCACCTTGACCGCAGTGCGGCCATTGGCAAAAGTCTGGCTAACCAACCAAGTGAAACATCATCTCGTCGGCAGATTCGCCTCCACCTCTTCGAATCCACAGGCCGAATCCCGCTCCCCATCATCCAATTCCCTCTGAAACCCACCTTATGTCTGAAGCGCATGTTGTTCTGAATCATGTCGATCAATACCTACAGCTCGGCCGTGAATATGATTGCTCCGATCTTCACCTGCCGACCGCCTATCCGCCCGCTTGGAGACGTTTCGGCACCCTCGCTCCGATCTGGCCGGACCACCAGCCGCTGACGCCTGAGGACACCGCCCGCCTGGCGCGCTCTTTCCTCGGTGATACCGAGTGGGATCGCCTTCAGAAACAAGGGGACATCGACTTCGCCTACTCAACAGGCAACGGCCGCTATCGCGCCTCCGTCGTCAAGCAGCGCCTCGGCTACGACATGGTGTTCCGGATCATCAACACCAAGATCAAGTCCCTGGAGGACATCGGCCTGCCGCTCGAACACATCCTGCCGCTCACCCGCTATCAGAACGGCCTCGTGCTTGTCACCGGTTCCGTCGGCTCCGGCAAATCCACCACCCTCGCCGCCCTCGTCGACTTCATCAACCGCGACCGCGAGGACCACATTCTCACCCTGGAAGATCCGATCGAATACGTCTTCGAATCGAAAGGCTGCCACGTCAACCAGCGCGAAGTGCACACCCACACCGAGTCGTTTGCCAAGGCCCTGCGCGGAGCCCTGCGGGAGGATCCGGACGTCATCATGGTCGGTGAAATGCGCGACCTTGAAACCATACAGCTCGCCCTGACAGCAGCGGAAACGGGCCACTTGGTGCTCGGCACGCTCCACACCGGCAATGCTCCGCGGACGCTGGACCGGGTGCTCGACGTTTTCCCGACCGACCAGCGCGACCAGATTCGGATCATGGTTTCCGAATCCCTCCGCGGCATCCTCTCCCAGCAGCTCGTTCCCCGCGCGGATGGCAACGGCCGGGTGCTCGCGCTCGAACTGCTCGTCAACACCCCCGCTGTGTCCAACTGTATTCGTGAAGGCAAAACCTTCATGCTTCCGGGCGTCATGCAGACGGGTAAAAATGTCGGAATGATCACCATGGACGAGTCGCTCCGCCGCCTCTACGTCCAGGGCATCATCTCCCGCGACGACCTCCTCTACCGTGCGGATGACAAGAACCAAATGAGGGCCTTCCTCGAATCCTGAAGCCATCAGTCGTTTTAAATTACGCAAACCCTGTCAAAACTCTCTTTTCTCTCTACGCATGGCCAAGATTGACGAACTTTTCCGCTACCTGATCTCCACCAAGGGCTCCGACCTCCATCTATCCGAAGGCCAGCACCCGAAAATCCGCGTCCACGGCGCGGTCAGGGAAATTCCCGATCAGGAACGTCTCGAAGGAGAATCCTTCAAGGCGCTTCTCGCAGAAATCTGTGATCCCGCGGCCTTCGAACGCTATCTCAAGTCCGGCGACCTCGACTTCGCCTACGAGATGGACGAGGACTCGCGCTTCCGTTGCAACTACCTCAAGCAGCAGAACGGCCTCGGCGCGGTTTTCCGGTTGATCCCCACCGAGATCGCCTCGCTCGAAAGCCTCGGCGTGCCGAACGTCGTCAAGGAATTCGGCCACATGCGCTCCGGCCTGGTGCTGGTCACCGGTCCGACCGGCTCCGGCAAATCCACCACACTCGCCGCGCTGCTAGACTACATCAACATCAATTTCAACCGCCACATCATCACGGTCGAGGAACCCATCGAGTTCGTCCACAGCAACAAGCGCTCTATCATCACCCAGCGCGAGGTTCCCATTCAGACGCCGTCCTTCGCGGACGGCCTGCGCGCCGCCCTGCGTGAGGATTCGGACATCGTCCTCGTCGGAGAAATGCGCGACTTGGAAACCATCTCACTCGCCCTAACCGCTGCGGAAACCGGTCTCCTCGTCTTCGGCACCCTGCACACCAACAACGCCCGCAAGACCGTTGACCGGATCATCGACGTTTTCCCCGCCGACCAGCAATCGCAGGTCCGCACCATGCTCGCCGCCTCGCTCCGCGGCGTGGTCGCCCAGCTTCTTTGCAAGCGCGTGGACAAACCCGGCCGGACCGCCGTGCACGAAATCATGTTCGCCACCCCCGCCGTCGCCGCCATCATTCGTGAAGGCGCCACCCAGAAGCTTTACGACGTCATTACCGGCGGTAAGAACGAAGGCATGCAGTTCATGGACGAGTCGATCTGGTCGAAACTCCGCGAAGGCATGATTTCGCCGGAAGAAGCTTACATGAAGGCGATCGACAAGACCCGCTTTAAACGTTTCCTGCCGGAAAACCTCTCCCACCTCGGAGACGCCTCCGGAGAGAGCCCGATGGCGCATTGACTTCCTATCTGAAAATGCGGGAGGCATACATTCTATTGGATCCCCATCAATTCTGATGGTGCGCATTTGAGTTCCAGCCCGGACAGCAGATGTTTTGAACTCTAATTTCCCTCCATGATTCTTCCCGATTCCAGCACGCCGGAAAAACTGGCCAACTACACAGGGACGGTCACTTGGGACTACCTACGACAGCACTATGAGCGGGGCGGGTTGTTTTTCGTCGATCCGGATCTGAAGCTGGAGGAAGTGGGTGCGGCGATTGCGGAAAACGAGCCCGAGCGGGTCGAAGCGTGGCTGAAAGCGGGCGACTTGGTGAAGATCAGCGACCTCCATGCCGCGCAGTGGGAGAAGCCGGCGGAGATCCTGTTTGAGGCCTTGGTGGTTTCGCCATTCGTGCTCTGCAGGCCGGTCGCGGGTTGAAATTTCCGCCGGTGGACAAGCGGCGGTTCGAGGCTAGGATCAATGCCTTTAGGGAAAAACTTCTTAAAAATTAAACTTGTACTTTTAAAAAATATGCGTACCTGGGAGAGATGTTTTGCGAAACTCCCTGCAATCGAACCGATTTCATCGGTAAATTTGAAAGTCTCTTCGGTCCGGTTCTCGAAGGATTCG
>Ga0209512_1001286_pt1 | contig 31782 bp, 8 predicted proteins | sample frozenSSSSmetaG_FD_184142 | JGI IMG/M metagenome (GOLD analysis project Ga0209512, IMG submission 184142) | Glacier valley bacterial and archeal communities from Borup Fiord, Nunavut, Canada, to study Microbial Dark Matter (Phase II) -... | ecosystem: Environmental > Aquatic > Freshwater > Ice >...
ATTTTACTGTCTCGGGCTGAGAAAAAACCGCTGTGGGGGCCACCAGAAGAAGTGATGCGACGACAAGGAGGTTTGGCTTCATGGCTCGAATTTTAGCGAAGCCAAATCAGGTAGGTCAAGTGACGGAAGTGTCACGTAATTCAGCCCTTCTCCACTGCTGCGCATGATGATTTGTGGTTTTGCGGGATAAGGAGCGGCGACCTTATTGTCGCCTCTTCCTCTGCTACTGTTGAAGAGAGGGACAGTAAGGCCTCTCCTTATTCCACAAATCTTGATGCGCGGCAGTGTACCTTTCTGAGGCAGGAATTCATCGATTACCTTGGCCGGCTTGAGAGTGGTGAGCGAAGCCGTGGCCACTTGTTTTCGTCTGTAAAATCGCCTATGGGAAAACGCACGAATCCCCGCGTAGTTCCTTGGGGCGGCTGCGACGGAAATGTAGATAGCAGATTTTAGGAGTTAGGGAAGCGTTTCCAGCTGGTTCCCAGTAGAAAATATCAGTTTTCCTAATAGGCTGCCGGGAGGTGCCGATTTTCCATCAATTTCAGATCACTGAGCGGCATCTCCCTCCGCAGCCTTTTTCTCCTTGTCCTTATCTTCCTCATCATCGGCACCGCCGCCGCCATAACCGATGACTTCCACGGTGATGAGGGAAAGAGTCTCCTCGGACGGTTTTGTTTCCGGTGCCGGTGGGGTTTTCTCAGGTGCGGCGGTTGTGGTGGTGGCCGCGCTGGTGTTCGAGGCGCTGGTAACTGTGGAGACACTGGGGGCGCTAACACTGGCAGGTGCCGCACCGGTGGTGGTCCCGCCCGCGGCGATGTTGTTGGAGTTGAGAACCACTTGAGCGGCGATGTTGATGTCCCCTGTGGCACGGATGCCGGCATCACCCGCATCGACAAAGCCCTTCGGGGCTATAAGGTCCACCTTCCCCTCCTTTACGCCCTCGACCGATGCAAGAACACCGATACCACCTCCGGTGGCAAGACCACCGAGGTCCGTCTGAACATCCGCGCTGGTGATGTCAATGACCACCCGCGTTGGCGGGGCCGTTACCACAGTTCTCGCTGCGGTTCCGGCGGCAATGTTGCCATTGGAAGACCACATGGTGATGTCTCCGCCACGGAGAGTGAAGATCCGCGCCTGGCCAATGGAAACGTCCTTATCGGTGAAAGTTGAAATCGAGCCTCCATATTCGGTGACGATACCAGGCGGTGTCAGAGGGTTTCCAAAAATCGAATTCGCCATGGTGATGCCGCCGCCGGGGACGCCTAGACTGATCGATCCACCCGTGACGGTGCGGATCTCACGGGCCTGGGTGATGATTTCGCCCTTCGGCTTGTCCTTGCCGAAAAGCGTTTTCACCGCCGCATAGCCCGCCTTGTAGTTCCCCTTCTTTGGATAGGAGCGTCCGGTATCACGGAGGATTTGATAGAATTGTTCCAAGGCAACGATGGCTTGTTGTTCCAAGGTGAGCTGAGAGAACTTCTTCCGGATGCCGAGTTTTCTCAGGTAGGGCGACTTGATGACCGAGTCCGCATCGATGTATTCTGCAATGAATGCAGAAATCTCCAACGAACTGGAGGAAAGACCGGAAGCGACAGCCGTTCCGCCGGTTCCCGAAACTCCGGCGAGCGCAATGATGTCCGCGCCTCCGAACGGCAGGCTTGGATTGCGGATATCACCGATACTGGTGATGCCGATTCCGGTGCCGTCGGTGAAATTTGCGCCCGTTCCCAGATCGAGATTCCGTCCGCTGAGGACTTCCAGCACACCCGGACCATTGATCTGAATGTCACCCGCCAAGGCACTGGTATTGGTGCCTGCGGCGGTGCTACGCACAACATCTCCAACTACATTGCCAGCGGTAAGGTTATTGGCGAACGCGCGCACGGCGGCATTTTCGTTAAAAGGTGTGATATCCCGGCCCGCGGAAACCAAAGTGACATTGTCTGCTGAAACGTTTTGCAGATAAAATGCGATATCCGTGATGTCGCGCCAAGCCATGATCCTCGTAGCCTTGGGGGTAAAGAGTGTCAGACCGGTGATGTCTCCGCCCGTGGCGTAAAGACGAACCGGATTCAAGTCGCCCGCGTGCAACAATCCGGGATCGTGAAGGGCTTGTTTCACCGCACTGGTTGCAGCCAAACCGCTTGAAGAACCCGTCTCGTTGAGTGCCAGACTCACATTCTGGAGAATATTAACATTACTTTGAGCAGCATCACCCTGTGTCCGACCCACAACAGTCTGGTAAGCCAGCGGCGAGGTGATCCCCGGCAACAATGCAGGTGAAGCGTCGGATACATTAATGCTGGACGCGGTCCAGACTTGAACAACCGAATCCTTCACCGTGCCACGGCCAGTGGATTGCAGTCCTACAATGTTCGAGGAAGTTACCAATTCGAGATTCCCACTAACAGATGGGAACAAAATCAAGCTACCGGCCAGATTTAAATTCCCACCGAACGCAGTGCTACGCAGGTTCGGAGCAACAAGTTTAAAGACCGTATTGAATGCTCCCACATCTAATTCCGACAAGCGCAGCCACGGTTGGTAATTTGAAGCATTGTTCCCGGATGAATCACCGCTGAACAGGTTTTGCGTGCTGAACCATACCTCCAAAACAGAGCGTGGAGACAAACTATCCGGTAAATTCACCTCGGTCCGGTGAGTGACATCGCCACCATAAGAAACAACCGTAGCCCCGGCATCTTCGGAATAAGTGTTGAAGTAAGACTTATACCAGAACTTGTTGTTGATTCCTTGTGGAAGGAGAAACGGATTGCTGATCGGTCCGAGCAACACATCGCCACGAGCCGCCACGTCGAAATTCGATTTTCCGACGAAAAGGGTGGTGGGCAACCAAGTTAGCGGATCAAGCTCGTCGGAACCGTAAAGAATTCCTAGCGAAGGGGAACGGGCTTGATTGGTGGTGATACTGCCGCCGGCGAACAGCATGCCTTTACCCTTTTCTGCATAGTAGATTCCGCCATCAATGTTCCTTCCGGCGATCACGGTGACATCGCCGCCACCAAGTTCAAGAAGCTTGCCAGAATCAGGTGCGACGTTTAGATACTCTGGTGCTCCCGGCACAACGTTGAAATCCGGATTTTTCCTCCGACCGGGCATGCGGGCGTTGGTCGGGGACACGGCATCGACGTTCACGATGTCTTTGCCAGCCATCAGGCTCACGTTTCCTCCTCCCAGCGCACCGATGCCTTCGAAAAAGTTGCTGTAGTCGATCCACCAGGCCGTCGACGTCGCTTTATCGTTGATGTTTTCGTCATCCTGAACATTGGAATTGGATCCGAATCCGCCATCACCGGAGAACAGACCCGTCTTGGAATCCACATAGCCGCGGCGGTAAAGCCAGTTGGTGGGCATTTGGCGGCTGGAATCGACGGTGAGCACGCCGTTTAGCATCGTGTATCGACCGACATTCGCTTGGGCCGTGACGGAGACATTTCCGCCTGCCATGGACCAGGTTGACGGATAAAGCTGTTGCACAATTCCCAGGGTGGCTCCATCACCGCTTTGGCTAGGGTGTGATGCTTCGGACGTTGGTAACACGGGCAAGACAAAATCGCTTGCGCTAAAAATGGTCGTCGGTGTGGGCAGCGCGACCCCTGTGGTGTAAATTGTGGAAAACTGGTTGCGGAGCTGCACGTCGCGTCCCGCGCTGACCGTGATGTCACCCGTGCCCGTGCGAACCACTTCGAACCGGTTGCCCCTGTTCGTCGTAGTTTTGGAAATACGGATGGTGTCGGCAGTTTGCCCCAAAGAGCCCGTGGCCGCACCGAGTCCAGAAGATCCCGAATTCGGCACCGCTGGATAGAACTCCCCGACAATGACCGAGCCCTTGAGCGGCTGCGCGATGTCCAGAGCACTTGCCGACTGCACGTTGCGGAAGTTGCTCGCGTTCACGTCCGCCCCGGCAGTCAGGCGGTACGACCATGACTGGGTGTTGGTGGGCAGTGAATCCTTGATGGTCATCAATTTCCCCAGCCACATCAGGGAATGGCCGTTGTCCGCGAAAGTTTGGTTGTTGCCTTGGACAATAGGGGTGAATCCATCGCTCAGGGTGTTGTTGAAAACCAGATCGCCGCCCGCCCTAAGGGTCAGAACACCCGGAGCGCTGCGGCTGCCGTAGCGGAAACCTGACAGATCCCAGTCGGCGGCAGCCAATGCCTCCGCGTTCGTGCTGCCATTGCTACTGTTGTTAGCGAGACCAAGGGTGAGATCACCCGTCAAATTGATCATTTCCACGCCCGGAGTGATGACGAGGATGGAATCGAGAGCGGACGCGTTGTCGGCTCCGGTGAGGAGCTTGGAGCGCATCGCGGTCTCGTTGGCATTTCCCACGCCGGCGTTACCGAGGAAGCTGATCGCGTCCGTGTTGATGAGGTTGCGCTGGGCGATGTTGAGCACGCCGTTGGCCGGAGTGTAAACCTGATAGCCTTCCGCGACGACGGAGGACGCGCCGGTGATCGTGCTTTCGATGGAATCGATCAGCAGGTCCTTGTTGTCCGCCGTGCGGGGAGCGCGGAGGTGAAGTGTGCCGGTGAATTTCCCTTCAAAAGCGCTGGAGCCGGGAGTCGTGTAGCTGCCGGCGACGTAGTCGTTCACGCCGAGGAGTATTACCGAGCCGTCCTGCAGATCGAGCAGGGCGTTTTGATTGGCGGTGCCGTTGCTCTGGGTGCCGGCCTCCAGCAAGATGGAGCCGCCCTTGCCCGCGCTGTTGAAATGTTCCGCGGCGACGGAGAGGACCGCACCGTTCGCCAGAGTCAGATTGTCACGTGCTGATAGAGAGATGGAGCCGCCGGTTAATCCGGAAGCGTTGATTTTGCCCGTGACGAAGATGCTGCCCTGGTCGGCGGAGAGTGTGAACTCGTGGCTGCGGTTGTTGTTGGCGATGGTGACGTCCCCGGAGCGGATGCGGAAATTCCGTGAGGCGTGGAAACCACCTTTGTCGAGCGCGGCACCGAGGGTTTCAAAACCGTTGGTGCTGATCTGATTCGTGTCCAACACGAATTTGCCTGCTTCACCCGCAGTGCCTCCGAGTCCTCCGGGACTGGCTTCGCCGTGGATCGCGCCGTCGTTGGTGAAAACGCCGTTAGGGGTGATCACGCTGAGGGTTCCTGCGTTTCCTCCGCCGGAGTCCGCTGCGACGGAAACGTTGGCGTCCGCGCCGAGGGTGACATCGCCGGTTTTCGATTCAAGCGTGATGGTTCCGGCGCTGGAGTAGCGAATGAGGTCGTTGAAAGCACGGGATGTTCCCGCGGTTGATAGATTTCCGCCGATATCGATGGCACCGCTGGTGGCTCGCAGGGTGAGTTGGCCGCTGGGGAGGAGTATGTCCGTGTTTGCGGAGATGCTGGTGCCCTGGATGGTCAGGCTGGCTCCCAGTTCGCCGGTGGAGACCGCAGCAGTCCCACTGCCGTCGAGTGACACACTTCCGGCGGAGGTGATTGTGTAGTTGGAAGCCTTCGCTCCGGTGATGAGGGGGGTGTCCGTTTTCAGGTTGCCTGCGGTGGTGAAACCTCCCGTGCCATCGAAGACGATCCGCTTCGAGGCGCTGAGCGAGAGATTCTGATAGCCGGAAACCGAGCTCCGGTTGCTGCCGAGATGGATCGTCGCAGCATCGATGGTGAGCATGCCGGTGGGGGTGGCCGGAGGGGTAGCGGAAGCGGCATCGGACGGATTTTCAAACGACACGTCGTTTGCCCGGATGAATACCCCGCTACTGCCCTGTTGGTAGCCGCGCAAGCCGCTGCTGGACAGGGTGAGGTTTTCCAATGACGCGCTGCCGATGGTGCCGGTGCCGTAAAAGTCGATGCTGCGGTAGCTTTGCAAGGTGAGAACCTTGGATTGCTGGACTTTGTCGAGTGTGACTCCTGCAAGCGTGAGGTGAGGGCTGACCACGGATCCATCCAAAGCTCCGGTGGCATCGCCGAATACCACACTGATCTGGCCGCTGGCCATCGTGAGCGATTCAGCATCGATTATCGCGAGCGGGGAAAGGATGGTGCCGTAGGTGGAATCCAGAATCACGGATGGGCCCGCTATTTTGACGGAAGCTCCGATGTCCATCAGCGGTGCAGTGGAGCCGGTGACGCCGCTGCGGGTGACCGTTGCAGCGGAATCACTGCTGACACGGAGAAGGGTGCCGTCGCCGCTGATGAGGAGGTTATCCGCAGCGCCAGTTAGTTTTCCGGTGGAGGAAATCGAGGCGCGTTCGGTGAGGGTAAGTTCGCCGCGGGAGGTCAGGATGATTTCCGGGCTGGAGAGCGTATTTCCGGGATTGTCGAGTGTCAGGTTGTGGGTTCTGACGTCCACGGTGGTGCCTTCCGCGCCACGAGTGCGGATGCCGCCGATGAGGAGGCTGTCGACGTTCCATGATTCCAGCACGCCAGTTTGCAAGGCGACTTGGGTGCTGATTGGAGTGCCTCCGTCTGCTCCGACAAGATGGATGTCCGAAAAGCTGCTGATGTCCACCAACGCGCCTCTGCCTGCCGCTTGGGTCAACAACTTGCCTGCCAGATCGAGCGCAGTGTTGCCATGGAAAGCGAGGTAGCCTGCATCCGTCGGCAGCAGTTGTTTGCCGCCAGCCTTGGAGATAAAATCGTTGGCGGAATAGAGCGCGTAAGAATCCGGAAGGTTGAACCACGATTCATTCTCACCCGGCGGCTTGCCACTGTTCGTTTCCTTCGCGGACCAGTTTTGGCCTTTGTAATTCACAAGCGCGCCTTTCTGATAATCCGTACCCTTTGCCCAGGTTGCCAGATTTTTCTGAATGTCCGCGAACGTGAGTTCGAAGCGGGATTGCACGTTTGATGGCGACCCGGGTTTGTTAAACGCGTTCGTGATGGATCCGGACACCAGAGTGGTTCCTTCAGCGGTCACAATCGAGCCGGTGGAACCGTTATCCACTTGAGTGATGAGGAATGCCCCCTTTATTACGGCGTAGGCACGGGGAAGCAAGGTATAGGTTCCGGCGGGAAGTCCGTCGCTGGCTTCGAGGGTGATCGTGTCTCCTACCTTGAGACTGCCGCTCACGTAGCCGGGATTTCCTGCCAGAGAGCCTGCGTTCGAGCCGGTGTTGTAAGCGCCGTAAGGTGAGTAATTCGCGGAGTAATCCGGCACGATGGCGAAAGAAGCTGGAACCTTGGTCCAGTAGAGATTCGCTCCGGGTGTCTGCCCGCTGTGCCTCACCCGCGCTGACCAGGTTTCACCTTTGTAAGTGACAAGGTCGCCCGGTTCATAGACTCCCCCGCTCCAATCTGTCGTGGCGACTCCCAGAAAATCTTTGCTACCCCCGTTGCCGGGAATCCAGCGGGTCGCCAAAAGGTCTCCGCCTCCTTGAATATCGATGGTGGCGTTCGAAGCCATTTTCACACTGTCGCCCGAGACGAACACCGCCTTCTCCGGCAGGCCGGATAGCGTGACGTTGACGCCGCGCGGATCGATCCAGGTCAAGCCGTCCGGGCTGATGCCGAATGGGATGGTGAGGCCCTTGGCGGAAACCGAAGTGAGGCTGTCATCCGTCAGTGTGACCTGGCTGGTGACCGGGGCGGCGACGGTGGAACCCGCGATCAGATCGCGCGGCGCGTCGAGGTCGGCGTCACTCTTGTCGAGGTCGGTGCCGTCCCAGCCGAGCCGGATGGTGCCCAGCGGGGCGCGCAGGACTCCAGATTGGATGATGTTCGAGGAGTAGACCGATAGGCTGCCACCGGCTGATAAAGGAGCATCGCTCTTTCCAGCGCTTTTAACGGTCACGGAGCCCATGATGCCGTCGTGGTCGTAGGCGAAAATGTCGAATTTCGCGAGTGTCGTCGGGTATACCTGGGCGGCCTTGAGCGTGAGATCACCCGCCATGCTGAGTGTGCCGTTGCCACGGATATCTCCATCGATCGCGGTGAGGTTGGCACTGCCGATGTTCTGGAGCGAAAGCGTTCCCACGTCGATGAGCTTGGCGTTGAGATCGAGGCTTCCGGATCCGAAGGTCGGCGCGAAGTTGTATTCGCTAGATGGTAGCGCGGGATCGCGTTGGAACGGCACGAACACATCGTCTGGATGCTGTGGCGCAAGGAAATCCTGACCGATATAGAGATAGGACGCCGAGATTTTCACTGCATCGTCGGCGCGGATCACACCGCCGGCGGCGAGGCGCACACTGCCTTTCGCCTGGATGTTGATCTTGCCGTGGAATTCGACGTTGCCGCCGTAGGGAATGGGAGTGGCGTTCCCGACGTATTTTCCGCCGAGGCTCAGCGAGGCGAACGAGCCGTCGTTGAAGCGATCAATCGCGAAAAATCCGGAGCCGCCGTAGTTGTTTCCATTCTTGTCCTTGAGTGCGATTCCGACGCCAAGATCGGCCTCCGGATTCAGGATAAAGTCACCGCTTTGTGTTACCGTCAGGTTGGTGTCCGCGCCGGTGCGGGACTCTCCCTCCGTGTAATATCTTCCAGACGACACCGAGAGTGTTCCGCCGATGCCTTGGTTGCCGCCGGCTGCGCCGAGAAGCGTGGCATCGGTCAGCAGCATTTGTGATCCGGTGAGATCGATCATGCCTCCGTTGCTATCGATGCGGGTGGCGACGCCGAGTTGTTGGAGCGGGGTGGAGGTGAGGCCGGGAGTTTCGGCCACGCCAGTGTTGGCGAGATTCGCGGGATCGAGATCGAGCACGCCGGAGGTTCCCGAAACATCGAGTACCGCGCCGCTTTCCGCGAGGATGTTGCCGGAAACCGAGATTTTTCCGCCGTTGTAAACCTTGCCGACGCGCCTTCCGAAATCATCCGGAACGAGCTGCGTGATGCCGGCGGTGGAAAGCCGCGCTGCCGCGCCGATATGCACGGTGGCGAGCGCCTGGGTGATGGTTAGCTTTTGTGAAGTGGTGAGCGGAAATGATCCGGCACCCGCGACGGAAATCTCACCACCGGGAGCGATCACGCTGCCTAGCAGGGTGACGGTGCCGCCCTTGAAAAAAACATTGCCCCCGGCCTCGGTGGAGATCGAGGAGCCCGCACCCATGAAAATGTCGCCACGAACTTCAAGCTTGTCCAGGGTGAACGGGTCGTCAGTACCCAGTGCCGAGAAACTCAGGCTGACCGGCGGGCGGACTCCCTTGGCGTCCGTGATTTTCTCCAACCTGAATCCTTCGCCATGTGACGGGTCCTGTATGGCAAGGTAAGTCCGGGCGATGGGTTTGATTTTCGTTCCCGCCGCGATTGAGATGGCGGGCTTGTAGATCTCGAATTGCCCGCTAGGAGGTGTGGCGTCATCGGCCGCGCCGATACCGGACAGCGCGTATTTCGCGAAACCTCCCTTGCGGAAAAAGTCCTCGTCGAGATTGAGTGCATTCGCTTGGGGAGTGTCGCCAATACGGATCAATCCAGCTTGGAGCGTCAGCGTTCCGCCTGAAATGCCGGAATAGCCGCTGAGTGTGGAGTCTAGCACCAGACCGCCGCCGATCACTCCGGAGAACGCGGGATCCTTGCTGGTAAGGACCGAGATGCTGCCGGCCTTGCCGTAGGTGACCTGCTTGCTGGTCGAGATGTAGGCCCCGCCGGAGACATCGAGTCCGGAGCCCTTCGCCAGAGTGGCCTGATAGGAATTGATGGAAATGCTGCCGCCGTCGATGGTCCGTGCTTTTGTCAGATCCTCCGTGACCAGCAAGCTGTCGTCCACCAGCAGTCCTGCGGTGGACAGGCTGGCATCCTTGCCGAGCGTGAAAATGCCCCGGCCGGCGTTCGCGGCGGGGAACGGTGCGGTGCCGGACGGATTTAGGAGGTTGTATTCGGTGGCCGCGGACGGCGAGATGTTATAGGTGGTGAACGACAGGTTTCCTCCTGCCGCTTCCACTTCACCCGAGATGGAGATGTTAGCAGCGGCTAAGGAAACCGATCCTTTGGGAGTGGCGGAAAGGGTGACGTCGGCGGGAACGGTGATGGAGCCGTCCGGATTGGAGATGTCGAGCGCTCCGAAACCGTCTCTCCCCAGCAAGGTGGGCGAAAGCTTCACCGTTGCGATACGGTCTGCGGGCAAAGATGTGGGGACGTCGTTCGTCAGCTTGAATGAAGTTGCCGACAGCGCTCCAGTGTCCTTTGAAAACACCACTGCGGGCGGCGTGGGAGAATGCTTGATGTAGTTGACGCCGGTGATTCCGGGAATCGAAACCGCCTTTTCGGACTCGAAGCTGATTTTCAATGTGCTCAGGCCCGGTGGCGTCGTCCGCTGCCGCGGTCCTTCCACGGTTAGGCCGCGCAGCTTGCCGTCGAGCGCCATGCTCGGCGCGGTAATCGACAACGTCCCTCCCGCCGCGCCTTCGACGAAACTCTCCTCCATGGTCCCCGCGAACAGGGGCGTGTCGAAGGTGGTCGTGACACCCCATTTTTCACTGGCGAAAGTCGAACTGCCGGTGAAGACGCCATCGTAAAGTTGATCGGGGGTCGCCTTGGCGATGGGAACCAGCCTACCGCCGGAGATCAATGACGACGTTTCCACCAAGCCGCCTTCGTGACGGAAGTAGCCGCCCGAGACATCGAGCGTCGAGTTCTTGCTGACAACGATGGAGCCGCCCGCCTGCAAGCTGATGTTTCCACCAACGGCGGTCAGTTGCGCGGCATTCCGTTCGATGAGTCCCGCAAGCCCCGTGACATCTCCCAGCGGGGTGCCGATCCAGTAATTGCCGTTGTAAACCCCGCTGTTCCTGATATCGACCGTGAGTTCCCTGCCACGGAGATCGGTGTTACGCTGGAGCGGGGAGTCCGCGAGTTCCGAGCCCAACAGTTTTACCTTGAGGATACTTTGCGCGAGGGGAACGAAGACATCGACGCTGCCTGCCACGTTGATTGTCGCTGAGTCGTCAACGTAGATCTGGCCGTTGTCGAAGAAGAATCGCTGGTCCGCTCCCGAGTAGAAGTTGGTGAGGCCAGTTTCGACACTGCCCGTGGAATCGAAGATCGTGCGGTTGCCGTCGCCGTCCTTGTAGGGCCACGTTCCGGCGCGGACGTTAACTTCCGCGTTCGGGGCAAGCAGGATCGAATTTTTGTCGAAGTGAATCGCGAGCCCCTCGATGTTCACTAGCGAGCGCTCGGGTAGTGACAGACCGGGAACCGACTTCTTACTGGCGTAGTCGGGCAGGATTTGAGTGACGCTGTTTTCTCCCAAAGTCACGACTCCAGTGAACTGATTGAAGAACATCGGGCCACCGGCACCGAGTTCGGTGGTGCTGTCGAAGTTGGGGTTTCCAACCGCGCCGTAGCTGGCCTTCAGATCGATGCGGCCGTTCAGGCTCACGGAGGTGCTGCTGTCGATGGCTCCTAGCTGGTTGACGTTTTTACCCGTGATCCAAGTGTTGCCTGTGTAGGCTTCGATGATGCCGCTGTTGGTGGCGCTGCCGCCGTAGGTGCCAACATCGCCGACCCACACGTCGAGTCCGCGGAGACTTGGATCGCTGCCCTTGTGCGCCGCGATTCCGACCTGCAAGCCGGCTGCCAGAATCGTCTGACCGGACTCGGTGGAAATTGTTCCTGCGTTGGTGACATTAGGACCGACGAGCATGATGCGTCCGCCGTTGCCGCTGCTGCTTGCGGGGCTTTTCAGGACGGCACCTTCCTGGACAATGATGTCTCCATATTTTCCGGAGGCGGGCAGAGGGCCGGGATCGAAATTCGGTGTGCCGTCAGCACCGCCGGGAACGGTTAGGCCTGAAAACAGGAACTGGGCGTCCGGATTGTTGAGCAAACCACGCTCGATCAGATTGGTGTTGATGGGGAGTGACGAGGCGGTGAGGCCGCGGGCGTTGACCTGGCTGCCGCCACCGAAGATGATGCCATTGGAGTTGATCAGATAGACCTGGCCGTCAGCCTTGATGTTGCCGAGGATCTGGGTGGGGTTGCCGGTAGGGTCGGTGATCTTGTTGAAGGCGATCCATTTGCTTGAGTCGGCTCCGCCTTTGGACTGGTCGAAGGTGAGTGTGGTTTTTTTGCCGACGTTGAGGGTCTGCCACTCGAGCAATGCCTGCTGGGTGGTTTGTTTGATGGTGACGGTGGTTTTGCCGTTCTTGACGGTCTGGAGGGGTTTGTTAGCGCCGGTCCATTTGGTGGGGTCGGTGGTGGGGTTGAGGGCACCAAGACCGAGTCCGTTGGGGACTTTGGGTAAATTGACGGTAAGGTTGTTCGGGTTTTTGCCGAGGTGGTTGGTTCTGTTGGCCAGGGCGGCGTTGCGGGCGGCGTTCTGCATGGCCCGCATGGCGTCGAGGGTGCGGGTGGTGCGGGCGAGGGTGTCGCGCGCGTTGGCGCGGGCGGCGTCGGTGGCGTCTGGGGTGTCTGCGGCGGCACCGCCCCGGGCGGGTTTGGGGCGGGCGCTGGCGCTGCCGCCGCGGAGGATGTCTCCGGCGCTGGCATCTGAAAGGCCGGAGATGATGACGGTGAAGCCGATGAAGACAGGGGCTCCGTACTTGAGCGGGGTGCCGAAGATGGTGGGGGCGCGGAAGAGGAAGCGGCGGGCTTTCATGATAGAAAATTCTGATGTGGATCTGATTCCGGATCCGCGGGAGCAGGACCGGCTTTACTGATCCGCTATTCCAAGGTGAATGGATAGTGACGATTGTGTCACAATCACGGCTTCTTCACGGGAGCTTCGATGCGGTTGTCGAGGATCCTGTCTTTGTAGCCTTGAACCTGGTTTTCGACTTTGACGCGGGTGGTGCTGACGAAGGGTTCGCGGGCGGCCAGGGCTTTGCCGAGGGCGTAGCCTTGATAGCGGTCGAGGATTTCGTTGGCGGTGTTGAAGAGGGAGATGTTCTTGGTTTCGCGGTCGGCGATGGTGCGCTTGAGGACGACGATCTCGCTGGCGAGGGTGGCGCGTTCTTCTTCCTTGGTGCGGGCGACGGCGGCGGCTTTCTGATAACCGTCCTTCCATTTTTCGAGGGCTTCGTTGAGGAGAACGACGCGTTTCTCGCGGTCGGCGAGCTTGGTTTCGAGGGTGGCAATGGATTGCTCGTTGGAAACCTTGGCAGTGTTGGCTTCTTTGGTGAGCGTCTCGATGCGCTTTTCGAGAGTGGAGGTTTTTGTTGTCAGCTCAGTGGCTTTGGCTTCGGCAGTGACGGCGGCAGCTTGGGCGTTGGCGGTTTCGGTCTGGGCGGTGCGGAGCTGGAGGAGGACGCTGCGGAGTTGTTCGCGGAGTTTTACTGATGGGTCTGCGGGCTCGGCGGCGTGGAGCTGGGTAGTCAGAAGAACGGCTGGGAGCAGGATGCTCCCGCAACGGCCTGGGGCGAGACGCCCCAGCCACTGGAGAGGGGAGAAGAGGTGCGTTGCGGCGAGACGCCACAACCACTTGGTGGTAATTGGGAAAAATTTCATGATCGTGATTAGAACTTGGCGTTGAGGTTGAGCTCAAGGGTGTCAGTGCTGAGGGGGGCGCCGATGATTTCGTCGGAGGACATCCAGCGGAGTCCGACGCGGACGGCAGGTGATAGGGCAACGTTGCCGCCGAGGGTGAAGCCTTGGACGTTCGTGCCGCCGCCGCCGAAGTCGGAGTCGGTGAAGCCGTCGACGACGGCGTCGCTCTCGACGTAGCGGTAGCCGAAGCCGGCCTGCCAGTCCCCGAATTGCTCCATGGTGGGTTTTCCGAACTGGAGGGCGAGGTTCCAGGCGGTGTCTCCGCCTTCGAAGGTGCCTACCTTGGTGGTGGTGCCGGGGCCGCGATTGTTGACGGCTTTTTTGGCGATGCCGTTTTCGTCGAAGGCAAGGTTTTTGGTGGCTTCGCCTAGCAGGCTGAGGCGGTAGGGGTCCCAGTGGTCGTAATCGAGACGGCCGGTGACGGTGAGGTTCTTGAACTGGGAGGCGAGTCCGTAGTATTGGTATTGGTATTTGTTTCCGAAGTCGTTGGCAGCGGTGGGGACGATGTCACGCAGCGCCATGTAGGTGTTGCCGCGTTGGGCGAAGCCGGGACGGGTGGTGTCGGTGTCGCCGGCGTCGCTTGATGTTAGAGGGGTGAAGGGCGAGGAGAGCTTGCCTTCGATGGCGTTGAAGTCGTAGTAAGCGATGGCGAGCTTGGCGGTTAGGTCGTCGGTGATTTTCCAGTCGATGCCGATTTGGGCACCGGTGAGCCATTTGTCGGTGCTTTCAAACTTCGATGGGTTGTTGGTGGCAAAGTTCAGGTCTGTGTTATAAACGGGGAAGTAACCGGCAGTGAAAAAGGTGGAGGAGCAGTCGTTGATTTTGACTTTTCCGCGGATGGCGAGGCCGTCGAAACCGATGTCTTCATCCCACTGGAGGTCGGTGGAGAAGAAGGGATTGTCGAAGCGGCCGATCATGAATTTGAGTTCCTGGCCATCGCCGGGGCCGGCGTCGTAGCTGAGGAAGGCTCGATCCAGCCAGATGGAGTATTTTGAGAAGCTGCCGCCGGAGGCTCCGAAGGTCTGGTTGGTAGATGCCGGGGTGGAGGAGTCGCCGGTGGCGAGGCGGATGCCACCTTCGAAGCCATCGCCCAACATGATCTCAGTGCCGATGCGTGCGCGGAGGCGGGCGCGATTGCGGTCCTGATCGACGTTGTATTGTGGGGAAAACTGGGTGCCGGAGGTGTCGAAGGGGCTGCCGGTGTTGATGGCGTTGAAGTTGGGAAATGCGCCGGTGTTGTCGTTGCCGTCGCCGAACATGATGCTTTCATAACGAACCCGGAGATCGCCGAAGGGGCGGAACCTGGAGGTCCAGTCGGGGGAGGATTTTTCGCTCCACTTTTCCTCGCGGGCGGTGGCCATAAGTTCCTGTTTGATCTGGTCGCGCATGTTTTCCTTCACGACCTCGGGAATGTAGGTGATGCGAGCTTCCTCCTCGGGTGATGGGGCGGGTGGTAGTGCTGCGACGTCGGCCACGGCCGCGGCGGTTTGCGCGGCGGTGGCGGCGTCGGTTTCCGCCTGTTTGATCATTTCCGCGGCTTCGTCCTGGGAGAGGATGCCTTTCTGGACGAGGCGGTTGATCAGGTTGACGGTGACGTTCTGCGAGGGCGTGGCGGCGGCTGTTGGAGCGGGTTTGGGCTCGGGGGGGAGGTCGGTGGCGAGCGGGGCGTCGACGGTGGGATCGAGCGATTCCGCCAGATTTCTGGCGGGTTCCTGCGCGTGGATGGTGGCGGTGAGGATGAATGCGGGGAGCGAGACGCTCCCCCAACGGCCTGGGGCGAGACGCCCCAGCCACGTGGTGGCGGGGCTGGCGGAAGGTGCTGGGAGTGGACGGGAGTGGGACATGGAATGAAAGTTAGATGGCGGGCTTGCGGGCGGTGAGGCGCAGGGTGATGGGCATGGGCATGCCGGCGGGCGGGGCCTGTGGTAGCTGGAGGCCGGTGAGAACTTGGTTTTTGATGGCGGTGTCGATGGCGGGATTTCCCGAGGATCCGACGAGGGTGGCGCGGGTGATGCGGCCTTCGGCATCGGCCCAGACGCGGACCTGGAGACTGAGGCTGGCGCTTCGGGTTGAGGCGTTGTTGCGGAGGGCTTCGGCGATGGTGGTTTGCACTTTGGCGGCGTACCAGCCGTATTTGCTGCCGCCACCGATGCGGCCGGTGCCGCCGGGTTTGCCGTTTCCGCCGCCGCCGGGGCCGACGCCGGGACCTGCTCCGTTGGGATTGCCACCGCCGAGGTCGAGGGCGGGCGGGGCTTCGGGGGCCGCTTCTGGTGGGGGTTCATCGTTAGGAACGGGTTCCTGCTCGACCATTTCATCTTCCTTCGGCGGCGGGGTGTCGAGTTTGGGCGGCGGTGGTGGCGGGGTGACGACGGGTGGGGGCGGGAGAACAATGGTGACGGTCTGCTCTTTTGGCGCGGCCTTGCGGCGGGGCTTGGCGTCCGACATGAGGAAGGAGGCGACGCCACCGAGCGCGACGATGCCTAGCAGGATGCCGATGAAAAGGCGGTGCTTGTTGGGCTTGGCCGGGGTGGTGGTGGGCGGCGGGGACATTTTTGAAAAGGGATTTGAGATTTGAAATTTGAAATTTCAGATCCTACTTGGCGGGTTGGGTGGCGAGGGCGATCTGGGTGATGCCGACGCGGCCGACGACGTCGAGCACGTCCATGACGCCTTGGTATTGGCCGGCGCGGTCGCCGCGGACGACGACAGGGACGTCAGGGGTGGTGGCTTTGATGGCGGCGAGGCGGGTTTCGAGATCGGCCAGGGTGACAGTCTGGGTGTTGAGCTTGATGTTGCCGGAATTGTCGATGGTGATGGCCTGGGTCTTGGGGGCGTCTAACTTGGGCGAGGGTTTGCCGGTGCTGGGCAGATTCACTTTCACTCCCTGCACGCCGGCGGTGGTCATGATGATGAAGATGAGGAGAAGCACCAGATAGAGGTCCACCATCGGGGTGACGTTGATGTCGTCGTAGCTTTTGTCGTCGGCGGAGGCCATTGGGAGAGGTTGAGAGTTGAGGGTTGAGAGTTGATGGGAAGAGGAAGAAGTGAGCAGTGATCAGCGGAAGAGTTTCCGCTTTTGTGATCCTTCGTGCCTTCCGTAGTTTCTCTTCACTTCAATGTTCGATGTTTCTCAGTGGGAGCCGCCGTTTTGGTCGGGTTCGGTGCCGGTGGCGGGGCGGTAGAACTCGGCCATCTTGGCGACGAACTCGTCGATGAAGACCTGCATGAGTCCTAACGAATTTTTGATGCGGCCGTTGAGGTAGGAGTAGATGAAGAGGGCAGGGATGGCGACGACGAGGCCGACGACAGTGGCGAGGAGGGCGGAGGCGATGCCGGGGGCGATGGAGTTGACGTTGACCTCGCCGGACTTGGCGATAATGGCGAAGGTGATCATGACGCCGACGACAGTGCCTAACAATCCGACGTAGGGGCCGCCGGCGATGCTGATGGTGAGGTAAACGAGGCCGTCGGAGAGGCGGTGGCTTTCATGGACGAGGCCGGCGTCGAGACTGGCGCGGATGGCCTGGATGGAGCGGCCGGAGAGGCCCTGGACGCGGGTGTTGTCCTTGTCGAGACGGTGGCGGATCTCCTCGGCCCCGATGTGGTAGATGTGGTAGAGGGGGGATTTTTCAACGAGCGCCTGCTGGGCGGGATCTATGTTGCCACCGAGGCTGCCGACGCTGGAGCTGTCGTCCGGATCCATGGCGGTGAGGTCGGTGGAGAGGGATTTCCACTTTTTCAGGAACTCGCGGGTGCCTTTTTCGATCGAGTTCAGATAGAGAAACTTCTTCACGGCGACGGTCCAGCCGACGACGATCATGATGGCGCAGACGCCGATGGCGATCCAGCCGTCGAACATCATGTTGTTGGCGATGTCGCCGAAGAGGGAGAGATGCTCCATGAACTTGCTCTGTTCCTTCGCGCCGTCGCCTTCGACGGGGGCGACGGTGAGGGTGGCGTCGGTGGTGGATTGGTTGACGGAGGCGAGCTTGATCCAGCCGGGGCTGCGGGCGGTGGTGGAAATGGTCAGCTCGTCGAGCTCGCCGGCGTAGCCGCTTTCGGCAGCGCCGAGGGTGATGGGTCCGGTGGCGGCGGGGAGGGTTCCTTCAAGGCTGGCGTAGGGGGTGCCGTTTAGGAAGAGTTGGAGAGTTTTTCCGTCGGCGACCAAGGCGAGGTGGGACCAGGTGGCGGCTGCGACCGGAGCGGCGGGCTGGCTTTTTTGCGAGCCGAGCTGGATGAAAGGGATGCCCTGGTCGAGAACTAGCTGGAAGCTGCTAGCGCCTTCGCCGCGGGAGATGAGGATGGCGTTCGGCTGGAGCGCGCCGGGTTTGATCCAGGTGGAGAGGGTGAGGGTCTGGCCGGCTTTCCACTCGAGGGTGGGGGAGTTTTTGATGGAGACGGGGACGTTGCCTAGCAGACGGAGGCCGCTGCCGATGAGGGAGCCCTCGGCGGTGGTGGCGGGGGCTTCGGCGTTGTTGCCATTGGCGGTGGAGTCGGCGGGGGCGGTGCCGCGGCCGGCGAAGTGCCAGACGAGGGCGGTGTCCGGGTCAAAAGAATCGGTGGCTTTCGGAGCGGCGGAGGCGGGTGCTGGGTTGCCGAAGTAGAGGTAGAAGCTTTCCTTCACGGCGGGCTTGAGGTCGGGGAGTTTTACCCAGACGTAGCCTTCGTGGAGCATGCTGTCGAAGCTTTCGATCTGATAGGCGAGCGGGGTCTTTCCGTCGGCGGCGATGAAGCGGAGGTCAGCGCCGTTTTCAGCGGCGGCTTCAAAGGAGAAGTTTCCATCGTGCAGGCGGACGAGCACGCTGGCGGTGCCGGGTGCGGTGTCGGCCCCGGCGGTGTCGAGGGTGAGTTTCTGGCGCTGGGTCCAGGCGGGGTTCCACCATGCGTCCTTGCTTTCTTCGGCGTGGGCGAAGGATGTCAGCAGGAGGGCGGCGGCGATGAGTCGGGATGCTTGCTTCATGGAGAGAGGGAAGTTAGAATATTTAAAAATCGGCCCAGCTGCGGAATGTGACGCGGATGTCGCCCTGATCGGCGGTGGGTTGCTTTTCGATGAGTGGGGTGGCGACATCGAGGGAGCCGTTGTAGTGGCCGGCGAACTTGAAGCGGGTGCCGAGGCCGATGCTGGCGAAGCCGAACTGCTTCTGCTGGCCGGGCAGGGCGTCCCAGATGCCTAACAATCCAGCGTCGGCGAAGGCGTGGAAGCGCCAATCGTCAGACGCGGTGCCGCCGGGCTTCGGGTTTCCTATCAGCGACGGGCTCCGCATCTCGGCGGTGCCGAAGACGCCGTTGTCGCCGAGCGAGGTGGATTCGAGATAACCGCGGGCAGTGCCCAGTCCGCCGCCGGAGAACTGCTCGCTGTTGATGAGAGGGCGGCTGGCGAGCTGGGCCTGGAGTTTTCCGAAAACCTGCGCGCCGCCTTTGAGATCGTGGGTGTGGGCGACGTCGCCACGCAGGGTGACGAAGTTGCCGTCGGCGTTGTAGCGTTTGTTGGAGTAATCCGTCTGGTTGCTGCCGAGGCCGCGCAGGCCGAAGGTGAGGGTGTGGTTCATTTCGGTGAAGCCTTTTTCCCCCATCCACGTCGCGCCGTAGCTGGCGCTGAGCGGATAGTATTCGATGGGCGATGCGATGACGTCCTTGCCGATGACGAGATTTTCCGAGAGGTTCTTGTAGTCGATGCCGAGGCTGAAGTTCTGGTAGAACTTGTCGGTGGTCGGCAGGTCGTAGAGCGCGCGCAGGCCGACGATCTCGCCGCGGCCGGTGGAGGCGGCGCCGCCGATGGTGCTCACGTCGCTGTTCTGCTTGGTGGCGGTCAGCATCAGGCTGGTGCCTTCGGAAACGCGGGCGAGGTAGTAGCCGGAGTAAACTTGGGCGTCGTCGAGGCGCTGCGGGGCGATCTGGAAATTCGCGCCGAGGGTGTGGCCTAACTGGAACAGGTTGGCATAGCTCAGTGCGCCGTTGAGGCGCAGGCCGGTGGTGTCCGGGCTGTTGCGGTTGTTGAGCTCGAGGGAGCCGTGGAGCGGCAGCTTGTCCTCGACGGCGAGGTCGATGTCGACCGTGCCGGGGCGAATGGATGGAGTGACGAAACGGTCCGGGCTGCGGCGGTTGAGGGCGACGATTTCCTTTTTAAGCGCGTTCAGATCGGGTGTTTTTCCTTCTGCGACGGAGGGGACCTCGCTTTTGATTCGGCTGGGTAAAAACCACTTCGCGCCGGTCACCCGCAGGCGGCCGACTTTTCCCTCGACGACTTCCAAACGGATCACCCCACGGCGCGGGTCCTGCTGGGGGACGGTGACGGAAACGGTCTCGAAACCCTTGTCGTGGTAAGATTTCTCAAGCACGGCGCGGGCCTGCTCGACGTCATCGGCGGAGCGTTGGGGGCCGAGGAACGGGTAAACGGCGCGGCCGACCTCGGCGTTGGAAAGAAGCTTCGAGCCGGTGACGCGGTATTCGCGGACGTAAAAGGAGGTGGCGACCTCCTGCGCGGAAATTGAGCCGCAAAAGCCCATCACAGCGACGAACTGGGGTAAAATCGAGGATATGTGATAGGGGCGCGGCATTCCGTTGGCTGGAAACTTGAGGGCGGGAGTTTCTTCCCGGCCAAGCCCGTGCCTCAAGGGTGCTTCTGTGACTATCCTGTCACACAAAATGCAAAATCGGCATGCTAACTGATACTCCCGCCCGTGTTTCGAACCCCATTCGGAGTCGATTTCGACACATTAGGCCGTTCTCACCCGTTTCTCTGCTTTCAGCATTCCGCAGCCGGCGGCGACATCGATGCCGCGGCGTTGGCGGAAAGTGCAGGGGAACCCGGCGGCTTGGAGGATCCGCTGGAATTGGTGGCCGCTGTTGCTTTCCACTCCGGCGAACCCGCCGGTGGGGTTGAGCGGGATCAGATTGATGTGAGCGTCCATACCTTCCAACAGTTTTGCGAGGCGATGCGCGGTTTCCGGCGAATCGTTTTTCCCGGCGATGAGCGTCCACTCAAAAAAGATCCGCTTGCCGGTGATCTCGCCGTATTTCCGGCAGGCGTCGATGAGCATCGCCAGCGACCAACGCTTGCTGGCGGGGACGAGGGCCGAGCGTTCCGCCTCCGTCGAGCCGTGGAGGCTAACTGCCAGCCGGTAGGGCCGCGCTTCCTCGGCAAGACGCAAAATGCTGGGAACCACGCCCACGGTGCTGATGGCGATTTTCGACGGGCCGATGCCTGGGCCGCGGACGTCGGAAATCATGTCGAGCGCCTGCATGACCGAGTCGTAGTTGTGCAGCGGCTCGCCCATGCCCATCAGGACCATGTTGCGAAGGCGTTTTTTCGGATCGATGGATTTGAGAATCCGCCGGGCGTGCAGGACTTGCGCGACGATTTCACCAGGGCGCAGGTGGCGGACGAATCCCATCTGCCCGGTGGCGCAGAAAACACAGCCCATCGCACAGCCTGCCTGCGTGCTGACGCAGACTGTGTGACGGCCGTCGTAAGCCATCAGCACCGTTTCGATCGTCTGCCCGTCGCGCAGGCGCAGGAGGAATTTCCGCGTCAGTCCGTCGCTACTGCGGATCTCATCGACGACTTCCGGAGCATCGAGGAAAAACAGTTTGCCCTCGCCGACGGAGTTTTTCACCCAGTGTTTCAGCGGCGGGAGGAAATTCCGCGAAGCCAGATCCAGCTCGCCCTCGCGATGGAGCGCGCGCCAGAGGGCTTTCACGTGATGGAAAATCACGCCGTCCGCCGCCAGAACGTCCGCGAGCTCGGAAAAACCGAGGTCGTGCAGCGATCGTGTGGCGGTGGCGTTCACGCGTGAATGCAACCTCGGGGAAACGGGCATTCAAGCGTGATTTTCAGAACGGCACATTCAGGCGGAGGTTCCAGTGATCGATGTCATATTGTTCATCGACGATTTTCCCGTATTCGAGGCCGAGCGAGACGTTGTCGCTGTTGATGAGTTCGACCCCGACCGAGGCGTGGGCATAGGAACCGAGGTCAATCGGCACGCCCATGGGATCGACTCCGGCGGGAGCACCCGCGAAACCGGCGACCGCCTTGGTGTTTTCGTCACCGAGATAATATTGCAGGCCGACTTCCGCGTGGAGATGCACCTTGAGGCCCGAGGCAAACGTGTGGATCGTCCCGAGCCGGAGCGCGGGATTGATCCATGCGTGAATCTCGGTGGAATCTTCGAACACCAGGTCGGTCGCACCCGCTCCGGTTTCGGAGGCGGATTCGGCCATGAGACGGACGACTCCGAAGTCCACGGTGGGTTTCAGATAGGCCTCGCCCTTGTCGAATTCGTGCGAGACGCGGACCATCGCACCGAAGGTTTCCAGCTCGCGGGTGACATCGGTTTCGAAAGCATTGGTGACCTGCCCGAGTCGTCTTGAATCGGTTTCATTCCAACTGTAGGAAACGGTTCCGGCGAATTCGGTGGCCCCGAACATGCGCTTGGCGACTGCGCCGAGGTGGGTTGTGTTTCCATCGGATCTCCAACGGCCGTCGTAGCCGGCGGAGTCGTTATTTTCCAAAGACATGCCGACTCCGGTCGTCCAGACGTTGTCGAAGGTTTTCTGGATGCCGAACGACGCGCTTTCAGAATTGTGTTCGACGCGTTTGTAATCGCCATAAGAATCGTGGGTGGTGGAATCCGATTCATAGTTGAACCAAACCAGCTTGTCCTGCGCTAAGAAACGGAATTCGCCGCCTTCCGCCATCGTCTCTTCGAAGCGCTGGGTGCTGCGGAGCATTTCCGCCTGATGCTCGCCGTAGAAATCGGGCCCGAGCTGGGAAAGAGCCTCGCGGTAGCCGTCCATCGTCGGGTCGTAGAGCAGCTTGATCACGGTGTCTGCCAGAGCTTTCGAACTTCCTGCATTCTGGATGCGGTTGAAGTAATCGCCGACCTCGCGGAGATTTCGGCTGAGACCACCGCCCTTCGGCGAGAAGTCCACGTTGTAGTCGAGCACCGCCTTGGTCGCTGTCGGATAGAGAAGCTCATAGTTGACCACCACCGATGGTGCGGTGGTGAGCACCATGCCATCGTCGGTGACACCCATGTCCGCGGAAAAGAGGGTCTTGCGGAAATGACCGGATTTGATCAACTGTGGATTGAGCAGTGACACGTTCACCTCTCCATCGAGTTTGGCGGTGCCGGTCATGAACATCTGATCGAGCATGCCGGTGCCGAAATCGAGTTCCGCATAGTTGATCCCGGTGCCGGACTGGACAAAGCTGCCCTTCATGTCGGTGTGCTGAGCGAGTTTCATGTCGCCGATTTTCATGATGCCGTTGTTGACCAGGACGTTGCCTGCCGCACCGAGCGAGAGTTTTTCACCGGGAACGAACTGGGCTTTCTTCGCGTTGACGAAGGTATTGACGCCGGTTCCGAGATCGAACTCGCCGAGGAAGATGCCGGAGTTGATGATCGATTCGTTGCCTTCCTCGCCGATGATCGCCTGACCTGCCAGGCCGTCGGCGGTGAGGATGCTGCCGTGGTTGAGGAACTGGTTGTTAGCTCCGCCGGAGAGGTGGAGGCCTTCGCCGCCTTTTCCGCCGTAGATCGTCTTGTCTTTGGCCAGATCGACGGAGATGTCGCCCTGGCCGTCCGCCGCGCGGGACTGGGCGAAGACGGCGGTTCCGTTTTTCCCGGAGGCAAGCACGTCGTCGTTGAACGTTAGAGTGACCTTTCCAGAAGTGCCTGCGCCGCCTGCGGTGTCGGCGAAGATGCGGTCCACCGCGCCGCCGCCGCCGCCGAGACTTTGGGCGAGCACGCCGATGGAGCCTTTTCCGGTGACCACGACTTTGCCGGTTTGGTCGAAGGTGATGTCACCGCCGTTGCCGGTATTGTTAGTGTTGAAGGTGAGGTTGACGACCGGTGCGTCCGTCTGTGCCAGGCCGCCGCCGCCGCCGATGGACTGGAGGGTCAGGCCGTTGGAGAACTTTCCGGTGGTGCTGACGAGGCCGTTGTTGGAAAGCGTGATGTTTCCGCCGTTGCCGGAGGAGCCGTTGGAACCGACCGCGAGGTTCAGTTCGTCGAGTCCGGTGAGGTCGAGCTTGCCGCCGCCAGCGCCGATGCTTTGGACGATCAGGCCGAGGGAACGGGCGCCGGTGGTCTGGGTATCGCCGCTGTAGTTCAGCGTTAGAACTCCGCCGTCGCTGTTGCCGCCGCCGCTCGCGCCTAGCAGGGCGTTCGCGGTGATCAAGGGGGCGGGAGGCAGGATAGGTGTGGCGAGCGGAGCTGGCGGGGTGTTAGCGGGAACCTGCCGCACGTCGACGGAGAGGTTTCCACCACCGCCGCCGATGGATTGGACGACAACGGCTTGGGATTGGCTGCCGGTGGTTGCCGCATTTCCGGTGCGGTTGATGGTGACATCGCCGCCCTTGTTGTTCGTGGAATTGGTGCCGCCGAGTGCGAGTTCGAGATTCACAGTGGCGGTGCTGTCCACGACGACTTCCTGTTCGGCGTTGCCGCCGCCGCCGCCGATGGATTGCATGAGCGAGGCGATGGAACTTCTGCCCTGGGTGTAGAGATCGCCGACGTGGGTGGCATCCACGGCGCTGCCGACTGCGTCCGCGATGGTGTCGGTGCCGAGCTTGATGTTGGATTTCACGAAGGCTTTCACCTTGTCGACGTCGCCACCGGTATCGGGGAGTTCGATGCCGTCGTCACCGATGGCGACCGCGTGCTGGCTGACGTCGAGGAAGAGATCGACGTTGCCGCCGCCACCGTTGACGGACTGGCCGAGCTGGGCGGTGCTGTTAGCGCCGAGCATCGCAATCGAGCCGGTGGTGTTGATTTTGACGATGCCTGCTGTTCCGGTGGAGCCGCCGCCGAGCAAGGTGGTGAGGGCCAGGTCCGCCGCGGTCCAGGCCGGGCTGGAGATGGAGTGGGCGGCGTTTCCACCGCCGCCACCGACGGATTGGGCGAAGATGCCGTAGGAATTTTTCCCATGGGAAATGATCGAGCCGCTGTGATTGACCGTGACGTTTCCGCTGTCCGCGCCGGTGCCGCCGAGGCCGCCCATCGCGAAGGTCATGAGTGAGGCGGCGAGGTCGGTTTTCGGGTTCTTGAGGGAATTCTTGGAAAGGGCCATGGCAAAGCCGCCATCACCGCCGCCGCCGCCGACGGACTGGGCGTAGATGCCGTTGGACTTGTCGCCGAAGACTTCGATGGAGCCGGTATTGTTGACGATGACGTCGCCGGAGCGATTGCCATCGCCGCCGAAGCCGCCGATGGAAAAGAGGCCGACTTTGCCGCTGGTTGGATTGGTTTTGGTGCCCAGTGCGAGGTCGCCGCTGAATGTCATGCCGCCGTTTCCGCCGCCGCCGCCGATGGATTGGGCGAGGATGCCGTGGGCCTTGAAGCCGTAGGTGGTAATGATGCCTTCGTTGAGGACATTGACTTCGCCGCCGGTGCCGCCTTCGCCGCCGCTGCCGCCGAGGTTGAAGGCGGCGTTATTCGCAGAGGATGCCTTTTGAGAGAGCCGCGGGCGGTTGACGTTGAGGACAGCGCTGCCGTTGCCGCCGCCGCCGCCGATGCTCATGGCGGCGATGCCGTGGGAATAATTACCGAGGGTGATGATTTTTCCGGAATTCGGATCCGAGGTGATTTTGTTGTTCACGGTGACGGAACCGCCGGTGGCTCCTTTCCCGCCGGTGCCGCCGAGGTTGAGGGAGAAATTGTTGCCGGAGGTGCTGGCGACCGTTTTGCTGATGACGGTGTCACCGTTTCCTCCACCGCCACCGATCGATTGGGCAAAGAGGCCAATGGCACCTTGTTTGGTGGTTCCGATGGCACCGGTGTTGGTGACGGTGACCTTTCCGCCGGCCGCGCCTTCGCCGCCGTTTCCGCCGATGCTGACGGCGAGGCGGGTGGAGTCTTCGCTGTTGACCTTGCCAATGGAGTTGATGGCCATGCCACCGTTGCCGCCGCCGCCGCCGAGGGACTGGGCGAGGACGCCGTGGGCGTTGATTCCCTTGGTGATGATGACGCCTGAGTTGTCCACGGTGACGAGGCCGCCGGTCATGCCTTGGCCGCCGCCGCCGCCGATGCTGACACTGATGCCGCTGTCGCCATTTTTGGTGCCGCCGGAGCTGGCCATGCCGCCATTTCCGCCACCGCCGCCGATGGACTGGGCGAGGATGCCGATGGCTTCATCGCCGGAGGTGCGGACCTGGGCGGAACTGCCGACATCGACGATGCCGCCGTAGCCGCCGAGACCGCCGACGCCACCGAGGGACATGGAGGCGGTGGCGGCGGTGATGCCGAAGGTGTTGGCACTGCCGCCGTTGCCGCCGCCGCCGCCGACGGACTGGGCGAAGATGGCGTGGGCGTTTTTCCCGGAGGTGGTGACGAAGCCGGCGGCATCGAGCGTGACATTTCCGGCGTGGCCGCCGATGCCGCCTTCGAGGCCGACGGAGAGGCCGATGGCGTGGGGTTTTACTTGGCCCTTGTCGTCTTCTTTGCTTGGAACTTCCGCAGCGATGGTGGTGGAGGAGCTGTTGCCACCGCCGTTTCCGACGGACTGGGCAAGCATGCCGAAGGAGCCATCGCCGTGAGTGGTGACGGAGCCTTTCGAGGAGAGGGTGACGTCAGAAGCATAGCCGCCGAGTCCGCCGACGCGGCCGATGGTGAGGCCGGCCTTGCCGCCGTCGGCCTTGATGAAGGCGAAGTCGAGTCCGGCATTGCCGCCGCCGCCGCCGATGGACTGGGAGAGGATGCCGTAGGAATTTTTCCCGAAAGTCTCGATGTTGCCGACTTGGATAACATCCGAGGTGCCGCCGTAGCCGCCGTCACCAGTGGCACCGCCGAGGGCGAGGTTGAAGCCCATGTTTTTGTTAGGCTTGCCCGTCGCGGCGGAACCGGCGTAGGTGACGGCGACGTTGAAGTTGGCATTGCCGCCGCCGCCGCCGATGGACTGGGAGAGGATGCCGTGGCTGTTGTCCTTTTTGGTTTCGATGTCGCTGAAGTTGTTGACCTTGGCAGCAGCGCCGTTGCCTGCTTCTCCGCCTGCGCCGCCGATGGCGAAATTGGCTGCGAATCCGTTGTCGGTGCCGTCTTTTCCGGCGAGGGTGACCCCGGCGTTGAAGTTCATGCCGGCGTCGCCACCGCCGCCGCCGATGCTGGTGGCCTCAATGCCGTAGGAGCCGTTCCCGTTCGTGGTGATTTTGCCGGTGGAAAGGATGTTCGTGCCGCGGATCACTGTGGCAGACCCTGCGTGACCGCCGCCGGAGCCGGAGCCGCCGACGCCGACGATGATGGGCGAGCTGTTTTTGGCAAAGACGCCGCCGATGTTCATGCCGCCGGTGCCGCCGCCGCCGCCGATGGATTGCGCCGCGACGCCTCGGGCGTTGTCGCCGTCCGTGGTGACGAATCCGTTCTGGATCACGCGGACATCGCCTGCGTCAGCACCCTTGCCGCCGTTGCCGCCGATGCCGGTCACAATGGTGAGGTCGGTTTTTCCACCGGAATTGTCGGAGTCGGCAAAATTGACTTGGCCGCTGATATTCATGGCTCCATTGCCGCCGCCGCCAGCGATGCTTTGCGCCATGATGCCGTGAATCCAATTGCCCGACGTGTTGATGTTTCCCGTGTGATCGACGGTGACATCACCGCTGATCGAGCCTGCGCCGCCAAAGCCACCGATTCCGATGGTGAGGGAAGGAACGTCCTTTTCTTTGCTGAGGGCGAGACCGCCGCTGATGTTCAGGCCGCCATTGCCGCCGCCGCCGCCGAGAGACTGGGCGAGGATGCCCGCCGAAGTGAGCTCGGTGTGCTCCATGGTGGAAACATTCAGATCGGTCGCCGCATTCACGACGACATTTTTCGCGATACCAGCATCTCCACCGAAACCGCCGACGCCTAGGATGAGAGGGGAGTCTGATACAATTCCGCCGCTGACATTGAGCGCGCCATTGCCGCCGCCGCCGCCGACGCTTTGTGCGAAGATGGCCGAGCGCCCGTTGCCCCTGGCGTAGATTGCGTTGTCGCCAAGAACATCGACATTCACGTTGCCCGCATCTCCGCCGCCGCCGCCGAAGCCGCCGAAGCCCACGATGATGCCGTAGCCGTCTCCCTCGCCGTGTGCGTAGGAAATTCCCGCGCTGACGTTGATGCCGCCATTTCCGCCGCCGCCGCCGATGGATTGGGCGACGATGCCGTGTGAGCCTTCGCCCAATTTGTCTTCATACTCAGAGGTTGAGGTTAGAGTGCGAGGGAGTGCGCGAATCAGTCCGCTGTATTTCACCTCGACGTCACCCGCGAATCCGCCTTCACCGCCAAAGCCGCCGATCCCGAGGGAAGCTGCCAGGGTTTTTCCGGAACCGCCGGAAGCGGTGGTGACGGCCAATGAGCCGGTGATGTTGGTGCCGCCATTGCCACCGCCGCCGCCAATCGATTGGGCGAGGAGACCATGGGAATTATTGCCGTCGGTGATGATGTCGCCGGTGACATCGAGAATGACTTTTCCGGCATTGCCCGCTTCGCCGCCGAAACCGCCAACACCCACGCCAATCGCCGCGCCGCTCTTGCCGGTGATGTTGACCACGCCGGTGATATTGGTGCCGCCATTGCCGCCGCCGCCGCCGATGGATTGGGCGACTACTGCGGAAGAATTATCGCCGCTGGTGCCGATCAGATCGTGAGCCCTTGTGGTTTTGACGGTGCTGGTGACGCTCTGCGCGCTGCCGCCGCCGCCGCCGAACCCACCGACGCCGATGGCCACTGCGCCGCCGTTTTCCTTGGCAAGATTGACCGCGCCGGAAATGTTCATCGCGCCGTTGCCACCGCCACCGCCGAGGCTTTGCGCGACGATGCCGTTAGAATTATTTCCCGTGGTAATGGTGCCGCCGGTGACGGTGTTGACCACGTCGAGCCCTTCGCCGCCGTCGCCGCCGAAACCGCCCACGCCGACGGCGAGTGTGCCGCTGCCGGTTTTCGCCGCTGAGAAGGTGCCGGTGATATTCATGCCGCCGTTGCCGCCGCCGCCGCCGAGAGATTGCGCGAGAATGCCCGTGGCATTGTTGCCCTGGGTCTGGACGTAGCCGGTGACGGTGTTGTTGACCTCCCCTGCGTCACCGCCGCCGCCGCCGGTGCCGCCGATGCCAATCCCGACGGAACCCGAACCTGTTTTGGCGGCGGAGATCGCGCCGGTGATGTTCATGCCGCCATTACCGCCGCCGCCGCCGAGGGATTGGGCGGCAATGCCGATGCCGAAGTTTCCGGCGGTGTAAACGTTGCCGGTGACCTTGTTGGTGACCTTTTTGGCGTAGCCGCCATCGCCGCCGGAGCCGCCAATGCCGATGGCGAGGGCGCCGCTGCCGTCTTGGGCGAGGGAAATCGCTCCGCTGACATTGAAACCGCCGTTTCCTCCACCGCCGCCGACGGATTGGGCAAGGATGCCGCCGGAATGTTCCGCGTAGTGGGCGGGGACGAGTTCTCCGCTGACGGGATCGATGCCTGCGGGAATGAGGATGCTGGAGGTGACGATGTTGCCGACGACGGTGTTGTTGACGGTGTCGGCGTAGTTGCCGCTGCCGCCGGAGCCGCCCATGCCGAAGGAGGCGGCGAAGGTGCCGTTTTTGGCCGCTGAAAAAGTACTTGCCGCGCTAATGCCGCCGTTGCCTCCGCCACCGCCGATGGACTGGGAGACGATGCCGGTGGAACTCTTTCCGACGGTGGTGATGTTTCCGGTGTAGGAGGAAATGACATTGCCGGCGTGGCCGCCATCGCTGCCGGAGCCGCCGAGGCTGATTGCGCCGGCTGCGCTGCCCTTGCCTGCGCCGCTGATGGCCGTGCTGATGCTGAAACCGCCGTTTCCGCCGCCGCCGCCGACGGACTGGGAAAGGAAGCCGATGGAGTTGTCGCCGCCGGTCTGGACGTTGCCGATGACGTCGGAGGTGACCCGGGACGCGTAGCCGCCGGTGCCGGCACTGCCACCGAGGCTGACGCTGAGGGCACCGCTGCCGGTGCCCGAGCCGGAGCCGGCGACGGTGACATCGAAGGCGCCGTTTCCGCCGCCGCCACCGACGGATTGGGCGATGATGCCGGCGGAGTTGTTGAGAGCGGTTTTGACCGTGTTGCGGACGGTGAGATCGACGGTGGAGGCATTGCCGCCACCCGCGCCGGAACCGCCGAGGCCGACTCCGACCGCGCCGCTGCCGGTGCCTGCGCCGGAGCCGCTGACGGTGACATTGTAGCCGCCATTTCCACCGCCGCCGCCGATGGATTGGGCGAGGATGCCGGTGGATTTGTTGCCTTTGGTTTCGACATTGCCGGTGGTGGAAACGGTCACTGCCGCACCATCGCCGCCGCCTGCACCCGAGCCGCCGAGGCCGACTCCGACCGCACCGCTGCCGGCGCCGCCGAATGATGCGATGGCGGAGACATTGAAGCCGCCATTGCCACCGCCGCCGCCGACGGATTGGCCGATGATACCGACCGACTTGTCTCCTTCGGTGTAAACGGTGTTGTTGACGGTGAGATTGACGAGAGCCGCATTTCCGGCACTGCCGCCGCTACCGCCGAGGCCGACGGCAACTCCGCCACTGCCGCCCGCGAAGGAGAGGCCGCCGGAGACATTGAAGCCGCCGTTGCCGCCACCGCCGCCGACGGATTGGGCGAGGATGCCGGTGGCTTGTTTGCCGTAGGTGAAGACATTGCCGCTGGAAATCGCGCGGACTTCGCCGGAGTTGTTGCCGGTGCCGCCATTTCCGCCGAGGCCGACGCTGATGGCGGCGCTGCCGGTGCCACCACCGGAAAGGCTGCCGGAAACGTTGAAGCCGCCATTTCCGCCACCGCCGCCGAGGGACTGGATGACAAAGCCGGAGGAACGGTCGCCGTGAGTGACGATCTGGCCGGTGGATCCGGCATCGACGTTTCCGCCAAGTCCGCCGGTGCCACCATTTCCGCCGAGACCGACGGCGATACCTGCACCGCCGATGCCCGAGCCGGAGAGGGAACCGGAGACGTTGAAACCGCCGTTTCCGCCGCCGCCGCCGACGGACTGGACGAGGATACCGGTGGCGTCGGTGGCGTAATGAGCGGGGATGATCGCGCCGGTAACTGGATCAACGGAAGCGGCGAGAAGGACGCTGGAGGTGGTGACGCTTGACGCGAGGCGGGCGTAAACTTCTTTTCCGACTCCGCCAGTGCCGCCTTTGCCGCCGAGGCCGACGGAAATGGCTCCGCTGCCGCCGCCACCGCCGGCGAGGCTGGCGGAGACGTTGAAGCCGCCGTTGCCACCGCCGCCGCCGAGGGATTGGGCGACGATGCCGGTGGAGTTGGAGCCGCTGGTGATGACGGTGCCGCTGGTGGTGAGGGTGACGGCGCGATTGATGCCGTCCTGGCCGCCATTTCCTGCGATCCCACCGCTGCCGCCGAGGCCGACGGTGACCGCGCCGCTGCCGGCACCGCCGACGGCGAGGGCACCGGATACGTTGAAGCCGCCATTGCCGCCACCGCCGCCGACGGATTGGGCGAGGATGCCGATGGATCCGCCGAGAAGGGTGTCGAAGTTGCCGTTAACCGTCGCGTTCACGATCCCGCCGTTGCCGCCGCCGAGGCCTGCGCCGCCGAGGCCGATGGAAACCGAGCCGTTGCCGCCGCCCGCGGCGGAAAGTGCGCCGGAGACATTGAAGCCGCCATTGCCGCCGCCGCCGCCGATGGATTGGGCGACGACTGCTGAGGAATTTTTCCCGGAGGTGCTGACGTCGTTGTTTACCGTGAGGGTGATGTTGCCGCCGATGCCGCCTGCGCCACCGCTGCCGCCGAGACCGACGGCGATCGCGCCGCCGCCGCCACCCGAGCCGGAGCCGACACCGGAAACATTGAAGCCGCCGTTACCGCCGCCGCCACCGACGGATTGGGCGAGGACGCCGAGCGAGGAGTTGCCCTGGGTGGTGATTTTGCCAATCGAAGTGGCTGCGGTCACGAAGCCGGCGTTGTTGCCTGATCCGGCTTTTCCGCCGAGGCCGATACCGACTGCGCCGGAAGCGACGCCTGCTCCGGCCACACCGGCGGAGACATTGTAGCCGCCGTTGCCGCCGCCGCCGCCGATGGATTGGGCGATGAAGCCGCTGGAGTTGTCGCCCTGGGTCCAGAGTATGCCGGTGGAGGAGGCGTTGACGGTGCCGCCCGTGCCGCCGCTGCCACCCGCTCCGCCAAGGCCGACGGAGACTGCTGCCGCACCGGTGCCACCGAATGCAGCACCTGCGGAAATGTTGAAGCCGCCGTTGCCGCCGCCGCCGCCGACCGATTGGACGAGGATGGCCCCGGAATTCTGGCCGTAGTGGGCGGGGATGATTTTCCCGGTGGCGAGGTCGATGGACTCAGGAATGAGGACGCTGGAGGTGAGCACATTCGACTGGAGGTCCGCGCGAACGGAGCCGCCATTGCCGCCGCCG
>Ga0209512_1001287_pt1 | contig 31730 bp, 32 predicted proteins | sample frozenSSSSmetaG_FD_184142 | JGI IMG/M metagenome (GOLD analysis project Ga0209512, IMG submission 184142) | Glacier valley bacterial and archeal communities from Borup Fiord, Nunavut, Canada, to study Microbial Dark Matter (Phase II) -... | ecosystem: Environmental > Aquatic > Freshwater > Ice >...
CCGTTGGTGCGCCGCGCCACTCAATGATTTGATCCAATGACCGGATCACACGCTCAGAAGGTAACGAGAAATCAACATCAATACATAAGCCCTCGCGGTTAAAGTCGTCAATTACGTTAAATAGCCTTGTAATGGTCCAATAAACTGCGACACTTAGTTAGAGATATTTTGTTGTCTCGCTTCATATTCTACAGGCGAAATATTACCCGATGTTGAATGCCGTCGTTTCTGGTTATAAAACGATTCAATATAATCTGCAATATCCGCCATACCCTCAGCCCTCGTTTTGTATTGTTTGTAATTTACCCTTTCTGATTTTAAACTTCTAAAAAAGCGCTCAGTGACCGCGTTATCTAAGCAATTACCACGACGGCTCATACTGGCAGTGATGTTGTGCTGCAGCAATGCTTGTCGAAACGCATCGCTGGAATACTGAACACCTTGGTCACTATGGAATAGCACCGATTGCCGTGGTTGCCTTAGTTGCACTGCTAAATTTACGGCTCTGATACTTAACTCACTATTAGGTTGGTTGCTAAATGCCCAGCTCACCACACGCCGTGAATATAAATCCAGCACAATCGCTAAGTAAAGCCAGCCTTGGTTAGTGCGAATATAAGTAATATCACCCGTCCAATGCGTGTTGCTATTACTTGGATTAAATTGACGATTTAAGCTGTTTGGCGCAACCGCATTTGGTTTGCCAGTTTCTGGATAACGGTGCTGTTTAGGTCGTTTGGCTTTTAGTTGCAAGGCCTGCATGAGGCTACGTACTTTGTAACGTCCCACAGCAAAACCTTGTGCGTTGAGTTCAACGCGCATGCGTCTGCTGCCATAAGTGGCGTGCACATCTGCGTGAATGTGCCTAACCGCGGCACGCAGTTTGACTGCGCTAGCATTAATGGCTTTAGGTATTGCTCGACGATAATAGCCACTACGTGCGCATTTGAGATTACGACAAATATCGGTCACGTTAAAATTGGCTTTCTTCAGTTTGAGCGCGATGATTTGTTGCTCGCTTGCATTTCTATTGCGAAGAAGGCGGAAGCCTTTTTTAGTAAATCATTGTCTCGTTTAAGTTGCCGATTCTCAGCTTCTAAGGCTTGAATGCGTTGCTGTTCTGGCGTGAAGGCACGCGCAAGTGGCGTAACACCTTTGATTTCTTGTTTATATTGCCCAACCCAACGCTGCATGGAGGATAAACCAACCTGCATAGCACTGGCTGCTTGCGCAATACCATCGCCTTGATTAACGACTAAGTTGACACATTCTTGCTTAAATTCTGTTGTGAATTGATTTCTTGCTTTGCTCATTTTTACACCCCTTAAAGTTAATTATAACCTCTAAGAAAGTATCTCGTTTTATTAGACCATTACAATTTGGTTATCCGCCCGATATGGAGATTTTGGCGACAGACACAGTCTTGAAGCAGGCTGAGTTGATTGCCGCGGAGCTGAACTTTTAACAATGCCGCTAGCATTTTTAAAGCAATATAAGTTATAAATTGTAGCTAATCAAGACCGTGGCTATCGCGCCACACACTCCTCACAAGCCTTGCGCGAAGAGACTTAGGGCGCTGCGGAGCACTTAGCGCCGTCGCTTCGCGACCCAGTTTTCTCGCGCAAGTCTCGCGAGACCATAATAAAAATGGACTCTTACTCGGTGATTGATTTGATCGGCAACTACTGAACTGAAAGTTTCTGCTTAAGTTGATGAGTGAGTGTGGCAAAAGTTTCGTATGAATATTTAAAATATGAAATTTCAGCTCCCCAGTCCCAGGTCCCGTCGTCAAAATTCAATCAGTTTTAAAGTTACCTCATCCTTACTTTAATCCAAGTAGTTTTACTTATATTAAACGTGGTCATACGGATTATATGTCTGTTTTAGATTGATTATAGTAGCTAATCTTATGTAACTGACGCGTATTCGTGTCAGTTGCCCCGTAAGGCAAAAATCCCTAAATTGTTAATTAATTATGGAGCTAACAGATGATAGAGTCAGCATTAATAAGAGATACACAGCGCCTACCTTTTGAGGTTGAGATAAAAAAATTTGGTGAGATAGTGATGAGTGAGCCGGGGCTTATAACCAAATTGGAAGATACGACTGACCCGAAAAGCTTTATTTCTACATATATTAAATTAGCTGCTGAAAGGGGTATTCACTTTACGGCCGATGATATGAAAATTGTGCTTCAAGAGCAAAAGCATGGTAGTAACTGGGTTTTACCAAAAGCAGTACTTAGTATTGTGCGGGAACGTTTTTAGTTAAGGAGAAAATCATGGATGAAATTAAAACTAGTAGTGGCAAAGTGGTTGGTAGTTGGAATGGGGGATGTGCAAAGGAGTTAATGAGTGAAATTTCTCGCATCAGGAATGTGATAACCCAAGAAAAATTGGAAGATAGCCTTGACTCGCGTTCTATGCCTCATCGAGAACAAATACACAGCGACCTGCAAAATTTTAAGGCTTACCACTTGTGGGGGTGTGATAAAAATGGACAGTGTTTAGTTGGTACAGGAGCAAACCGTATTGAGAGCATGGATAAAGTACTTTCATTCTCATTGGTTGACCACCACTAATCCAATATTATGCCGTGTTGGTTTACCATCACTTTAGTGTCTGCATTTTATTAATCAGTTTAAATATTATTGCGCAATGAACAAGTCTATAATTTACTTGTGCAGTGATCAATAGGATGCGGATATGCAGAACCAAGAAAAATCTAGTTTGTTGCTTAAAGTACAGCAGATTGCAAAAGATGTTGTAGCACCAAATCTAGAACGAATTGATGAGGAAGCTTTCTGGCCTGAGCTGGCGATAAGGGCACTGCAAACTGAGGGCTTAGGTGGTTTAGTTATTCCCAAAGTATTTGGGGGGCAGGGGTGTGGACTTCTGACTTTAGCTAAGGTATCTGAGATACTGGGTCAAGAATGCGCCTCAACTGCCATATGTTTTGGCATGCATTGCGTTGGGAGTTCTGTAATTGCTGCCAATCCATCATTCGACCAACAGGCCGGATTTTTGACTCCAATTTGTGAGGGCAGGCATATCACGACACTTTCATTAAGTGAGGCTGGTACGGGAACTAGTTTTTACCTGCCACAGACTGATATGGTGGCAATCTCTCCAGATGAATTCAGCGTAACTGGAAGTAAGACGTTTGTCACCAATGGTGGCCATGCTGATTCCTACGTAATATCTGCAGTGACAAGCTCCCCCGACGCCCCTGTTGGTCAATTCTCATGTATCGTCCTTCCTGGGGAATCTAAAGGTATAAGCTGGGGTGCCGATTGGGACGGTTTAGGCATGCGAGGAAACTCGTCACGTACGATGCAACTGCAAGGCGTGCGTGTGCCGCTTAGCAATTTGCTGGGCAAAGAGGGTGATCAGATATGGTATATCTTCAACGTCGTTATGCCCTATTTTCTAATGGCGATGGCCGGTACTTACTTGGGGGTTGCTACTACCGCATTAGAAGAAGCAAAAAAGCATCTAACTAGGCGCTACCACACACATACAGGCTCGAATCTAGCTCAAAATTCAGTTTTACAGCATCGAATTGGTTCACTTTGGGCTACATTAGAAAGTGCGCGACAACTCACGTACCACGCGGCCTCAAGTTTTGATGCGGGCGAACCGGACGCGCTCATTGCACTGATGTCAGCTAAAGTCCAAGTAGCTGAATGTGTGGTTAGTACGGTCAATGAAGCCATGACGCTCTGTGGTGGTATTGGCTATCGTCGAGGCTCTCGATTACATCGTCTGTTGCGTGACGCCCGTGCTGCACCATTAATGTCACCTACTATTGATATTTTGCGGATTTGGATTGGTCGGGCATTACTTGGGCAGCCACTGTTGTCAGATTAAGATGGCAGCATCAATCCTGACAAATTTAATACCTAAATTTGGCGTGTTAGATATGCTGGGGGTATCTGCATCAATATCCGAACTCATGCGACAAGAGCTTTGTTCCAACGTTACTTTACGAGAGATAGATAAAAATATTTTATACTCCTCTTTTGAAGAAGGTCACCAACTTGCTGACACAGTATTACTGGGTATGGACATTGAGGAGCCAGTCCGAATTGCCCAGCGTATATTCATCTATGATAAAAACATTCCAATTTTTATTCTGAGCTCGCCATCACGTTGTGTTCAGTTAAAAAGAACGTTGATGTTTAGTCCATTATTAGGCAATGAAGTTTTAACGTGGTCAACTTCTGAGATAAATGAATTGCCACTGGCAATTAGCAGCGCAATTGGCCGAAGGCAGTTGCGTATGCATCATCTTAATACCCTCTCCAAAGCGCATATTAGTTTGGAGAAGCTACCATTACTCCATCCAGAGGCCACCCATTACCTAGACCAACTGCTAGACAATGCCCCAATTGGGGTTTTAACTGTAGATATTAATGGTGCAATTCTTACTCTAAACCATCAAGCCATCAGCATTTTACATGTTAGCGAACGTCTAGCACTTGGGCGTCCATTAGAAGAGTACTTTCCGGAGCGGGAGCGAAAAGCCTTAAAACTATTGTTGCAACAAAGCCTAGATACTTTGAACCGTCAAGATCCAAAAGTTTTTGAAGTTGATAGTAACAAAGGTACATGTTTCGTTGAAGTCACCCTGGCACCACTCGCTTATCGTACGGGCCAACGAGGCGCCATGCTCATCCTTCAGGATTCCACCACTCGGGTTTCTGCCGAACGCGAGCGACTACGAGCAGAGGAAGATTTACGCCTTCATGCCACGATTTTACGTTCATTTCATGAGATCAGTTCTGACTTGGAACTTAGTCTGAAAGAGAAATTACAACATCTTTTAAAGCTGGGTAGCGAACAATTTGGACTCCCTATCGCGATACTTTCCCGTATAGATGGGGAGAGTTTCTTTATTCAAGATTCTGTAAGTAATAACCCATATTTTTTTTCTGGTCTAACCAAACCACTTGCCCATACTTATTGCGGTTCTACTATTTTCTCAAATGAGCCATTGGCTTTTGAGCAAGCAGGTTTAAGCAAGTGGCGAGATCATCCCAGTTACTTAGAACATAAGCTTGAGGCCTATATTGGTGTGCGCGTGATGATTGAAGATAAACTATACGGCACCCTCTGTTTTGCTAGTGCAGAACCGCGAGAATTACCGTTTAGGTCAGCAGACCTTGAAGTTCTAAAGTTGATGTCGCAATGGGTAGGTAATGAGTTGCAGAGGGAGTTCGCAGGGGCTTATATGCGCAAATTGTCCGGTGCACTAGACCAGGCGGCTGATTCTGTAATTATTACTGATCAGGATAGGATTATTGAATATGTAAACCCAGCTTTTGAAAAGCTAACTGGGTATCATAGAGAGGAAGTGGTCGGACAGAAGACATATTTACTACGTTCCGGAGCACATGACGAGGGTTTCTACGAAGACCTTCGTTTATCAATAAGTAATGGTAGCGTTTACCGTGGTATTTTAATTAATCGTAAGAAGGATGGAAGCACATACCACGAGCAGAAGACTATAACCCCAGTTATAGATGAACAAGGGTTAATAACTCATTTTATTTCAACAGGCCACGACATTTCAGATTCAGTGCGTGCAGAAGAGCAGGATCGACTTCATAAAGCAGAGTTAGCACATGTAGCACGCCTAAGTATATTAGGTGAAATGACTTCAGGGCTAGCTCACGAGTTAAACCAGCCATTATGTGCGATTACCACTTATGCGCAGACATGTCTGCGTATTGTTCATAGTGATGATTACAAGTTAGAGGATTTAAGCTACGGCCTCTCACAAGTTGTGAGACAAGCAGAACTGGGCGGAGAAATTTTTCGTCGATTGCGAAACTTTGCACGCAAGGAAGAAAAAGAACAGAGGGCTATCGACTTGAGAGATGTTATTTATGAAGTAGGTAGCTTTGTCCGTGCTGAATGCAACCAGAAACAGATTCAGTTGGTTATGGCCGTATCCGATCAATTACCATATGTGATGGCCGATCCAATTCAGATTGAACAAGTTTTGATTAATCTGGTGCGTAATAGTATGGATGCTATATCGGATCTTGCCGTAGAAAACAAAATAATTACGATTAAAGCAGGTGGTTACCAGCGTAATTTAGTTCGCGTATGCGTTAGTGATAGTGGTTTAGGTTGTGCTCCAACGGTAGCAGAGCGGCTTTTTGAGCCGTTCTTTACTACAAAAAAGAATGGACTTGGTATCGGTCTTGGTATCAGTCATAGCATAATTGTTGCCCATAGAGGGCGGTTATGGTTGGAATCAAACTCTGAAAATGGAGCCACATTCTGCTTTACTCTAGACCGAGCGAGAGCAGAAAGTAAGAGGAAGTAATATGAAAAACGATACGCCAGTTAAACCTATTATCTATATAGTTGACGATAATGCAGCCGTCCGTGATGCAGTGCGGTTTCTTGTGGAACAGGTAGGTCTTACAGCCAAGCTCTATTTATCAGCACAAGATTTCTTGGAGAATTTTCAACTTGGAATGCGTGGTTGCTTAGTCTTAGACATTCGTATGCCAGGATTGAGTGGCATAGAGTTGCAGGAAAAACTAACTTTTATTGGCGCGAATCTACCCGTTATTATTATTACTGGCCATGGTGATGTACCAATTACAGTGCGTGCGATGAAAGCAGGCGCATTTGAGTTTTTGCAAAAACCATTTAATGATCAAGTCCTACTCGATACAATTCAGGCCGCTCTGAACAAGTACGACATCGTTTGGGAGCAAGATGATAAACGAACTACGGCTAGTCATAGCTTAGCAGTTCTAACTCGTCGTGAACGGGAAGTGCTTGAGTTACTGCGCATTGGTCAGTCAAATAAGGTGATTGCCAGAGATTTGTTATTATCAGTTCGAACGGTAGAAGGATACCGTGCCAATATCACCGAGAAGTTGGGCGCGAAGTCTCTTGGACAGTTAATCGATTTAGTGAACAAGTCTGAATAGCATCAGTTCTGATCTGCTTGAATATAGATACTACTGTTCGTTGGTAAAAAATAATTTTTATATGCCGTTTTATTGGCAGGTAAGGCCAATCGTTTTTTTCAATTAGACTTGGAATACGTAATCGTCGTCTAAATATACGTATTCTGCACAATTTCACCGTATTACTTCGGGTTTCTCCTACCCACTCATCTATGTATTATTAATTTGCTGGTGTTCCATATGTTCAAAGCTCAATTTCACTTATGGTAATAGATGCTGGGTTCATAGGGACACTAAAATTACAATTAGATGAATAAAAGGAGATATATTATGCGCAGTCTTGTGTTCGGACATCTTGTCTATCTTTATACGCCATTAGGTATTATTGCCACCATTATTGGCATATTAATGGGTGGTCCGTGGGTTTGGGTTGGTCTTGCCATATTTGGGTTCAATATCGTTATGGATACACTGACCAGTGGTATCCATCCTAAAGGCGCTGCAGTTAACGCCAAAGGAGAAGCCGCTGGTGTTGGGCCTATCCTTAATTTAATGATGTATGTACAGTTAGTCAGTTTCATGGCTCTACAACTAGCCGTCGTATGGCGTATATACCAGTTCACAGCCGGAGTTCCTATCGAAAGCATGATGTGGAATGGTTACGCTTATGAGAATGGAATTACGGGTCTTGGCTTGTATGCTGTTGTCATTGGCGCCGCTATGCACCAAGGCTTAGGCATAATGTTTGGTCATGAGCTGGCACACACCAAGGGTTTTGGTTTCTTGATTTCACGCATGATGATGGGCCTATCAGGTTGTGCGGCTTTTTGTTATGCACATGTCTATAATCATCATTTAGAACTAGGTCGCGCTTGGTGCGGACCAGAAGATAACAAAATGATGGAAGATACAGATCCGGCTACAGCACCGCGTGGGCGCAGTCTTTATAAGCATTGGGTTATTTCTACAGTTGGCCAGTCTTACTTTAATTACAAGACTGAACAACGACGTTTAAAACGCATGGGTAAATCATTCATATCTCTCTCAAACCGCTGGTTTCGTGGCTACCTTTTAAGCGTCCCAACACTTGCACTTTTCGTATATGCAGGATATTTGGGTGGCGGTCAAAATGGTGCTTTACTTGGTCTAGGTTGCATCGCTGTAATATGGGTAATTTCTACATTCGAGCTTGAAGCACTTAACTATATGGAGCACTACGGCCTAATTCGTGTTAAGGGTCAACCGATTGAGTATCGTCATTCTTGGGATAACGATACCGCATTCTCAAGTTGGGCTTTTATCGAGATTGGACGTCAAGCCGATCATCATGACCGTGGTGAAACCCATTTCTGGGAGTTATCTAGCGTCGGTAAACAAAACGGTGCTCCTAACGCCATGATTGGTTATTACACTGAGTTTGTAATAGCACTTATCCCACCACTATGGCATTCAATCTATAAGAAAAAATTAGCAATCTGGGATCGGGATTTTGCTAATGCAGAAGAGCGCAAGATTGCAGCCAAAATCAATCGCATGGTCGGCTACGAAGTTGATCCAGAGGTGGTAAGTGGTAAAAAACTCGAAGTAAATTACTCGTTTTAAATAATATGAGCTGATCTCTGCGGAGATCAGCTATATATAGTAAGTTTCAAAGAATGATATTTCGATAATGCATAATCAAGGAGATTCTCATGAGCATAGCATCCAACACACCTACACTCTATGAACGCTTAGGCAAACGACCTGGTATTGAGGCAATAGCTTCTGATATTTGGGATAATCATATTAGTAATCCTATTATCAATAACCGCTATGCAAACAGTGATCCAGTCAATGTTAAGCGTTTAGTGACTGAATTATGCTGTGCCGGATTTGGTGGACCCGAGTCGTATTCAGGCAAAGATATGATTTCATCGCATAAGGGTATGAACATTAACGATGCTGAATTTATTGCAGTCTGCGATGACGTACTTAAAGCGCTAGATAAGAATAAAGCTGGCCAAAATGAAAAGGACGAGGTTCTTTGCATTTTGTACTCAATGAAGAAAGAAATTGTTCACCTGTAATTGAGGGGGGTGTCCATCAGTGGCACCTCATCAATCCTCACAAGGAATCTAGTTATGTTTAGTTTTTTTACACGTAAGGGCCCATTCCAAGCCAATATTGCTCCTAGTATGGCAACTATTGAAGTAGCTGCAGGCGATAACTTACTTAAGGCGGCGCTCAATAGTGGTTTAGCATGGCCTCACAACTGCAGGGTTGGTAGTTGTGGGCAGTGTCGCTGCCGTCTTGTGAGTGGGAAGATAAAGTCATTGAGCGATTTTAGTTACGTTCTTACTGGTGAGGAAATGGACTCTGGCATTATTTTAGCCTGTCAGACTAGTTTGCGTAGTGATGTCGAGATTGAAGTGCTTATGGATCAGCCAGCAACCGCATTATCTAAGCCGAAAACGATTGGGGGGACAATTGCCAATACGAAGTCCTTAACCCATGATATTTTAGAAGTGACAATTCGCCTAGATGAAGCTATACCCAGATATCTTGCTGGGCAGTATGCTGAAATAACGGTGCCAGGTATGATTGATAAGCCACGTTCTTACTCTTTTGCCCGAGCGCCTGAAAACGAAGTTAACGAGCACATTAGTTTCTTTATAAGGCATGTGCCCGAGGGTGAGTTTACAAGTTGGTTGCATGCCTCAAGCCGAGATGGACAAAGAGTTAATGTTACCGGTCCTTATGGCTCATTTTGGTTACGTGAATCCAGTGCGCCTATTATATGTATAGCGGGTGGTAGTGGAATGGCACCAATAAAGGCCCTTCTAGAGCAAGTTTCTAGCCAAGAGTCGAAGCGCCAAGTCACCTACATGTTTGGTGCGCGTACGCAAAATGATCTTTACTGCCTTGATGAAATGAAACAGATCAAGAATCTATGCAGCGAACACTTCAACTTCATACCAGTGCTATCACGTGAACCAGAGGACAGTGATTGGAAGGGACTGCGTGGTCAATGTATAGATACTTTATCAGCACAATCCATTGATATAGCTAGTAGTCATGCGTATCTTTGCGGCCCACCTGGAATGATCGACAACGCAATTGAATACTTAACGCAAGCTGGGGTGTCAAAAGAAAATATTTTTTACGATAAGTTTCTCGATGCCTCAAATATAAAAGGTGGGCGTGTATAGCTGGATTGATGGCTAAGTGTTAGTGGGTGATCACTTACATTGGGACGAATAGTTTTACCTATAAAGATCTTAGTAATATAAAAATTTAGAAGGCATATTAATACTATCGGGACAGCGTCGCTCTGCTGTGTTTTAGCGATACCCTCTTATACTTGACTCTGAAATTCGTAACTAAGAGGGGGATAAAAATTAAGGGAGCTATCATGATTGTCAACGAGTATTATTCTGAAAAAAATCACGGACCTCACCACACATTTGAGCTAGGTAACTTTCAGCTTGAAATGGGAGAAACCCTGAAAAATGCTAAGTTACTATATAAGACCCACGGCAAACTCAACGAAAACAAAGATAATGCCATTTTGTTTCCGCATATGTGGTCAGGTACATCTAGCTCCATGGAGATCTTTGTAGGTAAGGGGCGACCTTTAGATCCAGATAAATATTTTATAATTTTGCCAGGAATGTTAGGTAATGGACTTTCCTCCTCACCTAGTAATACACCTACACCTCATGATCGCGGGGCTTTCCCGCAGGTAACTATAGGTGATGATGTATTAGCTCAACATCGCCTTGTGACGGAATATTTTGGTATTACGCAATTGCAACTTGTACTTGGTTGGTCTATGGGGGCACAGCAAACCTATGAGTGGGCAGTGCGTTTTCCTGATATGGTTAAGCGAGCTGCACCTTTTGCAGGCACAGCGAAGGTGACGCCACACAATGCACTGTGGGTGGCTTCGCATGAGGATGCACTTAAGTCAGATCCTAATTTTAATAATGGTTTTTACAATGACTCTAGAGAGTGCCATGTTGGATTAAGGCGGCACTCTAGACTATGGGGTGTAATGGGGCTGTGCCCTGAATTTTACCTTCAAGAGACTTGGCGGAATCTGGGATTCACTTCAATGGAAGGTTTTCAGACCGGGTTTTGGGATGACTATTTCTTACCGATGGATGCCAATAATCTAATTTGTATGGGATGGAAGTGGCGGCATGGTGATGTTAGTCATCACGCCAATGGAAGCCTTAAGGAGGCTTTGGGTAAGATTAAGGCAAAAACATATGTCATATCATTTGCTAATGACATGTTTTTTCCACCTGAACACTCAAAATTAGAACAGATGATGATTCCCAATAGCGAGTTTCATATCGTCAATACTTTGTGGGCACATTTTGGGATGTTCTGTTGCTCAAATGAAAAGGAGCAGATTGATAAACTGCTACACAAACTTTTGAAAGAATTAAATTAGTTCATGTATAAATACTGAAGCTAGAAGAATCATCCATCAGCAATTTAGTATTGGTCATTTGATCTACAGCGATTGGTTATTAATAATAAATAAAGCCAATCGTTTTTTGCTAAATTTCAGATATTGGGTCTGTAAATTTAAAAAAGCTAAATAGAGTTTTGAATAATTATAATATCGATGTCTACAACATAATTAGCCAGCAAAATTGCATGCAAAACTAAGTTTTTGCGAATATGTATTGGCTGGTTCCACATCACTAGTGCGCTAATTAGAAATCAATAACTACCTCCTAATATATCTAGCCCAAATGTGTATTGCATCAAGTGATAGCCCCGCAATAAATGCTGCAACTATTGTTGGTGCAGCAGAGCCTGCGCCAAAGGCTAAGAGCAGGCTTGCCAACCTAGTAGTGTATTCAGAGGTAAAAACAAATCAACAATCTTAGTTATTTCCATTTTAAGCGACCATCCGGCGGCACTAATTGCTATTCAGTTTTGCTGTGATTAAAGTGGACCCCTCCGTCAAGACAATAATGCATCGAGTTTAAGAGGGTAACCCTTCATACGCAGCGGAACAGCGCTGCCCTGGTTTTGTTTGTTTTTTAATTCGATTTCTGCGTGAGTTTTTTCTGTCTCACTGTATTTATCCACAATCCTCGCACCACCACCGCTTGCCGACTGATAGATATTGTCTGGTGTCCTGTAGTTCAAAGACTGGTGCGGTCTTTCTGTATTGTAAAACACAAAGTATTCCGTCAATCCCATCAGCAACTCAGACATCAACGCGTAGCCTTTTAAGTAAACATCTTCGTGCTTGACGCTACGCCAGAGCCGTTCTACAAAGATGTTATCCAATGCGCGTCCGCGCCCGTCCATACTGATCGCAATACCGCGCTTCTTGAGTGCGCCAGTAAACGCTTCACTGGTGAACTGACAGCCCTGATCGGTATTGAATATCTCAGGCTGTCCATAAACCTGTAATGCCTGCTCCAAACAGTCCACACAGAACCCACTATCCAGCGTGTTCGACAAGCGCCATGACAACACCTTACGCGAGTACCAATCAATCACGGCTACCAAGTACACAAAGCCACTCGCTAAGCGAATATAGGTAATATCTGTACTCCATACATGATTGGGGCGGATCACATTCACGCCGCGGAGCAGATACGGATAAACCTTGTGCTGCGGGTGCGGCCGGCTGGTATTCGGCCCCGGTGCCATACCCGCTAATCCGAGCAAGCGCATCAAGCGCTGTACGCGCTTGCGATTGATCTTGTGCCCTAAATCATTCAGGTAACGCCTGATCTTGCGGCTGCCGTAAAACGGATGCCGGGTGTATTCGGTGTCAATTAGTGCCAGTAATTTCAATTCTTGCGCGTCTGGCGTTGACGCCCGGCGTGGCGCGTAAACCGTAGTGCGGTTAATCCCTGTCAGTGCGCATTGCCGAGTCAGCGCCAGTGGCTCCTTGATACTGACCCATTGCTTACGTAACGCTACTGGCTGATCCCCGACTTTTTTTTAAGCCAGTCCAGTTCCATCTTCAAGCGTCCGATCTCAGAATAGAGGCGCTCTGGACTGGAGGATGGATCGACAGGTTTGGGGCCACGCTTAGCATCAAATAGGCTGGAGGCTTGCGCTTGCAGTTCTTTCTTCCACAAACCAACTTGCGTTGGATGCACGCCAAAATCTTGGGCAATCTCGTTATCCGTTTTGATGCCGCGAATCGCTTCAAGCGCTACCTTGGCCTTGAACTCTCCACTAAATATCTTTCGCTTTGTTTCGCTCACTACCTGCTCCTTTTTACAGCAGGTTACCATCTTAATTCACTGTCTGAAAATTGGGGTCCACTTTAGATATAACATTTTGTCGGTGGGGTCGAGTCGCTTTGCGACTTTAATTTGAATGTAAGCTTGTTCTGTAAATTTTGAAAACTGCTAGGAAGTATCTCGACTGAAGATTTCGTTGGTGATGGTATCTCTTTCATAAAAAGAGCAGACCTATTAAAGGTCTGCTTAAAATTAATGGCCTAGTTGGAGATCGGCGCATTAATACCACTTAACTCAAATATAATCTAATTACTTATCCCACTCTTAGTGCATTAGCTTTGCACGCTGACACGACTTGACGAACTTGATCTTCGCTTGCATTCTCAGGTTGTATCACAAACTTACCGTCTTCAATTTTGAAGACTTCTGGTAGCGACAACACACAGTTTCCACTATGGCAGCAAGCCTTTTCATCCCAAATAACTTTCATAATTATTTATCTCCAATTTTATTGATTAATTGATTTTTTTTACAAAAAATTGTAAAACTTAAGAATTGATTATGGTCTTAAATAGAATAATTAGTAGCCGTAGAAATACTTGGAAATACGGTAGCTAATTAAACATACTTCATCCGGTCTCTACATTTAATCATCTATCTGTCCTGCGCTTGCAGAAGATATCGATTCCGTAGATTTCCAATCTTTGAAACATCTCCAAGCTAGGTTTTCTAATTTAATTTCGATAAATGCATAAAAACTTACTTATTAATTTAAAGTTAATTTATTAACCCGTAATTCTACGGATAGTAATTTTTCTGACAAAGAATAGAGTGTTTCTTATGGTGTTGGGTGGCAATCCGGCCACGCAATACTGCCAACAAAAGGAAATACTTATGTTTAAACAATCATTAAATAAGCTCATATTAAAAGTATCAATGTTGGTTGCATTGGGCGCTGTCGGTTCAATAGCAATTGCACAAGACTCTGTATCTGATCCTGCTCTTGCAATCGCTGCTAAGAGCAAAGATGTTAAATGGGCTGATTGTCCTGATTTTTTACCTAAGGGTTGCAAAATCTCAGTACTTCACGGAGATCCTGCAAAACCTAATGTGGATGTATTCTTTAAACTGCCTGGGAATTCAATTCTGCCACTGCATTGGCATACTTCAGCTGAACGAATGACGCTGGTGTCAGGAAAATTTAACATTACCTATAATGGACAGAAAGAAGCCAAAGTTAAAGCCGGAAACTATATGTATGGTCCACCTAAATTAGCACATAAGGGTTACTGTGCCAGTGTCGAACCTTGTATTTTATTCATAGCTTTTGAGTCTCCGTTAGATGCAGTTCCTGGTGAAGTCCCAGCCATGTAGACAAAAATTAAGGGTGGTTTAATTTATTAACCCACCCTTTTATAGTTCTATAGGGAAAAATAGATTCTAACTTATCAGAAACTGGTGATTATTAACTCAGCTAATTGATTGTTAATCTTTCTAAATTATAAAAAAATAGAAATAGGAGTCACTAATGGAAGTTCATACTATTCATGAATTAGTTTCATTGGCAAAGAACGTAATTGTAGAGGTTGATGTAAATTGTGTTGAAAAAATCACTCAGAATGAGTCGCAATTTATAATTGATGTGCGCGAGCCAGAAGAGTTTTCTTTAGGACATATCAAGGGTGCAATCAATGTTCCTAGGGGTGTATTAGAGTTTAGGGCTGATCCTAGTTATCCTGGCGGAATACCAAATTTGTATGATAAGACAGCAAAAATAACTCTATATTGTAGATCTGGGGCTAGAAGTGCTTTAGCGGCACAATCTTTAATGCAGCTAGGATATAAAGCTACTACCTCTATGGCTGGCGGATTTTTGGCATGGCAAGCAGCGGGTTTACCAGTTTCAATTGAATAAGTGCTTTCAATCATTAAGTTTTCTAGCTTAGATGACATTAAAAAATGAGTTTAATGATTTTTATTTTTTTAACTATTCATTACTAATAACCTAGTTGCACCCACCCATTTTGCCTTTTCTTTAGGTTTCAAGTGCATGTAAAAAGTGTATTTTCAATGGCAAATAATAAAGCCTTCTGGTTAATCTGCGTGAAAAAAATTTTATTTTTTTATTGAATTTTATATGTGGGTATTAAGCTTTATCGATAGTTAGCTTATGCAGTTTTCAAAGCAAACTAAAGCCGGCACTTAACTCAAGAATTAGCAATTTGCCTCTAGCCTGCCTTGGTAGCGTAGTTCTGTATTTAGCTGCAGTTTTAATGGGGCAAGCGCTAAGACTTGGTCCATGGTCATCAACTGATCTATATGGTGAGCGGTGGATAGTTAATAAATATATTGGCTCCCATTAAGTTGTGCAGCTTGGCAGTTGCTAAATTAAATAGTGCCAATCTTATTACTCCTCGCCTATTGACTGACCAATCAAGGCCTTAATGAATTTAATCACTTAATAAGGCGTTACACTGAATTTTTATAAGAGCGTGCCAAGTCTTATGTTTTATGCTGCGCGGTTTTGAAATTAAGTGTTTCCCTCATCCTTAAAGCGACTAGCATACCAGATAAAAAGGTGAGCCCAACAATTAACCATAGTGCATAAGTCATACCTAATAGATCGGAAGTGACTCCGGAAATTATTGCACCTACTGCATAACCCAAGTCTCGCCAGAGGCGGTAGACACCTACAGCAGAGGCCCTCCATGAAGGATTAACAACATCACCAATGGTTGCTAGAAGTGTTGGATAGACCATAGCTGTGCCTACTCCGAGCAAAATCGCACCAACGACATAGGTTCTAAATAATAGAGTAGATGCAATAACGCCAATCCCCAACGCCTGTACCCACATACCCACAACAATGAGCCACTTGCGGCCAATTTTGTCTGATAGGGCGCCGGTAAATAATTGACAAACTCCCCACACACTTGGATATATTGCGGCAAGCCATCCAATTTGGATTAAACTTAATCCGGCGGAGGCAAATACTAAAGGGAATAGTCCCCATGCCATGCCGTCATTCAGATTGTTAACTAGTCCGGCCTGACTTGCCGATGATAGATTGCGGTCATGTAGGGTTGTACGCCAGAAAATTGTGCGTTGCGATGGCGCTTCAGTGTTTTGATGGAGAGGATGAAGTGACGCCTCATGTTTTGCATGCTGATGTGTTTCACGAATATAGACTGTTGACAGTAATAGACCTACCAGTACAAATATTACCCCCATATAGTAGGGTTCTGGACTTAGTCCATAGTTTTCAGCAATCCAACCGGTGGCAAAAGCGGCAATACCGACAGCAAGATAGCCTGCAAATTCATTAATACCCATTGCAAGCCCACGGTTCTTGGGGCCAGCGAGATCAATCTTCATAATAACAGTTGTCGACCAAGTGAGGCCTTGGCTGACGCCCAGAAAAAGGTTGGCCAAGAGTACCCAATTCCATGAAGGTGCCCACATCAGTAAGAACGGCACCGGAGTTGCAATCAGCCATCCTGTAACCAGGATTATCTTGCGTCCGTAAATATCTGAAAAACGACCAGCAAAGTAATTGGTCAGCGCTTTTGATAGGCCAAAGACGATAATGAAAGACAAAATGGCGGTATGTGCCACCATTTTGTACTCCTGCTCGGCAATGGCTGGCAGAATAGTTCGCTCCATTCCAACCATTGCTCCGACAAAGGCATTAACTAATACCAGTAAGCTAAATTGCCTCCAGTTCTCTAACATACCTACTTTGGTTGAATTCGACTGAATACACATGGTATAAGTTGGCGATCTTCCTTGCGGCTAAATTTCTTACATAGGCTTGTAAGGTATTTTTAACTATAGATGCTTTTAGTAGTAAAACCAATTAGAAATTACTGAGGAGTTGTGTTTGTTAGCCATTCACGTCCCTTAAGCATGCAATTCCAGTAAACCCAAGGAAGCATGGTGGCTTTTAAAAACCAAGCTGATGAGCGGGGTATCGTCGGGTCTAGAGGAAACGTTGATAATAGTTTGCCTCCGTAACCAAATTCAGCCAATATGACCTTTCCATTTTCTACAGTTAACGGACATGATCCATACCCATCATATTTAGCTGTTAATGGCTTTCCTTCACGGTAGGATGAAAGATTTTTTGCTACAATTACTGCCTGTTTTCTTGCTGCAGCGGCAGTTTTTGCATTGGGTGCAGAGCATACATCACCTAGTGAGAATACATTTGCAAAACTGGGGCTTTGTAAAGTGAAATGATCAACCTCACACCAACCCGCTGTATCTGCGAGAGGGCTATTACTGACTACATAAGGAGGTTTTTGTGGTGGTGCGACATGCAGTATATCAAAAGATTTTTCAATACGTGTGATGGTTCCATTTGTATCTTTTATGTCAAACCAAGCTAATTTTTTTTCACCATCAACTTTAGCTAAGTTTGAATTTAGTACTAGTTTCGCTTGATACTTCTCAATGTATTTCATTAATGGAGGCACAAAAGTTGCAACGCCGAAAAGTACGGCGCCGGCGCTATTAAATTCGACTTCTACTTTGTTTGATACGCCTGCCCGCAACCAATGATCACATGACAAATACATTGCTTTTTGGGGCGCGCCTGCACACTTGATTGGCATTGGCGGTTGGGTAAATATTGCTTTACCTTTATTTAGTTTTGACACTAACTCCCAAGTATATGGTGCGAGATCATAGCGATAATTTGATGTCACTCCATTTTTACCTAAGGTTTGTTCTAGACCCTCTATGCCTTCCCAAGCTAGTCTTAAACCCGGACATACAATTAACTGTTGATAATTTACTAACAATCCATTTGATAATAAGACGTTATTAGTTTCTGGATTAATCTTTTCTGCTTCTGCGCGTATCCATTTGGCTTTTTTAGGAATAACCGAACTCATAGGGCGTACAGTTTTATTGATATCAAATACGCCCCTACCCACTAATGTCCAAGCAGGCTGATAATAATGTTTATCACTCGGTTCTATAATGGCTATTTTTATATTTGGTTGCCGCTTTAAAATGCTTGCCACGACACTAATACCAGCAGACCCACCACCAATAACGACAACATCATAATTAGAGGTTTGACGCATTGAATTATTACTAGTGTTTTCCATTTAAAATTCCCTTGGCTAAATTTATATTTTTTGTAACAAGCACGTAAAAGCAAACCCATAGATCTGTGGTTTACTAAATCAATGGATTGTAATTTGTTAAATTCCTCAATTTCAAAAAGAGACAAAATTGTGGATAGTTTAGGTGTTGCGCTTTAATTAAAGAGACAGCAAACTTCATGCCACGATAGTTAACATATTGATATAACTAGTTATGTCTGCAAGTTGGAGTATTTTTCGCTATTATTTTCTTAATAATCAGCTTCAAATGGCACGTTTAATTTACCTTTTTAATAAAAAGTGCCATTTTTGACAATAATTTATTTTAGAGCTATTTAGTCGATGACAGCTGTGGCTGTATTTGAATATATTTAATGAATAGTAATTATCCCTGTGGAAGGCTTTCTTCAGGAATTCCACACATACGGTTTGCTGGAACTGCAATGTCTATCAATTTAGGCTTAGGCAAATTTAAGCTATTCATCAACAGGATAAATTCATCCTTCGTTTTGTCTGCTAAACGAAAGTTCGTTGCTTTTTCTTGAGTAACTGAACTTACGCGGCGACCGTTGTAATCATGCGCGGGATAAATGAGAGTTTCATCCGGCAAAGTAAAAATCCTCTCGGTGATACTATCAAATAATTCGGCAGCACTTCCACCTTGGAAATCAGTCCGCCCGCAGCCGTTAATAAGTAAAGCATCGCCAGTAAAAATGCGATCATTACATAGAAATGAGACGCTACCTTTTGTATGTCCTGGTGTCGCAATTACCTGAATACTTTGACTGCCCAGTTTTAAAACGTCACCGTCCTTTAGTTGTATATCCGCAGTGGGTGCACCACATAATTCACTAACACCAGTTTGTATTGCGAGTATCTGTCTCAGCTTGCCGCCGGCTGTTATATGGTCAGCATGAACATGTGTTTCTAATGAAAACTTTAATTTACAACCCAGGCTTTTAATAAGCGTAACGTAATAGTCAGTCAGGCTGGCTACAGGGTCTATTAATGCCCCCTCATGGCTTACTTCATCCATAATCAAGTAGGTAAGTGTTGATGACTCTGTATCAAAGATTTGTTTAAAAATCATAATAACTCCTAGTAACATAAAAATATATTGAATTATATTATATTCAATAATATAATATAAAAATATTAATTAGTCATTATTTAAAATATGATCGAAACCAAAGAAATCAATTTTGAAGAACTGCGTAAGTCAGCAAATAGCGCCTGTAGTTTAATGAAAGTCATGGCAAATCCTGATCGACTGATGTTGTTATGTCAATTGTCACAAGGTGAAAAATCTGTTGGAGAGTTGGAGGAAATTCTAGATATTCGACAACCTACATTATCACAGCAACTGACTGTATTGCGTGAAGGCGAGTTAGTCTCTACACGTCGTGATGGCAAGAGTATTTTTTATCGGATTTCAAGCCAGTCAGCTTTGGCCGTTATGCAGGTTCTAAGTCAGCAAATTTGTAATATTTAAAAAGAGGATCAAATGGCGATACAAATTACCAAGCAATCTGATGAATTTAGTACTACGTCTCAAATCAATATTGAGGACATACCAGAAATTGCTAATCTTGGCTTTAAGACTATTATCAATAATCGTCCAGACAACGAGGGTGGAGAGAGTCAGCCGATTAGTGAAGAGCTAAGAGTGGCAGCTGAGCAAAACGGATTAGCCTATCTTCACATTCCCGTGATACCAAATAATATTCTACCGGCTCAAGTGATGGCATTTAGTACGTCATTTGCTTTGGCTGCAAAACCTATACTAGCTTTTTGTAAGACCGGAAATCGTGCCGGTAATATTTTTAAGCTGGCTCAAGTAGTTTCTACAAACTTATCTCCTGATGTAAGTTGACCTTTATAAGGTCATCTTATAGAGACTGCTAGAATCATGCCGATGATGCAGTTTAGTCATGTATGGCTCTATGTAATATTCAGTTGTTAAAAACTAGTAATTAACCACTTATAAATAAACGCTTATTTATCACAGAGGGGTCCTGCAATGCAGTCCAGTAAACAAGAAAAATTGTATGTCTCTCTCACCAGTCCATACGCACGTAAAGTACGTATTGCTGCCATTGAAAAACAAGTTCCGTTTGAAATGATAGTGGAGGTGCCATGGAATGAAGAAACCATGATCACAAGCATCAATCCTCTGGGCAAAGTGCCAGTATGGGTGCTAGAAAATGGCAAAGCACTATTTGATTCACGTGTGATCGTTGAGTATCTCGATGGTGTAAGTGCGTTTGAACAATTAATACCATCTGAGTTACTCGAACGAATAGAGGTTAAGCGATGGGAAGCCCTTGCTGAAGGTGTCATGGATGCGGCATTAGTAATTTTCGCAGAACGCAAAAAACGCCCAATAGAGTTGCAATATCCCGACTGGATCACTCGTCAGTTTGGCAAAATTCATCGTGCGTTGAAAACTCTGAGTAATGAGTTAAATGGTAGAGAGTTCTACTCTGAGTATAAACTCAGTGTAGCTGATATTGCCGTTGCAAGCGCATTAGGATATGTAGGTCTGCGCTTTGATAGTGATTTTAAATGGCAGCAGGATTATCCAATTTTGGCGACCTATTATGATCGCTTAATGCAAAGACCTTCTTTCAAAGATACCGTACCAGTCATATGACGCTAGTTAAGAAATGTGCTTTGTTGGATTTTATCGACCAACTCATTGTAACGCATTAGCTCAGTTGATATCTTCACGCTAAATATAACCATCGCTGAAATTAAAAAAGTCACAGTTGCGGCAATAAATGGCCGAGCTAAGTTTATTACATCTTCATTTAGAACAAGTTTAGGTCGGCCTAGAAAGCTTCGTTTCGAATCAGCATGCGTGATACTGCGCATAACACCAACTGCATTGTGTTCCTAGAAACGATAAAACAAGACTGCATGGTGATATTTCCTCCTAAATTCTATTAAATAGATACTTTAGTCGGGCTATCCTACAGGATAGGCCAAGACTTTCATTTAAAACATCATGCACTACCTGCACATCTGCTAGATCTGCAGGTAAAGTTAAGTGCTTGCATTTTACTTTAAGTCATTCTACTTTGGCTTTTTTCTCATTGGATTGGTTTGATGCTCTGAGATATCTATAAAGATTTAGTGCATACCATCGAGTGATTAAGTAACATCCTCAATCCTCTGCTCTTGTTCAACCTCCTGCCTCAAGGCTACAGATTTTAACGCTCCCGCAAAACGTTTTCTTACCATCGTAACCACCGCAGTTTTAAATTAGATTACAACGACGTTTATTCGAGTAAGTAAAGTCCACCCAATTCAGTATGCACAAAAAAACCTAGGGGTTGTCAAATTTGGCGCATCCATTTGGCAAACAACTATTTTTATGACAAATATGGCTGCTAAACATGCTACAAAATATATCAAATTGTTTCTAAATTGTGAAATTACATTTAAATCAATGACTTATATTACTTGGCACAGGAGTTGCCTATACAAGTCATGCCTGACTCTAGTCGTGGCGTTAAAGTGATTTGTAAATATAAGGTGCTTGCATGTCGGATCAAATAAAAAAAATAGGTCGAATTCTACCTGCGCCAGAAAACTTTGTGGATGTAGAGTTGGCGCATGAAATTATCACCAAGGGTTTGAATGAAACAAGACGTGGGTTTTTGATAAACAGCTTTTTGGCTGCGAGCACAGCATTAGTCAGTGCAAATGTATTTGCTGAATCCCTTAAAAAAAATGCATTTATTGGCGATCCAAATATTTTATCCTTACCCGAACATTCCATCACACTGGGCAAACCGGTAGTGACAAATCCGTATGGTATGCCATCCAAGTATGAAACTAATTTGTTGCGTAGAGAGTCCCCGGGATTAACTAGAGTCCCAGCCGCTTCAGTATCTTTTGCTCCATTGCAGGGATTATTTGGGATTATTACGCCTAGTGGCTTACATTTTGAACGCCACCACCAAGGCTGGCAAGATATTGATCCTAGTAAACATCGCTTTATGATCAACGGCTTAGTTAAGACACCTAAAGTTTATACCATGGATGACTTAATGCGGTTGCCATCTGTGTCTCGTATGCATTTTATAGAGTGTGGCGCGAATACTGCAATGGAGTGGGGAAATGTTGCCGTACCTACGGTTCAATATTCGCATGGAATGCTGAGTTGTAGTGAGTATACAGGAGTGCTTCTATCCACTTTGCTGGAAGACTGTGGCTATGACAAGAAAAATGGGAAGTATATTCTTGCTGAGGGTAGTGATGGATCTAGCATGACTCGAACCATAGCAATTGATCGTGCGCTTGATGATGTAATTGTAGCTTGGGGTATGAATGGCGAGATGTTAAGGCCGGAAAACGGCTATCCATTACGTTTAATCGTGCCAGGGGTGCAGGGAGTTTCATGGGTCAAGTGGTTGCGGCGTATTGAAGTTGGCGATCAACCATATGGCACAAAGGATGAAGCAATTCACTATATAGATATGATGCCTGACGGTGTATATCGCCAATACACTTCAATTCAAGAATGTAAGTCTGTGATTACCTCTCCTTCAGCAGGACAAATGTTACTAAGTAAGGGTTTCTACAATATCACTGGATTGGCATGGTCTGGACGCGGGAAAATAAAACGTGTTGATGTTTCTGTCGACGGAGGTAGAAATTGGCGTGCTGCTCGCCTTGAAAATCCAGTTTTATCTAAGTGCTTGACGCGATTCAATATTGATTGGATGTGGGACGGATCGCCAGTGGTATTGCAGTCTAGGGCAATTGATGAAACTGATTATGTTCAACCTAAAATAGCTGAGCTCAGAGAAATTCGTGGAACGAGATCTATCTATCACAACAATGCGATCCAATCTTGGAAAGTTGCTGAGTCTGGAGAGCTGTCAAATGTTCAGATCTATTAATTTTATTGTTGCGTTACTTCTTATGCCATTAAGCAGTTTTGCATACGCAGATCTGTACCCATATATTGGTCGTACGGCGACTATACAAGAAATAACAGCTTGGGATATTGATGTACGCCCAGATTTTAAAGGGCTTCCCAAGGGTTCTGGAAGTGTAGCCAATGGAATGCAAATATGGGAAGGACGCTGTGCGAGTTGTCACGGAACTTTTGGTGAATCTAATGAGGTTTTTACACCAATTATTGGTGGCACAACTAAAGAGGACATTTTGTCAGGTCGAGTGGCCGCATTAGCCAGTAATAAACAGCCACAGAAAACAACGTTGATGAAAGTTTCCTCTTTGTCTACTTTGTGGGATTACATCCACCGAGCCATGCCGTGGACTGCTCCTAAATCACTATCTAATGATGAAGTATTTGCAGTGACAGCTTATATCTTGAACTTGGCTGAGATTATTCCAGAGGACTTTGTATTGACTGACCAGAATATCGCTGAGGTACAAAAAATGATGCCTAATCGGAATGGCATGTCTATGAGTCATGGTCTGTGGGAAGTGAACGGTAAACCTGATATCAAAAGTGTTGCATGTATGAAAGATTGTGCAGCACAGGTAAAAATTAAATCAACTCTGCCAGAAATTGCTAGAAATGCACACGGTAACGTCCAGAGTCAAAACAGAAGCTTTGGTCCGGTACGTGGTGTTGACACTACAAAACCAGCCTCAAAAACACCAGTAGGAGCTGTCAATACCTCTCGCCAAGAAGCACAAAATACATTGTCTTCAGCTGAGATGTCGGCTTCTACAAAATTAGATGGCTTGAGTATGGCGAAAAAAAATAACTGTCTAATGTGCCATGGCGTAAATAGCAAGATTATTGGCCCTGGATTCACAGAAATTGCTGCTAAATATAAGCTTGATACTGCTGCTGAAGCGATGTTAATCATAAAAATAAAAAAGGGAGGGGCTGGAAATTGGGGCTCGATTCCAATGCCAGCACAAACACAAATAGATGAAGATGAAATTAAATTGCTAGTGAACTGGATTTTAAAAGAAGTGAGGTAGAAGTGATGCTAAGTAAGTATTGCCAGCGTTGTCAACGTTATTTCAAAACTTACTAGTATTTGGGTGTTGGTTAAATTGCAGATAGGGGAGTTGTATGAATCAAAGTAGAAGAGATATTTTAAGGATGACTTCAATAATAGGGATTGGACTAGCTGGAAGTTTATTTGGATCCTTCAATGTGTTCGGTGCCGAATGGATGCCAAAAAGTTTTGAAGCTAAAAGTTTGGAAGACGCACTTAAAGAAATAGGCGTTGATAAATACTCGATAAGTACTGATGTTTCTGTTGTTAGTGCTGAAATTGCAGAAAATGGCGCAGTAGTTCCAGTTTCTATATCAAGTGTGATTCCAAAAACTGATTATATGGCCATTTTGGTAGATAAAAATCCAAGCCCTTTATCTGCAGCGTTCAATATTCCAGAAGGTACAGAGGCTTCTATCACCACGAGAGTCAAGATGGGCGGCACATCTAAGGTGTATGCCGTAGTGAAGGCCGATGGTAAATGGTTTGTTGCAAGTAAAGAAATTAAAGTCACTCTGGGTGGCTGCGGCGGTTGATTTATCAATCAGTTAATTAAATATTAATATAGGCTAGAGGAGCAATTAATGCCAAGTCCAATGCGCATTCGAGCGGTTTTAAATGGTGAAACTGTAGAAGTGAAAGTTCTGATTCGCCATGATATGGAAACAGGACTTCGTAAAGACACCACTGGGAAATTTGTCCCCTCCCATTTTATTCAGAAACTCACCATAAAATATGAAGATAGGATGGTGCTTGATTCGGTCATGGGGATTTCTGTTTCAAAAGATCCATTTTTGTCATTTAAATTTAAAGGCGGTGAAAAAGGTGGAAAGTTAAGCGTTACTTGGGTAGATAACATAGGTGACACTCGAACCGATGCTGCAATTGTTTCATAGCTTTACTTTAATTCGAGCATCTTATGTACAAGGAGTTGGTATGAAACTTTTCATTACACTTATTTTTACAATTTTCCTCATTTATTCCAATACTTTTGCTGTTGCAGGAAATTCATCCACGGATGAAATTGCAAAATATCGAGAATTACTTGCAGATGGGAATCCAGCTGAGTTGTGGGAAATGCGTGGTGAGGAGTTGTGGAAGAAAAAAATTGATCCTAAGAGTGTTTCATTAGAACAGTGTGACTTAGGAAAAGGTCCAGGAATTGTTAAGGGCGCTTATGTTGAATTACCTCGCTATTTTAATGATGTTAATAAGGTGATGGATCTTGAGCAACGTCTTATATATTGCCGTAAAAACATTCAAGGACTTAGTCATGAGCAGGCTGTAAAAATTCCTTATGGATCTGTGGGAAATCCATCCGATATTGAAGCACTCGTTTCATATATTACAGCTGAATCAAAAGGCATGAAAATGGCTGTTTCAACTAAACATCCATTGGAGAAAGAGGCATATGAAGTTGGTAAAAGATTTTTTTTCTACCGAGCCGGATCACATGACTTTTCTTGTGCCACTTGTCACTCAGCCGATGAAAAAAGAATTCGACTACAAGAGTTACCAAATCTACTGAATAAAGCAGATGCCCAGAAAACATATACGACTTGGCCGGCATATAGACTTTCTCAAGGCGAGGTGAGAACTATGCAGCATAGACTGAGTGATTGTCTGCGTCAGCAGAGGTTTCCTGAACCAATTTATGCATCTGAAACAATAACGGCACTGATTATGTTTTTGGCAAAAAATGCTGAAGGCGGAATTTTTGATGCCCCTGCCCTTAAGCGATAAAGGAATTTTGATGAAAAAAATACTCATCGTAATCATGGTCTTTGCAGTTATGACAGGCTGTGCGACGGCTACAGTGGAGACTGACTATGGAAAAGCTATGCTCAGCCTACTTAAGTCTGAATTTACTTCTAAAGGGCCAGCAACAGTAGAGCGCATGTTAAATCAAGACGAAGTGCAAAAACTTTGCAGTGAATACCCGATGGTGAGAACAGAGGAAATGGTATCCCGCATTCAAGACAGTCAAATGAAAACGGTTAAATTTCCTGCGGATGGCAACTACCTTGGTGATTGGAAAAAAGGCGAAATAATCGCTCAAAATGGTCGAGGATTTCAATCGTCTGATCCAATTGGAGGGGTTAATGGTGGTAATTGTTATGCCTGTCATAACATCACAAAAAGCGAGATTTCATATGGCAATATTGGGCCGTCGCTTAACAATTATATAAAACTGCATGGAGCTAATGATCTAGTAATTAAGTATACATGGGCAAAGATTTATAACTCACAGGCCTATACAGCTTGCTCAAGTATGCCCCGTTTTGGACATTCTGGCATATTGGATGAACAGCAAATTAAAGATGTAATGGCACTATTGTTAGATCCAGCATCGCCAGTTAATCGTTAATGGCAAAATTAAGTAAAAAAAGTTAATTAAAATATGGAAATAACATGTCAATAAGTCGTCGTGAATTTGTACAGTTAATGGGTATAGCAGCCGCTGGTGGATTGCTTCTTAACTCAAAAAATATACTAGCTAATCCTTCTACGGAGCAGCTTTACAACATACCTAAGTTTGGTAATGTACATTTACTTCACTTTACGGATTGTCATGCACAGTTAAAACCAGTTTACTTTAGAGAGCCAACAGTTAATTTAGGTGTAGGCCAAGCATTTGGTCGCCCACCTCATTTAGTTGGAGAGAAACTACTTAACTATATCGGCGTAAAACCAAATACATCGGAAGCTTATGCTTTTTCAACGCTAAATTTTGAACAAGCCGCGCAAACTTATGGCAAGGTCGGTGGTTTCTCGCATCTATCAACATTAGTAAAACGAATGAAGGAAACTCGGCCCAACGCATTGCTTTTAGATGGAGGTGATACATGGCAAGGTTCTGCTACAGCGCTCTGGACTAATGGTCAAGACATGGTTGATGCAAGTTTAGAGTTGGGTGTTGATGTAATGACGGCCCACTGGGAAATGACACTAGGAGATAAGAGAGTCAAGGAAATTGTAGAAAATGATTTTAAAGGAAAGGTAGATTTTGTAGCACAGAATATTAAAACTACTGATTTTGGCGATCAGGTGTTTAGCCCATATGTGATGAAAGAGATGAATGGTGTTTCCGTCGCGATTATAGGACAAGCATTTCCATATACGCCTATTGCCAATCCACGTTACTTCGTCCCTGAATGGAATTTTGGTATTCAGGAAGAAAATATGCAGAAAATGGTCGATGAAGCCAGATCAAAGGGTGCGAAAGTAGTGGTCTTACTGTCGCATAATGGTATGGATGTTGACCTTAAATTAGCGTCTCGTATTCGTGGTATTGATGCAATCTTGGGTGGGCATACCCATGATGGCATGCCTGTTCCAGCCCTGGTGGACAACGCTGGTGGTAAAACAATAGTCACAAATGCTGGAAGTAATAGTAAATTTCTTGGGGTGTTAGATTTTGATGTCCGCGATGGTGAAGTTAAGGGATTTAAATATCGACTATTACCCGTGTTTTCAAATTTCCTTCCTGCGGATAAATCGATGGAAGCACTTATCAATAAAATCAGATCACCATACGAAGCTAGGCTCAATGAGAAGTTAGCTGTGACACAAGACACGTTGTATAGGCGTGGGAATTTTAACGGTACTTTTGATCAATTGATTATTGATGCTTTAATGGACGTTAAAGATGCAGAAATTGCATTCTCTCCCGGTTTTCGTTGGGGAACTACGCTGCTGCCCAATAGTGAAATCTTGATGGAGCATCTCATGGATCAGACCGCAACCACTTATTCTTACTCGACGGTCACTGAAATGAGTGGCAGCAATATTAAAGCTGTTATGGAAGATGTTGCAGACAACCTATTTAACCCTGATCCATATTATCAACAAGGAGGTGACATGGTGCGGGTGGGGGGGATGAGCTATGCTATCGACCCTAATGCTGATATGGGTAAACGTATTCAGGACATGCGTTTAAATGGGAAGCTCATTGAAGCAAGTAAATCATACAAAGTGGCTGGCTGGGCACCGGTTGCAGAAGGTGCAAGCGGAGAACCCATATGGGATGTCGTCGCTGGATGGTTAAAAACCCAAAAAACTGTATCTCCGCGGAAGCTAAACACGCCTCGACTTATTGGTGTGGATGGTAATCCAGGCATAGTGCCGTAGTTGCAATATCAATCGTCATTTAATTTAGCGGACATTTAATAACAAAGGGGTATTTCTTGAAATATATTGATAGAGTTTTGGTTTCTATTGGATTATTTATTACGTTATATAGCGTAGCAAACGCAACTGATGCAAGTTATACCATTAAATTGATGACGCCAGAAACAGCATTAAAAGCTGCTTTAGCTGGGATGAAAGAATGCAGAGGGCTAGGTTATCAAGTGGCGATTGCAGTTGTAGACCGCACAGGCCAAACACAAGTAGTTTTGCGCGATAGGTTTGCTGGTATGCACACCATTGAAGCGGCAACTAATAAAGCTTGGACCGCGGTGAGTTTTAAAACAAATACCAGCCAATTTGCTGAAAATACACAAAGTGGTAAGGAGTCAAGTGGAATACGACATATCCAAAAAGTATTGGCTATAGGCGGTGGAATGATGGTCGATGCTGGTGGTAACTTGTATGGAGCTATAGGTGTTTCTGGAGCACCTAGCGGTGAAGCTGACGATAAGTGTACCAAAGCTGCTATCTCTTCGATAATAGAAGATTTGGAAATGCTATAAGTTAACTATTTAAAAAAAGATAACTCTGCTCCTTCTGGCAAACCTACATTGCTAATACATACAAAACTTATTCAAATGATAATGAGGTCATAAAATAAAAGTGACACTAATCATTATGAGGTGAAGAATGTCCGCTCAATAGTAAGTAAAGAGCTACTCAGTATTTAGAATGATTGTCAGAACCCAAGATAAGTGCTTGTTTGTGATTATAGAATAATTGAGATTATCAAAAAATATCTTGTGCGGGTAATCCAATATGTAGTGAGCATTGTTATGAAATTTCTCTTAATTATTTGAAGCCATGTTTTCAGCAAGGCGATGCATGTCCTTTAAAAGAAGCGAGAGAAACCAAAACGACGCTGCGTGTTTTTCATTTAGACCATACCCCACGTGGGCGTGAACTAGTTGATGTGGATCTCACGCCAATTCTTGAGGATTATGGTAATCCAACTTTATATATTGAGATTAGATATCTACTATAGCTAGTCCTGAAACAGATGTTAGCAATTGCGATGAGTTTGTAGAAATATTACGATTAATTGAGTGAGTAGCCACTCATTGCCATTTTTAAAACTTTATGCTTCGGCTAAAGAATTACTATTCTTAGGATTACGGAGAAATAAGATGATTAGTTTGTAACCAAAATTAGAATATTTTTCTGGTCAATTTCTTTGAATTTATTGAGTCTTTTAGGTGTAAGTTTCTAAGGTTTGGCTATTTAATAAGAGGCTGTCAATAGTCGGAAATAGTCTCACTTAAATAAACTTACTGGCTATATGTTGTTTGATGATGAGAAAGTATAGAGGTACTTAATTTACTTTTAATTGTGCCTAAAAATAGATGTACCAGCCTTGCTGAAAAGTAGGCCAGAAAAATACAGGGGGTACACGCCTAATGCAGAAAGATATAGTGGCTAAAATGGACTTCAATTGAAACTGCTTGTGTAACCGAAAATTCATTTCAGACACAATAAAATATATATTGGATTTCAGTCTATATCCAAGTATTTATACGGGTATTAATCTTCTTATTTAAGTACACAATTAAAATATTTACAATTTTAAGCAATAGTACCAACTAATCAAAAAAATGAAGGTTCAAAATTATGAAAGCTATCTGGGATGATGAGTGTATTAAGGCTGCTGTCACTTCGATAATAGAAGATTTGGAAATGCTATAAGTTAACTACTTAAAAGAGAGTATTGAAGTTCTACTGACAAAGCGCACAATACTTATTTTTGAAATAACGATATTAATGATAATAAAATCAAAATATATATTTGATGCTAATCATTCTGAGGTGAAGAATGTCCGATCCAATAGTTAGTAAAGATCTAATGAGTTTCTTAGATTCATTGCCAGAACCAAGATTAGTGCTAGGTAGCGACTATAGAATAATTGGTTCAAATTTAGCTTATCAAAAGATATTTGGTGCTGGCAAACCAATAAATGGGAAGCATTGTTATGAAATTTCTCATCACTATTTGAAGCCATGCGATCAGCAAGGGGAGGCGTGTCCTTTAAAAGAGGCTAGAGAAACCAAGACGACGCAGCGGGTTTTTCATTTACACCATACCCCTCGTGGACGAGAGCTAGTCGATGTGGGACTCACGCCAATTCTTGGAGATGACGGTAATCCAGCTTTTTATATTGAGACTATAAAAAAACAAGATTATATCTCTACGATACCTAGCCCTGAAAGCGCTGTGGGTAAAAGCCCTGAGTTTGTGAAAATGTTAGGATTAATAGAGCGAGTGGCCACAAGTGATACTCCAGTTTTACTTTTGGGGGAGACCGGCACGGGTAAGGAAGTGCTTGCAGGTATTGTTCATAAAAAAAGTAAACGAAGTCAATCCTCACTTATTATTGTGGATTGCGCAGGCCTTACTGAGACATTGTTTGAAAGTGAATTATTTGGGCATGAAAAAGGCTCATTTACTGGAGCTTATGTTGAGAAAAAAGGCCTTGTTGAAATGGCTCATGGAGGAACACTATTTCTAGATGAAATTGGAGAAATTCCTCTTAGTCAGCAAGTAAAACTATTAAGATTAATTGAAACTAGTACCTTTCGGAAAGTAGGAGGGCTAGAGGTTTTAAGAGCTAATTTTAGATTGGTATGCGCAACACATCGGGATCTGAAACGGATGGTAGAAGAGGGGACATTTAGACAGGATTTATATTTCAGAATAAATTCGTTCCCGATATATATGCCAGCTTTGCGAGAGCGTAAAGAAGATATAGGTTTAATTGCAGAGTCATTATTGTATAGGTTAAGTCCAGATAAGAAATTTACGCTTGCAGAAGATGCTGTGGAGTTTCTAAAGAATTATCCTTTTCTGGGCAACATTCGAGAGTTACGCAATATGCTAGAGAGGTCAATATTACTAGCTGATACTGATGTTTTGTATATGTGCCATCTGATAGATGAATCTCTTGAGATAAACTCCAACGCAAGTCCAACGGGCAAACAATCACATTTCTATGGTGTAATTTTGCCGTTAGCAGAGCTTGAATCTAGATATTTACAATGGGCAATTGGCGAAAGTGATGAGAGTAAGAAAGAGCTTGCAGCTAAACTAGGGCTTACCCAAAGAACTTTGTATCGTAAGTTGATTGAGTTGAAAAAATAAAAGTATGTTGGCTTAATAATGGAGTGAAAGGTAATGGTAATCCCCCCAGAAAAAGATTGCATTTATAAGTAGAATTTTCTTATGATGTTTTAAGGAGGTTTTACATGAAGATATCAAGATTTACCGACAGTCAGATTATGCAGATTTTGAAGCAAGCAGAAG
>Ga0209512_1001288_pt1 | contig 31704 bp, 18 predicted proteins | sample frozenSSSSmetaG_FD_184142 | JGI IMG/M metagenome (GOLD analysis project Ga0209512, IMG submission 184142) | Glacier valley bacterial and archeal communities from Borup Fiord, Nunavut, Canada, to study Microbial Dark Matter (Phase II) -... | ecosystem: Environmental > Aquatic > Freshwater > Ice >...
TCACGGTCGTCAGCATTCCCGATGATCAGATCCCATACAGCGCCAGTTCGCACGCATACAACCGCCCGGAAATCACCAACCTGCTCCCAGTCATCCGGCAATGAGCTTCATGAAGAATCACCGCAGAGGCGAAAAGATCGCTGAGGAACGCAGAGCTATAAAACTGGTGACAGGCATTCAATCCACCCCAATCCTCTCATTCATCTAAAATCAAAAATCCAAAATTTGTCTCCTCTCTTTTCCTCTGCGCCCCTTGGCGACCTCTGCGCCTCTGCGGTAACTCTTTCCCATTCTCCCAGCGAGAACCCGAACACATAAAACAAAAGTGAAATACAAACTGACATTCGCCCTCGTGGCGCTCATGACCAGCACCGCCTTCGCGCGCTTCCAAGCTCCCCAGCCGGAGTTCAAGAATGAAAAGCAACTCGCAGAATGGCGGGCTGATAAATCGTCAGAATCCTCCAGCCAAGGCTACGCGGCCGAAGAGGAAGTCTTCTACACCGGCAAGCCCTACGTAGAGTCATCCGGAGGCTACGCCTTCAAATACCGCAGCTACAACCCGGAACTGGCCAGATGGACGTCAGAAGACCCGAGTGGTTTTCCAGATGGGGCAAATCAGAATATTTATGCGTGCATCCCAACAGTAAAGATTGATCCAACAGGTTGTTTTTCAATCAGCGTGACGAATTCCGCAACTTATAATAGTACAAGCGGGACTCACAAGGCAACGTCCTCTGATCTTAAAAAGATCGATGGGTTTAGCTCGTGGATGACCGGACCAAGTTCGTCATTTACGTCTGCTGGCTGGACATTTAGTAATACGGGATCCGACCTCACGGTCAACATCACAAACTACACCTCGAATGCCAGCACAATTGCTGGCGGTCTTACCATTTACGCCGCTGTGTCAGGATCAACTGCTGCCGCCCATCAATACCGGTGGGTGCAAATGATACAAACGAGCGATTCCATAAATGGGGGCGGTCCTGGGGAATACTTCGATAATTCAGGTGATCCATCGTTTCCGTTCTTTGAAACCGATGCTGATATCGCTATCGGAATTAGTCCTCAAGGCACTTTCTACGATCCTCCACACAGAGAGTGGCCATCCGCAGGTCAAACGACCGAATGGAAAGCATCATTGTTCTTAGTCGATTACAGCTCAGCTACAAAAACTGTCAACCTACTGGGAGGATTTTCATATGGATTTCAATTGGAGTAATCGTGGTTTTCGGATAACTGCCCTTAAATTTATTTTCAGCCTAAGCACTATGTCGTGGGCCAGTGGTGCAAACATTGCTGTCGAAACGGATGCCGTCGGACTTGCTTCCGTCGGAGTCAGTGACAAGCCAATGCCGTCATTTCTAATAACCACTAAATCGGAAGCATCCGCGAGTCAGAATGAATGGTTCAAGAAGCAGCATTCGCCTAGGTTTGTTTTCATCAAGCTGAGTGCTGATGGATGTAAATTAATTAGTAAAATGCTGAAGAATCGCTGGCCCGAGAAAGATGTGAGTGGTCCAGTCGGAACGTATATCGCCTCTCGTTGGGAGGCGGACATTAGAACCGATTATATCCTTACTCCTCAGGAAGCCGTTGTCGTTTTGAAAAAAATCGGCACGTTGGAAATTCCTGAAGAAACGCGGACAATTCTGCAGCAAACGATTCGCCGTGCTTCGGGGGGCAGTCCAAAATAACAGACATTCAGAATGTGCTCCGGGGTCAGTGCTCCGGGGTCAGTGCTCCGGGGTCAGTGCTCCGGGGTCTGCTCCGGGGTCAGTCCCAAATAACCGACATTCGGAGCAACTTGAATCAGGCAAAATCATAAATCCAGAAGAGTAACCCGATGATCAAAGAAACCGCCTGCGTGCTCTTTTTCTTCTGCTGCGTCCTATCCGCGGCGGAGGAGCAGTGGGCGGTTTCAAGCCGTGGCATGGATGTTCCATTCAGGTCATGGCAAGCGGAGGGAACCAAGGCCAGCACGAATGTGCTGGTCTTGGTGCCTGGCTACAATGGCAAGGGCGAGCAGATGTTGGATGTGCGCTGGAAAACTTTCGCTGCGAACCACTGCTTGGTTCTGCTGGCACCGACGTTTCACGCGGAGGGGAATGAGAATAATAACGGCAAAGGCTACTACTACCCGGAGCAGGGTAGTGGGGAGGTGATGGAGAAGGCGTTGGCAGAGGTGCAGCGGCGAACAGGAGTGAAAACCGAGAAGGTCTTGTTTTTCGGATTTTCCGCCGGAGCGCACTACGTCCACCGTTTCGCGCTGTGGAAGCCGCAGCGGGTAAAGGCATTTGTTGCGTATTCTGCAGGGTGGTGGAGCGAACCGGGCCCGGGCTTGAAGTCAGTGCCGGCCCTGATCATGTGCGGCGAGACGGATGAACGCTACCAGCCGACATTGGAATTTTTCAGAATGGGCCGGAAGCTGGGCTGTCCTTGGATATGGCGTTCTTATGAAAATACAGGACACAATCTGACTCCGGCGGTGAGGGACATGGCGGAAGCGTTCCTCGAATATTATTCGGGGCGAGAAGCGGGAGGTGCGGCAGGAGTGGGGAAGAGTATGCCAGTGCCGCGCGAACGTTGGTATGGGGATCTCCAGACTTTCAAAAGCGTGGGTGAGGCTGGAAAAGGGACGATTCCCGAGGAATTCAGCATTGAGCTGCCGTCGAAGAAGGTGGCGGAGGTGTGGGAGAAAGAAAGTAAGTAACTGAACAATGAAAATAACGACAAACGTCAGAAGCGATGAGTGCCAGGGTGGTAAATTTTTTTCGAACTGGAAACATTATCTCGAACGGACAGACGCAAAGGTGGAGAGAATGACGGGGGTAATCCGAGGGCTGCTGCTTTGTGCGGTGCTGTCCGGAATCTCCTCCTTGTCGGCGTATGCGCAGCCGCCTGTGCCCCAGGCGGAGGTTCTGCCGGAGCGGGTGTTCCGTTTCACCATCAAGACCCGCTCGGAATTGAACAAGGATCTCCCTTTTTATCTGAGGGTGCCGAAAAATTATCGACCGGGAAAATCCTACCGCTTGTTGTTCCTGTGTCCGCACCTCAATCAGGACGGCCTGAAAAAACTGGCCGGCAGTGCCGCGTGGTTGGCTTTGGCGGATGAGCGGGACTGGTTTGTGATGAGTTGTTCATTAAAGCAGGATCAGAAAGCGGGACAAGACCGCAAGACCTCTTATTACTATCCGGAAGCATTTTCCGGGAAGGCAGTGCTGGAAGCACTGGCACTTGTGGCAAAAAAATATCCGGTGGATACCGAGAGACTGTTGATGCAGGGGCTTTCCGGCGGTGCTCAATTCGTCCACCGCTTCGCGCTGTGGGCACCGGACCGGGTAAGCGCTGTGGCAGTGAATTCATCGAGCTGGTTTGATCCGCCAAACGACAAATGCAACCGGGTGGCCTGGCTCATCACGATCGGTGAGTCAGATGCGAGCTATAACAACTCATTGGAGATGATCGACCGGCTGCGTAATGCCGGGGCATATCCCATTTTCCGCTCCTATGTGGGAATGGTACATGAGGGCAGTGCGAAAGTGGACCAATTGAATATGGAATTTCTGAAATATTACGATGATTGGACGCGCAAGGATTTGGGCAAGGCGCGTTCCGCACTGACGCCAGAAGCCGAGCGCTTGTCCTTGAGGGGAGATAAAATGCCGTATGTGGGTGACAACCAGAATTGGAAATTTCTGAGCAATAGTCCCGAATCACGGGAGTCGGTTTCGGAGGATTCGAGAATCTTCCTGCCGAGCGAAGGAATTGCACAACTGTGGGGGAAGAAGGAGGCGGAATGAATCTTGAAACCCCTGTGGAATACTTTTACGGCGATACACTGCGCTGGAGTTTCGGCTTCGAGAATCCGAACAAGGCTGCGGTCCTCTTCGCCTGTGCGTTGCCACTGATCTGGTGGTGCTGGATGGCCGCGTGGAACATCAAAAATCTGTGGCTGAGGGGAGTCGCCTTGCTGGCAGCGGCAGCCACGTTTCTGGTCGCGAGCTACTGCTTGTGCATGACATTCTCCCGTGGCGGGCTAGTGGCGGCTGGCGCTGGCTTGCTTTATCTCATCGGCAGGGAATGGTTGGGGAGCAAGGAACGCCCGCGGGCTTGGGGTCGGTGGCTGCCAAATGGATTACTGTTGATGGCGCTTATCGGGACTGTGGCGTGGACAGGGCTGGGCAATCGATCCGCCCAGGTGGCAAGTGGGGATGCTTCCGTAGGTAACCGCTTCGAGCTGTGGGGTGGAGCTTTGCAAATGGCCGTGGAGAATCCCCTGGGTTCCGGTGCGGGCAAGTCCGGAGAGCAATATATGCAGTGGTATCAGGCAATGGACCGGAAAGAAGGGTACCGCACCATGGTAAACAGTTACCTGACGTTCCTGGTGGAGAGAGGTTGGATTTTATCAATCGCGGTGCTGTTCGGATTTTCGGTTTTCTGGGTCTGGACAAAATCGATGGAAGGAGAGCGCTTCGTCACCGCCTTGCGGGCGTCAATCCTTGTTTTCCTGATTGCTGGAATTTTCAGCACGACGATGGAAGCATGGCAGCTTTGGATATTTCCAATCATTTGTGGAGTAATGCTGTTGGGAATGACCGCCTGGAAAAGACGCCAACTAGAATTGGGGAGTGTGATTACCGGCGGGGTCTGCCTATTGGGATTGTGCGCAATAATGGCCGCTGCCGGAGCATGGAAAATGGTGAATGACCCGCTGCGGAGGGAATTCGGGATGATCAATGGGGAAAGAACGGTCGTTGCGCTTGGTCCTAAAACCGAATCACCGGCAGTTCTAGGATGCGTGGTGGATCAAATGGTGCTGGGCGGACAGTATTCAAAGCTGTTGCGTGAGCTGGCACTAGAAAGCGCGGTGAAAATTCTGCTGGGTGATAGCGCCGCATCTGCGGATCGCGTGATGTGGGTGGGGGGGGCTGTTCATTTGTGTGGAGCCTATCACCCCAAGCACCTGACGCTATTGGCACCGGAAAAGATCGATGAAAAGGAGATGGCTGTATTTCTGGCGAACAGAATCCCGATACAACTGATTTTACCGGAAATCGACGAGGATGCCCGGGTCACGTTTTGGGACGATGTGGCAGATGGGCAACACGCGCCTGATTTCCAAAAGACAACTCTTGGCGGTGTGGGAAACCGGATCGATTGGGCGTGGGATCAGGTGGTGGACTTGTTTGGTCGTCACACCTTGCAAAGAGTGCGGGCCGAATGAAACGCTGCAAATTTCGTGCCCCTTCACCATCGCGAGCTTGTCCGGCATTGCAGTGAGGCGGGACCGGCGGGGGGCCGGATTTGGGATGAAAAACGAGTTCCGCTTGCTCGAAATGCGTAGTTTTTCAATGGCTCGCGGGTTGACATTGTCTCCCAGATTGAAAAATGATCCCTCGACATTTTTTCCCTTCAAGTTTTACTCCAGCGAACCACTCGCTTGATTGGCGGAATTGATTCCGTCTTTTGAATTTTCCGATATGAAAAAATCCACTTCCCTACGATCTTCCTGCCTTCTCGTCCTGCTTGCGGGTCTTGTCGGTTACGCCAATGCAGCCCCCTACGGCCCTGATGGTCGCGAAGTCAAATGGGTCCAACCTGACGGTCAGAAACTCAAGCTGCGGGTTTTCGGTGACGAGTACTATGCGCGCACGGAAACCGCGGACGGCTACACCGTGATCTACAGCCCCAAAGACGGTGCCTATCACTACGCGGGACTTTCCGCCGATGGCTCCGATCTCGTGCCCCTGCCGCTCACGGCCGACAAGCCAGCGAACAAAGCCTTCCCCCAGCATCTCGATCTTCCTGCGGAAAAAATCCGGGAGAAAAGCCAGGCACGCCACACCAAGGCCGATTTCGAGCGCCAAAAGCGCTGGGCCGCTCGCGTGAGTGCGGTGCAGACACTGCGTTCCGCCCGGGGTGGTGCGGCCATCGCCCCTGCCGCACTTGCGGCCGCGAGCGTGAAGGCGGTCCCGGTCATTGGCGACAAGCTCGGCCTTACCATTCTGGTGCAGTTCCCCAACGATAGAAGCACCACTGCCAAGGATCCGGTGACCTTTCCCACCGACCGAAACAAGATGGTCCGCTATTGCAACGGAGTAAGTTACAACGAGGACGGCAACACCGGCTCCGTCCGCGATTTCTTCTTCGATCAATCCGGGGGCAGGCTGTCTTACACGCAATCGGTGACTCCCATCGTCACCATGCCCAAGGCGCGGAACTATTACAATTACGCGGATTATCCCCGGAATAAGACGTTCCGCCAGGACTCCGGAGATGTCCTTCTTACCGATGCGATCGCCGCCCTCAAGGCCGCCAATTTCGATTTTTCGGGCGTCACTCTGGACGAAAACAGCCGGGTGCTCGCCACCAACCTCCTTTTCGCCGGTCCGGATTCCGGAGTATTTGCGCAGGGTCTGTGGCCCTATCAAACCACGCTGTCCAAGGAAATCAACGTCGGGACTTCGGATTCGCCGATTTACATTTCGGCCTACGAGCAGACCAACATCGAGACCGCCGCTCCCGTCATCGGCACTTTCTGCCATGAAAACGGCCACCTTCTCTTGGATTATTCCGACCTCTACGACTACGACGGCGCATCCCAAGGTGTGGGCGATCACTGCCTCATGGGCGGCGGAAACTACAATAACGGAGGCAAGACGCCTTCTCCGATCAACGCCTACTTCAAGGATGCGGTGGGTTGGGAATACGTGACCGAAATCACGACCTCGGATGCCAAAACCGTCTCGCTCCCCACCACCGGCAACATCGCCTACCGCCTCGCCAAGCCGGGTACTCCCACCGAGTATTTCATCGTTGAGAACCGCGGTGCTGGCGACAAATGGGCCCAGTACTCCGTTGATAAGGGAATCATTATCTGGCACGTCGACTCAACTTACAGAGGCAACAACGATGAACAAATGACTGAGGCCCGGCATTACGAGGTATCAGTCGAGCAGGCGGACGGAAAGTTCAATCTCGAAAACAACAAGAACCGTGGTGACTCCGGGGACCTTTTTGATACGGGCAAATCGCTTTTCACGGACGCCACCCTGCCGAACGCCCAATGGTGGGACGGGACCTCGTCCGGATTCAAAGTCCGCGTTGTCACTGGGGTGGGAGCTTCTACAGACGTGCATTTCGGCCGGGTCGCGCCCGACACCATTCTCGTCGTCGGCCCCAACGGCGGTGAAGTGTATTATGCAAAACAGCCCGTCGAGATTAGTTGGGACGCCAATATCCAAGGCAACGTGAAGATCGACCTCTACAAGGGTGGCGTGCTGAAATCGGTGCTCTCCGCGAATGAACCGAACAGCGGTAAATTCACGTGGGTGGTTCCCTCCTCGATGCCCTTCGGAACCAACTACACGGTGAAGGTCAGCAGTCTGACGAATGCTGTGCCTGCCACGGATACCAGCGATTCGACATTCACGGTCGGTGCCCCCGCTTTCCCGGAGAACAATGTGATTCCATACGGCTGGAGCAAACCCCACTCCGCCGCCAACGGCTGGGTGGTGACCAAGAGTTCCGCCTTTGAAGGTGGCTACTCCCTCACGAACAAGCCGGTGGGTGACGGCAAAACCGCCGCTATCGCTTACAAATCGAATTTCATTGCAGGCAATATCACGTTCTACATGAAGACCTCTTCGGAAAAAGGCTTCGACTACGCCCGTTTTTACATCGACGGCAATCCGCAGGAATTGATCACGAATGGAGGAAGAAAGGGACTCACCGGCCAGGTTCCTTGGACTTTCTGTTCATTTCCGCTTTCCGCAGGAACCCACACGCTCCAGTGGACCTATGAGAAAGATGACACTTACGCGTCTGGCAAAGACCGCGCCTGGCTGGATGCTGTGATCCTGCCCTCCACGACCCCGGAAATCGTGGTGAAGAACGCCGACGGAGAAATTCTTGTCGACGGTGTCGGCCTCACCACCTTCCCGACCACCCAAAACGGCTCGAAGTCGAAACCGCTGGTTTTCACCATCAAGAACAATGGCAAAGCGGATCTGACCCACCTCAAGATCGTCAAGTCAGGCGGTAGTGTCGGCGATTTCATCGTTGGCCAGCCGCTCAAGAACGCAATCGGAGGTGGAGACGCCACCACTTTCGAAGTCACTTTCGCGCCCAAGAAGCTCGGTTCCCGCACCGCGGAGATCCAGGTTCTCAGCAACGACCCCGACCAGCCCGCTTTCACGATATCAGTGCGGGGCAACGGCATTGGAAGGCCGAAAATCGCGATTTTCCAACCACTGGACAAACAACTCAAGGATGGCAAGTCGGTCGTCAAAATGGGATTCGCCACTGTAAAAAAAGAAGGTAAAACGAAGAAGTTCACGATCAGCAACAAGGGAGATGCCGTTTTGAATGGCCTCAAGATTAGCAAATCCGGTCCAAACAAAGGTGATTTCCTCGTTGGTCCGCTCGGCGTGACTTCGCTCGATCCCGGTGACTCCACGACCTTCACCGTGACCTTCAAGCCCTCCCGAGCCCAAGACAGGTCCGCAGACCTCCATATCGCGAGTAATGATTCAACGTCCGGAGTGATCGATATCAGCCTTACCGGAACCGGGGCTCCGAAAATGAATGTCAGGGGTGCCTCACCCACTACAGGAATAGCCGACGGCATTTTTGCTGCGGTGTTTGGTGCCGAAGCAAAACCTGTCGCCAGCTTCGAGGTGGTTAAAGGTCAAAAATACCTGGCGCTCTCGGTCGCCAAACTTCCTGCCGGCGCTTCCGTCGGAACCGTGGAGGTTTCCTCCAACCTGCTGGACTGGTACAGCGGCAACAAGCACACCACTGTCCTCATTGATGACGAAGCGACCCTGAAGGTACGTGACAACGTCCCCTACAGCCAGGACACAAAGCGCTACATCCGCCTGAAGTAACCGGCATTACCTGTCCTCATTCAATTCCACAGCCACCGGGATCCAAACCCGGTGGCTTTCTTGTGGGATCGTCTCGGATGGGTGGGCTAGAGCATTTCAGGATTACGTTTTGGCTGACATGGGGCTGACATGGGGCTGACATGGGGCTGACATGGGGCTGACATATAAAAAAGACTCTCCGCGCCTCGGAGCAATCCCGGCCCGAGGTCGCCCGCGCCCGCTGCATCTGGCGCGAAATCCAAGGGTGTTCTGAACCTTCGCGCCTTGTCTTCCTCGACGAATCGGCCGCCAAAACCAATATGACCCGTTTGCGCGGCCGCTCACCGCGCGGGAAACCGCCGCACCATGTCGTCGATGGGGAAACACTCACCATGATCGGTTCAGTCCGGCAGAATGGCAGCACCGCCTGCATGACTGTCGAAGGAACCCTTATCGCGGAGGTGTTCCGCGCATTATCTTCGCGAAATCCTGCTGCCCATCTGCGTGAATCTGTGTTCATCTGCGGTTCCATTTTTCTATCCAACCCAAACGCATGCTCGAACCCGCAACGAATGGAATCGAAACAGGCCGCAAAAAAACCGCTGAGGTTTGATCCCCGGCGGTTTTGGATTGGAAAGTGTTTCAGGCTTGTTGCCGGATCACTTCAGACGGATGTAGCGTTTCACGTCGCCGTTGAGCGGAGTGTCGTCGCGGACCTTAAAGACGGCCGGACTATCCACCAGCGTAGTCGTGTGGTTGGAACCACTGAACCAATTCACCAGGTTTGGAGAAACCTCGACCGTATGTTTCGAAAGTTCCCAGCCTGCGGTCTTTTCAACTGTCAGGACGAGATACTTCGAGCCATCGGCCGCCTTGGTCACGGTGACCACGCTGACCGGGTGATCAACTGCCGGCGCAACCATGAAGCCAGCGGATTCTGCTGAGAATGCGAATGCCGATTTGACTGACTTCGCCGACCTGGAAATTCCCTTGCCGGTAAGGTTGACGTTGATCAAGCTTTCATCGGAGTCATTGCTGGCAAACTTCAGCACCGCAGTCTTGCTGCCGATCGCAGTAGGCTTGAACGTCACCGTGATCTTTACTTGGGCACCCGGGTTGAGCGTGCTCACGGCAAGTTTGGTCGCGGTGAACGCACCTGATCCCGAGATGCCTACAGCGAGGTTTTTCAGTACGTCCGATCCGACGTTACTGATGATGAAGGTTTTGCTGTAAGACGAACTGACCTTGACGGACCCGTAGCCAGCGGTCGCTCCGGTCACAATTTCTTTTGAAGTTGGCTGGTTTACCATGATCTCCGGGATTCCGAATCCGCTGCCGGTGACTTTGATGACGAACGGAGCTTCATCCGGATCGCTGTTATCAATAATGATCGAAGCGGTGCGGTTGCCGACTACCAAGGGCTTGAACGTGACATTAAACTGCGCCGTTTCCCCGGGAATGAGCAGGGTCTGGGTAGGGACGGACGCGGTGAAGTCCGCGCCGTTGGTACCCGTCGCCGCAATTTTCTGAATGCTCAGATTGCCAAGCCCGTTGTTCGTGATGGTGAAGGTTTTGGACATGGATGTCGTGGTGCCAACAGGTCCGAACCCGAAGGTGGAAGAACCACTGGTAAGACCGGCTCCTAGCGGATCCATGACAGTGATGTCGGGCAGAAGAGCGTCTCCCACCAGACTGATGTCAAACGGGCTGTTGTCGGGGTCGTTGCTGGCGATGTGGAGGGCGGCGCGACGGATGCCCGATACAACCGGCAGGAAGGTCACCGTGAAGGTGGTGCTGGAACCTGTGGTCAGCAGCGTGGAACCAGGCTGGGTGAACTTAAAGCTGCTGATATCCACACCGTCGCCGGTAATGACCAAGTTTCTCAAATCGGCGAAGCCTTCGTTGGTGATCACAAACGTCTTGGCGATGGCTTGGGAGTTGCTGAAATCAATTTCAGAGGTGCCATCTACGAGCGCGGTGCCTGCCGGCTGATCCACCCGGATGTCCGAGGAATTAACAATGTTGCCCTGTTCGTAGGCTCCCAGATCAAGGGTCCCGTCCTGAATCCGGACGAATCCGGCGATGTCGATCGGAATCACTTCGGTCTTGTTGCCGTCTCCATCGAAATCGGCGGTGTCTTTGGGTAGGAACAGTGCCGATCCCTTGCCAATCGCAGGGCTGCCGATATCGAGGCGCAGGCCGTCGTCAGCCGTTCTCCACTTGAGGTCCAGACCGATGGCATCTGCCAGATTGATGAACAGCGGGTCGAGATTGATGAAAGTTCTCTTTGGTGGTTCGCCGAAATCGATATTGGCTCCGAGGCCGGAGGTGATCGCGGCGAATCCGCCTCTGACGAGGTTGATGGTTTCGGTGGAAGGAGTTGGATAGAGGCGGTTCGAGATCCGGGCTTTTCCGCCCACCTGAATCAGGTAATTCTTGATTAAACCCGTTGCCACAACGTCATCGTACCAGAAGATGTTGCTGAGGATGTTCACGCTGCCATCACAGGAAATCGCGGCTCCCGTGTTTTGGGTGAGGTTGTTGACGAAAGTGCAGCTCGAGATCGGCAGCACCGAACCGATGGCGACATGCACGCCTCCGGAGGTGATGGTGAAGCCGCCCCGGTTGAGCGTTTTATCAAGGCTGGAAATGGAATTCTCAGTGAACGTGGAATTTGCCACCGACGACGCTCCTTCGATGTAGAGTGCTGAGCCGTTACAGGTGCTTTTGTCTTCGTCACCCATCGGGGCCTTGGTGACGGCCGCGTTTTTGTCAAACGAGCAGTTCACCGCGATGATTATGCCGGCGATGGCACCACCGAATGAAGTGGGGATAGCGGTATAATGGGCGATTGCATCCGGGTCCGGACTGACGTCGGCGTCGGCGGAGGAAATGACTTGGTTGTTGGAGAACGTGCAGTCCGTTGCGGTCACGTTGGCTGCAGAAATCGCTCCGCCGCGTGAGGTGGCGTCGGAACCGGTCTGGGGAAAAGACAAGGACAACGATGAAGCGATGTTGCCGTCGAAAACGCAACCGGTCACGTCGACCGAGGTACCGGAAATCGCACCGCCAGTGGCGGAAGAGGTGATGCCCAAATCGAGACTCTGGATCTGCAACTGGTTGTTGAGGAAATTGCAGTTTGTCGCGATGACGTCACCGGTGATCGCACCACCGGAACAGGCCGGACTGAACAGCCAATGGTGAGGCCGAACCACTGTGGTGGTGTAGAGGAACTCGTTGTTGACCAAATTGTTGGAAAAGGTGGAGCCTGTTGCCACGACCTTGCCGAAAACGGCACCACCGGCTTCGGCCGCGTAGTTGTTGCTGAATGTGCAGTTGACCAGTGTCAGGGTAGAACCGGACGGAGCGAGAACGCCACCGCCTTGGTTGAACGGGGCCGATTCGCCGTTGGCCCTGCCTTTTTCAACTGTCAGTCCGTCGAAGGTGGAGCTGCTCTTTATAACCACAACGTGAAGGGACCAATATCGTTCGTATCCTTGGGTTTCAGGCGTCACGGCCCAGATCTCACCGGAAAGAATGGTGGGATTCGCGACCGGATCGCGCTGACTGAGGCTGCTTTCATTGCCTACGAAACCGCCGTAGATTTTCTGGCCGTTCACCTCGAAACTGAGCTCGCGGTCACCATAAAAGCCCGTGACGCCGTCATCCGGATAGTACGTTCCCTTTGCCACGTAGAGCTGGTCGCCGGGAAGGGAGTTTTCCAGAGCATCCCGCAGGTAAATGAACGGTTTTGCCCAAGAAGTGCCGTTTCCGGCGGTCGGACTCGCGCCATTCACGTAAACGATATTTGCATCCGCTGGGGCGAATCCGAGGAAAATCGAGGCCAGAACGGCTGCTTTTCCAATTCTGCCGGATTCCGAGAAAAGCCGCAGGCACCTGCTTACCGGAGAGTCCCACCTTTTGGTGTTTAATTCTAGCATGCAAGATGGCTATCAGTCAGGTTTGGGGGCGGCAAACAAATTCAGTAAAAATCGACGTTTGCCGCGAAGCGCTTGTTGCCATCCCTCAGGAAAGCTGTTAACCGTCTTTCCGATGGGTCGAAGCATGCCGCAACTGGAATTCCGATGGACTTCCCTGCTCCGTGCCCTGAAGCCTGCGGAAGTCTCACGGACCAAGTCAGGCCGGGAGGATGGCGGGTTGACCGCCTGGTGCGTCGAGGCCTCCAAAACCCTCTCACTGCACGAATTGGCGCGCAAGGTCCGTGTATCCTGGAACCCGCGGATGCAGACCACCGCCGGCCGCGCGTGGTGGCCGGACCGGGCAATCGAGCTCAATCCGAAACTCAAGGAATGCGAGCCCGAGGAACTCTGGCGCACCCTCAAGCACGAGCTCGCCCATCTCGTCGCCTACGAACGCTGCGGTCGCCGCCGGATCGATCCTCACGGCCCCGAATGGCAGGCCGCCTGCGCGGAACTCGGCATCGCCGGCGAGCAGCCTTTCCACAATCTCCCGTTCAAGCGCCGCAAGATGAGGCGGAACCATTCCTACATCTGCTCCAATTGCTTCACCACCATTCACCGGGTGAAGCCGATCAAGCGCGCCGTCGCCTGCTACGACTGCTGCCGGAAATTCAACAGCGGTGTCTATCACGACCGTTTCCGGCTGATCGAGAAAAAGCCGGTGTGACAAGCAGTCCGCACAGAGGACTGTGCGGACCACATTGCTGAAAAGAAATCAGGCGCGGTCCGATGAATCGAACCGCGCCCGAGATAGCACATTTTTCCCCCCAAAGATCCCGCTTGGCTTTGCCGGCTTTGTCATCGTCTTCCCCCCGGAGTTCGATGGCGCTTGTGGCAGAGTGGCGCGGGATAAGGATATGTTGGAAAGGTTTTCAGTTCATCTGAGTGAGCTGTCGCCTTTCGTTGGATGTAAGATGATCCGAAATTTCAGGCTTTAGAAGCCAATTGAAGTCCCAGAACCGGCCACGTGGTCCCAAAACCGGACATAACGCCCATTCTCAGTCCCGATCCGCCACAAAAAGCGTGTGGCTGAAGCGTTTCGCCTTTGGATAGGCCTTCGCGCTGATGCATTCGACGCTTTTAAAATGTGCTTCCAGCGAGCGGGCGAACGATTTGTCCGGATGCGCCGACCAGAAAATCACCCGCCCGCCGGGATGCAGCGCATTCTTGATCCGGATGATCCCGGGCTTGGCGTAAAGCCGCTCGTTGCGGTTTTGCACGAAGGGATCCGGGCCGTTGTCCACGTCCAGCAGGATGGCGTGATAGCGGTCCTTATCGCAGCGGTCGATCAGGTCGTAAACATCACACACGTGGATACCGACGCGCGGATCATTCAACAGCTTGCCGTTCACCTCGTGGAGAAATTCCCGGTTCCACGCCACCACTTCGGGCAGCAGTTCGGCCACATCGACGCGCGCGTCCGTTCCGGTCAGCGCCAGCACCCGCCGCAGCGTGAAGCCGAAACCGAGCCCGCCGATGAGCACCCGCGGTTTTTCCGGCAGGTGATGGCAGGAAAGCTCGGCCATCTGCTCTTCGGACGACGAGGCGGTGGTGCTCATCAGTTGCAGGCCGGCGACCTTGAGAAAATGCTGGCCGTCGTGCTCGTGCAGCGTGAGCAGGGTGCCGTCGGGTGTTTTGCAGGTCGCAAGGGTGCGGGTGATCTTCATGCGGGAAATGGAAAGAAGCGCAGTCTGTCCTGCATTTCCGGCTGGAGCAAATCTTTCGCGCGGCCATCCTGCGTGAAGTGAAATTCCTCCGTCGTGCCGCTGTCCTTTTCTGCCTGATCGCCGCGGCGGACGCTGCCGTCGTCCTGAACCAGATCGAGATTTTCTCCGCGCAAAACGGCTGGGACAGCGGCGATCCAAACCCGAACCCACCCTCGCTCGCAGCGAATGCCGGCCGACTCGGCTCCGGCGACAACGCCCTCCGCGTCACTTCCAACGGCGGCACCGGCCCGGGCAGCCGTCTGATCGTTTTCAACACCACCGCTTGGACTGGCGACTACCTCGCCGCCGGAATCCTTGCGCTCGCGGCTGATTTGAGAAATTCCGGCAGCACCTCCCTCTCCATGCGCGTGGCCTTCGACGGTCCCGGCGGGAAATTTGTTTCAACGCCCACGGTGATTACCGCGTTTTCCGGCTGGGTTCATGCCGTTTTTGACATCAAGCCCGCGTCCCTTGTCAGCGTAGGCGGCTCCAATGCAGCGGCGACTTTGGCGGGTGTTACCGAACTTCGGATCCTTCATTCCTCGGCCGTAAGCTACACCGGAGCTCAGATTTCGAGCGGTTTCCTGGTCGATAATATCCAAGCCGTGCCCGAACCGGCGGTCGCTGCCCTGTTCTGCCTCGCCGGAGCCATGTTTCTTTTCCGGAAACGTTGATTTGAAACTTTTTTGAAAATCCTTAGTTTTCCGGCTTTCATGATCGGACCAGCACATCGGGCACTCATCCTGACGGCTCTCTTCGCAGGGCCGGCCGCCGCCGCGCAGTTTGCGACGGTCTGGCAGATGGGTACGGACGATGACAGCGAGCTGCCGTTCTCTCAGGAAAGCTTTGGCCCTAACATTTCACCGGGCTCGGCGGCCATCAAAGACGACGATTACTATTTCGCAGGAATCTATCCAGGTCCGGTCGGAACCCTCACCTCGGACGAGAACATCGCGAATTTCGAACGCGCCGTGACTTCCGGCGATCCCCGCAATCGCATTCATTTCCCGCTCAGCGCCGCCCAAGCCTCGTCCGTTTCCCGCCTGCGGATCACCGTGGATCTTTTCAACGGCGGCGCATGGGTGAACCAGACGATCCCCGGATTTTCGAGCCATCACATCACCTTCACCTTCAACGGTCAGGTGCTCGGCGTTTTCAATCCCATCACTTGGAACCGCACGCTGACCTTCACCGTAAACGCCTCGGCAGTGGCCGCGGTGGCCGGGCCGAATGTCCTGCAAATCGAGCGCACCGGCGGCGGCGCGGGCGGTTACATCGAGTTCGACTACCTCAAACTCGAAGCCGATCCCGGCGCCCTCACCGATGCCGATGGCGACGGCATGCCGCTGTGGTTCGAGCAAACCTACGGCCTGAACGATTCCTCCGCTGCGGACGCCTTGCTAGATCCGGATGGCGACGGATTGAACAACCTCGCCGAGTCCCAGGCCGGCACCAATCCCACCGATCCGGACAGCGATAACGACGGTCTGACAGATTCCCGGGAAATCACCCTCGGCACGAATTCCCTCAAGGCGGACACCGACGGCGACGGCCTGTTGGACGGCGCGGAAACCAACAGCAGCCCCTTGCTCGCCGATAGCGACAGCGACAGCTATCCGGACAACATCGAAATCGAGCAGGGCAGCAATCCGCAGAGCGCCACTTCGGTTCCGTTCAATTTTCCCGGCGCGGTCGGCCTTCAGTTCGTCTGTGAAAACATGGACGCCGCGGTTCTTAGCGCGGGTGAATCTGCCGGATTCTTCCGTTTTCCCAACTGGAACACATCTGCCCCGCTGCCGCAGTGGGTTTCCGACGGCACGGTTCTAACTGGATCAAAGGTCGCGCTCAAAAACCACCGCGGGCAGGCGACCACCGTCGCCGCAAACTGGTCTTATCACTTCGCAGGAAACGGCCTCCACAAAGGACCGGGCGACGAGCGGCTGCTCGATGGCATGATCCGCTGCCAGCGCACCGGAGCCATCAACACCCAGGCCTCCATCAGTCTCAGCGGCATTCCCTACGCCACTTACGATGTGCTCGTTTACGTAGGCTTCACCTATCGGAACACCGCGCGCGGAGTCGTGCATCTGGGGGCCGGCTCTTCAAACGACCGCTACTTCGTCGCGGATTCGCAGCCGCCGTTCATCGGGTGGCATGAAATCAAGGCCATCTCGCTCGCCGCCATCAAGCCGGGAAATTTCGTCCGCTATCGGAACCTGACCGGCGCTACGCAGACCATCGCGTTGGAAGCGGTGGACAATGATCCCGTCGGCATTCACGGCATTCAGATCATCGACAGCGGCACGGACACCGATGGCGACGGCATGTCGGACGCGCTCGAAGTGGAAAATCATTTCAATCCCGCAGTGGCTGATGCGAATGCCGACGCCGATACCGACGGCCTGAGCAACGCCGCGGAAATCGCCGCCGGCACCGATCCCCATCATCCGGACACCGACCGCGACGGCCTCAAGGACGGAGATGAAGCTTCCCACGGCACCTCGCCGCTCAATCCTGATAGTGATGGCGACACCCTGACCGATGGCGACGAGGTAAATGCTGCTCCCTTCCCATCCAATCCCACCTTGGCCGATAGCGACAGCGACGGCTTCAGTGACGCGGTCGAACGCACCTATCATTCCAACCCGCTCTCCGCCGCGAGCACGCCGCCGCCGGTTCCTGTCTGGGATGCCACCGCCCACACCTGGCGCTGGCGCATCGACAACCTGCGGCTGCTCTGGAATCACGACCGGTCGATGCTCGGTGCTATCGAATACGACGAGTCCATGCTGTGCGAAGCTGTCGCGGACATCAACCAGAGCGGATGGAGCCGCCAGCTCGGGATCGGCATCCGTTACATCAATGGAAAACTGGTGCACCGCTTCCGCGGCATCGAAGGGGTTTTCTATCAAAACGGCCGTCCTACCGACGGCTTCTGGGACAGCGACTGGAGCGGCACTCCGGCGGACCGGACGCGCAATTTCGGATTCAGCGGCTACGGCAGAGCGGACGATTCCTATCCGCTGCGGCTCGAATTCACCGCGGTCCAACAATACCCCGCTTCCCTCTGGACGATCACTTTCCGGATTTCCAATTTCACGGATCCCGCCAGCCCAGTGACGATTGCCACCTACACCGCCAGCAACGCGGTTGCCGCCGATGCCTCGCTGCTCGCGGGCACGACCGTGTGGACCAACCAGACCGGAGCCGCCGGGCGCATTGATCTGGATTTGGAGACCGGCGTGCAGGCACTGGTCGCTGCGGACGCCTTGGGTCCGGTCGACAGCGACAACGACGGCATGCCCGACGCCTGGGAAACCGCACACACGTTCAATCCAAACAGCGCTGCCGACGCTCTGTTGGACGCGGACTCGGACGGACTGACAAATTTGAAGGAGTATCTGATCGGCACCGATCCGCGCGATGCTGATAGTGACAATGATGGCGCGTCCGACAGCGTGGAATTTTTTCACGGCACCGGTCCACTCGATTCCAGCAGCCTTCCCGCGTGGTTCAATTTCATCGGAAAAGTCGATGACCTTGATGGCGACGGCATGTCGGACGCCTGGGTGCTCTGGAGCGGCGGGAAACACCGTTCGCCGTTTGCCGACGACGATGGCGACGGCCAAAGCAATCTCGACGAAAGCAAAGCGGGCACCAATCCGGACGACGCGAATTCCCACTTCGATCTCAAGGGCTGGCGGGATTCCAACAACTTCGTCCTCTCCTGGACCGACCTCCCCAACAAGGCAAACCGAGTGGAAACAAGCAACTCGCTCGGCACCTGGCAAAGCGCCAGCGGTCTGCCGCCGTCCGGCATCGTCGGCGGTCGCAGACAGGTCAGCATTCCTTCCGAGTTTCCATCAGCCAGCGGCAGGAAATTCTATCGAACCGGCGTGCTGCCACTCGACACCGATGGAGACGGCGTGGAGGACTGGGTGGAGAAAAATGTGTTGGGTTCTTCCATCAGCAACGGGGGTTCGCTCGGTCAGCCGCTGGTCCGCGCGAACGGGCAGACGCTTGGCGGTGATGCCGTCGCCTTGCTCGATCACCTCCAGGGCTCCAATTCTAACGGCGGAACGTCCGGCAGCAACACCCCCGGCAGGCCGTCGCCGGTGAACGCCTCGCGTTTCCTGATGCAGGCGAGTTTCGGGCCGACGCCCGAATCGATCAGGGAAGTCCGCGATCTCGGTTACGCGGCGTGGATCGATCATCAGATCGCGCTTCCGGCATCGCTGCTCCAGCCCTACATCCAGGAAATCAAAGCCGACGGAGCGGGCCCGCGGATCGATCCTTATTATAATTTCAACGAGCTCGATAAATTCGTCCACGGCAACAACGTCACCACGCCCTTCGCCCGCAACGCGGTCAGTGGTGAGGACCAGCTCCGCCAGCGCGTCGCCTTCGCACTCTCGCAGATCCTCGTCGTTTCGCGCCGCGATGCGAACCTCGAGGAAAAGGCCGAGGCGATGACGAATTATTATGACACGCTCACCAAGAACGCCCTCGGAAACTACGGCGATCTTCTCCGCGACGTGACCTTCCATCCGGCGATGGGCTGGTATCTCAGCCACGCCGGAAACCAGAAAGCCGATCCATCGATCCCCCGCTATCCGGATGAAAACTACGCGCGTGAGATCATGCAGCTTTTCACGATCGGTCTGTGGCAGCTCAACCCGGACGGCAGCCGCAAGCTCGACGGAAACGGCGAGCCCATCCCCACTTACGACAACGGCGACATCACCGAACTCGCCCGTGTTTTCACCGGCCTGTATTTCGCCTCGCCCTACGGCTGGGGCGGCGGTGGTTGGGCGGACGAGCATTTCATCGTGCCGATGGTGATGTATCCGGAGCGCCACGATTTCGAGGCAAAGCATCTCCCTAACGGTGTGATACTTCCCGTGCACGATGCGACGGAAACGAACGCACTTCAGGAAGTCCGCGACGCCGTGGACGCGCTGTTCCACCACCCGAACACACCGCCGTTCGTCTGCCGCCAGCTCATCCAGTTCCTCGTCACGGACAATCCGTCGCCCGCTTACATCCGCCGCGCGCAGGACGTTTTCGTGAACGACGGCTCTGGCGTCCGTGGAAATCTCGCGGCGGTGGTGAAGGCGATCCTGCTGGATCCCGAGGCCCGCTCGCAGCCGCTTTCGCCGAATTTCGGGAAAGTCCGCGAACCGGTGATCCGCACCATGCACCTCGCGCGGCTGATGCATCTGGCGGAAGCGCATCCGAAGTTCGTCTGGTGGAACTGGACCGAGAACTTCTACAGCTTCAGCGCCGAGGAACCGATGAACTCGCCCAGCGTTTTCAACTTCTACACACCCGTCTATCAGGCGCCCGGCGACATCCGCAACGCGGGCCTCGTGAGCCCCGGATTCCAGATCGTGAACACGTATTCCGCGGTCGCGTTTCCGAACCTGCTGTGGGACTACCTCCACGACGGCATGAAATCCGGCTGGAACTGGAGCTTTCCGTTTGACTACCGCGACACGCTCGCTCTTGCGGAAAATCCCGATGCGCTCGTCGATCAGATGAACCTGCTGGTCTGCGCCGGATCGATGACGGCGCGCACCCGTGGCATCATGCTCGCTGCTCTATCAAACACCGCGCTCAGCCGGAAGGACCGCGCCGCCCTCGCCCTCTGGACCGCGATGACCAGCCCGGAAGGCGTCGTGCAGAAATAACAAAATCCAACGAACATGCGCTCACGCCGTCAATTTTTAGGAGAAACCAGTTGCGCCGCGATCGGCTCCACCTCAGTCCTCTCCACCCTGCTCAACCTGACGATGGCCAACCACGCCGCCGCGCAGGGCGGCTTCGGCGGGCAGCGCAAGGCGCTCGTCTGTCTCTTTCTATCCGGCGGATGCGATACTTTTAACCTGCTCATCCCGCGCGACTCGCCCGGTGGCTACGACGAATACGCGGCGTCCCGCTCCGGTCTCGCCATCCCGCGCAACAAGCTCATTCCGCTCAATTTCACCGACAACCTCGGCCGCAGTTACGGCCTGCATCCGTCGTGTGTGCGGCTCGCGGAAATGTTCAACGGCATGGGCGGCGACACCGCGAAAAAACGCGTCGCGATGATGGCGAACATCGGCACGCTCATTGCGCCGATCCCTAACAAACAGGCCTACGAAAACGGAACCATCGCCGTGCCCAAGGCGTTGTTCTCCCACCGCGACCAGATCGAGCAATGGCAGACGTCGGTGCCGCAGGGCATGCAAATTCTATCCGGTTGGGGCGGCCGCGCGGCGGATGTGATCCACTCCGCCTATAACACCGAGCAGACCGCCGGCTACTACATGCCGATGAATTTCTCCCTCTCCGGAAACTCCGCGTTCCAGATCGGCCAGAGCGAGGGGCAGTTCGTCATCACCAACGGCGGCGCGCTCTCGTTCACCGGGACGAACTCGGCTTCCCCGATCCATCAGGCGAAAAACCAGGCGCTGCGCGATACCGTCGCCAGCCCGCTGGAGGATCACTATCAGAATCTGTTCCAGCGCACCCACGGCCGCATCACCTCGAACAGCGTCGAGCGGGGGATCGAGTTCCAGAGTCAGTTCAACACGCCGGGTCCCATCAACGGGCAGAACGTGGATGCAGTTCTGGACGCCGCCGGTTTTCCGAATCACTGGCTTTCCGAGCAGTTCCGCGCGGCGGTGAAGACCATCGCCATCCGCGAGCAACTCAAGCTCGCGCGGCAGACGATTTTCATCGAATTCGGCGGGTGGGACCACCACACCGAGCTGCTCAACAACCAGAAGACGATGCTCACCGCGCTTGATGGCGTGCTTTACGCGTTTCAGAAATCGCTGGAAACGCTCGGCCTCGCGAACGATGTCGTCACCTTCACCTGCTCCGACTTCGGCCGCACCCTGCGATCAAACGGCCAGGGCACCGATCACGCGTGGTCGGGAAACCAGCTCGTCATGGGCGCACCGGTGACCGGCGGCGTGGTCCGTGGAAATTTCCCGTCGCTCGCGATCGACGGCAACGACGACATCGGCCGCGGCGGGCGGATTTTTCCGAAACTCTCTGCAGACGAGTATTTCTGCGAGATGCTCCGCTGGTTCGGCGTGACGGCGGGCGACATGGACATGGTGTTGCCGAACATCCGGAATTTCTACGATCCGGCGAGCAGCACGGGCCCCGTCGGATTCATCGCCTGAGGCGCTGCGCCGGACTGGGCACCTGGTTGCGGCGTCCCGCCGCAGCGTGTCAGGTGTAAAGTTCGGAAAGTATGTGGGCGCACGGCTCAAGGCGGGGATCGAGGACCAATCCATGATGACCAGACTCCATATCCTAGAAAACATGTTAAACCGTGAGCAATGACCCCATTCACGCAATTCATGGATGGGTTCAAGGAACAGGTGGAGTGAGGATGCGATAGAAACGTTTTTGCTGGCCAACGGCGGATGGGTCCGCGACGGCGACCTCGGCAGTCACCGCCTGCGGCGCGACATCGGCAAGTTTTGACCACGATCCGAGAGTGTTGGAATATTGCACGGTATAACCGCGGCCGGCGCGGGCGGCGAATCTAACACTTGGCACGCCGCCGTTGTGGGTGATGGCGTTGGTGAAGCGGCTGGCCGCGTCCTGCGGATCGGTGCCTGCGATGTATTCCTGGAGATTGGTCATGCCGTCGTGATCGGCGTCCAGTTCCGCGTCGGCGGAAGAACCGGAGGCAAGGCCGTTGGCGTTTTCCCAAAAGTCCGGCATCCCGTCGGCATCGGAATCCGGCACCGTGTTGAGCGCTGCGGGCGTGGGCAGTAAGGCGAGAATCGAAGTGGCGCCATCCGGGTAACGGCCCTGGCTGACACCGGATGTCTGTGCGCCGAAAGCCAGCGCGTCGAGCGCAATGCCGGAGGAAGTATAAACGCCCAATTGCTCGCCGGAGCCGCTCAATGCGAAGTTCACATGTCCGGGTAGCGACGAATTGCTGTCTGCCACGAACTGCAGCCAACCATCCGCGCCGATGAACGTGAGCGGCGCGATCAGATGTTTGTTCTTGTTCGTGAGCGCGTCGGTTAGGTAATTGCCGCCTAACAAAACCGGCGACGATCCGGTGTTGAAGAGCTCGAACCAATCCGATCCGGCCGATGGAGTGGCGAGCCACTCGTTCACCTTGACGTTGGTGAGCGGCCCCATGGCGGCTGCGGTATTAAGCGCTCTGCGGCTTGGCAGGTTCAGAACGAACGCACCCGATCCGTTAGGCGAGCGACCGACCGAAAGATCCGCCAATTGGTTACCCCAAGTCACCGAGTCGCGCAGGCCGCCGCCGATGGCAAGCGTGTGGAACAAATGAAGTCCACCACCGACCGGATTCAGACCAAAGCCGGTATTGGAAAGCGAAGCCGGCAGCGTGGAATCGCACTGCACGACGAGGTAGGCGCCCGCAGGAATCACCGTGCCTGTCGGCGCCACCCACATCCGCGGCGTGGAGGCGGTGGTGCTGAGACTCATGTCTGAAATGTCCGCAGCGGTGGCGGACGGGTTGTGGAGTTCCACCCACTCCGATAGAGACGAGTCTGGATTCGGCAGGGCTTCGTTTCTTGCGAGGACTTCGTTGATCACCACTTGTGCGGCGGGATATGACGAGGGCGGCGTGTATTGGAGCTTCAATTCACCTCCCCAGACGATGTCCGAGCTGCCGGCGCTCGCCTGATGCACTTCAACAGCCAGCAGATTGCCTGTCGGCTGGAGCAGGGTGATCGCGCTGGACGGCAAATCGATGTATTCGAGAACCGCGTTTGCCACCGAGCGATTGGCAAATGTTGCGTAGTTCGCCGCGCCAGTCGCCATGCCCGGCCGGCAAACCTCGACTCCATTCAGATAGACAATGCAACCATCGTCCACACATGCGGTAAGTTGCAGTTTGAGATCGGACGATCCGGCTGGAACTCCCGGGTAGGTGAATGGAGTGCTGCGGAAGTAGTAAGTCGTTTTGCCCAAGGTCAATAGTGTGGACTTGGTCCATGGCAGTGCGGATTCTTCCACATACAACAAGCCTGCGGCAGGGCCGCTCCAGGCGCTGTCATCGTAGGGCGGCGAGAACACTTGGAAAACCGAACTCAAATCCGCGCCAGTCTGGTTGTATCTCCAAAGGGCGGTATTGGCCAGCAGGGTGACGGTCTGCGCGGTCGGCTGGATCACCGTCGTGCCCGGATTCGGGCCGCCGGGTGTCGGCTGGGTGAAGAGGGTGATCGCGCTGCCACCGCTGGGAGTGCGGCCCTGCGAGACATCGGTCGATTGCGGGCCGTAAACGATGGAGTCGATCAACGCGCTATCTCCGGTAAACAAACCGATTTCCCCCTGCGAGGCGGAGAGGCTGAAGGACAGGTGGTCCGGGCCTTGGTTGGTGTCTCCATCAGCCTTGAAGAGCGCGTAGCCGCTGGCACCGACGAAGGTGAGCTGCCGGATGAGGTGCCTGTCCGGCCATCCAACCGGATTGTCGGTTAGATAACCTCCGCCGATGTTCACGGGCAGCGTGCCGGGATTGAAGAGTTCGATGAAATCCGTGGTGCTGAGCGCGCCATCGCTCGCCAGCCACTCGTTGATGAGTAGCACCCGCGGATCGCCCTGGGTGGCGATGATGTTGGCCGCTCCGAAGGACGGGCGGCACAAATCCCACGCGCCATCCGCCGGGCGGCGGCCGATGGAATGGTCGGTGAGCTGGTTTCCGAACGCCACCGAATCCGCGACTCCGCCGCCATCAGCAGGCGATTTCGTTAGAGTGAGTGTGTCTCCCTGGTCTTTCAGTCCGAAGCCGGTCTTCGGAGCGGGCACGACCGCTGCGCTGGACGAGTGAATCACCATGTAAGCGCCCGCAGTCAAGGTGGTTCCGGCGGGGATCGGGTATTTGTAAGGAACTGCGGCATCATCGGTGAGGCCCCAGCCGTCGAGGGTGGCGGGTGCGTTGCCGGCGTTGTGGAGTTCGATGAGGTCGGGATAAGTGCCGCTGTAACCAAGCGTCTCGGCGTTTTTCGCGAGCACCTCGTTGATCCGCACCAGCGGCGCTGCACCCGGAGGAACGTAGCCCGGATCGATGGTCCAGCTGAACGAAGCGACGGTGGCGGCTGGTCCGAAAACCACATCGTCCTGCCAATGATCCGCGTCGTTCCTGCCAGCCACTTCCACTGTATGCGCACCGGCGGCCAGGCCGGTTAGAGAGATGGGTGTCGTGATCGGTGTCTCGGCGCTCCACGCGCCGCCATCGATGCGCCAGCGGTAAACGAGGTAGCCCGAGGACCAAGTCGGCACCGCCGAAGGCACCGGTCCGACACTGATGGAGGCGGCAGTTAGATTCGTCACGGCCGTCACGTTCGCCGCGAGACAGACGCCGGGGGCGATCACGCCGCCCTTGTCGCGGCCGTTGGGGCCGGTGCCGCGGGCGGGCGAGCCGCTTTTCAGCGAGAGCCATTGTTTCATCACCTGCGCGGCGGACCATGAGGTGAAGGTTGTTTCCGCCATCGTCGGCAAGTGTTGGAAGAGAGGCTCTGCGGAAACATTGCCCGCGCCCGGACCGCTCCACGGGAGATTCATCAGGTTGTTGTTGAATGTGACCACGCTGTCGGCCGGGCTGTAGGTTCTAACCAGTTCCTCGCAGTCGCTCAGGATGTTTGCTTCGGCATGGATGCCCGCGCCAAATGTAGTCCCTTCGTCCCCCAGATTGACGACCCCGGCCTCGGTGTCGTCGCCGCCGGTTTTGGTCTGACGCACGACGGTGTTGTTATAAAAAGTGTAGTAGTTCCCCTGTTTGGCGGTGAGGGCCTGGTCCACATCGTAAAACAAGTTGCCAACGATGGTGACTTCGCTGGTTTCCGAGCCATAGCTTCCGCCACTGACGGCGGACGCGGAATCCGGCGAGCCGTTTTTATGGGTATGCAGGAAAATGTTGCCTTCGACCCACGCGTCGGTGCCGTCGAGATCGAGGATGTCATCGCCGCTGCCCATGAACACGTTGTCGATCATCTGGAGGATCGGCCCGTGGCGCTGGCCGCCGGTGAAATCGAACACGTCGTTGTAGCCGTTGGTCACGCCATAGAAACAATGCCGCACGATGCCGCGGCCGCCGGTCTTGATGCCGCCGGCACCGTGCATGCTCTCGAACGCCGCAGTGGTCGTCGGAAACACGCAATCATGGATCAGGAACGAGGCCGAATCCAATGAGATGTATTGCACTGCGGTATTGCCGAAGGTGAGGCCTTCCAACTCCACCTCGCCGCCGGATTGCACATGGATCGCGATGGAGCCGTTGAATTCAAAATGGGCGTGGCGGATTTCAGTTAGAGGTGACGCGCCGGAAGTCGAGCCGCTGATATCGATGCCGCCCCAACTGGTGGTGGTGCCGGGGATGCGGGAAAACCGGATCGGCGCGGTGTCGGTGCCATTGGCGACGATCCGGCCGCCGCTGTTGACCGTTAGATTCACCGCGGAGCCGAGATAGACGGTGGTGCCGGGTTCGATGGTGAGGGTGACGCCGGTGGGCACCGTCAGGCTGGCGGTCACCGAATATGGCCCGCCTGCGGCGGTCCATGTGGTGTTGGAGGCCAGCGTGCCGGACGCGGTGGCGACGGTAGTGTCGTCATACCAGACATCGAACAACGAGCGCTCGGTTTGGGCACCGGCACCATCGAAAGCTTGGATCAGCACGCGGTTGATGCCCGGTTTCAAGGCCACGCTGGTGGCGCTCCATGTCGCATTCCAAGGCGTCCATGTCGCGGCCACACCGTTGACCTTCACCGAGCGGGTGGTGATCGCATTGGCTTTGCCGCCGAGGGTGGCGGTGGCGGTGGTGGATGTCGGGTAGCCGCTGTTCACGGTGGGGAATGTGGTGACCGTGATGGCGAGCGGGATCTGGCCGGCGACGTAGGTGCAACGCGCGGCGTTGAAGGTTTTCATCGAGTCGATCACCGACTGGTTGACCAGGCCGCCCAAGGTCTGCTGCACCAGCGGATCGAAGTTCGCGGGCTTGAACGCGCCATCTAACAGATTCTTGAGCGCTGCATAATACAGCGGAGCGAATTCCGGATGCTTCATGAATGCGTTCATCGGAGTGGGCGTGGTGCCACCCAAAGTAATCATCCGGAATAAGCTTGCCGTGGAGGAGCCAGCCGAATCCCCGCCGCCGAGAATGGTGTCGAGGTCGTATGGCATCAGCTTGCATCGTGGGTCGGTCACGCCGAAGTAGAAGTCGAAATCGTCGCCATCGCCGTTGGAAAGGTTGGTCTCGTTGTTGTCCACCATCGTGTTGGCCGCAAACCAGCGCATCCATTCCTCGACGTCGGCAGCCGTCCGGACAGAGGTCACGTAGTCCGCATCATAGGTAGTAGCATTGTTGATTGACGCGCCGCTGTGGCCCTTGGCTAGGGCGGCGGTAAGACCTATCAGATCGGTCCACACGTCCTCCGCGCTGTTGGTCTGTTTCTTGTAGTTCAGTTTGTAGAGTTCCACCAAGGTCTTCGTTTCGGAAATAGCGGGCACGATCTTGTCGAGATCGCCGCCGTTGGGAATAGAAGTGCCTCCGGAAGTTGTGCCTTCGAACACGCGCACGGCACGATAGAGGTTTCCTGAGGAATCGGTGGGGAAGCGATTGTCCGTTAGATCGGAGTTCCACGCCTCGTTGCAGGCATAGAACCCGTAGGACGGCGAGCCTGCTCCCGTCGGATTTGCCGAGTTCCAGCGAACTTGTACCGCGCGTGACTGCGGGGCCGGCACACCGGCCCGGGCGAAAAGCACCGCGCCGAACAACTGACAGGGAGTGTATTGGCTGTTCAGGTTGAACTGGGTGGCTCCGTTCCACGGATGGTCGTTGGGAAACATCAGGTTGAGGCCCTGCGGCAATTTTGAGCGCGAGCCGTTGCCGCGGTTTCTGGCCCCGACGCGGTAGCGCAGATCGCTGCCCGTGCCGTCCACGCTTACGAAACTCGCGTTGAAGCGTGCGTGGCTCAGAGTTTGGTCCGCCGTCTCGCCGGTATAATACGGGAAGGGACGCGTTCCGGCATTGCCGTTGATGTTGGCCAGCTCCGTCTTGTCGGCGGCCTTCATGATCAACCGGTAGATCGGCATCGCACCGGCATAGGCTGTGTCGTCCACCTGATAGAGACAGTTGGCCGTCTGCTGCGGGGTGAGCGCGCCGTCATCCCCCAGCACCGGAGCCGGCCAGGTGCGGGAGAGTGCGCCATCACTTGCTGAAATGTAGAACTCCACGATGGTGCCGCTGGCTTGCAGAGGAAGCGAGGCTCCGTAGATTCCGTCGCCCGCCAGGGTGTCGCCGTGCAGGCCGTCATCGGCCATGGTTTCAAAAGAAAACGCACCGCCGCCATCGACCCGCCAATACGTCCTGACCGTGAGTGCCGCGCCGAGGTCATCGTTTACCAGCGCCGTGATGAAGACCGGCTCGTTGGATTTCGGGACGGCGGGAAGATGCGAGACGTTGCGGATCACCGGCGCGATGTCTGGAGCGGCCACCGAGTTGGCTGCGCCCGGCGTGCCGTCCGGCGCGAGGCTGGCCAGCCAGTTCTGGCCCGTCGAGTTGTCGAAAGCCGCGTTCACCAGCTCGAGCGAACGGCTCTTGCCGAGAATGTCCGCCGGGGCGTTGCTGTAGGGAGGAGTGTCGTTTCCGCCGTCCGCGCCGGTGTCCCACGAGAAGCCCTTGTGGCCGTAATTGCTCCACCAATCCATGCGCCGCACGCCCCAATCACCATCATCCGAGTAGTTCACCTCATCCATTTTCACACCGAGATCATCCACCAGAGTGATCTTGTTCGAGCTATTCGAGAGGATCCCGCTCCAGCCCGCCACGAAGTTGGTCACCCCCGGATATTTCGCGGAAAACGCCGCTGCGTCGGCCGCCACCACCAGACGTCCGCCTGCCGGAATCGTCGTCGAGGCCGGCATGATAAACGCCACGCCGCTGGTAAACGACCAGCCGGAGACATCCGTCGCCACCGGCCCGGTGTTGTTGAGTTCGATGAATTCCTCTGCATTCAGGTCGGAAGCCGGGCGAAACATGATCTCGCTGATCACCACCTCGGCGGGCAGGTGCCCCGCCACGAGCAATGTCAGAAACAAATGGAATTTCAGGGATTTCATCAACGGTTCAAGGGTTTCGCGGCACTTCTTACATTCAAGACTGTATCCTAAGCCGTGTCACGGAACCACAAACGGAGTTTCGTAACCATTCGGTCGGGTTTCTGCGCTTCCGGGATCAATGGCAAACGACATCCTGTAGCAGTTCGCTTTTCGTCCATCCGGCGCAAGCGAAAATTTGGAGGACTCACCCCAGATTCCCAACACTAGGAAAATGGAGGAGATTCCCACCATCACACGGTATTTTCGCCATCCCGCGCGTCAGGATGGTGGAATGGGGCCATGATGGTTACGATGATCGTGGGTATCGCCGCTGCGAGTACGGCGATGAAGAACGCCTTGTAGCCGAGCATTTCCTGGACCTTACCGCTGATCATGCCGGTGAGCATCATGTTGAGGCCCATCAACGCGGAGCCGAAAGTGTAATGCGCCGTGCGGTATGGGCCGGGGGCGACTTGTTGCATCATGTAGATGATCAGTCCCACCGCGCCGAAGCCCCGGAAGAATTTTTCGATGGTAACCGCTAAATGGGGTCATTGCTCTCGCTTCAACAAATTCATTGCTCCCCATCAGATTCCGGACCAGGGTTTGCCATGGCTCGGCAACCACGTTTTGAATATCCAGGAGCAGTTTACCATGTGATGGCACGTGGCAATGGCGGCGATGATGTATTTGTGACTGACGATGATCGCAAATCGTTTGTCTTCCGGCTCGGACAGGTCTGTGGAAGCCATGGCTGGAAAGCCCATGCTTGGGTGCTCATGGGAAACCATTTCCATTTACTACTCGAAACCCCGCAAGCCAACCTCGTCACCGGCATGAAACAACTTCTCAGCACCTTCAGCCAGGGATGGAACCGGGCCAGGCAGCGCCGCGGGCATGTTTTTCAAGGGCGCTACAAGGCAGTTCCGGTCAACGGCAGCGATGCCGACGCGCATTACTTCAAAGCGCTCGCCGATTATATTCACCTCAATCCCGCACGGGCGGGCCTTGCAGGCGGAAAGCGCGGCCCGCTGGTGGATTATCTCTGGAGCAGTCTGCCGTCCCATCAGAAGGGGAATGGACCCGGCTGGCTCGTCACCGGGCGCATTCTGCGTGCTTTCAACCTCGCCGAAGACGGTCGCGGCAGGCGCGCCTATGTCGGATGGTTGGAAGCCCGCGCGTCCAACGACGGGGGCCAGATCGATGAAGCTGCGCAGCAGGCAATCCGGCGCGGTTGGTATCTGGGCAGGGACGCCTTCAAGGACAAGCTGCTCAAGATGCTGGAGAGGTCGCCGGGCCGTCGAACCAGTGGCACGCCCCGCACCAAGGGAGCCAACCGCGATCACAGCGAGCAAGAGGCATTGAGAATCCTGCGCGAAGGCAGCCGGCACCTCGGCCTGCCAACCTCGCTGGAGAAATTGGGCGAACTGAGAAAAAGCGACGACCGCAAAGCGCAACTTGCGCTCCTTCTGCGAGCGCATACCACTGTCAGCAACGACTGGATTGCAGCAAAATTGGCGATGGGGCATCCCGGCTCCGTAAGCAGGGTGGTTTCCGCAGGGAAATCTGACAAATCCATGACAACCAAAATCCAGCATCTTGAATCTTTGTTAATCCGAGAGCAATGACCCCATTTGAATGACCCCATTTGAGTAACCCCAATGTGGGGAAGGTCCGATCCCTTCTCTGCACAACGTTAGATGTGCGCCCACCGGCGCGATTGAAGGGATGTTGAAAATGAAATTGAAAAGCTTATGGCCGGTTGGTGCGTCATGACTTGTTCTGCCTCTTGGATTCGTTGGCTTGTCTATGGTTCGGGAACGAAAGTAATGTCTGGCTGCTCGCTCAAGAGCTTCTCAAGCGCCGCTTCGAGCTTGATCCTATCCTCTTCGGGTTTGATACGCCCGAATAAACACAGAAGCTTGGACTTCAGGTTGTAGAAGGGAATCTCGGCAACTGCATACGAAGTCCACGTGATGTCCGCTAAGGTGATTGGTCTCTCCGCCTCCGGAACCTCCCACGCCTCTGCGCTGAGGACTGATCCGCAAGCAATCCAAAGCATGAAATCTCGACGCGAGCACATCACGCACCATCCAAAGTCTTCTGGAATAACCTCGGCCTCTGGATACCCTAGAGACTTCATCTGCTCGCAAGTCCACTCCGCTAGCTGTTGTCCAAAACAACCGGGATTAGTGGAATCTTCCTCATTTGGAACGATCTGAAAACGCGGCGAAGTGAAGTATAGTTGCTTGCGCATAATTCTTGCAGAACGTAAAAGAGCACGCACCCCTATCAGCGGGTGCGGACGTCGATCACGGGGTTGATGTTAAAACTACGAAAGATCATGTAAACAGGGCGGCTGATAGGGGTTGCTGTGTCTCGACTTGTTATGCTTTCTTCATTTTGTGACGCGGAGGCCAGCGGCATGGATGAGTTGAAGAAGTCTGCCCACATCTGTAGCTTCAAGTGAGGGAGTATCCTTCGCCACAATCCGTTCGGTGTATTCGGCGATAACCTCGGCCAAAGTGAGGACTTTGATGATTACGTTGGATCTCTTCGCCTTGAATCTAGCCTTCAGAACTGTAGATTCCTCCAAATTCGTTCTCTCCTGTTCTGTTCCGTTGAGCTTTGTGACTGCGATTGTGTAGGTGAAATCTCGCTGACCGGTCTCGGCTTCAATTGTGTCCAAAAATGCGTCCATCCACTTGTCTGATACGAGTTCTCGAAAATACTTCCAGCGCTCTCGTGGCTTGAAGCTCGCCGATCGCTCGTTGTATTCGGCCTCCTTCTCAATATCGCTGCGCCAGTTCTTCAGGCCGAATCCTCCTTGCCACGATTTGCAGGTTACAACGTGAACGCGTTCAGGCTTCTTCTTCGCGGTTGTTACCACAGCAAGAATATCGATGTCGGAATGAACGGAATCGCGATTGGATATGTAGTCTGGATGATTCCTATTAGGGCGGAATCGAACGTTGTGCTTTACGAAGAATCCCGGGCGGGCGACGAACCAATCTTCTACGAGTTGCTCTAGAATGTCTTCTTTCATTGGTCGGGATTTTCTTGCATAAC